>OGRN01003400.1_pt1 | contig 11278 bp, 8 predicted proteins | sample 1553401 | NCBI WGS metagenome assembly OGRN01 (sample SAMEA2580096, study PRJEB22360) | human gut metagenome | biome: human gut; feature: human-associated habitat; material: faeces | place: Denmark | collected 2008/2010 | reverse complement strand
GCATGTGTTAAGCACGCCGCCAGCGTTCATCCTGAGCCAGGATCAAACTCTCGTTAAAATATCTCAAACCTGCTTTAACACAGATTCAAAAATCAAGTTCGTTCCAGTTCAAGAAAACTACTAGCTTTCTTATCCCCTTTACTGTTTTAAGGTTCGACATTAAATGTCTGTTCTGAATAATTCTCTTTAGAATTTTCAGGGTTGTTGTCTATTGTTTAATTATCAAGGTTCTTTGTCTTTGCTGTTTGAAACAGCTTATTTAGATTATCATATTCATTGACGTTTGTCAAGAACTTTTTTAATCTTTTTTCGACCAGCTTTTCAGCTGTTCGACCGCTATCCTTTCGTCAAACATTCGTTTGTCTCAAGCGACAGCTTATTTAGAATATCATAATCAGTTGTGTTTGTCAACTGTTATTTTATTCTTTTTTTCAGGAGCAATTCCTGAAGATTTCTGATTACCATTCAGCATTACCTGCTGTTTTCCAATCAGTTAGCGCCGTCTTCTGCTTCGACTCTGTTACCTCACGGCCTTGTCTAACGCGACAGCTAGATTAATATACCACAAGGGGGTTTGAATTGTCAAGATTGTTTTTATATTTTCTGCAATTCAGACAATTTAGACAATTCGAATCCTATTCACGGTTCTTCTGCAGACATTTTCACAATAACTATTGGGTTCTCTATGTGTCTATTCTATATTTGTTATCTCTATATAATTACCGCTCTCTAAATACATCTACACGCTGCCGGCTTGCACATCCATACTTTTTGAATTCAGAACTCAGAAATTCTATTTTGGACGGTGCTACTTTTATCAGATTCATCGGCTCCGGTAATTTTCGAAGTGCTTCTATCGGTATTTTCTTATATACTGCAGCTGCAATATATTCCTCCGAGAAATAATCAACCACCTCTGCCGTTCCCGTCACCTGCATACCTTTCAGTTTTCCGAAACCTTCATACTTATCATAGATTGCAAGGCACACATTCTTATTCTTTTCAAGTGCTTTGAATTTCTCTCCACCTTCCGAGAACATCCAGAATGCCCCGTCATGATATGTGTACTCGATTGGTGTTACTCTGACAAATTCACCGCTTCCGGTTGCCAGTGCACAAGTGTTATTCGATTTTATGTACTGTTCGATTTCTTTCAATAATGTATCTCTGTCCATTTTTTCGTCAGATGCATCTTTAATCTTCCAGTGATTTGCTGCCCGCTCATAATCTTCATGTGTCATGATTATTCATCCTCTCTTATTTCTTTTTTATCATTTATTGATATTTACTAACACTTACTGAATATTGCTTTATCGAATACCGTTTTAACGAATCTTATCTTTAATAAACATTACTTTTTTTGTATACTTTCAAAATATAATCCTTTCTATAATATAATACCTACAAGAGATCACGAAATCCGCTTCATAAGCTCGTCATAGATTTCTTTTGCCACTGCAAGCTTATATGCCAGGCGAGTCGGCTGCGGCTCCAGTTCAATATAATACGACTGTATCTCTCCCTTTACTCCAATTGCAAAATACACCTGTCCCGGAACGGAAGCATCCGGATTGGATGAATCAATATTTCCCATTGTTCCGGTAACCCCGATTCCGATATCTGCATTGTAGGCTTCTGCGCATGCCCTGGCCATGGCCTCTGCCGTTTCCTTTGAATATACCGTATAGGTATCCAGTACTTCTGCCGGAACGCCCTGCATGATCTTCGCTTCATTACAATATGTAACAAACGCCCCCTTCAGAACTGCTGATGATCCTTCTGTATCTGTGATCAGCGAAGCAATCTGCCCTGATGTTGCAGATTCCATTGTGGTGATTGTCAGATTTTTTTCGATCAGAAGCTTTGTCAGTTTTCTGTAATCATTTCTGATGTCGGCTTCATGGTATACTTTTGAATTATTTTTATAGCTCAATTCTACGCCTCCGTATTTCACACTAACTTATAAAATTTTTTCTGCCGGTTAATGTTGGTAACCAATATATAGTATAACACATTAACCCTCTGCAAAAGCTACCACCAACAGCTTTTCATGCATACTTTGGTATAACAAAAAAATTACGGAACACATATTTCTATGTGCTCCGTAATTTTTATTGCCATGCATTCGCAAGGAGCTGCCAGTAGCAGGTCCTGTAAATACCAAAGTATACAACTGCCAGCGGCAGATTCTATGCATGATATTTCGCTGTTTCAAGAATCCGGTTCGCATTTTCCACACGCTCTTTCGATGGCGGATCAATGCCTTCCAGCTGATATGGGATTCCCAGTTCTTTCCATTTATATACACCAAGTGTATGATATGGAAGAACCTCAACTTTCTCTACGTTATCAAGTGTTTCTATAAAGTCATGAAGTCTGTGCAGATACTCGTCTTTATCGCTTCTTTCCGGAACCAGGACGTGACGGATCCAGACTGGTTTTCCGGTATCAGAAAGATACCTTGCCATATCAAGAATATTCTTATTCGTCTGTCCTGTAAGGATCTTATGCTGCTCATCATCAATATGCTTGATATCTAGCATCACAAGATCTGTCACCTTCATAAGTTCCTGGAATTTACTGAAGAATGGCTCTTCTCTTGTGAATGGATTTCCACTTGTGTCAATTACCGTATGTATATTTGCTTTTTTAGCTTTTTGAAATAATTCTAATAAGAAATCAATCTGTAGCAGTGGTTCTCCTCCACTAACTGTGATTCCGCCATCCTTACCCCAATAGCTTTTATAACGTAAAGCTCTTTTTAAAATTGTATCTGCATCTGTATCTGGAGTTCCTAATTGCCAAGTATCTGGATTATGGCAATACTTACAACGCATAGCACAACCTTTCAAGAAAATGACAAAACGTACTCCAGGTCCATCTACGGAACCAAATGTTTCTAATGAATGAATTGCTCCTTTTACACTCATAAGATAACCTCCGTAAATGTAGAAAGGCCTGTTTGTATAACAGACCTCTTTTCTTTGTAACTTACAGACTTGCGTGGCAGGTTCTGGAAATAACATCCAGCTGCTGTTCACGCGTCAGGTCAATGAATTTTACAGCATATCCGGAAACACGGATCGTGAAGTTTGCATACTCCTCTTTTTCCGGATGCTCCATGGCATCATGCAGCTTTTCAATACCGAATACATTGACATTCAGATGATGGGCTCCCTGATCAAAGTAGCCATCCAGAACATGTACCAGATTATCGGCACGCTCATCCTCATTGTGTCCAAGCGCATCCGGACTGATGGTCTGCGTATTGCTGATGCCGTCCAATGCATATTCATAAGGCAGCTTGGTTACGGAATTCAAAGAAGCCAGCAGACCGTTCTGTTCTGCACCATAGGAAGGGTTTGCCCCCGGTGACAATGGCTCTCCGGCCTTACGTCCGTCCGGTGTGGCTCCTGTCTGTCCGCCAAGCGGTACATTCGCTGATACTGGATATAATCCCGCCTGGAACATACCTCCACGTGGATTTTTGTATTTCTCCAGTGGTTTTGTATAAGTATAGGCAACGTCTCTTGCAAATGCATCAACCTCCGGAATATCATTTCCGAACTTCGGCACTGCATCAATCAGCTTGAGGATTCTCTCACCATTCGCCTTCACCTGATCTGATTCTGTCGCTGCAACAACAGTCTTCAGGATTGTCGCAACTTCTTTCTCGCCTACCGGCTGTCCGGCAGACTTCATAGCAGAAGCCACTTCTGATACCATCTCTGCAACATCATCACTGCTCAGACCCTTTCCATAGTTTGTACTAAGAGCCATCTTCAGATCATGCATTGTAATCTTGTTCTCGTCATAAACGAGTTTCTTTACTGCGTAAAGTGCATCCGCCATGTTGGCAACACCGAATCCCTGCGGACCTGTAAAGTTATATACAGCTCCTCCCTGTTCCAGTGTCTTTCCTCTCTTGATACAGTCATCGACCATACTTGCCAAGAACGGAAGCGGTGCTCTCTCTGCGTGTGCCATATCAATAGCATTATCAGCATTAACAAGTAGTGCGATTGCGTAATCCATCTGTGCTTTATAAGCATCATAGAATTCATCAAATGTCTTCATATCCTCAACATTACCTGTCTTTGGACCAATCTGTACACCCTTGTCCACACCATTTGAAAATACCAGTTCCAGCGGACGACACATATTAAAGAATGCTGCATCATGCCATCCGTTCGTCTTACCGGACTTCTGTGGTTCTACACATCCGATGATATTGTAGTCTCTCGCATCCTGTAAAGTCAGTCCACGGCTCTCCAATGACGGGATAATAACCTCATCATTATAATACGCCGGGAGTCCGATTCCTGTTCTTGTAAGTTCTGCTGCATAAATCAGGAATTCATGTGGTGATCCATTCCAAACTCTTACGGAAAGAGAAGGCATTGGAAGGAATACATGCATAGATGATGTAATACACATAAATGAAAGATCATTCGTAACATCTATACCCTCTTCATTCTGTCCTCCTACAATCAGGTTCTGGAACAGACTGTAACCTGCGAATCCTTCTGCTGAAGCCGCATCACGGCACTTGTTCAGGTCATTTAATTTAACCCAGATACAATCCAGCAATTCCTGTGCAAACTCTCTTGTGATCTTTCCGCTGTCGAGATCCTTCTTATAATAAGGATACATATACTGGTCGAATCTTCCAGGGGAGATTGAATGTCCACTGGACTCGATCTGTAACAGCTGCTGTACAAACCAGAAGGACTGACAAGCTTCATAGAATCCTGTCGCACCCTTCTCCGGTACATTCGCACAATTCTGTGCAATGATAAGAAGTTCTTTCTTTCTTACCGGATCAGAACATTTCTCAGCCATCTCAAGTGCAAGCTTTGCATAACGACGGGCATATGTGATTGCTGCATCACAGCTGATCATCACTGCCTCAAGGAAACGTGATTTTGTCTGATAGTTACCATCACTGACCTTCATAGAAGCAAGCTCATCTTCTGCTTTCTTGCGGATTCCGGAAAATCCGATCTCGAGAACTTCACCATACTTAACTGTCACATGTCCTACACCATTGTAGAAATAGTTTCCAGGTGTAAAGATATTGTGTTCAATGTCAAGTAATGTCTCCGGCTCCATGTATGCTGTAGCCAGGTCACTTGTTGTACGGCCTTTCCAGTAAGCATTCGCCTCTTTCAGTTCCTTCTTCGTCTGCTCAGAGATATAGAACGGGTCGGCACTTCTTGTTTCAACTGTATCAAACTCTGCCTCCAGCCACTCGTAAGAGAACTCCGGAAATGTTTGGCATCCTCTTGGGGCAAGTGTACTGCTTCCAACAACAAGTTCCAGGTCACGGATCGTGATCGGAATATTCTCCAAAATATGCTGGAACGCCTTTGCTCTACGGATGATCATTGGTTCATTCTCAGTCTGTTTGTACGACTCCGTAATCAGTACCGCTCTCGCCGACTCAATCTCAGGCATCTTCGCATACAGGTTTTCTACCAGTTTTGGAATTCTGTCCGACTTCGGGATGGGAGTACTGTCATAAGTATAAAGTCCCATTTTGCTCTTAAACTCCTTTCTTCCAATATTAACATTTATTATACTTTATTTATCCCCCAAAGTCAATCAAAACACAATACATCCCACATTATATTTCTGTAAAGTTACAATAAATCCCAATACGGTTCATGTTGTGTTTTATTTGTTTTTTCTTTACGTTTCGCCTCGAATTTATTGACATTTTACTTAAAATACCGCATACTTAAGGTATATATGCGGCATGGCGAATGAATCAACACAATGTCTGCCGCGTGAACGATTAGAAAGAAGGGTTGGATTATATGGCTTCTTATGAATTTGATATCCACACACATTCCATCGCCAGCGGGCACGGAACCTGTGCGACCATGACTGATATGGCAAAAGCTGCCAATGCAGCCGGGCTTAAGATGCTTGGAATTTCCGATCATGGTCCAAAAACGCTTGGTGGCGGACGCATTTCTTATTTCCGCAGCCTTGCATTTGCACAACCAAAGCGTCTCGGTGTTAGAATGCTTTACGGTGCAGAGGTAAATATTCTGGATCAGGAAGGAAAACTGGATCTTGATGATGAAATTTTAGAATCTCTGGATTATGTTATAGCAAGTATGCATCGTCCAATTTTTAAGTCCGGAACAGCAGATGAGAACACCCGTGCTTATATCAAGGCTATGGAGAATCCTAATGTTAATATCATCGGTCATTGCGATGACGAAAAATTCCCTGTAGATTATTTTGCGCTTTTCCGTGCTGCAATGGAGAACCATGTTCTGCTTGAGATCAATAACAGTTCTTTAAGTCCGGATGGATATCGTGGGGATACGACCTACGCTGATCTCTTAATATTGAATCTGTCCAAGCACTTTAATTATCCGGTTCTGTTCTCCAGTGACAGCCACGGCATCGAACATATCGGTGACTTCCAGTATGCCGAAGCTTTGGCTCGAAAAGCTGACATTCCGGAGGATCTTATCCTGAATTACTCTGTACGTAAGTTTATGGGATTTTTAGGTGAGAGATAATACTATAATATAGAAGGAATACTTACAATGGGAAAATGTCTTTTCTTTGATGCAGATGGAACAATTTTAGATATTGTAAAAGGAACACCAGAAGATACAAAACTTGCACTTCAACAGTTGAGAAAAAACGGACATAAGACTTTCATCTGTACCGGTCGTTCAAACGCTTTTGTTCCTGAATATCTTATGAAGGAGATTGGATTTGACGGACTTATCGCTAATCTTGGAGCATATATCGAATATAATGGAACGCGGGTATTTGAGCGTGAGATGCCAACCGATCTGGCATGGAAGACCGTAGAGATCATTAAGGCAAACGGTTTTATCCCTGTACTGGAAGGCAATGATTATATGTACTATAATCTGGATGAATATACAAGTGACATAGACTGGTTTGCTGATCTGATCACTCAGGAACTCGGTGACAAACTGCTTCCTATTCGTGGAAATGAACATAATCTTCACTTTAACAAAATAAGTGCCAAGCGCACACCCGGATGTAATCCAGAGAAATTATGCCAGGAATTATCCCTATGGTATGATTATATTATTCACAGTGGATCTTTTGTTGGAAGAACGATTGAATTTGTCATGAAAGGCTGTTCCAAAGGACTTGCGATCAGTGTTATGAGTAATGTACTTGGATACGAAAAGAGGGCTGTTATTGCTTTCGGCGATAGCAATAATGACTTGCCAATGTTCCAGGCTGCCGGATTTAAGGTTGCTATGGGAAATGGATCTGAAGACTTGAAATCACAGGCTGATTATGTGACCGGCGCCTTGGAAGACGGCGGAATCCGCCAGGCGCTGGAATATCTGAATTTGATTTAAAAAGGATACTCCATTCCTTGACCAACTTCGCATTTTCGAACAAAAATGGGGCATATCAATTTCCTGATATCCCCCATTTTTTCACTCTTTATTATGCTCTCTTAGACAGCACTTCATCCTCATATTTCTGAATGTCGTCAAACCATCCTTCAGCTTCTACACCACACTGACGGCAGTACTCTTCCCATACATCACCGATTGGAAGTGTCTTGCACTGTTCCATAACAACCATCTTCTTGCTCATCTGGTTTGTATCCTGAAGCTCTTTGAGCATCTCGCTTGGCTGACAAAGTGCATCAAGCAGTGCTTTCTGGAAGCTGCGGAATCCTGTTACCCATGCGGAGATACGGTTGATGGAAGCATCAAAGTAATCCAGTGCAATATATGTACGGTCAATTCCGTTCTCGCAGCGAACGATCTCTTTTGCGATCTCTTTTGTCTCATCATCAAAGAGAACTACATGGTCTGAATCCCAACGGATCGGACGTGTAACATGCAGAGCAATCTCCGGGAAGAATGTAAGCAGTGCCGGAATCTTATCGGATACTACTTCTGTTGGATGATAATGTCCGTTGTCCATCAGTGGCAGACATTTGTCTTTGTTCATTGCAGCGTAGCTCAGTGAGAATTCAGCTGACCCTACTGTATAAGCCTCAACACCGATACCGAATACTTTAGACTCTACACAAGGTTTTACAAGGTTTGTGTCAAATGGCTCGGAAAGGATTGCATCGATAGACTCTTTGTAGCGTACACGAGGTCCCATACGGTCAGCCGGAATATCTTTGAATCCGTCACCTGTCCAGATATTCATTACACAAGGAACTCCTGTCTGCTCCGCAAAATACTGTGAAATGCGGATGCAGGCTTTTCCATGCTCGATCCAGAAGTTTCTTACTTCCTCATCCGGGCTTGAAAGTGTAAGTCCGTCTTTTACCATTGGATGTGAGAAGAATGTTGGATTAAAATCAAGTCCCATTCCTCTTTCTTTTGCAAAATCAACCCATTTCTGGAAATGTTTTGGCTCTAATTTATCACGATCTACGAATTCACCATCTTCAAAGATTGCGTAGCATGCATGAACATTGATTTTCTTTTTACCCGGCATCAGGCTCATTGCCTTATCCATATCAGCTAACAGTTCTTCCGGAGTTCTTGCTTTTCCCGGATAGTTTCCTGTTGTCTGGATTCCTCCTGTCAGAGGGCCGTCGTGGTCAAATCCCGTTACATCATCTCCCTGCCAGCAGTGAAGAGAAACCGGAATTTCTTTACATTTTGCGATTGCTGCGTCTGTGTCCACTCCTAATTTTGCATAGATTTCTTTGGCTGATTCATATCTTGTCATCTTTTCTTCCTCCATTTTTGTGAATTTGAATTACGCATTTTCGTATATTTTTACATCAAACGATTTTCCAACACACGTTCTTGCTTCCGGCAGGTCTTTAAATACTCCATCATGTAGCATCTGGACAACAATATTTCCGATTGCTGTTGCTTCAGAAGGCCCTGCGGAAACTTTTTTTCCTGTATATTTTGCTGTCAGTTCGTTAAGATATCCTGCATTGGCACCGCCACCGACAACATAGATTGTAGTGTATTTTTTTCCTGTTAATGCTTCAATCTCTTCGATCGTATCGCCATAACATTTTGCAAGACTGTTGTAGATAACTGCTGCAATCTCGCCCACTGTTTCAGGCACCTGCTGCTTGGAATCACGGCAGAACTTCTTCACAGCTTCAATCATGTTCTTCGGAGCAAGGAAGCAGTCATCATTACAGTCTACTAAAGATGTGATCGTCTCTTTGGAAGCTCTCTCACAAATCTCTGCAAAAGAAAGATCCTCTGTGAATTCTTTCTTTACAGACTGGATCATCCAGAGTCCCATGATATTTTTCAGGTAACGAAAACGGTGATCGTATCCACCTTCGTTTGTGAAGTTTGCCTGCATACTTCTCAGTGAGCAGTCTGCTTCTTTTCTCTCAATTCCCATCAAAGACCATGTACCGGAGCTGATATAAATGGCATTGTCATCGTTGGTCGGCACTGCAAGTACCGCTGAGCCTGTATCATGAGTGGCTGGAAGAACAACCTTGCAGTTAAATCCAACCTCGTTCTGAATGTCCTGTGTAAATTCGCCTACTACTGTTCCCGGCATAGATACCGGCTGGAACATCTCTTTGTTGTATCCGAGCATATCGATCAGTTCATAATCCCATTCATTTGTCGTCGGATTCACAAGCTGTCCTGTTGTCGCATTTGTATATTCATTTTTCTTCACACCTGTCAGCAGGAAATGGAAGTAATCCGGAATCATCAGGATTGCTTTTGCCTGTTCAAGGTACTCCGGATGAGTCTCTTTTACAGCCATCAGCTGATAGATTGTATTGAATATCTGCTTCTGGATACCTGTTCTCTCATACAATGCGGAAAGGGAAATCTTTTCATACACTTTCTCATCCATTCCATTCGTACGACTGTCACGATAGCCTACTGTATCTCCGAGGATCTGATCCTTCTCATCAAGAAGCACATAGTCAACTCCCCAAGTATCAATTCCCATTGTTGCCGGAATCTTGCCAAGTTCTTTGCATTTCTTCAATCCGTTCTTAATTTCTGTAAAAAGACGATCTACATCCCAACATAAAGTACCGTTTTTGTTATCCATTCCATTTGGAAACCGGTAAACCTCTTCCAGTTTCATCTTTCCATCTTCCATGGATGCCAGCATATGACGTCCACTGGATGCTCCGATATCAACTGCCAGATAATAATTGCCCATTGTTTGGTGCCTCCTTGTTATTTTTCTATTACTGTTCATTTCTTATGACTTTATTATACCCACGCTTTTTATGTAAAAAAAGGACGCTATTTACGAAAAACAGCGTCCTTATTTGCATTATATTTTGTTTTTAGGGTTCTCTTTTGCACCTTGTACAATTTTCAATTACTATTTTTGTTGAAAATGTATATCTTCATTTCAAATGTAATTCTCCACAACCAGATACTTTATTTACCGGAGAAATTTCTATGAAGAAGCTCATGCTCTTTTCCCTTCAACAAAGTATCGTACAAGGAAAGAATCATTGGGTTCTCATTTGATTTCTTGATCTGAGTGTTTACATCTGTATCATATAAGCCCTTCATTCTTGCTTTTCTGGTTCTCGGTCCTGCATTCACCGGCTGACCTCCACCCATGATACATCCTCTGCGGCAGGCCATCACTTCCACAAAATCATACTCTGCTTCGTGATTTTTAATTTGCTGCAATACTTTATCTGCATTTGCAAGGCCATTTACAACTGCTGCCTTAATCTCTCTTCCATTATAATTTTACCTCATTCTTTTTTTATATAAGAAAACACGATAACTGTATATTATCGCATTTTCTTTTTTAAACTATGATTATTTAATTACTGCAGAAAAGCGTTTTGCAATATTCTGAGGACGTGTAATAGCTCCTCCAACAACTGCACAATAGGCACCAGCATCCAAAACAGCTTTTAAATCTTCTGGTGTATTGATTTTACCTTCCGCAATCACTGGAACATGTAAATCCTTTACTAATTTCTTAATTAATTCAATATTAGGCCCATCTACGTTTTTACTATATGGAGTATAACCGCAAAGAGTAGTAGACACACAATCAAATCCCATTTTTTCAGCTGCTACACATTCTTCATATGTAGAGCAGTCTGCCATTACTTCTACTCCATGTTCCTTAATATAATGAACCAGATCTTCTAGCTTTTCACCATGAGGACGAAGTCGATCTGTAGCATCTAAAGCAATCATATCACAGCCAACTGCTAATAATTCATCAACTTCTTTTTTCGTCGGTGTGATATATACATCGCTGTCATCATAATTACGCTTAACAATACCAATAATTGGAAGATCTACATTCTTTT
>OGRN01003387.1_pt1 | contig 11314 bp, 11 predicted proteins | sample 1553401 | NCBI WGS metagenome assembly OGRN01 (sample SAMEA2580096, study PRJEB22360) | human gut metagenome | biome: human gut; feature: human-associated habitat; material: faeces | place: Denmark | collected 2008/2010 | reverse complement strand
ACATCTCGTAAGCCTTCTTCAATGCTTCGTAAGCTGCATCCTCATTCTCTGCGTGGACCAGCAGGGAAATATCCAAATCGCTGGTGGTGATAAGCAGTACTTCAATGCCGGCCATTGCCAGAGAATTCAGTGCACGGGCAGCTACGCCGCAGCTGGTGACCATTTCTTCACCAAACAGGTTCAGCTTGGAATAACCCACGCTGATCAGCGGAGAAGCCTTGGCATCCTTGTCCAGATTTGCAACGGAAATAGCCTTCATCACCAGCGGAAGATCACTGCTGGAAGCGGTAAAGCTGAAATCAATGGTGGTGCCATGGGGTGCACTCTGGCTGATCATATCTACGACCACACCGTTATCTGCAAAGATCTGCAGGTAACGTGCGAGGCTGTTGCCCTTGAACTCTACATCCTGCACACTGATCATCATGAGGCTCGGCTCAATATTGATCTTCGATACTCCGTACATAAGGATCCTCCGTTCTGCCCGAAAGGCGGGCTTCAACAATACAAAAATATTCAGGTAAGCTGCAAAAACTCCGGGTCGATATTTTCCCGGGCAATGGACTGAATCATTTCCAGGCTGAAATCTGGATACGCCTTCCGTACTCCGTGGGCCTTTGTAAGGGCTTCGGTATAATCGCGGAACAGGTAGGTACGCACATTGGATTTGCCTGCATCATAGTGGGTCACCGTCGGCAGAAGTCTGGGAGAGAGCACGCTGCAACGGACAGTGCCGTCCGGTTCGGTCGTTTTTTCAAGCTGAACCGATAAAATTGCGCCGACCAGCTGATTGGGCTTTTCCTGCGTGCTGATAAAATTGCCCAGAGAATAGGCCGTGAACACCTTCCTGCCGTCTGCTGCAGTCAGCCACTGTGCATTTTGCAGCACATGCGGGTGGGTGCCAATGATCAAGTCTGCACCCCAGTCTGCAAGGTTCTGCGCCAGAGTTCGCTGCGGATCTGCGATGGCATGGCTGTTTTCTACGCCCCAGTGCACACCCACCACCACAAAATCTGCAAGCTGACGTGCCGCTTTTACCTGCTGCTCGATCACATCGGTCTGGCTGGTATAGATCACATTGGCCTGCATGGAGCTGTTCTGCGGGATGCCATTGGTATGCTCTGTGTAGGAAAGATATGCGATCGTTACACCATTGACAGTCTGCAGCGGGACATGACCGTAGTCGCTTTCTCCCTTCCACAAACCGATCGTTACAACATCCTCCGGCATACTGCCCCAGAAGCGCAGGGTAGCGGCAATGCCGGAAGCGCCTTTATCGTAGGTGTGGTTATTGGACAGGCTGAACACCCGCACCCCGGCACGGTACAGCGCCCGCGCACAGTCGCCGGGGGTGGAAAAGCATGGGTAGGTGGAGGGTGCAAGGGTGTCGCTGCAAAGGGTCTCCTGATTGATCCAGTTCACATCCTGTTCCGCATAGAAAGGAGCAATGTGCTCATAGCAGTAATCAAAGCTGTACTTTCCGTCTTCGCCTGCCCGGCGGGCGGCCTGATTATAAATGGGAGAATGGATCAGGTTATCTCCTGTTGCGGAAAACCGGATGGTTTCCACCACAGGCTGCGGTTCAGGCTCCGGCTCCGGGGTCGCAACGGATGAAGCAGGGGATAACACCTCCTCCGGCGGCTCGACGCCGCCCACCGGTACATCTTCTCCCGGCAGCCTTGTCCAGATCCCCAGACACAATGCTATCACGCTCACAGCCAGAACCGACAGCACCACCGCCCGGAGCGTTTGTTTTTGGCCGCGCTTACGGGCAGCCGGACGCCGCCGCTTTAAAGGCTCCTGCTTCATCGTTCACCTCTTCTCCCGGCGTATGCCGGGCAGCTCGTTTTTCAAAGTGCAGCGATCAGATCGCCCATATCGTACAGACCCGGCTCTTTTTTTGCCAGATAGACCGCAGCATTTACTGCACCGTTGGCAAAGATGCTGCGGGAATAGGCGGTATGCCGCAGGGTGATCACCTCGTCCGGGCCGCAGAACAGCACCTCGTGGTCGCCCACGATGCTGCCGCCGCGCACAGAGCTGATGCCGATTTCCTTCGGGTCACGCTTCTGGCGCACGGAGGAGCGGTCGTACACATAATGGTACGCGCCGTTATTTTCCTCGTTGATGGCGTCGGCCAGCATCAGTGCCGTTCCGCTGGGGGCATCCAGCTTGTTGTGGTGATGCTGCTCCACGATCTCGATATCATAGTTGATACCCAGCACAGCAGAGGCTCGCTTGCACAGCTCTGCCAGTACATTGATGCCCATGGACATATTGGCGCTCTTGAACACCGGAACACTGCGGGACAGCTGCACTACCTTCAGCTGCAGCTCCTCCGAAAGGCCGGTGGTGCACACCACGATGGGCAGCTTGTGGGTCTGGCAGTAGGGCAGTGCCTTTTCCACCGCAGCAGGGGAACTGAAGTCGATGATCACATCGCCCTTGCCGTTCAGCTTTTCCAGACTGTCGTAGACCGGAATGCCGTTTTGCTCGCCGTCCTTCATATCAATACCGGCCACCACACAGCAGTCCTCCCGCTGTGCGATCATATCGCACAGCACATGGCCCATGCGGCCGCCAATACCCTGAATCACGATCTCTGTCATTGCTGTTTCCTCATTTCTATAATATGGCAGAATGCCCGGAAGCTGAAGATCCCGGGCATTCTGTACGCTGTTGTTATTCCTTGATCAGACCTGCAGCCAGCAGAGCCTGCTCGATCTTTGCCTTGTGGGCATCGCTGGGCTCTACCAGCGGCAGACGGCATTCGCCTGCGTTCCAGCCCAGCACGTTCATGGCATACTTGACCGGAATGGGGTTCACCTCGCAGAACAGAGCCTCCTCCAGCGGCAGCATTTCCAGCTGCAAAGCGCAGGCCTTGGCGGTATCTCTGTCAAAGAAAGCCTGACAGCAGTTATGCACCAGTTCCGGCGCAACATTGGACACCACGCTGATGACGCCCTTGCCGCCCAGTGCCAGCAGGGGAACCACCTGATCGTCGTTACCGGAGTAGATGTTCAGCGCATCACCGCACAGTGCAGCAACTCTGGCCACCTGAGAGATGTTGCCGGAGGCCTCCTTGATGCCCCAGGCGTTGGGGTGGCGCGAGAGGCGCTCCACGTTGGCCGGGCTGATGGAGCAGCCGGTGCGGCCGGGGATGTTGTAGAGGATGCACGGCACGTTGACGGCGTCCATGACGTCGGCCAGGTGGTGGTAGATGCCCTCCTCGTTGGACTTGTTGTAGTACGGGCTGATGACGAGAAGGCCGTCCACGCCGAGCTTCTGGAGCTCCAGGCTCTTGCGCAGGGACTCGCCCGTGCAGTTGGAGCCGGAGCCGCCGATGACGGGCACGCGGCCGGCCACGCGCTGCACGACGCACTCGGCGACGGCCAGGTCCTCGGCGTCGGTCATGGTGGCGGACTCGCCCGTGGTGCCCAGGACCAGGATGCCGTCGGTGCCGTTGGCCAGGTGGAAGTCAACGAGGCCCTCGAGGCGCTCGAAGTCGACGCCGCCGTCCTTCTTGAACGGCGTGACCAGAGCGACGACCGATCCGGTGAGGTTTGTCAAGTCCATGTTCTTCTCCCCTTTCAGAGGGTTGGTGGCTGGGGCTGGGACGCCAATGACACGGGGGCTGTCCCTTCGTATCATTGGCAGGCAAGCGCCGAGAAGCGCTCGTCGGTGTCGAAGGTGGCAAAGTAGTCGGCCTGGGTCTCGGCGCGGCGGATCTGCCGCACGGAGCCGTCCTCGCGCAGGAGCAGCTCGGCCGAGCGCCTCGCAGTAGCGGCGCGGCAGAGCGGGGCCTGCCGTTGTAGTTGTAGCCCATGCTGAATCCGTGGGCGCCCGTGTCGTGAATGAACAGCAGGTCGCCGATGCCGCACTCCGGCAGCATGCGGTCGCGGGCAAACTGGTCGTTGTTCTCGCAGAGGCGACCCACCACGTTGTAGGCGTGGCAGACGGGCTCTCCCTCCTTGCCCATGACGGTCACGTGGTGATAGGCGTCGTAGATGGCCGGGCGCATGAGGTTGGCCGCACAGGCGTCCACGCCCAGATAGTCGTGGTAGGTCACCTTGTGGTGGATGACGCGGGTCACAAGGCCGCCCGCAGGTGCCAGCATCCAGCGACCGAGTTCTGCGGCAAGGCGAACGTCTCCCATGCCCGCCGGCACCAGCACCTCCTCGAAGGCCCGGCGCACGCCCTCGCCGATGGCGGAGATGTCCGCGGCGCGGTCCTCGGGCCGGTAGTCGACGCCGATGCCGCCGGAGAGGTCGATGAGCCACACGTGGACGCCGAGCTCCTTGTGCAGACGCACGGCCAGCTCGAAGAGCGTGCGGGCCAGACGCGGGTAGTAGTCGTCCACCTGCGTATTGCTGGCGAGAAACGCATGGATGCCAAGGTCCTCCACCCCCAGGGCGGCAAGCCTGCGGAAGGCCTCCTCCAGCTGCGGGACGGTCATGCCGAACTTGGCGTCCTCGGGGTTTCCGATGATGCCGTTTGCCGCCTCGAAGGTGCCGCCGGGGTTGACGCGACAGCACACGCGGGAGGGCACCCGGCCACCCAGGGCGCGCTCGAGGCACCCCACCATGTCGAGGCTGTCCAGGTTGATGATGGCGCCCATGGCGTCTGCCTGGGCAAAGTCCGCGTCGGGCGTGTCGTTGCTCGAGAGCATGACGCGCTCGCCGGTCACGCCCGCAGCCTGGGCGAGGGTGAGCTCGGTGGCCGTGGCGCAGTCGCAGCCGCAGCCCTCCTCGGCCAGGATGGAGACGATCCAGGGGTTGGGCGTGGCCTTGACGGCAAAGTACTCGCAGAAGCCCGGGTTCCAGGCAAACGCGGCGTTGAGCGCCCGCGCCCGCTGGCGAATCTGGGCCTCGTCGTAGATGTGGAACGGCGTGGGGTGCTCGGCGCAGACGGCCTCGAGCTGCTCCTTGCCAATGAACGGGCGCTTCTCCATGAGCGCGGCTCCTTGCCCTCGACGTGCTGACGTGTGCGCAGGCTCGAAGGCTCACCGGCTTCGGCGGCTCCCTGGCTGGGCGGGCCACCATGCCCGTAAGACAGCGCTCCTGCGAGGTTGCTCTCGCAGACAGTCCGTGAGGTGTTTCCCCACGGCCCACCGCCGCGCCGCGCCCGGCAACGGAAGTTCGGCGGGCCTCGCCTCCTCCCGGGATCTTTGCCTGCCGGCTCCCCCAGGAGCCATCGTGCCCGCTCCTCTGTCGATGCGCATACCCTAACACCGCGACGGTGGGCGCGCCACCCAAAGTCGCGCCGATACACGCACCGGAAACAGTTTGCATATAGACTGCAAACGTAAGGAAAGGCTTTGCGCCGTACGGGAGGACACGTGGACGAGAGGATCTGCGAGCTCGCTCGCGCCTATGCGCGAGAGGTCTACGAGGAGGAGCTCGAGCTCCTGAGGAGGCTCGCGCGCATTCCCGCGCCCTCCCACCACGAGGAGATGCGCGCCGCGTTCATCCGGGAGTGGCTCATAGAGCAGGGCGCCCCCGAGGACTCCGTCCGCATCGACGAGGCCAACAACGTGATCCTCTCGCTGGGCGGCGAGGAGCACGAGGAGTGCGCGGTCTTCTCGGCCCACACCGACGTCGTCTTTCCCGACACCGACGAGCTGCCGCTGCGCGAGGACGAGACGCGCCTGTACGCCCCCGGTGTGGGCGACGACACCGCCAACCTGGTGGGGCTTCTCATGGCGGCGCGCTTCTTCATCAGGCACAAGCTGCCGCTGGACCGCGACATCCTGGTGGTGGCCAACTCCTGCGAGGAGGGTTTGGGCAACCTCGAGGGCACTCGCGCCCTCTTCCGAGCCCTCAAGCGGCGCGTCCACGAGTTCACGAGCTTCGACCTCTACCTGGGCATGCACGTGACCTCGGCCGTGGGAAGCCACCGCTGGCGCGTGCGCTGCACCACCGAGGGCGGCCACTCGTGGGAGAACTTCGGGCGCGACAACGCCATCGAGGCGCTCTGCTCCTTCATAGAGGACCTCTACGCCATGGAGCTGCCGAAGGAGGCCAAGACCACGGTCAACGTCGGGCGCTTCGTGGGCGGCACTACGGTCAACTCCATCGCCGAGGAGGCGGCCGTGCTCGTGGAGTATCGTAGCGCCTCCGAGGAGTGCCTGGAGCAGATGTACGGCAAGTTCGTGGCGCTCGTCGAGGAGCACCTCAGGGAGAACACCCGCATTGACGTGGAGCTCATGGGCAGGCGACCCGCCTCCGGCACGGCCGTTCCGGCAGGCCAGCGGGCGCTGGTGGAGGCCGCCGACGAGGCCCTGCGCACCCTCGCCGGCGAGAAGCCCATCCACCAGGAGTCATCCACCGACGCCAACATCCCGCTGTCGCTGGGCATTGCCGCCCACACGGTGGGCGCCGTCGAGGGAGACCTCCTGCACACCCGTGAGGAGTGGGTCGAGAAGGCGAGCTTGAGGCGCGGCCTGGCCGTCATCCTCGCCCTCATGCTGGCCCACGCCAAGGCCCTCCCCCGCACCTGACAGCGGGGACGTTGTTAGTTACCTGGTAAAAGGGACACCCTTACCCCGGTCGCAAATTGGGGACGTGTTCGTTTTTGCGCAAGGAGGGGACAGACTTGGCCCCGCAGGTCCCTGGGGCCGCGTTGGTCGCAACCTGTCCCAAATTTGCGCAAATTTGAACACGTCCCCAATTTGCGGGGGGCTAGGAGAGCTCGCCGAGAAGGGCCACGGCCCGCTCGGCCAGCGGCGAGAGGAGCCTGTCAGCTCGCCACACCACCGCCGGGCGCGAGTCCAGCCCACGGCAGTCCACGACCTTGATGAACTGGTCGCCGGTGTCCGTCACGCGGATGAGCGAACGCGGCGCCAGGGCCACGGCCATGCCCTCGCGGGCCCACAGGACGCAGGTCCTGACGTCATCCATGACGCAGGCCACCTGCGGCGAGAGGCCCTTCTCGGCAAAGGCCGAGCTGACCGCGGGCTCCTGCCGGCGGGAAAGGGCGAGCGGCACCGCCGCGAGGTCCTCGAGGGTGCAGAAGAGGTCCGACCCCACCTCGAGGTCCGCGGGCATGACGGCCGCGAGCGGCTCGGCGGCGGCAAAGCGGCAGCGCAGGCCCCCGCTCTTGAAGGGGGTGCGCACCACCCCCACGTCCACGATGCCTCCCTCAAGAAGCTCCAGGACCTCGGAGGTCGAGCCCTCTGAGACCTCGACGGAGACCTCGGGAAAGCGGTCGCGCAGCTCGCGCAGACGCGCGGCCGGCACCAGGCCCGCGCAGTCCGGGCAGACGCCCAGCGAGAGCGCGCCGGTCATGCCGGAGCCCACGCTCTCGACCTCCCTGCGGGCGGCGGCGGCCATGGCAAGGATCTTGGTCGCACGCTGGTAGAGGAGCTGTCCGGCCTCGGTGAGGCGCGCCTGGCGCGGTCCGCGCACCACCAGCGTGACGCCGAGCTCGCTCTCCAGCTGGCGCAGCTCGTAGGAGAGCGGCGGCTGCGAGATGTTGAGGCGGCGGGCGGCGGCGGTGATCTGCCGCTCCTCGGCGATGGCGACAAAGTACTCCAGCTGCTTGAGGTTCATACCGAACGCCCTTCTCCGCATGCTATGCCATACAGGGATTATATGGCCTCCGCGGCCCGGCCGCCCCAAGGCCTGGCGAGAAGGGCACCTCGGCACAGGGAGCGCCCCCGGACGGGAGGAGGTTGTCCGGGGGCTCAAGGGAGGAAGGAAGCGGTTTTTCTGGCGCGCGGCCCGAGTTGCCAGGCCGCGCGACGGGCGTCGGGCTTAGGCGTCCTCGTCGTCGGGGTCGTCGATGGCGGCCTCGGCGTCGGCCTTGGCGACCTGGGCCTTTGCGAGGGCCTCGTCGCCCTCGCCCATGCCGTCGCGGAAGTTCTTGACGGTCTTGCCGAGCGAGCTGCCCAGCTTGGGAAGGTTCTTGGGCCCGAAGATGACCAGGACGACGGCCAGGATGACCGCCAGCTCGGGAACGCCCATGCCAAGGATCATGAGATGCCTCCAAACAACGAGAAGTGCGCGTCGCTTGGGCGGCGCTCGGAACAAGACCAATGGTAGGCGCGCACAACCGATAAGTGAAATACATGTTTGCATTGGTTAGCATACAGGCTTTGTATGGCGCAGCAGCCGGCAGCGCAGATTGCCACGTTTTGGGTTCGCGTCCCGCGCCACAGCAGCCAAATCAAAAATAAAACGGCCCGCTCACCTGCGCAAACGGCGAGCGGACCGACGTCTCTCCTCGAGCATCGAACCCAAAACGTGAGGAGGACCCCCAGAGAGCCCTCGTCTCCTACCGCGCGGCCTCCAGACGCGAGATGGCCTCGCGCACCCAGGCGGTGGCCTCCTCGACGCGGTCCTCAGCGTCCGAGATGTCCTTCTGGACCAAGAGGTCCACCAGCGTGTTGTCCATGGCGATGTCAAAGAAGGTGTTGAGGCCACCCACCTCGGCGTTCAACAGGTGAAGGTCGCGCACGTCGGAGATCTCCCTGGTGAAGGCGCGGATCTCCTCGCGGGCGCGCGCGAGCTCGCGGTTGGCGTCCCCCAGGCGCGAGTGCTTGACCATGCTGGTCACAAAGCCTCCGCCCAGGATGTCAACAATGCCCCAGCGCTTGGCGGAGTCAAGCGAGTCAGCGGCCTCGGCCAGCGCGTCCAGCGCCCGATGCCCGGCGGCGATGGCCTCGTCAATCTCAACGGCACGGTCGTACATGGGTCCTCCCTCAAGTCAGGCTGGCCCAATGATACCCAATGCGCGCGGCCCGCGGCCCTACGCCCTGGGCTTCAGAGCGTGGTAGAGCGCCACGGAGGTCACGTAGCCAATGAGGACCAGGTAGACGTAGGTGGCAAGCCATGCGGCAACGAGGCCGGCGCCGCCGGTGTGCACCCAGGCCTCAACGAGGCTGATGATGGTCACGAAGATGAGGTTCTCGATGAAAATCTGCACGTAGACGCGCCAGGACGCCTCGCCCGCCCAGCCGGTCAGCGCACGCGCCCAGGTCCCGGTGGGAAGCAGAAACTGCCCAAGAACGTTGGTCGCCAGCGCTACGCAGGTGAACGTGTACCAGGTGTGGTCGAACGGGTCTCCGCCCAGAAGCGTCGCGCTCGTGTTGATGACAATGGCAAGGACGATGTCCTGGATGATGACGCTGCGGTTCCACTCGCACATGGGCGTGCCCTTCTCGACGTCAGTCTGCTTATGCAGAGAAGAGCGTACGCAAGCGCGCGGGCGCCTCCAAGGTGTGCCACCTCAGAAACGCGACGCGCGCCCGGCGCCACTTTTGTGTGGACGCACAGGTGCGCGGGCCTTGACTCGGTGGGCACAGGCCCTAGAGCTCGTTGCAGAAGCTCACGAAGTCAAGCAGCTGGATGGCCTCGATGAAGGCCGCCTTGCGGCCCATGTGGCCGAGCGTGACGGTAAGCGTGACGGCGCAGTCGCGGCTGCCGGCCGCGCCCTTGGTGAGCGTGAAGTCACTGTACTGGCAGTCCCAGGAGTTGAGCTTCTTGAGCAGCTCCTTGACCGCGCCGTGGCTCTCGAGCTCAATGTAGAGGTCGAAGACGCGCGCGTTATCGTGCAGCCAGCGGTCCACCATGGAGAGCGCCGAGAACGTCAGCACCACGAAGAGCAGGGCGAGAAGCGCGGCCTCCACGAAGCCGATGCCCACAGCCAGGCCGATGCACGCGCAGGCCCACAGGCCCGCCGCCGTGGTGAGGCCGCGGACCTCGTTTCTTCCGGTAACGATGATGGTGCCCACGCCCAGGAAGCCCACGCCGGAGACCACCTGCGCGCCGATGCGGTTCATGTCGGCCCGCACCTCGGGAAACATCATGGCCACGTACTCGGAGACCACCATGGTCATGGCCGAGCCCAGGCACACCAGGACGTGCGTCTTTATGCCGGCGCCCTTGTTGTGGTACTCGCGATCCAGGCCGATGACGGCACCGACGAGGGTTGCCACCAGGAGGCGCAGGAAGACCGCGCGCTCGTCCCAGGCGGCCGCCGCGGAGAGAAACGCGCCGAACCAGTCCGCGAGCACGCTACTCGTCTCCGAAGCTGATGCCCAGGAGCTTGGCCTCGCGCACGAGGTCGCTCTCGGGGTCGACGTACTTGAGCTTGCCGGCCACGTCCTCCAGGGGGACGCGGACCATCTTGCCGGCGCGCTGGGCCACCATGAAGCCGAACTGACCCTCCAGGCAGGCGCGGGCCGCCTCGACGCCGCACTGGGTGGCGAAGATGCGGTCCTGGGCGTCGGGGGCGCCGCCGCGCTGGGTGTGACCGGGCACCGCCACGCGGACCTCGCGGTCGGTGCGGGCGGCGATCTCCTCGGCGATGTCATAGGCCACGGACGGCTTCACGCGGGCGGCCACCTTGGCCTTGTAGGCCTTCTTCTTCATGGCCGCCTCCTCGCGGGAGATGGCGCCCTCGGCCACCACGACGATGGCGAAGCGGCCGCCCTTCTCCTCGCGCCTCTCGATGGCCGCCACGACGTTGTCCATGTCGTAGGGGATCTCCGGGATGAGGATGACGTCGGCGCCGCCGGCCACGCCCGCGTACAGCGGGATCCAGCCCACCTTGTGGCCCATGATCTCGATGACGAAGACGCGGCCGTGGGAGCTGGCCGTGGTGTGGATGTCGTCGATGCAGCGGGTGGCCACGTCGATGGCGGAGGGGAAGCCGAAGGTCATGTCGGTGCCCCAGGTGTCGTTGTCGATGGTCTTGGGCAGGGCGATGATGTTCAGCCCCTCCTGGCGCAGGCGGTTGGCCGTCTTGGTCGAGCCGTTGCCGCCCAGCATGAAGAGGCAGTCCAGCTTGAGCTTGCGGTAGTTGGCCACCATGGCCGGGACCTTCTCCACGCCATCGGCCTCGGGGGCATCGAGCATCTTGAAGGGCGTGCGGGAGGTGCCCAGGATGGTGCCGCCCATGGTGAGGACGCCGGAGAAGTCGGCCCACTCCATCTTGCGGTAGCGCCCGTAGATGAGGCCCTGGTAGCCGTCCTCGAAGCCGTAGATCTCGACCTTCTCCTTGGCGTTGTTGAGCACGGTCTTGACGATGCCGCGCATGGTGGCGTTGAGCGCCTGGCAGTCTCCGCCGCTGGTGAGCAGTCCGATCCTCAGCATGTTGGCCTCCCTGGAATAAGCGCAGAGCGCGAAGTGACCCGCCCATTATGGCACGCGCAAATTGGGGACGTGTTCGTTTTTGCGCAAAGTTGGGACAGGTTTGCCCCGGCACCGGACACTGGGGACGTTGATCGTTACCTGGGAAAAGGGACACCCCTGCCGCCCTGAACTGCCTCCCATTTCTTGGACTGGAAAGTGAAGTCCGAGAGATGGGAGGC
>OGRN01003382.1_pt1 | contig 11334 bp, 10 predicted proteins | sample 1553401 | NCBI WGS metagenome assembly OGRN01 (sample SAMEA2580096, study PRJEB22360) | human gut metagenome | biome: human gut; feature: human-associated habitat; material: faeces | place: Denmark | collected 2008/2010 | reverse complement strand
CTGGCGAAGACAAAAAACGATCCCAGCAAGCCAGGAATAAGTGTCCACCAGCGCACGCTGGACACCAGTTCGCCAAACCCCGCCATGCCTTGTTTAAACCATAAAATAGAAACAAAGAGCACAATCCCCACCAGTGAGTTCAGCAACATGGCGATGAGAATGGTAGAGGAGGTCTGGGTGATGCGCACCATCAGCGTGTTCTGGACTACCAGACCAATCCCGGCTGCAATCAAAAAGGCAAGGGTAAGTGACTGATTCATCCGATCGCGTCCGGTTCAGTGCGCTCGTCGAGTTGCAACTGCATAAATGTCAGATCCAGCCAGCGCCCAAATTTAGTACCTACCTGCGGCATTTGCGCGGTGACGACAAATCCCAGCGACTGGTGCAGATGCAGCGAGGCCTGATTTTGCGATTCGATCCCGGCGACCATGACATGCTTCCCGCAATCCCGCGCTTCATCAATCAATCGGCTTAACAATTTACGCCCCAGACCTTTCCCCTGATGATCGGGATGGACATAAACCGAATGTTCCACGGTATGGCGAAAACCATCAAAACTACGCCAGTCGCCAAACGAGGCATATCCCGTCACTACGCCATCTTCTTCACTCACCAGCACCGGATAACCTGCTATGGTCCGCGCTTCAAACCAGGCAATGCGGTTATCCGCATCCACCGTTTGGTCATTCCAGATAGCCGCCGTATACAACACGGCGTGGTTATAAATTTCCGCAATTGCAGCACAGTCGGCTTTGCGGGCAAAACGGATGGACATGTCTGGCCTCGATAAAATAATGATGATGATGTTATCAATACTATCGAAAACAGCCCGAAGCAACGGATTCCTCTATGAAATTATTGCGTGTTGCAGAGGGGATGTGACGGCTGCAAACAAAACCAATCCTGTGAGCCTGCTACTATTGATGGATTCATGCCAAAAGCACAGGAGAGCATTATGGGGCAACAAACGCAGCGTAACCGATGTTGGGTTCTGTCCTTGCGTCCGCATGGCGCGCCGGTTCCTTACGTCTGGTTTCGGTAAATGCGCTCTTTGTCGCACCAGCGCAAGCATTTACAGTTCCGGAAGTGGGAAAACGTCAATTAAATGAAATCAATCGGATCCGCTACGAACTGGAATTAATGGCAGTTGCTCTGGCTGTCGAAAACCTCACTATGCAAAAAAACGTTGCTTTGTTGTGCCAACAATACAGCCGATAAATAAAATACGCCCGGCAAATACCGGGCTTAAAGATAATTACTCAAATCGCCACGCAATATTTATGCCGACACCATAATTTCGTCCGGGCGCAGGTTCGTAATATCGCCCGTTTGACTCATTGACAATGACAGAGCCAACGTATTCTTTATCGAATAAATTATCGACACGACCAAATAAATCCACGGTAAAATTGTGGTAATTGTATTTATACCCGGTGAATAAGCCGACGAGTGTATAAGAAGGCGCTTTGGCCGTATTTTCATCATCTGCCATAATATCGCCCATATAACGCGCTTCCGTGCCTGCATACCAACCATCTTCCGGTATATAACCTATCGACGCAAAGCCCATATTACGGGCGATCCCTGGCATCCGGTTACCGTTACAATCCTGTTCATTGCACACATTGCTGCGATAGGTCGCATCAAGCCAGGTCCAGGACGCTTTTACGCGAAAATCTCCCGCGAAACGTTGATCCCATGCCAGTTCAGCGCCTTGACGACGGGTCTTTCCGGCATTTTTGTAAGTCGTACGCCCACCGCTACTGCTATCGACAACAATTTCATCATCGGTGTCGGTCTGGAACAATGCGAGACTAAGCAGCCCATCACCAATACGCGTTTTACTGCCGATCTCAATTGTATCGTTGGTGGAGGGTTTTAACCCAAAGTTCATACCGCTTTGTCCATCAGCACGATAAGACAGCTCATTAATCGTCGGCGTTTCAAAACCTCGCCCGGCTGCCAGATAGATATTCCAGGCATCGGTCATTGCATATTTTAACGAACCGGCAGGTAGCCATTTGTGATAACTGGCATCACCGCTGTCATCGCCGTTACCCGGAGTAACGTAATGGTCGTTGGAATCAAACCACACGGAGCTGTAGCGCACGCCAGCATCCAGCGACAGTTTTTCGCTCAGCTGCCACTGCGTCTGTAAATAGGGATCGACGTTCCACATCAGATTGCGTTCGTCGCGGCGCAACTCACCTTTTTGCCCGTATTCCGGCACGCCGCTATTCAGGCGGAAGTTATTGTAGCCCTTGCGGTTTTCACTCATGTTTTCGTAGTTCAGGCCGGTAGTGAACGTGAGCGGAACGCCCAGTTCACCACGGTGTGTCCAGCGGCTGTCTATCCCCTGATAATGGCGTTGCAGAGTAATCACGCCGCCCGCATGTGACGGGTTAAGTTGGGGAGCCATCGGGATTGACTGGTACTGGGTCGTTTCTCGCTCTCCGGCATACATCATCACACTCATATCATCTTGCGCGCTCAGGCTACGCTCATAGCGCAACCCAGCCTGAGTTTGCTTGATGGTTTTTCGCGTGTCGTACTGTTCTGCACGGGGCGCTTGTTGTGGATTCGCCTTCCATTCTGCTTCGGTTAGCCCACCTGGGTCATCTGCTTTGATATCCACACTATTGAAAATCAGGCTTAATTTGCTGGCGTCATCAATGCGTACGCCCAGTTTGGCATTGGCTAAATTTTTCTGTGCGCCGCTATGGTCACGATAGCCGTGGGTCGTCAAACGTGTGGTTGAGACGGTGTAATCGACATCGCCGGGTTGTGTGCCGTCGCCCGTTGCGCCCGTAGCTTTCAGCCCATAGCGCCAGCTGCCAAAACTGCCGTAGTAACTACTGGCTTCAATGGTTGGTGGCTGTTGTCCGGTCTGGGTGGTGACATTCATTACACCGCCAGACGCGTTGCCATACAGAGCAGAGAAGGGGCCACGCAGCACTTCCACATTTTGCACACTGCTTAAATCGATGTTAGATGTTTGCCCTTGTCCGTCGGGCATGGTAGCGGGAATACCGTCCACATACAGGCGAATACCGCGAATTCCGTAAGTGGAGCGGGAGCCAAATCCGCGAATCGACAGCTGTAAATCTTGCGCATAGTTCTGCCGGTTTTGTACCTGTAAACCAGGCACTCCGGTCAGTGATTCAGACAAGTTAATGCGCGGTGTTGCCAGGCGCATCTCCTCGCCATCCACCACGCTCACGGCTGCTGGGGTATCCAGTTCTGAAACCACCTGCGGTGCGGCACTGACAATCATGGTCTGTTCATCAGCGGCAAAAACAACGGGGGAAAGGACAAGCAGTGCGGGCAAAACGGTCTGTCGGACGGAAAAAATCTTCATGAAAAAAGCCAGGTTAAGGATGGGAAAACACCGTCATGGTAATGAAATTGTAAATTTATGGAAAACGAAACGGCACAATACGTTAAGTAATTGAGAAAATTGTAGTCGTAACGGTAAGAAATGCTCCACATTTGAGAAAATAATGATTACCATTCCCATTTATAACAAGGGCGTAACGATGATTACGCTTAGCGAAGCATTGTGAAGCAGCAAAAATATCGGTTCATCAAAGGGAGTCGTCATGCATTTACGTCATCTGTTTTCATCGCGCCTGCGTAGTTCATTACTGTTAGGTTCATTGCTTGTTGCTTCATCATTCAGTACGCAGGCCGCAGAAGAAATGCTGCGTAAAGCGGTAGGTAAAGGTGCCTACGAAATGGCTTATAGCCAGCAAGAAAACGCGCTGTGGCTCGCCACTTCGCAAAGCCGCAAACTGGATAAAGGCGGCGTGGTTTATCGTCTTGATCCGGTTACTCTGGAAGTGACGCAGGCGATCCATAACGATCTTAAGCCGTTTGGTGCCACCATCAATAACACGACTCAGACGTTGTGGTTTGGTAACACCGTAAATAGTGCGGTCACGGCGATAGATGCCAAAACGGGCGAAGTGAAAGGTCGTCTGGTGCTGGATGATCGTAAGCGCACGGAAGAGGTACGCCCGTTGCAACCACGTGAGCTGGTAGCTGATGATGCCACGAACACCGTTTACATCAGTGGTATTGGTAAAGAGAGCGTGATTTGGGTCGTTGATGGCGAGAATATCAAACTGAAAACCGCCATCCAGAACACCGGTAAAATGAGTACCGGTCTGGCGCTGGATAGCAAAGGCAAACGTCTTTACACCACTAACGCTGACGGCGAATTGATTACCATCGACACCGCCGACAATAAAATCCTCAGCCGTAAAAAGCTGCTGGATGACGGCAAAGAGCACTTCTTTATCAACATCAGCCTTGATACCACCAATCAGCGTGCATTTATCACCGATTCTAAAGCGGCAGAAGTGTTAGTGGTCGATACCCGTAATGGCAATATTCTGGCGAAGGTTGCGGCACCGGAATCACTGGCTGTGCTGTTTAACCCAGCGCGTAATGAAGCCTACGTGACGCATCGTCAGGCAGGTAAAGTCAGTGTGATTGACGCGAAAAGCTATAAAGTGGTGAAAACGTTCGATACGCCGACTCATCCGAACAGCCTGGCGCTGTCTGCCGATGGCAAAACGCTTTATGTCAGTGTGAAACAAAAATCCACTAAACAGCAGGAAGCTACCCAGCCGGACGATGTGATTCGTATTGCGCTGTAATAGATATGGCGAGGGTGAAAACGGAAAGAATTGCCTGACTTTTATCACGCCGCATCCGGCACCTTCGTCAGTAGTCTGAATTTGCCCGGCACGTAGCCGGGCAATTTTGCAATTAACTCGATGTTTCAGGCTTAAACACAATTTCCTGTTTTTCTTCATCTTCCTCGACGACTGGCGCAGTGCTGTGAATTTCAGCAACGCGTTTGCGCACACCAAACCAACCTATAACCAGCAGAATACCGATAATCGGCAGCGCCGCGATGGTATAAGTCCCGTTCGGGTAATCGAACGCCATTAGCACCAGGACACTCAGTAAAAACAGTAATGTCAGCCAGGAAGTGAAGGGCGCGCCAGGCAGTTTAAAACTGACATCCGCTGCTTTGCCTTCTTTAATTGCTTTACGCAGGCGCATCTGGCAAACGATGATAAACGCCCATGAAGCGATGATTCCCAGCGACGCGAAGTTCAACACAATCTCAAATACGCGTGACGGCACCAGATAGTTGAGGAATACGCCGACGACATACACAACCAGTGTCGCCAGAATCCCGGCATACGGCACATGCTGACGACTCATTTTCGCCATAAAACTCGGTGCGGAACCGCCCATCGCCATCGAGCGCAGAATACGCCCGGTGCAGTACAGACCTGAATTCAGGCTGGAGAGGGCAGCGGTCAGCACCACAATGTTCATAATGCTGCCGATGTACGGCACACCCAGTTTAGAGAAAAACGTCACAAATGGACTTTGCCCCGCCTGATACGCGCTCCATGGCAATAACATAACCAGCAACACCACGGAGCCGACGTAAAACAGACCAATACGCCAAATCACACTGTTAATCGCTTTAGGCACCATGGTCTGCGGATCTTTACATTCTCCGGCCGCTGTACCCACCATTTCAATGGAGGCAAAAGCAAACACTACGCCCTGAATCAACACCAGCGCAGGCAGCAAACCGTGGGGGAAGAAGCCGCCATTATCGGTGATTAAATGAAAGCCAGTGGTGTTGCCATCCAGCGGCTGACCACTACCGAGGAACACTGTACCCACGACCAAAAAGGTTACAATGGCGAGCACTTTAATAAGCGCAAACCAGAACTCCATCTCACCGAACATTTTTACCGTGGCGAGGTTTAGAACCAGTAACAGAATGATCACGGATAACGAAGCAACCCAGTCAGAAAGCCCAGGGAACCAGAATTGCGCATAGGCGGTAATGGCAACCACGTCTGCCATACCGGTTACAACCCAGCAGAACCAGTAAGTCCAGCCGGTGAAATATCCTGCCCACGGCCCGAGTAAATCGGAAGCGAAGTCACTAAAAGATTTGTATTCCAGATTCGAAAGCAGCAATTCCCCCATTGCCCGCATCACGAAAAAGAGCATAAAACCGATGATCATATAAACGAAAATGATCGACGGCCCGGCAAGGCTAATCGTTTTGCCGGACCCCATAAACAGCCCTGTACCAATGGCACCGCCAATGGCAATAAGCTGAATATGTCGGTTTGTGAGATTGCGCCGTAGCGACTGTTCAGCCGGAGCCTGATCATCGGCAACGACTTTTACCTGATCTACCATGTTTTTTTCTTCCTGTACCTGTCTGTGTTGTTCAGGCTCTACGGCCTTTAGTCAGTCTATGATACGACGAATCTGTATCGGGACTCATCGATATTAGGTAACAATACGCGGGATGAATACTAAGATTTAGATCTAATGTTAATTTTATGTTTAAAGTGAGTGTCATATCACGGTGATAACGCGAAACAGCTCACAAAAATACACGCTTACAGGGTCTTTGCAACATAAAATAGCGCCGTTTGGCAAACTGAAGGGTTTATTGCTGAATGCCTGCTCCCCTCTGGTTCGAGGGGAACAGAATGCGCTGCTTAGAGGATTTCCAGCAGTTCGACTTCAAACACCAGGGTGCTGAACGGAGGGATGGACGCGCCAGCGCCGCGCTCGCCATATGCCAGTTCCTGCGGGATAGTCAGTTCCCATTTAGAACCTACCGGCATCAGAGTCAGTGCTTCAATCCAGCCAGGGATCACACCGTTAACCGGGAATTCAGCTGGCTCGCCGCGAGCAACGGAGCTGTCAAACACGGTGCCGTCGATCAGTTTTCCGGTGTAATGAACACGAACGCGGTCGGTACGTGCCGGAATTGCGCCTTCGCCCTGGTTGATCACGCGGAATTGCAGGCCAGATTCGGTGCTATTTACACCTTCTTTTTTGGCGTTTTCTTCCAGGTATTTCACACCTTCAGCAGCCATCGCCTGGAAACGCTGACGACGAACGGCATCGGCGCGTTCGTGGATTTCACGCAGCGCGCGGTGCACCACATCAACCGGAACAGCCGGATGTTTGCCTTCCAGCGCATCGGCAATGCCTGCAACCAGTGCTTCTGGCAGCAGCCCTTCCAGGCCAGATTCACTCAGTTGTTGCCCTACCTGCAAACCAATGCCGTAGCTTGCTTGCGCTTCGATGGTGTCAAAAGTTGGGGTGGTCATCGTATTTCCTTTCTTAGGGTATAAAGTAGCGGGCAGCATATCAGCCACACTTCTTTGGGTAAAACTTTGTCGCGGGAATGATGACAAATCCCGGGGAAAAAGAAACAATAGCAATATCCCGTATGAATATAATAAAGGCGGGTTTACCACGGACATCATAGCGTTAGCTTATTCATAGGCTATGATTGAGGAACAAGACGCGGAGCAGGAGGAAACCATGCCCGGGCGCTTTGAACTAAAACCAACCCTGGAGAAAGTCTGGCACGCGCCGGACAATTTTCGCTTCATGGACCCGCTGCCGCCGATGCATCGTCGGGGGATCATTATTGCCGCCATTGTATTGGTGGTCGGATTTCTGCTTCCATCTGATGATACGCCCAACGCGCCGGTGGTGACGCGTGAAGCACAGTTAGATATTCAGTCGCAATCACAACCACCGACAGAAGAACAGCTGCGGGCGCAATTAGTCACGCCACAAAATGATCCTGATCAGGTGGCTCCGGTCGCTCCAGAACCAATACAGGAAGGCCAACCAGAAGAGCAGCCGCAAACCACCCATACGCAACCATTCCAGCCAGATAGCGGAATTGATAATCAATGGCGCTCCTATCGTGTCGAACCCGGTAAAACGATGGCGCAGCTGTTCCGCGACCACGGACTGCCCGCTACCGATGTCTATGCCATGGCGCAGGTAGAAGGCGCGGATAAGCCACTGAGTAATTTGCAAAACGGGCAGATGGTGAAAATCCGCCAGAACGCCAGCGGCGTGGTGACGGGCTTAACCATTGATACGGGGAATAATCAACAGGTCCTGTTTACCCGCCAGCCGGATGGCAGTTTTATTCGCGCGCGGTAGATGAAGGGTCAACCAAAAGCCAGCTAAGGATTGTCTCTTTGATGACCTTACGTCTGGCTTCCAGTGCCTGCGGTGAAACCATACTGATGTGATAAACCAGGCCAAGCGTATGCTGGTTGATCAAATAATATCCCCCAAGCGCAGCAATATTAATATTCACCTGCAATGGGTCGATATCTGGCTTAAAAATATTTTGTTTCTTCCCTTCATCCAATAAGGATTCCATTAACTGCAAGTGCGCATGGTTAATTTCTAAAAGACGCTGTGACTTTGCATAATGCACACCCTTACTTTGATTTTCACTATGCACAATTTTTAAAAACCAGGGATTATAAATATAATAATCCCATGTAAAATCGATTATTTTCTCAATGGCTTTTTGTGGCGGAAGATCTGAGAAATCAAGGGCCTTTTCTTTTTGTCGAATATCGTTCCAGGTATATTCCAGTACTTCGATAAATAAATTTTCTTTATTACCAAAGTGGTGATAAACCGTCTGTTTACTGCACCCCGCGGCCTTGACGATATTATCGACTCTGGCCCCTTCGTAACCATATTCGGCAAATTCATTAACCGCGCATAACAGCAGCTTTTCTTTCAGGCTCTGTACGTTGCTGGTATCAAGATACATAACGCTTCCCCACGACCTCTTCGTGGTGACTATCATAACCTGATTTGATTTCAGCTTCAGAAAAAAGGGCAAAAACTTGTACTTTCATCAGGTTATCAAATGTCCTGTGATCGCCATCGCATATCAACCAACTAGATGGTTGATCTTTTTATCCTCCAGTCGCAAGCTAATCATCACTAAGGAAACAAAATTCAAAAAAAGAGAGCTATTGTATGAAATCCACTCGTCCTGTTGCCGTGATTACCGGAGCCGCACGTGGTATTGGAAAGGGCTGTGCGCTGGAGCTTGCGCGTGGCGGATTTAATCTGCTGATTAATGATCGTCCGGATGCGGATAGCGTAGAAAAATTACATGCCACACAACAAGAATGTCTGGCGGAAGGCGTGGAAGTGATTTGCTTCCCTGCTGATGTGGGCGATCTCTCCCTGCATGAAGAGATGCTCGACGCAGCGCAAAACCAGTGGGGACGTCTGGACTGCCTGCTCAACAACGCAGGCATTTCAGTGAAAAAACGCGGTGACCTTCTCGACCTCGAACCAGACAGCTTCGACCAAAATATTGCCATTAACACCCGCGCACCGTTCTTCCTTGCTCAGGCATTCAGTAAGCGCTTACTGGCACAGCCGAAACCGGAAGCAGAACTGCCGCACCGCTCGATTATTTTTGTCAGTTCCATCAACGCCATCATGCTGGCGATGAATCGCGGCGAATATACCATTGCCAAAACTGCCGTCTCTGCCGCTGCTCGTCTGTTTGCTGCTCGCCTTTGTAATGAACAAATTGGCGTATATGAAGTGCGTCCTGGTCTCATCAAAACCGATATGACTATTCCGGCAACGGCCTATTACGACGAACTGATTGCCAAAGGTCTGGTGCCGTGGGGACGTTGGGGTTATCCGGCTGATATTGCTTCCACTGTCCGCGCGATGGCGGAAGGTAAACTGATTTACACCTGTGGTCAGGCGGTCGCCATCGACGGCGGCTTAAGTATGCCGCGCTTCTGAGGCTGAATCATGAGAGATCTGTTACAACGCCCGGATTTATTCAGTATCAATACCGCGACACTGGGCTATAAAACGCCGCTACCCGCCATTATTGATGCCTGCGCCGCACGCGGTATTGGCGCGATTGCCCCCTGGCGCAGGGAGTTGCAGAGTGAAGATCTCCAGCAAATCGCCCGCCAGCTTGCTGCCAGTAACATGAACGTTTCCGGTTTGTGCCGTAGCACCTACTACACCGCACCGACGCTGGCGGAGCGCAAACTGGCGATTGACGATAACCGCCGGGCGCTGGACGACGCCGCTGTACTGAACGCCGCCTGTTATATGCAGGTGGTTGGCGGTCTGCCAATGGGAACAAAAGATCTGTACGAAGCACGGGAACAGGTGAAACAAGGGATTCGCCAGTTGCTGCCACATTCGAAAGAGGTCGGCGTGCCAATTGCACTGGAGCCACTGCACCCGATGACTGCTGCCGATCGTTCTTGTCTGTGCACGTTACGTCAGGCGCTGGACTGGTGTGATGAACTCGATCCCGATGGCGAATTTGGCCTCGGCGTGGCGGTAGATGTCTACCATGTCTGGTGGGACCCGGATCTCGCCAGTCAGATCCTGCGTGCCGGAAAACGCATCCTCGCGTTTCATGTTTCCGACTGGTTAGTGCCGACCACCGATCTGGTCAATGACCGTGGAATGCCGGGAGATGGTGTCATCAATATTCCGTCAATTCGTCGGCTGGTTGAAAACGCCGGATTTAATGGCGCTATTGAACTGGAAATATTCTCACCGTACTGGTGGCAGAAAGATATTAACAGCACGCTGGATATTAGCGTCGATCGCATCGCACATTATTGTTAAGGAATAATCATGAGTGACCAACCCGTTCTGTTCAGCAGAGCGGCGGCTTCTTGCCGCCTGACATTGAACCGTGAAGATAAATGTCATGCTATTAATGAAGAAATGATCGAATCTCTCGACCATTATTTAAATGAAATTGAAAATGACACGGCATTACGCTTAGTCGAATTAACGGCAACCGGCGATAAATTCTTTTGTGCGGGCGGCGATATTAAATCGTGGTCGGCCTATTCGCCATTAGATATGGGCAGAAAATGGATTAAACGCGGTAATGACGTTTTTAATCGCCTGCGCAACTTACCCCAATTAACCGTTGCGAATCTCAACGGTCATACCATCGGTGGCGGTATTGAACTTGCCTTGTGCTGTGATATTCGTATCGCTCGCCCCCACGCAAAATTCTCTAATCCTGAAGTGATGCTCGGCATGGTGCCTGGCTGGATGGGCATTGAACGCGTGCTTAATCAGGTTGGCCCGGTGGTCGGTCGCCAGATGCTGATGCTGGGTAAACGCCTGACGGCGCAGGAAGCTCAGGCGGCGAATTTAATTGATGAAGTGGTAGAAAAAGAACAGGTGGAAAGCTGGATGGCGAACCAGTTAGCGCAGCTGGAAAAATGTGGTCCGGTGGCACTGGCACACATTAAACAACTGATTCTGACGCTGGAAAATAAACACGCCGATTACTCGCATCAGTTGCTGGCTGGATTAATGTCCGCCACTCAGGATTGCCAGCAGGCGACGCGCGCATTTGCCGAAAAAGCCGGCGTGAGCTTCCACAATCAATAAGGAAATTGTATGCGTAAGTTATCAACCGCC
>OGRN01003380.1_pt1 | contig 11338 bp, 10 predicted proteins | sample 1553401 | NCBI WGS metagenome assembly OGRN01 (sample SAMEA2580096, study PRJEB22360) | human gut metagenome | biome: human gut; feature: human-associated habitat; material: faeces | place: Denmark | collected 2008/2010 | reverse complement strand
TAGCCAATTAATACCGCCAGAAACCCCGCCAGTAGCGTGGGTGGAGGAATAGAAAACAGACGCATAGTCACCTCGTGCGTTATAACGTACAGGTACCGTAGCATTTGTCCGTTATAACGCACAAGTGATAAACTTCCGTTTTGCCGGAGGAGTCGCATGGAAAATCTCGCTCGCTTTTTATCCACCACACTTAAACAACTACGTCAGCAGCGCGGCTGGAGTCTTTCGCGACTGGCAGAAGCGACGGGCGTTTCTAAAGCGATGTTAGGGCAGATTGAGCGTAATGAATCCAGCCCGACGGTCGCGACATTATGGAAAATTGCCACCGGGTTGAACGTGCCATTTTCAACATTTATTTCCCCGCCGCAGTCCGCTACGCCTTCAGTTTATGATCCACAACGGCAGGCGATGGTGATCACTTCGCTGTTTCCTTATGATCCACAACTCTGCTTTGAACACTTCTCGATTCAGATGGCACCCGGTGCAATAAGCGAATCGACGCCCCATGAAAAGGGGGTAATCGAACATGTCTTCGTCATTGATGGACAACTTGATCTGTGTGTTGATGGTGAATGGCAGAGCCTTAATTGTGGGGAAGGCGTTCGATTTGCTGCAGACGTCACGCATGTCTATCGTAATGGTGGGGAGCAAACCGTACATTTTCATTCCCTCATCCATTACCCGCGCAGTTAAGCGGGAAAACTATTTCGCAACGTCGCGCTTGTGGCTAAAATAGCCGCCATTTTTCAGCTACTGGATAAGAAAGTGACCGTATCTTCTCATCGTCTTGAACTGTTAAGCCCGGCACGCGATGCCGCCATTGCCCGCGAAGCTATTTTGCACGGTGCCGATGCTGTTTATATCGGCGGCCCTGGTTTTGGTGCCCGTCATAATGCCAGTAATAGCCTGAAAGATATTGCCGAGTTGGTGCCGTTTGCCCATCGTTATGGTGCAAAAATTTTCGTCACGCTTAACACCATTTTGCATGATGATGAGCTGGAACCCGCGCAACGGCTGATTACTGACCTCTACCAGACCGGTGTCGATGCGCTGATTGTTCAGGATATGGGGATTCTGGAACTTGATATTCCGCCGATTGAACTGCACGCCAGTACGCAGTGCGATATTCGTACAGTAGAAAAAGCGAAGTTCCTCTCTGATGTTGGCTTCACGCAGATTGTGCTGGCGCGAGAGCTGAATCTTGAGCAGATCCGCGCGATTCACCAGGCTACGGACGCGACCATTGAATTCTTTATTCATGGCGCACTGTGCGTGGCCTATTCGGGTCAGTGCTACATTTCTCATGCGCAAACAGGGCGTAGCGCCAACCGTGGCGATTGCTCGCAGGCGTGCCGTTTGCCATACACATTGAAAGACGATCAGGGGCGGGTGGTTTCCTATGAAAAACATCTGCTGTCGATGAAAGATAACGATCAGACTGCCAACCTCGGCGCGCTGATTGATGCTGGCGTACGCTCCTTCAAGATTGAAGGGCGTTACAAAGATATGAGCTACGTGAAGAATATCACCGCCCATTATCGTCAGATGCTGGATGCCATTATTGAAGAACGTGGCGATCTGGCGCGCGCTTCATCAGGTCGTACTGAACATTTCTTTGTTCCATCGACGGAAAAGACTTTCCACCGTGGTAGCACAGATTATTTTGTGAATGCCCGTAAAGGCGATATTGGCGCGTTCGATTCGCCGAAATTTATCGGCCTGCCGGTGGGCGAAGTATTGAAAGTAGCGAAAGATCATATTGATGTTGCCGTTACCGAGCCACTGGCAAATGGCGATGGCCTGAACGTGATGATTAAACGTGAAGTCGTCGGTTTTCGTGCCAATACGGTAGAGAAAACCGGAGAAAATCAGTACCGCGTCTGGCCCAATGAAATGCCAGCAGATTTGCACAAAATTCGCCCGCATCACCCACTAAACCGTAATCTTGATCATAACTGGCAGCAGGCACTGACAAAAACCTCCAGCGAACGTCGGGTGGCGGTAGACATTGAACTGGGCGGCTGGCAGGAACAACTGATTCTGACCCTCACCAGTGAAGAGGGTGTCAGCATCACACATACGCTGGACGGGCAGTTCGACGAAGCCAATAACGCCGAAAAAGCAATGAACAATCTGAAGGATGGTCTGGCAAAACTGGGGCAAACCATCTATTACGCCCGCAATGTGCAAATTAATTTGCCGGGGGCGCTGTTTGTACCAAACAGTCTGTTAAACCAGTTCCGCCGTGAAGCCGCCGATATGCTTGATGCTGCGCGTCTTGCCAGTTACCAGCGCGGCAGCCGTAAACCGGTTGCTGATCCTGCGCCGGTTTATCCGCAAACGCATCTGAGTTTCCTCGCGAACGTATACAACCAGAAAGCGCGTGAATTTTATCATCGCTATGGTGTGCAACTGATTGACGCGGCGTATGAGGCACATGAAGAGAAGGGCGAAGTCCCGGTGATGATCACCAAGCATTGTCTGCGCTTTGCCTTCAATCTGTGCCCGAAACAGGCGAAAGGCAATATCAAAAGCTGGAAGGCGACGCCAATGCAACTGGTTAACGGCGATGAAGTATTAACGCTAAAGTTTGATTGCCGCCCATGCGAGATGCACGTCATTGGCAAAATCAAAAATCACATACTGAAAATGCCGTTACCGGGAAGCGTAGTGGCATCCGTAAGTCCGGATGATCTGCTGAAAACATTGCCGAAGCGAAAAGGGTAAAACGCCAGTTTTCGGGTTACTTACCACTCATCAAATCTGCATGATATTGCCTGCCGGGTAAGGCGTCATGCCGCATCCGGCAACAAATGACTCAACGCTGTCCCGCTTCTGGTTTGCGCGATTTTTGCCAGTAAAAATGCTCGCGCAAACCTTCCGCCGACTCTTCCGCCACAGCACGCAATTCATCGCTGTCCGCTTCATGACGCAGCTGATGATCCACATTCTTTACCCACATAAATTCATGTCCTTTGTGCCCTGCCATGAGTTGTCCTGAGAACAGTGCACACGTTAATAAGACAACCGATAACGCCTTCGAAAACATCCCGCCACCTTTTTCTAACCTTTTGCCGCTATGATGCCGATCGTTTCTTGAGGTTATTATTCAGTTTTGCAAATTAGAGCAAAGAAATTCTGGAATCTTCCTTCCTGATTTTGCATTGCATTCTGCCGTTGCGGCGATTTAGTGCTATTTTCGAGCACATTACACACGGAGGTAAACTTCGCCATTAAATAGTCACGATCACTTTATTGAAGTGCCTTTGAGCGTCGCCTCTAAGGTATTGCTGTTAAATGCTTTTTTACAGTCAGAAATCACTCAGCAAGAGTTAGCCAGGCGAATTGGCAAACATAAACAGGAGATTACTCGCCTATTTAATTTGCACCATGCGACAAAAATCGACGCCGTCCAGCTCGCGGCTAAGGCGCTTGGCAAAGAGTTATCGCTGGTGATGGTTTAATTACAGTTAACGAAAAGTTGTCATTTTTAACAACTGATATAGACTGCCGAATCATCTGCACATAATTACGATTCGATAATGAAAAAATACCAGCAGCTTGCAGAACAATTACGCGAGCAGATTGCGTCGGGTATCTGGCAACCCGGCGATCGTTTGCCTTCGTTGCGTGACCAGGTGGCGCTTTCTGGCATGAGCTTTATGACTGTCAGCCATGCCTATCAGTTGCTCGAAAGTCAGGGATATATTATCGCGCGACCGCAATCGGGTTATTACGTTGCGCCACAGGCAATAAAAATGCCGAAAGCGACAGTCATTCCAGTCACACGAGATGAAGCAGTCGATATCAACACCTATATTTTTGATATGTTGCAGGCCAGTCGCGATCCGTCGGTAGTTCCGTTTGCCTCGGCCTTTCCCGACCCGCGACTTTTCCCCCTCCAACAACTAAACCGCTCGCTGGCGCAGGTAAGCAAAACCGCCACGGCGATGAGCGTGATTGAAAACTTACCGCCAGGAAACGTAGAACTGCGTCAGGCTATTGCTCGTCGCTATGCCTTACAGGGCATCACCATTTCTCCTGATGAAATTGTCATTACCGCCGGGGCGTTAGAGGCATTAAACCTCAGTTTGCAAGCGGTAACTGAACCGGGCGATTGGGTGATAGTAGAGAATCCTTGTTTCTACGGCGCGTTGCAGGCGCTGGAGCGGTTACGGCTGAAGGCGTTATCGGTAGCGACGGATATTAAAGAAGGGATCGATCTTCAGGCGCTGGAACTGGCGTTGCAGGAGTATCCGGTGAAAGCGTGCTGGCTGATGACTAATAGCCAGAACCCACTTGGATTTACCTTAACGCCGCAGAAAAAAGTGCGGCTGGTAGCGTTGCTCAATCAGTACAACGTAACGCTGATTGAAGATGACGTTTATAGCGAACTTTATTTTGGACGGGAAAAACCGCTGCCTGCGAAAGCGTGGGATCGCCACGATGGTGTTTTGCATTGCTCTTCGTTTTCGAAATGTCTGGTGCCTGGTTTTCGTATTGGTTGGGTCGCCGCCGGAAAACATGCACGTAAAATTCAACGCTTGCAGTTGATGAGTACGCTTTCCACCAGCTCACCGATGCAGCTTGCGCTGGTGGATTACCTTTCTACTCGCCGATACGATGCTCATCTTCGTCGCCTGCGTCGCCAGCTTGCGGAACGTAAACAACGCGCCTGGCAGGCTTTGCTGCGTTATCTGCCTGCGGAAGTCAAAATTCATCACAATGACAGCGGTTATTTTCTCTGGCTGGAGCTCCCCGAGCCGTTAGATGCAGGAGAATTAAGCCTGGTGGCACTGACGCATCATATCAGTATTGCGCCGGGTAATATGTTTTCTACCGGTGAAAACTGGTCACGTTTTTTCCGTTTTAATACCGCGTGGCAGTGGGGAGAACGTGAAGAACAGGCGGTTAAACAATTAGGCACACTTATTCAAGAACGGCTGTAATAGCGTTTAATTTAATTCCTCTCAGGTTGGGTAATATGAATTTCGAATAGCAGTCATATTTCCTAACTCCTTGTCTATACTCCAGAAGATAACCTTACAGACGGCATAATGCGCGGTAGCTCACAACCTGATTAAATTTTCTCAGGGCCGAAGGTGTGCCTGCAAGCCGCCGTCTATGGTTAAACAAGGAGATATTTTTACGGCACGGCGGCTGAACAATTAATTACGACAGGAGTAAGACTTTATGAGCAAGACATTTGCCCGCAGCAGCCTGTGTGCGCTTACCATGACATTAATGACCGCCCACGCCGCCGAACCTCCCACAAATTTAGATAAACCGGAAGGGCGACTGGATATTATCGCCTGGCCGGGATACATCGAACGCGGACAAACTGATAAACAGTACGACTGGGTAACGCAATTCGAAAAAGAGACAGGCTGCGCGGTGAATGTTAAAACCGCCGCGACTTCCGATGAAATGGTCAGTCTGATGGCCAAAGGGGGTTACGATCTGGTTACGGCATCCGGCGATGCCTCGCTGCGTTTGATTATGGGCAAACGCGTGCAGCCAATTAATACCGCCTTGATTCCCAACTGGAAAGCGCTCGATCCGCGCGTGGTTAAAGGCGACTGGTTTAACGTTGGCGGCAAAGTTTACGGCACACCTTACCAATGGGGGCCGAACCTGCTGATGTACAACACTAAAACCTTCCCGACGCCGCCGGATAGCTGGCAAGTGGTTTTTGTTGAGCAGAATCTGCCGGACGGCAAGAGCAATAAAGGCCGGGTACAGGCTTATGATGGCCCTATCTACATTGCGGATGCCGCGTTGTTCGTCAAAGCCACGCAGCCACAGTTGGGCATCAGTGATCCGTATCAACTCACCGAAGAACAGTATCAGGCGGTGCTGAAAGTGCTGCGCGATCAACATAATTTGATCCATCGCTACTGGCATGACACTACCGTGCAAATGAGCGATTTCAAAAACGAGGGTGTGGTGGCTTCCAGTGCATGGCCCTATCAGGCCAACGCCCTGAAAGCCGAAGGCCAGCCTGTCGCTACCGTTTTCCCGAAGGAGGGCGTTACCGGTTGGGCTGACACCACCATGCTACATAGCGAAGCGAAACATCCGGTTTGCGCCTACAAATGGATGAACTGGTCATTAACCCCAAAAGTGCAGGGCGATGTGGCGGCCTGGTTTGGCTCGTTACCAGTAGTGCCGCAAGGGTGTAAAGCCAGTCCGTTATTAGGCGAGAAAGGTTGTGAAACAAACGGTTTTAACTATTTCGATAAAATCGCCTTCTGGAAAACGCCTATAGCAGAAGGGGGCAAGTTTGTTCCCTACAGTCGCTGGACGCAGGATTACATTGCCATTATGGGCGGTCGCTAACTTCGCTGGGGTGTTTTATGACGTACGCAGTGGAGTTTGACAACGTCTCACGGTTGTACGGTGACGTGCGCGCAGTAGATGGCGTCAGTATTGCGATAAAAGATGGTGAGTTCTTCTCTATGCTGGGGCCGTCCGGCTCCGGCAAAACCACTTGCCTGCGCCTGATTGCTGGATTCGAACAGCTTTCCGGCGGGGCTATCTCTATTTTTGGTACGCCCGCCAGCAATCTGCCACCGTGGGAGCGGGACGTGAATACTGTCTTCCAGGACTACGCGCTATTTCCGCATATGTCGATTCTTGACAACGTAGCCTACGGGCTGATGGTCAAAGGCGTGAATAAAAAGCAGCGGCATGCAATGGCGCAAGAGGCGCTTGAGAAAGTGGCGTTGGGGTTTGTACAGCAACGTAAACCGTCACAACTTTCTGGTGGTCAGCGCCAGCGAGTCGCCATCGCCAGAGCACTGGTGAACGAACCGCGTGTGTTGTTGCTGGATGAACCGCTCGGCGCGCTGGATCTCAAATTGCGCGAGCAAATGCAGCTTGAGCTGAAAAAGCTGCAACAGTCTCTCGGTATCACTTTTATCTTCGTTACCCACGATCAGGGCGAAGCGTTATCGATGTCCGATCGGGTGGCGGTTTTCAATAATGGACGCATTGAACAGGTCGATTCCCCGCGTGATCTCTATATGCGCCCGCGCACGCCGTTTGTTGCGGGATTCGTTGGGACATCGAATGTTTTTGATGGACTGATGGCAGAGAAACTTTGTGGCATGACGGGAAGCTTCGCACTACGACCGGAACATATCCGCCTCAACACCCCTGGCGAAATGCAGGCTAATGGCACGATCCAGGCGGTGCAATATCAGGGCGCAGCGACCCGTTTTGAACTGACACTGAGCGGCGGTGAAAAACTGCTGGTGAGTCAGGCCAATATGACAGGCGAAGAACTGCCTGCCACGCTCACGCCCGGACAACAGGTGATGGTTTCCTGGTCGCGTGATGTGATGGTGGCGCTGGTTGAGGAGAGGTGAATGGCGATGAACGTATTGCAATCACCTTCACGTCCAGGTCTGGGTAAGGTGTCCGGTTTCTTCTGGCGTAATCCGGGGCTGGGGCTGTTTTTGCTGCTGCTTGGCCCGCTAATGTGGTTTGGCATTGTCTATTTCGGCTCGCTGCTGACGCTGTTATGGCAGGGCTTTTATACCTTTGACGATTTCACCATGTCGGTAACGCCGGAACTGACGCTGGCGAATATCCGTGCGCTGTTTAATCCGGCGAATTACGACATCATTGTCCGCACGCTGACCATGGCTGTGGCAGTCACTATCGCCAGCGCCATTCTGGCTTTTCCAATGGCGTGGTATATGGCGCGCTATACCAGCGGAAAAATGAAAGCGTTTTTTTATATTGCGGTAATGTTGCCGATGTGGGCGAGCTACATTGTTAAAGCCTATGCCTGGACGTTATTGCTGGCAAAAGATGGCGTGGCTCAGTGGTTTTTACAACATTTTGGGCTGGAACCACTGCTGACTGCGTTCCTCACGCTACCGGCGGTGGGAGGTAATACGCTGTCAACTTCCGGGCTGGGGCGCTTTCTGGTGTTTCTCTATATCTGGCTGCCGTTCATGATCCTGCCCGTGCAGGCGGCGCTTGAGCGTTTGCCGCCGTCATTGTTGCAGGCGTCGGCTGATCTTGGCGCACGTCCACGACAAACCTTTCGCTATGTGGTGTTGCCGCTGGCAATCCCGGGTATTGCCGCTGGCTCTATCTTTACCTTCTCACTCACGCTGGGCGATTTTATTATCCCGCAGCTGGTTGGCCCTCCAGGATATTTTATCGGCAATATGGTTTATTCCCAGCAGGGGGCGATTGGCAATATGCCGATGGCGGCGGCATTCACCCTGGTGCCGATTGTTCTCATCGCACTTTACCTGGCGTTCGTGAAACGTCTGGGAGCGTTCGATGCACTCTGAACGCGCACCGTTTTTCCTCAAACTGGCGGCCTGGGGCGGCGTGGTTTTCCTACATTTTCCCATCCTGATTATCGCTGCCTATGCGTTTAACACTGAAGATGCGGCGTTTAGTTTTCCACCGCAGGGCCTGACGCTGCGCTGGTTTAGCGTGGCAGCACAGCGTAGTGATATTCTTGATGCCGTGACACTGTCACTTAAAGTGGCGGCGCTGGCGACATTAATCGCGCTGGTGTTAGGGACGCTGGCCGCTGCCGCGCTGTGGCGACGAGACTTTTTCGGCAAAAACGCCATTTCGCTGTTACTGTTGCTGCCCATTGCGCTGCCGGGCATTGTCACTGGTCTGGCGCTATTAACCGCCTTTAAAACCATCAATCTGGAGCCGGGATTTTTCACCATCGTGGTCGGTCATGCGACTTTTTGCGTAGTGGTGGTGTTTAACAATGTCATCGCCCGTTTTCGCCGCACCTCGTGGAGTCTGGTTGAGGCGTCAATGGATCTTGGGGCCAATGGCTGGCAAACCTTCCGCTACGTAGTGTTGCCGAATCTCAGTTCGGCGTTACTGGCTGGAGGAATGCTGGCGTTTGCCTTGTCGTTCGATGAAATCATCGTGACGACTTTTACGGCAGGTCATGAACGAACGTTACCGTTGTGGTTGCTCAATCAGCTTGGGCGACGGCGTGATGTCCCGGTTATGTTGGTAACAACCTTGCCGATCCTGGGGGCCTGGTGGCTAACCCGCGAAGGCGACAATGGTCAATAACCACTGATACAGGAATATGCTATGCAACATAAGTTACTGATTAACGGAGAACTGGTTAGCGGCGAAGGGGAAAAACAGCCTGTCTATAATCCGGCAACGGGGGACGTTTTACTGGAGATTGCCGAGGCATCCGCAGAGCAGGTCAATGCTGCTGTTCGCGCGGCAGATGCAGCATTTGCCGAATGGGGGCAAACCACGCCAAAAGCGCGTGCGGAATGCCTGCTGAAACTGGCTGATGTTATCGAAGAAAATGGTCAGGTTTTTGCCGAACTGGAGTCCCGTAATTGTGGCAAACCGCTGCATAGTGCGTTCAATGATGAAATTCCGGCGATTGTCGATGTCTTTCGCTTTTTCGCCGGTGCGGCGCGCTGCCTGAATGGTCTGGCGGCAGGTGAATATCTTGAAGGTCATACTTCGATGATCCGTCGCGATCCGTTGGGGGTCGTGGCTTCTATCGCACCGTGGAATTATCCGCTGATGATGGCTGCGTGGAAACTGGCTCCGGCGCTGGCGGCAGGGAACTGCGTAGTGCTTAAACCATCAGAAATTACCCCGCTGACCGCGTTGAAGTTGGCAGAGCTGGCGAAAGATATCTTCCCGGCTGGCGTGATTAACGTGCTGTTTGGCAGAGGCAAAACGGTGGGAGATCCGCTGACCGGACATCCCAAAGTGCGGATGGTGTCGCTGACGGGTTCTATCGCCACTGGGGAACACATCATCAGCCATACCGCGCCGTCCATTAAGCGTACTCATATGGAACTTGGTGGCAAAGCGCCAGTGATTGTTTTTGATGATGCGGATATTGAAGCAGTGGTCGAAGGTGTACGTACTTTTGGCTATTACAATGCCGGACAGGATTGTACTGCGGCTTGTCGGATCTACGCGCAAAAAGGCATTTACGATACGCTGGTGGAAAAACTCGGTGCTGCGGTGGCAACGTTAAAATCGGGTTCGCCGGATGACGAGTCTACGGAGCTTGGACCTTTAAGCTCGCTGGCGCATCTCGAACGCGTCAGCAAGGCGGTAGAAGAGGCGAAAGCGACAGGGCACATCAAAGTGATCACTGGCGGTGAAAAGCGCAAGGGTAATGGCTATTACTATGCGCCGACGCTGCTGGCTGGCGCATTACAGGACGATGCCATCGTGCAAAAAGAGGTATTTGGTCCGGTAGTGAGTGTTACGCTCTTCGACAACGAAGAACAGGTGGTGAACTGGGCGAATGACAGTCAGTACGGACTTGCATCTTCGGTATGGACGAAGGATGTGGGCAGGGCGCATCGCGTCAGCGCGCGGCTGCAATATGGTTGTACCTGGGTCAATACCCATTTCATGCTGGTAAGTGAAATGCCGCACGGTGGGCAGAAACTTTCTGGTTACGGCAAGGATATGTCACTTTATGGGCTGGAGGATTACACTGTCGTCCGCCACGTCATGGTTAAACATTAAGGATAATATTGCAGATCGTAAGAGTATGAGATGATCTTGCGTACTGTCAGAGCACTGATTTCTCTGACAGTACGTGCTGCGTGCAAAATCACTACATCAAATAAACCAGCCAAATCTCATAGAGATAAGAGTAAACAAACCAACAGCAGCAAAGACATTTATCAGTACTACAGTTCTACTGGAAACATTCATTTTTGCCACCTTTTATCATTGCCCCTATGTGTATAGTACGGGTTAAGAAAATCCGCAATAATACTCATTCTGAAGATAGATAAGGGCAAGTTGCTGTTTGATGATTTTTTCTCTAACTGGTGAAAAAACTTGATGCACGTCAAAAAATGACGCATATTTGCGCGCGTTTTATTCATCTGGCTGGACGCCCGTACATGTCTCTCTATCAACATATGCTTGTTTTTTATGCGGTTATGGCAGCAATCGCATTTCTTATCACCTGGTTTCTTTCTCACGATAAGAAACGCATCCGTTTCTTAAGCGCCTTTCTGGTGGGGGCAACATGGCCGATGAGTTTCCCGGTGGCGCTGTTGTTTTCTCTGTTTTAAATCTTATGCACTGGCTTGACGGCACCACGCAGACTTATATCATTTGGATGAATCGATAAATTTCACAAGTGGCTAAGGAGAAAGTATGTCGCATCTGGATGAAGTCATCGCGCGCGTGGATGCCGCGATTGAAGAGAGCGTCATTGCCCATATGAACGAATTATTAATCGCCCTGAGCGATGACGCGGAGTTAAGTCGGGAAGATCGCTACACCCAGCAGCAGCGTTTGCGCACCGCTATTGCTCATCACGGTCGCAAAC
>OGRN01003377.1_pt1 | contig 11340 bp, 8 predicted proteins | sample 1553401 | NCBI WGS metagenome assembly OGRN01 (sample SAMEA2580096, study PRJEB22360) | human gut metagenome | biome: human gut; feature: human-associated habitat; material: faeces | place: Denmark | collected 2008/2010 | reverse complement strand
AAACAAGGATGGAAATGCCGGAGCCAATGCCAAGAAAGATACACAAAAGAATTTCCAGCGGCTGTGAGCTGGTGGAAACTGCCGCCAGCGCCGCCGAATCACAGTAATTGCCGATGACCAGCGTATCCACTGTGCTGTACATCTGCTGGAGAACGCTGCCGGCGCAAATCGGCAGCGCAAAACGCAGGGTGCAGCCAAGGATCGAGCCATGCGTCATATCAGTCTGACGCGCAGATGCTTTATTCTGTATCATAAATTTGCTTTGTAAAAGAAGAAGCCGTGTCCCGCAAAAGACTGCGGAACACGGCTTCTGTGTTATCAGCTCTCAACTCCGTCGGCGGGGGATCATGCAGACCGGAGTTTGCGTCCGCTATGATTTTTACAGAGAATCGCGGATCTGCTTTGCATTTTCGAGGTCAGCCAGACGCCATTCCATGATACTGTTGGCATCCAGACCGTTGCAGTCAGCAACCATCTGATCCCACAGTGTATCGAACTCGCTGTCGGAAGATGAGTAGACCATCTTCCAGCTTGCAGTGGTGACCTTGTCCTTGATTGCATCGATCATCAGCTGCATATTGTCGTCCGGCAGGCTGGTAAAGCTGAACACATCCTGCAGGGGGCTTTCGCCAGAGTAATCATCGCCCAGCCATTCCTTCCAGTTCTCGTGGCCGGTGGTTGCACGCCACTGGTCGAACACCTTGGAAGAAGTGCCGATCTCGCTGAACTCGGTCCAGCCCAGAATGGAAGCGGTGCGGTAGCCGCCCTTGCCGTCGCCGAAACGGGTCAGGGTTCCGTTGCGGGCCAGGAACGGAGAGTTCCACATTTCCAGAGTCTCGCCGTTGGACAGGGTGAATCCAGAGGAATCGTTGTGGCCGTCCTCAAACCACTTGGTACCGGCCTCGGTCAGGTAAGCGTTACCCTGATCATCGCTGTACCAGAACTCGCCGTCCGGACCCTGAATGATGTTCAGGTATGCTTCGGGATCTGCCAGCATATCCAGATAAGCAAGGCACGCTTCCACATTCTTGGTGTTTGCGTTGATGCCGATCAGGTAGCGGCTGTCGCCGTAGGTGGTGACCGGTGCATAGAAGACCTTTGTGCCGGGGATGTGATATTCCAGATAGGTGGGTGCCCAGCCCGGCAGGTAGCCGGAGGGGATCTGGGCGTAGCCGCCGTCCACCTTGACCTTCTGGGTGGGACGGTCATTGTTGATGCTGTCCGGGTCCATCAGGCCGCGGCGGTAGACCTTGTTATACCATTTCAGGCCCTTGTAATACAAGCTATCCTTATCCAGAATGGAGTGGTACTCGCCGTTATACATATCGGCTTCCAGCAGGTAGGGCAGCTGATGCTCGAAGTAGCCCTGCCAGCGGTACCACAGGACCATGCAGGCCCAGAAGCTGGAGTCAGAACCGTTGTTCAGGATGGTGCCGAAGCAGGGAGTGCCGTCCTCTGCGGTGGGTCGGGCTTTCTGCATCTGCTCCATAACGTCGATCAGGTCGTCAAAGTCCTTGATCTCCGGTGCACCGATCTCTTCATAGGTGTCCCAGCGCAGGCGCAGGGCGTTGCGCTCGGTAGAGTTAATCCAGCTGTACTTGACGTAGGTGTCGCCGCACTCGCAGGGGATGCCGTACAGGCCGCCGGTGCCGGCGCTCTTGAACTTGCGGGCAAAGTTCAGGGACTTCTCGATCTTCTCAGAGCTGTTGACATGGGGCATCTGATCCAGATAATCGTCCAGATTCAGCAGCATACCGCCCTGCACCATGATGTCCAGACTCTGTTCGGGGATGAACATCACATCCGGCAGGTCGCCGCTGGCAAGGATGGCGTTGGTCTTTTCATCCGAGTAAGCCCAGATGTCCAGATTGAAGCCACGGGAAGCGAAATACTCGCCCTTGAAGCCGCCAACCAGACCGCTGGATACGTTTGCATCACGGGGATAGAAAGTAATGGTCTGCGGGCCGCTGGAAGCGGAACCGGAGGTATTTCCTGCGCTGCCGGAAGTCGTGCTGGAAGAGCCGCCGCAGGCGGTCAGGGCAGCTGCCGAACCCGCAATGGCGCAGGTTTTGAGGAAATTACGACGCGAAATCTTTTTCATAAGAGGTTCTCCTTTTCTTGTATTTTTATAAGAAATTGTTTTTTCAATTCATCTGGAACTGCTTTAGCCCTTGACGGCACCGACCATCAGGCCCTTGACGTAGAACTTCTGCACAAAGGGGTAGACGCACAGGATGGGGATGACGACCACAGCGGTCAGGGTCAGACGGATGCCGGTGGGGGTAATGGTCGCAAAGGGGTTCTCGCCGGAGATCTGCTCCGCCGCAGCGGTGACCTGCTGCAGCAGCTCATACAGCAGATACTGCAGCGTGTAAAGCTTGGTATTGGTGATATACAGCTTGGTGGTGAAGAAGTCGTTCCACTGGTTCACGGCGGTGAACAGGGAGATCGTTGCAAGGATAGGAGTCTGAAGCGGCATCACGATCTTGAAGAAACGGGTCATGTAACCGGCACCATCCAGATACGCAGATTCTTCCAGCTCCGGGCTCATGGCTTCGATGTTGGTCTTGACCAGAACCATGTTGTACACGGACAGGCAGGACGGAATGACGTAGACCCAGAAGCTGTTGACAAGGCCCAGCATACGGTTGTTCAGGTAGACCGGGATCATACCGGCGGAGAAATACATCGTAACGACCGTAAAACGGTACCAGAACTTGCGTTTCCACATGTTCTCCTTGGTGAAGAAGTACGCCATGTAGCTGGTAAGCACCAGACTGATGGCGGTGGTCAGCACCGTGCGAGCGACCGAGATAAAGGCTGCATTGCCCAGATTCTGGATTTTGAAGATTTCAATGTAGTTGTCAAAGTTGATGCCTCTGGGCAGCAGGATGATCTGGTTCAGGTCTACGGCCTTCTGCTCGCTAATCGTGCAGATCATCAGATAATAGAACGGATACACGCAGATCAATGTGATGATAGTGAACACAATGAGGCCGATGATGTTGTAAATTTTATCTTCGGTGCTCATCTTGATGCGGCGTTTGGGGGGCTGCTTGATTTTTTGCCGGGTGGCTGTCATAGCAATCAATTCTCCTTTCGATCAGAACACGCTGGTGCCGCGGATCTTCTTCGAGGCAGTGTTGGCAAAGGTGAACAGGATCAGTGCAATAACCGATTTCATCACGCCCACGGCGACCGAGAAGGAGATCTGACCGCTGCCGATACCCAGATTGTAAACGTACAGGTCCAGAACTTCAATATGTTCCTTGTTCAGTGCGTTGCAGAAGGCCAGGTACTGGTCGATGCCGGAGTTCAGGAAGTTGCCGATGCTCATGATCAGCAGCACGAAGAAGGTGGGCATCAGCAGAGGGATCGTGATGTGCAGGATGCGCTGCCAGCGGCTTGCGCCGTCGATCATGGCGGCCTCGTTCACTTCCTGATCCAGACCGGTGATGGCTGCAAAGTAAATGATAGCATTCCAGCCGAGGTTTTTCCATGTGTAAAGCAGTGCCTGAATGAGCCAGACGTGCTTATCGGTGGTAAGGATGTTCACGGTCATTTCTGCGCCGAACTTGCTCATCAGGGAGTTAACCAGACCAGAGGAGCCAAACAGGCTGGACATCAGGGAGAACATGATGACCCAGCTGATGAAGTGCGGCAGCGTGGTAAGGGTCTGCACACATTTCTGGAAGCGGGTGCTCTTGATCTCGCTCAGGAAGATGGCAAACAGCATAGGCAGCGGCATGAGCAGGTAGTTGATGCACTGGATGCCCAGCGTGTTGCGCAGCACCCGGAACAGATTCTCGCGCATGATGGGGTTGCCAAACAGGTTGGTGAAATTCTGGAAGCCTACAAACTTGCAGTTTGCCAGCGACATGCCAGGCTTGTACTGAAAGAATGCGTAGACCCAGCCCCACAGGGGCATATAGTGGAATACGAACACGAGTGCGAGACACGGGAGGATGAGCAGGAACAACTTGAAACTTTCGATGCGCTTCTGGCGCGAACCGGCCGTTTCCAGCAGTTTGCCTGCAGCGGCTTTGCTGGACGACATTGAGGCGTCAACTCCTTTTCAGATTTGTGAATCGTGTGTGAACGATTTGTTGTGTTTCGAGTATAATCGAGCTTTCCGCCGTTGTATATAACAAAAATTTCAGCTTGTGTAAAAAATAACGGTTTGTGCAAACATGCAAAAAATACCATTTTTCAACAACAGAAAATTATGATACAAGCCATAATTTTTACAATTTACATTTTTCAAACTGCCCGTTACAATGAAGAAAAAGATGCAAAGCCGCTCTGCAAAGGGGCGCTTTCAGATTCAGGAGGAAGAACCTATCATGCTGACAAAATCCACAGATCCTGCGGTGCGTCCCAGCACTCCGCTCGCCTACGCGCAGAGCGCCTGCGACACCATGATACGCCGTTACGCTGCCGCCGATCTTCCGCCGAAAGGACATTTCCACTACCATCAGGGTGTGTTCCTCTCCGGCGTATACAAAACTTACCAGCTCTGCGGCAACGAAGCCTATTTCTCTTATATGAAAGACTGGATCGATTCCGTATTCACCGAGGATGGCCGCATCAAAAACGACTACAAGCACGGCGATCTGGACGACATTCAGCCCGGCATCCTGCTGTTCCCCCTGCTGGAAAAGACCGGCGATGAAAAATACCGCAAGTGCATCGAGTTTGTTGCCAAACAGTTGCCGGATGTCCCGCTGTGCAAGTGCGGCGGCCTGTACCATAAAGTCAGCCTGACCGGCCAGATGTGGCTGGACGGCCTGTACATGGCAGGGCCTTTTGCCGCTGAGTACGCCCGGAAGTTCAACCACCCGGAGTGGCTGGATTTTATGGTAAAAGAGATCTTCCTGATGCGCGACCACACCCGCGTTCCGGAAACCGGACTGTGGCGTCACGCATGGGACGAGACTAAAACGGCGGACTGGTGTGACCCCGAAACGGGTCTTGCACCGGAATACTGGGGCCGCAGCCTTGGCTGGGTGCCGGTGGCCGTGATGGATGTTCTGGATCAGATGAAGCCGGAGGACGCACATTATGACAAACTCCGTGCTCTGGTCAAAGACCTGCTGACTTCCCTGCTGAAATACCAATCCGCAGATGGTCGGTGGTATCAGGTGATCGACAAGGCAGACCAGCCGGGCAACTGGCCGGAAAATTCCTGCACCTGTCTGTTTGTCGCTGCACTCAGCAAAGCAGTGCGGCAGAAGATCCTTCCCGAGAGCGCATTGGACGCAGCTAAAAAGGGCTACGAAGGCGTGATCCGCTCCCTGAACTGGGAAGGCAATGATTTGCTGATCGGCAAGGTTTGTGTCGGAACGGGCGTTGGCAGTTATGACTTCTACTGCGGCCGCCCCTGCTCCACCAACGATCTGCACGGTGTTGGAGCGTTCCTGCTGATGTGTACTGAACTGCACTCGGTACTTGCATCTTAAAAGCACCCACAAGCCTGCTTATCTTATTCTTCTCCTAACGAACAAAATGGAGCTGTACGGTTTTGTTCATCCGTATAGCTCCATTTTGGTTTATTCGGCATCTTCTTCGGGTTTCTTTCGCAGAACGCATAGTTCAGCGATCAGACCGCCGGTCGGGTTCTTCCGTATCACCAGACCGCACTTGGGGCCATAGTATAGTTGTATCCGCTGGTGCAGATTTTTCAGACCATAGCTTTCCTGCTCGGTGGCGATCGGCTCCTGCAAATGGGCATTCAATGCCTGCAAAGCGTCTTCTTCCATGCCAAAGCCGTTGTCCTCTACTGTCAGAACGTAAGTATCCTCATCCCGGATATAACCACGGAATTGCAGGATATTGTCCTGCCGGGAGGGGTCAAAGCCATGAGCAAAGTAGTTTTCGATCAACGGCTGCAACACATTGCGGATGATACCGTATTGCAGGACTTCCTTATCAATGTCATATAAAATCTGCATGGCATCATTGTGGCGGGCACGGTAGATTGCAAGATACCGCTGACTGAACGCCAATTCCTGCTGCAATGGAATAAAGGTCTGCGCACCGATGAAGCCGCGGAAAACGGATGCGGTCTGCGCGATCAGTTCTGCCGTTTCATCATCCCCGTTTTCGTAGCAGCGGGCGCGGAACACATCCAGCGAATTGTAGAGAAAGTGCGGATTGAATTTCGCCTGAAGCTCCTGCATCTCCGCTTCTTTGTGTTTCAGCTGGTAGTAATATGCCTTGTCGATGTTCTCTTTCAGGCTTTCGGCCATTTTATTGATGGAATGGGCAATGTCGGCAAATGCAGCCTGATAAAAGTTTCCTCCGATGCGGTAATCCAGCTGGTTCTGGCCCAGCGCATCCAGTCCATCCCGGATGCGGCGCGCCTCACGTTGAATCGTTCGCATGACCAGACAAAGCACAAGGATACTCAGCGCAGAGAGCAGCAAAATCGCCGTCAGAAGTTGCGGCGTGCTGGCGTTCGATTTCAAAAACAGTTCTTTCCAGTCGATCGTGTAGTAAACCGTGCCGCCACGTGTGGTGAATGGATCGACCATGGCATACCATTTTCCGGTATCTGTCTGGAATACGCCGCTGCCGGCCTGAAATATTTCCTCTGGAAGTTCGATGTGTTCCTCGCCCGAATTGTACAAAAGCCGCCCTTCGTTGCTGATGATCTCAAATTGCAGACTTTCCAGAGGCAGGTTTTCTTCCGCAAACTGCTGGATCTGGCTGATTCCATAGCCAAACAGCAGAACACCCTTTGTGAGAGCAGGAGTGCCGCCCGCGACCGCAATCGTATTTCGGAGCTGTGAGCGTTCACTTTCAATTTCTCCGTAGATCTCCATCAGGTTGTTTTTCTGCTGCATCTGTTCCATGTATGGAAAATCATCAGGCAGGGCCTCCATGATCCCGACCCCGGTTCCGGTTTGGGAGGCGGCATAATAGATGTAATTGACCTTTCGCACCGATGAATAGGCCGCGATCCATTGGATGCGGTCATCACGCACGACAATCTGTGCCAGCACATTGGAGATGTCATGCAGTTCCACCGGAGTCAGTCCATCATCATCCGGGACAGCAAAATAATCACGTAGCAAGAGATAGGAGGTTGTCCTGTTTTCAAAAATCGGAAGATACGACTCCCAGAACTGCTCCGTCAGGTTCTGGTACGCATTGCCGACCTGCGTAAGCCGGATGTTGACATCTGCCAGAATCTCAGACTTCTTCTGCTCATAAGAAAGAGCGCAGACAAAAAGGCTTGTCAATATCAGAATGATCCAATAGAATGCTCCAATCAGCAAAAAGATATTCCAACGCCGACGGATCGGCTTTGTTGTCTTATCCATCCGGCCTTACCCCTCGTTCATGTGCAGCCCCATCCGATAGCGGGACGGTGATATTCCCTTGTTTTCACGGAAGCACTTCACATAGTAGCTTGCCGAAGCAAAGCCGACTTCTTCCGCAATGTCCTTGATTTTTCGGTTGGGGTTGCGCAGCAGGATGATGGACTGGTTGATACGGCACTGCATCAAATAATCATTGAAAAATGTTCCCGTTTCCTTTTTGAACAAATGGCCGAGATAGGCAGGGTTCATGCCGTTCTTCGCACAAAAGTCCTTGATGGAAATGCCCGCGCCCTCCATCACGCTGTCATGTATATAGTGCAAAGCGACCTGAACGATGGGGCTGAGTTCGGCAAGGCATTTCATAAATGCCTGCCGCCCGGTCACGAGCATATCTTCCACCGCACGGGCAAAGTCGCTCTCCGAGTGCTGTTTTTCCGGTGTCCATGTGGGAACGCGGAGAACTTCTCGTAGATTTTCCTGTGCCGGGAACTCACTCATCAGAACGCGCAGACAGCCTTTGTGCAGCCTTGACAGCGATTTCAATGGGGCATCTTTTCCATCCTGCTGGTACAGCTTGGTGGCAAGGTGGCGATAACCGGTGTCCCGGATGTTCTGGTCCGGCAGATAATACAGGATGCGCACTTCCTCCGCCAACAGGTCGGCATCAATGCCGAGCGTGTCGGTTTCCTCTTTCAGCAGCACCGGGCTGTCCGAAAGATCATTCATGTCGATGGTGTCGCAGGCGTTCAGGTAGCTCATGTGGAGCAGATCGGTTTCCTTGACGGATGTGCCAATGGCAACACGAACTGCATCCACTGCATTGCTTTCCTGCGCCGCATGAGAAATTTCATCCGAAATATTCTCTCTGGAAAGATCGCGCCCGCCGAGAATCATGACCCAGCGGCCTTTTTCGTCCCAAAAGCCGTTTACTTCATAGCTGGCAGACAACTGTTCCCGACAGGCCGCCCGGAACGCCGCAAGGGAAGATTTTCCGCGCCGCACAGCACACACTACGCAATACTCCGGCTGATACAGATTGATGCCCAGCACGGCGGCGCGCTCGCCCAATTCTTCGCTGCCGATGAAGCCCGATACCCACCGGTTCAGCGTGTTTTCCCGCAGAAGATCCCGGCTGTTTTTGCGGCGGTTGTAGATATTGTCCAATGCTTTCTGGATAGTCTGCTCCATCTCCACATCGGCGACCGGCTTGAGCAGATAGTTCTCAACGCCAAGCTGGATGGCACGGTGGGCGTACTCAAACTCGCCGTACGCAGTCAGCAGGATACAGTGCGTATCCGGGTACAGACTGCGCACCTTTTCGATCAGTTCCAGACCATCCATGCGGGGCATCCGAATATCCGTTACCAGCAGGTCAATGCGCTGCTGCTCAAAATACTCCAATGCCGCCTGTCCGTCCGATGCAGTCAGGAGCTTGTCCACACCAAGTTCCTGCCAACCGATCCGAACCTTCATCACTTCCAGAATTTTCTCCTCGTCATCTACAAGTAACACAGTGTACATGACAATATCCTCCTATTTTCCATTTACCTGTTTTGAGGATACCAAAATTGAACAGATTCCGTCAAGGGTTTCATCTGTTGTATTCTACAGTTCTTGATATGTTCTGAAATATTTTATATGTACTTTCCACGAAATCAACGATAGAATATATTTAGAAGTACTGGAATTGAAGGAGTTTTTGTGTTGGAACACTATTTTTCGCAGAACGGTCTGACCGCCTGCTATACCGATACCGCTATCACCCTGTTCTGGGACAAGCCCGCTGCCGCTGGTGCAGTGGAAACCTATACCATTCTGCGGAATGACACCGTAGCCGACACAACCACCAAGACCCATTTTACGCTGGAGCATCTCCTCCCGGAAACGGAGTACACCCTGTTCGTCCAGTGGCGGGGCGGGGGGAACGGGGGAATGACCCTCCGCCAAGCGGCTGGACCGTCCGCACTACGCCCACGAAACATTGGCTGGATGTGGCCGCTGCGCCTTACAATGCAGTGGGTGACGGTAAAACCATGAACACCGCTGCATTGCAGAAAGCCATTGACGACTGCACGGAAAATGAGTGCGTTTTCTTTCCGGCAGGTGTATACTTGACCGGTGCCTTGCGGCTGCACAGCAACATGGAATTGTATCTAGAAGAAGGGGCTGTCTTGCAGGGCACTGCCGACCCGGAGGACTATCTGCCGCGCATTCCCAGCCGCTTTGAGGGCACCGAGATGGAATGTTACAGCAGTCTGCTGAACCTTGGCACGCTCGACCACGCCGCCGGGCCGAACTGTGAAAACGTCATCCTGCGCGGCAAAGGCACCATTGCATCCGGCGGCAAACTGCTGGCCAGCCGCATCATTGAAAGTGAGCGCGAGCGGCTGAAAGAGTATCTCGCCCAGAACGCAGACCTCGTATCCACCTGCGAAAACGCCGATACCATTCCGGGGCGCGTCCGCCCTCGCCTCGTCAATATGAGCAACTGCCGGAACATCTGGATGCAAGGGCTAACCTTTGCCAACGGTGCCAGCTGGAACCTGCACATGATCTACTCCGACCAGATCGTGACCGACCACTGTACCATCAAATCGGATGGTGTGTGGAACGGCGATGGCTGGGACCCAGATTCCTCCACGAACTGCACGCTTTTTGCCTGTGAGTTCTGCACCGGCGACGATGCGGTGGCTATCAAATCTGGCAAAAATCCGGAGGGCAATGTCATCAACCGCCCGACCAAGCACATCCGGGTGTTCGACTGCCACAGCGGCTTCGGCCACGGCATCTGCATCGGCAGCGAGATGAGCGGCGGCGTGGAGGATGTGAAGATCTGGGACTGCAACATGTCTGTATCCACCTCCGGGCTGGAGATCAAGGCCACGAAAAAGCGTGGCGGCTATGTCCGGGATGTGGAGGTGCGGGACTGCACCCTTTCTCATGTGATGGTGCATTCGGTGGGCTACAACGATGACGGCATCGGCTCCACTGTGCCGCCCATTTTGGAAAATTTCCGCTATGAGCGGGTCACCCTGCTGGGCCGGTACATCGACCACGACCATCTGTGGCATTCCTGCCCGGCCATTGAGCTGTGCGGCTTTGATGTGCCGGGGTACGAAGTGAAGAACGTCCGGTTCAAGGATGTGGTGTTGGAGGACAACAACGGCCCTGCCCAGAGCATCCAGATGCAGAATTGCCAGAACGTCAGCCTTGAAAATATCACCGTGCAGGCCGGCACACAGCCGGAATAAAAGAAAGGAGCAGTTCGTATGAGCATTTTTCAGCAGAATTATGATAAACCGGGGCCGGGCGTAGAACGCGACACGCCACGCAAAACAGGTCTTGCCCGCATCGTTGAAGTCCTGAGCCGCGATTTCTTTTCGTTCTGGAAAGCAAGTCTCCTGCTCTTGCTCAGCTGCATCCCGCTTGTCTTAGGTGTGCATATTACACTGCTCAACTCGAATGCCGTTCTGATGCTCCTTGCCTCGGCACTGGGCGGAATGATCGCCGGCCCGCAGCTGTGCGGTATTGCAGATACCATTCTGCGCAGCCTGCGGGAGGAAGCCGGATTCTGGTGGCACACCTATTCGCAGGCATGGAAACGCAATGTGCGCTTCTGTCTGCTACCCGGCGCGGTTATGGGCATCTTGGTCGGAATGCAGTTCTTTGTCCTGTGCAATCTTGGCAAACTTACCGTGACCGCAGGACTAGCCGTTGCACTGATTCTGGGAATCCTTCTTTCGGTCAGCATTTTCCTGCTGGTCTGGATGCAGGCCGCTGTGATGAACCTCTCCTTCGGAAACATGATTCGCAACGCGGTGCTGCTCATTCTGATCAGCCCTGTTCGCGCAGTCGGAGCAGTGGCTGTCCAGATTCTGTACTGGGGTGCGATCTGGCTGTGGTCGCCGGTATCGCTGGTCATTTTTGCCCTGACCGGTGCATGGCTTCCGTTCCTGCTTAGCGTTTTTCTTCTGTATAAGCCGTTGGAACAGAACTTTGAATTGGAAAAGAATAT
>OGRN01003360.1_pt1 | contig 11408 bp, 11 predicted proteins | sample 1553401 | NCBI WGS metagenome assembly OGRN01 (sample SAMEA2580096, study PRJEB22360) | human gut metagenome | biome: human gut; feature: human-associated habitat; material: faeces | place: Denmark | collected 2008/2010 | reverse complement strand
ATTTAAACAAATTATTAATCAGAATTCTGTTGCATTTGCAAGTTGAATTCAGCACTCATTATATTAACCGATTTTAAAATCTAAAGAACCATGTCGAAATTTACAAGAAGAGAATTTCTTAAGACCGGAGGTTTAGCTTTGGCGGGTCTTACCATTGCTCCAAGCAGCATTTTGGGTAAGAGCCACGGACACGTGCCTCCCAGTGACCGTTTGAACATTGCTGCCGTAGGTATCGGCGGTATGGGACACACCAACATCAACCATGTGAAGGCTACGGAAAATATCGTGGCGCTTTGTGACGTAGACTGGCGCTACGCGAAAGGTGTGTTCGATGAGCTTCCCAATGCGAAGAAGTATTGGGACTATCGTAAGATGTACGATGAGATGGGTAAGGACATCGATGCCGTTATCATCGCTACTGCCGACCATACACATGCCATCATTACTGCTGATGCCATGACGATGGGCAAACATGTATATTGCCAGAAACCGTTGACGCACTCCGTATATGAGTCCCGTCTGCTTACCCGCCTGGCCGCTTCTACGGGAGTAGTTACCCAGATGGGTAACCAGGGTTCCTCGGACGAGGGTACCGACTTGGTATGCGAGTGGATATGGAACGGCGAAATCGGTGACGTGACGAAGGTGGAATGTGCTACCGACCGTCCCATCTGGCCGCAAGGATTGAATGTTCCCGAAAAGGAAGACCGCATTCCCAAAACCCTGAACTGGGATTTGTTTACCGGTCCTGCCAAGATGAATCCATATAACGAAATCTATCATCCCTGGAACTGGCGCGGATGGTGGGATTATGGTACGGGTGCTTTGGGCGATATGGCTTGCCCCATCCTGCACCAGCCGTTCAGAGCTTTGAAGTTGCTGTATCCTACCAAGGTAGAAGGTTCATCTACATTGTTGCTCAATGCCTGCGCTCCGCAAGCACAGCATGTGAAGCTGACTTTCCCCGCACGTGAGAATATGCCGAAGGTGGCTATGCCCGAAGTGGAAGTTCACTGGTATGATGGTGGCATGATGCCCGACCGTCCGAAAGGCTTCCCCGAAGGAAAGCAACTGATGCAGAGCGGTGGCGGTCTGACTATCTTCCACGGAACGAAGGATACGCTGATTTGCGGTTGCTACGGACAGAACCCGTGGTTACTTTCTGGTCGTGTGCCCAATGCACCGAAGGTTTGCCGCCGTGTGCCGAAGGCTATGAATGGCGGTCATGAGATGGACTGGGTACGTGCTTGTAAGGAAAGTCCTTCCAGCCGCGTGATGCCTAAGTCTGATTTCTCCGAAGCGGGACCGATGAACGAAATGGTGGCAATGGGTGTATTGGCTATCCGTCTGCAGGGCCTGAACAAGACACTGGAATGGGACGGAGCCAACATGCGCTTTACCAATATTGGCGACGACGAGACATTGCGTACAGTCATCAAGGACGGCTTCAAGATACACAACGGCCATCCAAGCTTCGACAAGACATGGACAGATCCGGTAAATGCCAAAGCTTTTGCAGAAGAGCTCATCAAGCATAACTACCGTGAAGGCTGGAAGTTGCCCGATATGCCCAGATAAACATTAAAAAGAGTATCGGAACCAGGTTCCGATGCTCATAAACGAATACTAATCATTTAATTTTTCAGATTATGAAGAAAATATATTATTCTTTGGCTTGTTGCCTTATCGGAGGTATGCTCGCCTCTTGCGGTGGCGGTGCAAAGAAATCGAACGCTACGGAGGAAGCTGCAGCTCCTACTACTACTGCGGTGTCTTATTCCAAGTCTCTGAAAGCGCCTGAAACGGACAGCTTGAACCTGCCGATTGATGCGGACGGTTATATCACTATCTTTGATGGAAAGAGCCTGGACGGATGGCGTGGATACGGTAAGGACAAAGTGCCTTCCAGATGGATTATTGAGGATGGTTGCCTCAAATTCTGCGGAACCGGTACCGGCGAAGGACAGACCGGTGAGGGCGGTGACTTGATTTTCGCCCATAAGTTCAAGAACTTTGAGCTGGAACTGGAATGGAAGATTTCCAAAGGTGGTAACTCCGGTATCTTCTATCTGGCTCAGGAAGTTACTTCAAAGGACAAGGACGGCAACGAAGTGCTGGAACCCATCTATATCTCTGCTCCCGAATTCCAGGTGCTGGACAACGCCAATCATCCGGATGCCAAGCTGGGTAAGGACAACAACCGTCAGGCTGCTTCCTTGTACGACATGATTCCTGCCGTTCCGCAGAACGCCAAACCTTTCGGCGAATGGAACAAGGCCAAGATTATGGTATACAAAGGTACTGTAGTTCACGGACAGAACGATGAAAACGTATTGGAATATCACTTGTGGACCAAGCAATGGACTGAAATGTTGCAGGCCAGCAAGTTCAGCGAAGAGAAGTGGCCCTTGGCTTTCGAACTGTTGAACAACTGCGGAGGCGAAAACCACGAAGGCTTTATCGGTGTGCAGGATCATGGCGACGATGTTTGGTACCGCAACATTCGCGTAAAGGTTCTCGACTAATCCCTTCTAAAAAGATAGTACTATGAGAATCAAACATATGATGATTGTGTCAGCACTGTGCTTATCCATGGCCACAAGCTGCAGCAGCCACAGCACGGAAACAACGTCGGAAACGACGAAAAAGGAAGTAGCCATCCAGCTCTACTCTGTAAGAGACCTGGTGAAGGACGGCAGTAACCTCGACCGGATTCTGAAGGATTTGGCTGATATGGGCTATACCAGTGTGGAGGCCGCCAACTACAATGACGGTAAGTTCTACGGCAAGACTCCCCAGGAGTTCAAACAGATGGTGGAAAAGAGCGGTATGACCGTGCTTTCTTCGCACACTACCCACGGGTTGTCGGACGAGGAACTGGCTTCGGGCGACTTTACGGAAGCCTTGAAATGGTGGGATCAGTGCATTGCTGCCCATAAGGAGGCCGGTATGGAGTATATCGTGACTCCGTATCTCTCCGTTCCCAAGACATTGAAAGACTTGCAGACCTACTGCGACTATTACAATGAGGTGGGCAAGCGTTGCCAGGCTGCCGGTCTGAAATACGGTTACCACAATCATGCCCATGAATTCCAGAAAGTGGAAGACAAGGAGCTGATGCTGGACTACATGCTGCAACACACCAATCCCGAATATGTATTCTTCCAGATGGACGTTTACTGGGTAGTGCGTGGCCAGAACAGCCCGGTGGATTACTTTAACAAGTATCCCGGACGTTTCACCATGCTCCATATCAAGGATCACCGCGAGATTGGACAGAGTGGTATGGTAGGTTATGATGCTATCTTCAAGAATACGGATACTGCCGGCGTGCGCCACATCGTAGCTGAGATTGAGAAATACAGCTGTCCCGTAGAAGAGAGTGTGAAACAGAGTCTTGACTACTTGCTCGATGCTCCTTTCGTGAAAGCATCGTATAGCAAATAAAACATGATGGCGGCTATTCATTCATAAGCTCGGCCGCATCATTTTCTTGACGCGGGCACCACCGGATGAAGAATCCGGGGTGCCCGCGTTTTTTTACTTCCTTCCGAAGTCGGCCGGAATCTCTCCCCATTGTTTTGTCTCCCATTTCAGGATGCGGGTGGTGTAGGTGTTTTCGCGCAACCACTTTTCCGCACGTTCTATCAGGCGGAAAAGCTCTTCGGTCTTGGCGTCACGCGGCAGTTTGGTCTTGCATTTTTTCTGTTTTATCCAGTTGATGGCGTTCACGCTGTCACTGTAGATGGGCATGTCGAAACCTTTCTGTTTCAACAAGGCAAGTCCGTGGACAATGGCAAGGAACTCGCCGATATTGTTGGTTCCGTACATCGGCCCGAAGTGGAAGATTTCCTGACGGCTGGCGACGTGTACTCCCCGGTACTCCATGGCACCGGGGTTTCCGCTGCAAGCCGCGTCTACGGCAAGGCTGTTTTCTGCGACGGCGGCAGGAAGGGGAGCGTCGGCGCCGGGAATAGTCTTGGCAGGAGAAGGGGCCGACCGCTTGATGTACGCGTACGGCGAAGAGGCAAAGGCTTTTTCCGCTTCCTCGCGTGATTCGAACGACTTGTATTTTGCTCCTTCGTAGCCTTTGGTCTGTAGTTGGCAGTCTGTCCAGGAAGTGTAGATACCCGGGCTGACTCCCGCCCATACGACGTAATATTTTTCTTTCTTCATAACTGCGGACAAAGGTAAAAAAGAAAATCCGAACAACTTAACTCTTTTATTTGTTTCTTTGTATGGCGGATATAAAATAAATAAGAGAAAACTCAATAAAAAAAGAAAGGACAAAAAATGAAGAGAACATTTGCAGAAGCCATGGCGCATCGCCGTAGTTATTACTCTATCGGCAGCGATTCGTCGGTGCTGGATGAAGAAATAGTACACATTATTCGTGAAGCCGTAAAGAATGTGCCGTCAGCTTTCAATTCACAGTCTACAAGAATTGTATTGCTGCTGGGCGACGAACATAAGAAATTGTGGAACATCGTGAAGGAAACCCTGAAAGCACGCATCTCTGCCGAGGCTTTTGCCAAGACGGAAGCCAAGATTGACGGCTGTTTTGCTAGCGGACACGGTACTGTGCTCTATTTTGAAGACACTTCTGTAGTCAAGAAGCTGCAGGAAGCATTCCCTTCCTATAAGGATAATTTCCCCACTTGGTCACAGCATACCTCCGCTATGCACCAGTTTGCCATCTGGACTATGCTGGAAGATATGGGGTTGGGCGCCTCCCTGCAACATTATAACCCCTTGATTGACGACGAGGTACGTCGCACCTGGAACCTGCCCGACGACTGGATGATGATTGCACAGATGCCCTTCGGTACACCCACCGGTGAACCGGGAGAAAAGGAATTCGAAGATTTAAGTAAGCGTATCAAAATTTTTCTCTGATACAGAGGCGTTTTCAGCTTGGAATTGCTACCTTTGCAGGAAACCTGTAACTCGTAGCAGATATGATACGTATTTTCTTGACCGGCTACATGGGAGCCGGTAAAACTACTTTAGGAAAGGCTTTTGCCCGCGAAATGAATGTGCCGTTCATTGATTTGGACTGGTACATCGAAGAACGTTTTCACAAATCAATCCGTGAATTGTTCACCGAGCGGGGAGAAGCCTCTTTTCGTGAATTGGAGCGAAACATGCTGCATGAAGTAGGGGAATTTGAGGATGTCGTGGTCTCTACCGGTGGCGGTACTCCTTGTTTTTTTGACAATATGGAGTATATGAACGGTTGCGGGCAGACGGTGTTTCTGGATGTACACCCCGATATTCTGTTCCGCCGGCTCCGGGTGGCGAAGCAGCAACGCCCCATCCTGCAAGGCAAGACGGACGAAGATTTGCGCACCTTCATTGTGGAGGCGCTGGATAAGCGTGAGCCTTTCTACTCGCAGGCCCGTTATCGCTTTGATGCCGGTTATCTGGAAAGCCGCAGCCAGATTAGCGAATCCGTGCAACGGTTACGCCAACTTTTAGGACTTTAATCCCTTGTAAATGTGTATTTTTCAGTCCGAGGAGCTGGATATATTAGATTTATGTGTATTTTTGTCGCCCCCTTTATAAGACACACTATAGTGGGAAAATAGTAAATTGTAAATAGTCTAATAGTAAATGTACTGATGAGAAAATGGCGTATTGAAGATTCAGAAGAGCTGTACAACGTAACTGGTTGGGGCACTTCGTACTTTGGTATCAATGACAAAGGTCATGTTGTGGTGACACCGCGTAAGGATGGGGTTGCCGTCGATTTAAAAGAGTTGGTGGACGAGTTGCAGTTGCGCGATGTAGCGGCTCCGGTATTGGTGCGTTTTCCCGATATTCTGGACAACCGCATCGAGAAGGTGTCCTGCTGCTTCAGACAGGCAGCCGACGAGTACGGGTATAAAGGAGAGAACTTTATTATCTATCCCATTAAAGTGAATCAGATGCGTCCCGTGGTAGAAGAGATGATTAACCATGGGAAGAAGTTCAATCTGGGGCTGGAAGCGGGTTCAAAGCCGGAGTTGCATGCTGTGATAGGGGTCAATACAGACCCGGGTTCCCTCGTGGTTTGTAACGGATATAAGGACGAGAGCTTCATTGAACTGGCACTGTTGGCACAGAAAATGGGCAAACGCATTTTTCTTGTTGTAGAGAAACTTAATGAGTTGAATCTTATTGCCAAGATGGCGAAGCAATTGAAGGTGAAACCTAATATCGGCATTCGCATTAAATTGGCTTCCAGTGGAAGTGGCAAATGGGAAGAAAGCGGAGGAGATGCCAGCAAGTTCGGACTGACATCCAGTGAACTGCTCGAAGCGCTGGACTTCTTGGAGAAAAAAGATATGAAGGACTGTCTGAAGCTGATACATTTCCATATCGGCAGTCAGATAACCAAGATACGCCGCATCAAGAATGCTTTGCGTGAAGCTTCGCAATTCTTTGTGCAGCTGAACAAGATGGGCTTCAACATCGAATTCGTGGATACCGGTGGCGGTATGGGAGTTGATTATGACGGTACACGCTCTTCAAGTAGCGAAAGCTCCGTCAACTATTCCATCCAGGAATATGTCAACGATGTGGTGTCGACTTTCGTCGATGTTGCCGACAAACACGGGTTCCCTCATCCCAATATCATTACCGAGACGGGACGCAGCCTGACTGCCCATCACTCCGTGCTTATCTTCGAAGTGCTGGAAACGGCTTCCCTGCCCGAAATGGACGACGACTGGGAACCGGGAGAGGATGCTCACGAACTGGTGAAGGAACTGTATGACATCTGGGATAATCTGAGCCAGCGCAGTATGCTGGAACCTTGGCACGATGCGCAGCAGATACGCGAAGAGGCACTCGACCTTTTCAGCCATGGCATCGTCGACCTGAATACGCGTGCACAAATAGAGAAACTCTACTGGAGTATCTGCCGCGAAATCAACTCCATTGCCAGCGGCATGAAGCACTGCCCCGAGGAATTCCGCAAGTTGAGCAAGCTGCTTGCCGACAAGTATTTCTGTAACTTCTCGCTGTTCCAGTCATTGCCCGATTCCTGGGCCATCGACCAGATGTTCCCCATCATGCCCATACAACGGCTGGATGAAAGACCCGACCGCGAGGCTACCTTGCAGGATATGACTTGCGACTCGGACGGCAAAATTGCCAATTTCGTCAGCTCGCGTGCCGATACGACCACCCTGCCGCTGCACTCGTTGCGCGACAAGGAACACTACTATCTGGCGGTTTTTCTGGTCGGAGCTTATCAAGAGATTCTGGGAGATATGCACAATCTGTTTGGTGATACGAATGCCGTGCATGTGTCTGTCAATTCCAAAGGCTACACCATCGACCAACTGATTGACGGCGAGACGGTGGCTGAGGTGTTGGACTACGTGCAATATAATCCTAAAAAACTGGTACGTACGCTGGAAACTTGGGTGACGCAGTCCGTCAAGGAAGGGCGTATCTCTGTGGAAGAAGGGAAGGAATTCTTGTCTAATTACCGTTCCGGACTGTACGGATATACTTATTTGGAATAAAATGGAGAAACTGACTGTAATAAAGGTGGGTGGCAAGATTGTAGAAGAGGAAGCCACCCTCTATAAGTTATTGGATGACTTTGCAGCCATCGAAGGCTACAAGGTCTTGGTACACGGAGGCGGACGCTCGGCCACGAAGCTCGCTGCCCAACTGGGTATTGAAAGTAAAATGGTGAATGGCCGCCGCATCACTGATACCGAAACGCTGAAGGTGGTGACCATGGTGTATGGCGGACTGGTGAATAAGAATATCGTTGCCGGCTTGCAGGCGCGTGGTGTCAATGCACTGGGCTTGACGGGAGCCGATATGGATGTAATCCGTTCGGTAAAGCGTCCCGTGAAGGAGGTGGATTATGGGTTTGTGGGCGATGTGAAGCAGGTGAATGATGCTTTCTTGGCAGACCTCATTCATAAGGGTGTGGTTCCCGTGATGGCTCCGTTGACACACGATGGAGACGGGCACATGCTGAATACGAATGCCGACACTATTGCCGGAGAGACCGCCAAGGCTTTGGCAGGTTTGTTCGATGTAACTTTGGTGTTCTGCTTTGAAAAGAAGGGTGTGCTGCGCAGCGAAGACGATGATGACAGCGTGATTCCACAGATAACGCCGGAGGAATTTAAGCAATATGTAGCCGATGGAGTGATTCAAGGTGGCATGATTCCAAAATTGGAGAACTCTTTCGAGGCGTTGAATGCGGGTGTGTCCGAAGTCGTAATCACTTTAGCATCAGCCATCAACGGGAACAGTGGAACCCGTATCCGAAAATAATTCAAAAAAAAACGGCAATAGGCTGTAACTTTCTGAATACTTAACCGTCAATTTATTAGAGATGCAAGAACTCAGCTTTCGTAATGACATTCTCCCGCTGAAGGATAAGCTCTTTCGGTTAGCCCTGAGAATTACGTTCGATAGGGCAGAGGCAGAGGATGTTGTGCAGGAAACGCTGATAAGGGTTTGGAACAAGCGTGACGAGTGGTCGCAATTCGGTTCTATTGAGGCCTATTGCTTGACTGTGGCAAGAAATCTGGCGATAGACCGTAGCGAGCGAAAAGACTCCCGTACCGTGGAGCTGCTCCCCGAAATGGAGCAGGTCTCCGATGCATCGAGCCCTTACGAAAAGCTGGTGAACAAGGAACGGATGGCGTTGATACACCGGCTGATGAACAGACTTCCCGAAAAGCAGCGGCTGATTATGCAGCTTAGGGATGTGGAAGGTAAAAGCTATAAAGAAATAGCAGCAGTCCTGAACTTGACCGAGGAGCAGGTAAAAGTGAACCTCTTCAGGGCGCGGCAAAAAGTGAAACAAACGTTTATTGATATAGAAGGTTATGGACTCTAAATATATAGAACAACTCTTGGAGCGCTACTGGCAGTGCGAAACTTCTTTGGAAGATGAGGCTGAATTGCGTGCTTTCTTTAGCGGAAGCGATGTGCCCAAGCACTTGCTTCGCTACAAGGATTTGTTCGTATATCAGCAGCTTCAGCAGGAAGTGCATCTGGGTGAGGATTTTGATGCCCGGGTGCTTGCCGAAGTGGAAGTTCCGGTGGTCAAGGCAAAGCGCCTGACACTGGCCGCACGCTTCATGCCGCTGTTCAAAGCCGCCGCAGTAGTGGCAGTGGTTCTTTCGCTGGGAAATGTGATGCAGCATTCATTCTTTTCGGATGTAGAGGAAGTAGCCCGCAATCATTCTTGTTTGTGGTATGGAGGGGATGTAGCCGCAACCGATACTATCGGTAAACAGATTTCCGCACCGTCGGTAGCTCTTTCGGGAGATGTGCCCGTGTCTCATGAGAAGCAGGTGATGGACAGCCTGCGCCGGGTGAACAAGGAGCTGGAAATCAAGGAATAGATATTTTCATTTGCTTTTAAAATAACATTTTCATTTGCTTTAAACATAATAATAGTTAGTGTGCTTTATTAAAACAACTTGAGGCTGTGAAGTTTCAATTCTCTCAAAATCTTATAAAAACTAACTAAAATAGAAGGGACGCCGCGTGATGCAGCGTCCCTTTGTTGTTCTTGCCTGTGGGTTACAAGGCTTTTTATTTAAGGGAGTTATTATTTACAGTATATATAGTTTGGAGTCTGCCGTTTTTTTTCTCAACTTTACTCACTGCAAATATATACAATGGAGAAGATGAGAAACATACTATACATCTGTATTATGCTTTTAGGCATTATGTGCTTTGTAGGCTGTAATGACTGTCATGGCAACAAAAAACTTTTGGCGCAGACCGACTCTTTGTTGCAGAGCCGTCCGGACAGTGCGCTGAAGTTGCTTAATTCCATAGAAAAGGATGTCGGGTTTTCAGAAGCGGAGTGGATGCAGTTCGTTTGGAACTGTGCGCAGGCCCGCTACCGTATGGGTATGTCATTGGCGGAAGATTCGCTGCTTCCTGAAGCGATACACTACTATCGTGAGCGGAAAGACTCTTCCCGTATGCTTGATGGCTACCTGCTTGAAGCCTCCTATTATAAATGGATGAAGCAGGAGGAACACATGGATGAAGCGATTGAGAATGGCTTGGACTATGCCATAGCCCGGAAAGACACCTTCTGGCTTCTTCTTTTTTATCGGGGAAAGGCAGAGATAGCTTATCTGAGAAATGACCACTCCCAGGCGATAGAGTTGATGGAAAAGATATTGCAATATGCTGATAAGCTATCTGTCCGGGAACATTGCTCCATACTCTATGACCTGGGACTCAATATGGCGCTTGCCAACCACCCTTCTTCTTCGGATTACCTGGAACAGAGTATTGACATGGCATTGGCGGCAGCCGATACAGCTTCGGCCTGTCACTATCTGAGGAATTATGCCGCTTTTCTTGCCAACAGCCATGAATATACCAAGTCCAATGAACTGCTTCACCGGGTTAGACGGCTGATGCCTATGACCGACAACTATCCCATTCTGCAGGTAATCTTTGCTGAAAACTTCCTGAACCTTCATCAGTTGGATTCTGCCCGTTACTATTGGGAGCAGGCGTGGAACAATGAATTGAAGCAGGAAGAAAAGAGAGCCGAGGGCTTTTCTGTACGCAGTGCGCTGGCACAGTTGAAAACAATTCTGGACTATACTTCCGGGGCACCTTTGGACATTGTCACTTTCGGTAGGTTTGCTGATTCTGTCAGGAATGAGATGAGGGACCAGAATAGCGTGATAGAGCAACAGCTGGTGACCAGGAACAAGCTTCAACAGTTGAACTATGAGTTGATAATCAAACGGCAGAAGACACGGATGTATTCGATGCTGGTTGTTGTTGTGTTTGTCGGGGTACTTGTTTCCCTTACCTTTTATATCCGTAACAGACGGAAGCGCCTTGCCGAAGCCGAGGAACGTATTGATGCACTGACCCGCCTGCTGGAAGATGCCCAGAAGGTATCGGACAATCAGGAAGAGAATAGCGGTGCTTTCTTCAAGAAGCTGCTTCTTCAGCAGCTGGGTATCATACGGCTTGTTGCCAATACGCCTACCTCACAGAACCAGGCGTTGCTGAAACTTATTTCGGGCATCGGCAATAAGGAGATTCCGGTGGAAGGACTTCTTGCCTGGGCAGACCTTTATCCGGTAATTGATAAACTATACGATGGCTTTTATTCCCGCATGATGGAAAAGTTCGGACAGGTATTGTCTGATAAGGAAGTGCAGATATGCTGTCTGCTCTGTGCCGGTTTCTCCACGAAAGAAATCGGTGTGGTCACCCAACAGACAAGTGCAACCATCTACGTGCGTAAGACTTCCATCCGAAAGAAGATAAATGCAGGCGAAAAACAGGATATTGTGGAGTGCATAAGAGGCATTTAGACCGGAAGAGGCCGGATTAAGACTTTTAGCTGAATTCAACTTGCAAATGCAACAGAATTCTGATTAATAATTTGTTTAAAT
>OGRN01003355.1_pt1 | contig 11426 bp, 8 predicted proteins | sample 1553401 | NCBI WGS metagenome assembly OGRN01 (sample SAMEA2580096, study PRJEB22360) | human gut metagenome | biome: human gut; feature: human-associated habitat; material: faeces | place: Denmark | collected 2008/2010 | reverse complement strand
CCTTGAGCAAAAAGAAAATTGTAACCCATGAAGCAATTAGTGCTAATATTGAAATTACACTATCCCAAGGAAAAGCTGAATTTTGCTGTTCAACTGCAATAACCAGTCTTTCAAGTAATTCTTCCATAGGTACACTCCTTAATTCAGCTTAATTTCGTCGCAATTCCTCAGCAACTGTTTCAGCTGAGAACGAATCTTCTCTACATAATCATCAATATCCGCATCCGTCTGTAAGGTCTTTGCCTGGAATACAACCTGTCGATTATAGGCACGGACAACCTTTTTCTTTGCCGGAGCAGTTTCCTTCGCCTTCTGTATCATCCGTTCGAATTCACTTTCATAGAGTGAAAGCTGCCGAAGCTGCATCTCCCGGTCAAGATAACCCAGCCGCTCTCCAAGCTGAGCTATCCGTTCCTTTTCTTCTGCTGACAACACATTTTCTCTGAGATATTCCATTGCACATTGGCGTACAATCCTTCCCGGATCTTCTTCCTGTCGGTTTTCCATTTTTTCAGATACTGCTTTCAGAAAAACGGCATATCCCTCCGAGCAGTGCATTGCGGTTTCGCGAAACGCATCCGGAAGGGAACTTCCCCCATAGCGGATCTCACCTTTCAGGCAGATGATCACCTGCAAAAATTCCTCCAGTGCCTGTATATGTTCGGACAGTTTCCGACTCTCCTGACAGCCCATTCCGGCAGATGCAAAAAATACCAGAAATGCCCCGATGGCCCTCAGCATGGTTTCCCTTTCCCGTCCAGAATCTGTACGATCCTTCCGTTTCGGTTCTGCCTGCCAAGTATGATGTATCGTTCAAAAATCTGCATATTTTTCAGTTTCTGGAAAAAAGGCTGCTCCATGATATCCTCGAGTGAATTTCCATGCGCCGTCGCAAGAAGTGTGCAACCACAGTGAATCACGGACTCCACTGCCCGGAAATCCTCCTCTTTGCCAAGCTCGTCCACCGCCACGACTGCCGGTGACATTGAACGGATCAGAAGCTGCATTCCTTCTGCTTTCGGACATCCGTCCAGCACATCGGTACGCATACCCACATCGTTCTGCGGAACTCCCTGATAGCATCCTGCCAGTTCTCCTCTCTCATCTACCAGACCGACTGTCATTCCCGGAAACTTCTCATTTCCGTTGCTGATCTGGCGCACCATGTCCCGAAGAAGCGTCGTCTTGCCACAGCCCGGCGGCGAGATCAGAAGTGTATGACAGATTTTTTCTTTTTTTCGGATAAAAGGCATCACCGCATCTGCACACCCGAGAATCTGGTGTGCAAGCCGGACATTGACACAGGAAATATATTTGATGCTGCGGATGTTTCCCTGATCGAGAATGACCTTGCCGGTCACGCCTACACGGTGTCCGCCCTGTACACTGATATAACCCTGCCGCAGTTCATCTTCACACGCATACAGGGAATATCCGCTGATGTACTCCAGTGTTTCCTTAAGGTCCTGTCTGGTCACCAGATAGGGGACATCCTTGGTTCGAAGGAATTTTTCGCCGCCATCATAGCAAAGAAATACCGGTCGTCCCACCCGAAGACGGATCTCGTAGATCCGCTCATAATCCCGCGGTGCTTCCAGAAGAAGCTTCCTGATATTTCCTGCAAAAAGATCCTTTACCTGTTCCGCCCTGATCGTCCTCACCCTCTCTTACACATAATATATGTGGAGAATCCGGATTTAGTACGACAACAAAATGTTTCCACCTGATTTTCCTTTTCACGAAAAAACCTCCCACATTCACTGTGGAAGGTTTCTTCTCGTCATTACTTATTATTTTGTAACTTTTACTTTGATTCTTACGGTCTTCTTACCGGACCTTTCTTCTCAGTTTTCGCTGCGAGGCGTTTCGTTTACGGAAGCTGTACATCGACGTGTTCCCACTGTAATTCAAGATGGTCCTGCGACCATATGGCACCACTGTAATCTTCTCCAAGATCTAAAAGTATATAGGAGCCTTCATCCAGCGAGATGGTTCGAAGATCTCTCGAAAGTCCCTCTCCTGTCCATTTGATGTAGGCCTCCCGAAGTACCCACTGTGTAAAAAAGGCTTTTTCAGGCTCATCTGCATCCAGGATCTCACGGATCATATCCTGTGGAACCATCCGTTCCAGCATCCGCTCATAATTTGCCTTACGATGCTGCTGCACATCGATTCCCACTTCCTGTCCGGCAAGGATACACATTACATACTTACCGGAATGAGTGATATTGTAATGGATTTTCGGCTGCAGGCTTAAAAATGGTTTTCCGTGCTCACCTGTCGCCCTTGGCTCTCTCTCAAGCTTCAGACCGTATTCTCTTAAAAGACCCGTTTCAAGAAGCTTTTCTCCGATCATATGCTCCATGTTTTTGTGTTCGTATTGCTGTGCAACCTCTGTAAAATAAATAACCGCCTTCATACTCCAGCCTCCTTTAGGAACCGGGACGGTTCCCGTTTCTTCTCATACTGCTGTCTTACGTAACACAGAGTCAGCTCTTTTCTGGCGCGTGTCATGCCAACATAAAAAAGTCTCCGTTCTTCCTCGATTGCCGCTTCAAGAACAGCTTTTTTGTATGGCATGCTTCCTTCATTTACATTGAGGATGTACACCCTGTCGTATTCCAGTCCCTTAACTCCGTGAAGAGTGGAAATCAGCACACCCTCCCGTTCTTTTTCCTGTTTACGTGCCTGTTCTTCCAGCTTCTGTGTATAATCCTCTATGTAATCTTCCCATTCTTTCAGGCTGTCCATGCCCTTCGTACTCTCGGTCAGCCGATCCAGAATTTCACTTAACTCTTCTGGTTTTATTTTACGATACTCTGCATATTCACGCAAGTATTCTTCATATCCCATACCTTTTCTGATAAAATTTATCGCCGCATATGGTGCCAGTCCTTTCAGAATCCGCAGGTGCGTCTCCAGTGTAGTAAGCCGGTCACACATCCAGTCTTTATCCTTATAATGTTCTTTTAGCTGATCAAAAGATATTTCCGGTGAAAGCGACAGGGCATCTCTCGCTATATACCGGTTCGGACGGTTCATAAATTCCAGAAAATTTTTCCTGCTTCTGTCCCCGTTTGCAAAACGCATATAAGCAAGCAGATTCCGACATATCCAGTGATGAAAAAGATTCGGCAGTTTTTCTTTCATATAGAATGGCACCTGCCGTTCCATCAACGCTCCGACCAGCCCTTCCGCCTCCTGATTGGTACGGAGAAGAAGTGCCGTATCTTTCAGATCATCTCCTTTTTCCAGCCTCTCACGAAGCCGCGCGACCACAGACAGATATTCTTCCCGCGGATTCTGGTATTCGCTTATAGTTACTGCGCTTCCTTCCTGATTCGGTGTTGAAAGATTCTTCTGAAATCTCTTTTTATTTGATCCGATCAGGCGAAGCGCCGAAGAAAGAATCCTGCCGCTACAGCGATAATTCACATCCAGTGTAACCGTCTCCGCCTTCGGATAATCTTTCGTAAAATTAAGCATGATCTCCGGTCTTGCCCCACGAAAATGATAGATGGACTGATCATCGTCCCCGACAATAAAAAGATTGTCCTGCGGTTTCGCCAGCATCCGTACAATATCATACTGAAGCTGGTTGATATCCTGAAACTCATCGACCAGAATGTACTGAAATTTATTCTGCCATGCCGCCAGAATGTCCTTCCTCTGAACAAAAAGCTCATAGCAGTAGAGAAGCATATCATCAAAGTCCAGCTTGCGCCGTGCCTGACATGTCTGACAGTAGCCACTGTAAATCTGTCGGAATACTTCGTCCGGGCAGCAGGAAGAATAATAATATTCCAGAGAAATCCGATTTCCCTTGACCACACTGATCTCTTTTGCGATTTCTTCCGGGAAGTCACCTTCTTCTGCCAGATCTCCACCATAATTCAGAATCAGCTCTTTTAAAATGCCGGACTTTTCTTCTTCGGACAAAATATTGGCTGCAGTAAATCCGTATGCCTGCCTGAGGATCCCATAAAACACTCCATGGAATGTACCAAACGTCACCCTTGTTGCAGACTGTCCGGTAAATTTAAGAAAGCGTTCTTTCATTTCTTTTGCTGCGGCTCTGGAAAAAGTCACTACCAGAATATTTTCCGGTGGAATCCTGCCCTCACCTGTCATATATGCAGTTCTCTCTACGATTACGGAAGTTTTCCCCGAACCGGGGCCTGCCAGAACCATCACAGGTCCTGACAGGTGGGCGATTGCCCTTGATTGAGATGGATTTCGTTTCATATTTATCAGCTGAGCTTTTCGATAGCTGCCTTTACACGTTTCAGTGTTTCTTCTTTACCGATGATCTCCATGATTTCTGTAGCACCTGCCGGTGTCATCTGTTTGCCGGATACTGCTGTACGCAGAGGCCACATTACATAGCCGTTCTTGTATCCTTTTTCTTTTACAAATGCGCTTAAGGACGCAAACAGCGGATCATTGGTATAATCTTCCTGAGCTTCCAGAACCGGAAGTACTTCTTTCAGGACAGCAAGAGAAGTTTCTTCGTTTGTTTTCATTTTCTTGTGGCAGTACATTGCAGAATCGTATTCCGGTACTTCTTCAAAGAAATCAATCAGAGCCGGGATATCCGGAAATGTCTCGATTCTTGTCTGAACCATACCTGCGATCTTGCGGAAGTTGTAATCTTTAGTGAGTACTTCTTTCATGTATGGAAGTGCTCTCTCATAGAATTCTTCCGGATCCATTTTCTTGATGTATTCGCCATTCATCCAGCGAAGCTTGGTGATATCAAATACAGCCGGTGATTTGCTGATGTGATGATAATCAAAAGCTTTGACCAGTTCCGGGAGGGAGAAGATCTCACAGTTGTCCTGCGGGCTCCATCCGAGGAGTGCAACAAAGTTTACGATTGCTTCTGTCACAAATCCCTGCTCCAGAAGATCCTCATAGGAAGAATGTCCGGAACGTTTGGACAGCTTCTGATGCTCTTCGTTTGTGATCAGCGGACAATGTACATAGACCGGAATATCCCATCCAAATGCTTCGTAAATACGGTTGTATTTCGGTGCGGAAGAAAGATACTCATTTCCTCTGACTACATGTGTGATTCCCATAAGGTGGTCGTCTACAACGTTTGCAAAATTGTAAGTCGGGTATCCGTCGGATTTGATCAGGATCAGATCCTCCATCTCCTCGTTATTTACAGTGATATCACCATAGATAACATCATGGAAAGTGGTGGTTCCTTCTGTCGGCATGTTGAAACGGATAACATGCGGTTCGCCTGCATCAAGACGCTTCTGCACTTCTTCTTTGGACAGGTGCAGACATCTCTTGTCATAGATGGAAATTTCCTTACCTGCAACAACACGTTTCATGGATTCCAGTTCTTCCGGTCCGCAGAAGCAATAATAAGCATCTCCCTGCTCGATCAACTGTTTTGCATATTTCAGATAAAGACCGGATGCCTGTCTCTCACTCTGTACATATGGTCCGACACCGCCATCCTTGTCCGGTCCTTCATCATGAAGCAGTCCGGTGTTTTTCATGGTACGATAAATGATGTCGACCGCACCTTCCATATAACGCTCCTGGTCGGTATCTTCAATACGGAGGATAAAATCTCCGTCCTCGTGTTTTGCAATAAGATATGCATAGAGTGCTGTACGAAGATTGCCGACGTGCATTCTTCCTGTCGGGCTCGGTGCAAATCTGGTTCTGATTTTTGTCATCGTTCTTTCCTTCCTTTCAAAATGTAAAACCCCTGAGACACTGCTGCCTCAGGGAATACTTTAAAACTTATGCTTCAATACCTCTGCCTCTGAGATATTCGATCACATCTCCCACAGTTGCCAGCTCTGTAAGTTCTTCGGCAGGTATCTCGATATTGTACTCATCCTCAAGAGCCATTACCAGTTCAAAAAGGTCGAGAGAATCTGCTCCAAGATCATCTTTAAAAGAAGTGTCTGCGGTAATCTCACTTTCTTCGCAGTTTAACTGCTGCGCAATCATTTTTCTCATTTCTTCTAACATTGCTTTTCTCCTTTATCAAGTAACTTATCTCTGCTTTGATGTGCAAAGTATATATTCTGGAAAAGTATTTGTCAATAGATTTTCCAGATTTTAGAGAAGCCTTTCAGGCTCTTTAAACTTAATCTGTCTTGCCACGCTTAACGCAAGTCCCATCTCCGACATCAGGAACACGATTGAAGTACCTCCGTAACTGACGAACGGCAGTGTAACACCGGTATTTGGCATCAGATTTAATACAACCGCAATGTTAAAAATAACCTGCAGTGCAATATGGATAAAAATGCCGCTGACCATCAGAGAACCAAACATATCAGGTGCATTCTGTGCGATAAAAAACAACCGATACAGAAGGTATGCAAACAACAGTAAAAGAATGATTCCACCCAGGATACCAAGTTCCTCACACACGATGGAAAAAATCATATCATTCTGTGCTTCCGGTACGCTTCCGAGCTTCTGGATACTGTTGCCAAGCCCACGCCCGAGGAATCCGCCTGAACCGATCGCATACAGTGCCTGAATCGTCTGATAACCATCACCTGACGCAAAATCTTCCGGGTGCAGCCATACAAGAATACGGCGCAGACGGAAACTGGAACTCGTCTCAAGTGAAGAACTTAAGATCATGACAAAAATAATGATCAGCGCAACGCCTACCCCTGCCGCGATCAGGAAAGGTTTCACCTGAGGATGTGCAATGAAGATCAGTCCCATGGTGATACAGAAGATGATGATTGCAGTACTTAAGTTATCTGTAAATGCATATGCCAGAAATGCAAGTGCACTTCCGCTTCCCGCAAGAATCATAAATGCCTTGAGTGTTTTGATCTTCCTTCCCATATTGACGATCATATAGGACAGGCACACAATGACTGCAATCTTTGCGATCTCAGACGGCTGAAAGGACAGTGGTCCGAGATTCAGCCATCGTCTTGCACCATTGGCGGTTCTTCCGAGAGGTGTCTTAACCAGCATCATCAAAATGGCTGCCATTCCGTACAGCACCCCGGTAAATTTCGTCAGAATATGATAGTCGATCTGCGAAATTCCAAGTGCTATGATAATGCAGCCGAAACTGATCGCCGCCTGTTTTTTAAAGTAATACATGTCATCGCCGTAGTTCAGCTCTGCCATGTAGGAACTGGTACTGTAAAGTATGACCAGACCAAAACATGTCAAAAGAATGATAACAGCGAGAAGACTGTAATCATAGTAATCTGTTTTCTTTTTTGTTTTTGGTTTTTTAACTGCTTTTTTTTCTCTGCTCATAATGTACAGTATAGCAGACTCCTTTTCTAACCGCAAGAAAAAACAGGGAAACGGCACACAATCCGTTTCCCTGTCTGTCACATCATTTTTGATTATTTGTCGCTGTCATTATCGATAGCTGCTGTCTCGATCACGAACTTGACATTTCCGTCCATGCCGGAGGATTTTCCACTGAAGGAAGTGTACGCGTTGTCATCAGAACGGATCGCATCGAAGCGGTCCATGAGATCCTGAAGATCATCTTCTACAAGGTCAGACAGTTTCCTGATACCTTCATCGTCAAATTTCTTCGTTCCGTCTGCAAGCTCTTTTGCACCGTCGGAAAGGCTCTTGATACCATCCTTAACCTGTGTGCTTCCGCTGCTGAGTGTTGCTGTTCCGCTTACAAGCTGCTGTGCACCGGATGCAAGCTGGGATGCTCCGCTTGTCAGTGTACCACTGTTTGCAGAAAGCTGGGATGCACCGCTTGTCAGTGTCTTGCCGCTTGTCTCAAGCTGTGTTGCACCATTCTTGATCGTCTTGTTGTTCTTTGTAAGTTTTGTAGCACCGGAAAGCATAGATTTGATAGCCTTTGTAATATCACCGTTATATGCTTTCTTAAGTGACTGTAACCCTGTATTAAGTTCAGATACCTTGGATGCAAGAGTATCCAGATTCTCACAGTCCTCGCCCAGATAAGTGTTCAACTGTGTCTGCAGTCCCGGAATAACTCCTGCATAAATGGTTTTTGCAGCTGTCGCAAGTTTATCTGCAAGGTTTCCCTTTACTAATGACGCCGCTCCATTATACATTGTAGCTACATCATTATTTTCGCCTTCCGTATTTGCCATAGCCGTCAGACTTTCATCAAGTGTTTTTGCAAGATCCAGTGCTGACGGTGTCGTTCCCGCTGCAGTTGTAGATGTTTCCGTATTTGTTTCATCACTTAACGATGCAAGTCCACTCTCAATCTGGGAAAGTCCACTCTGAAGCTGCGCCGCTGCATCACCAACAGCTGCTGCCTGTGCACTCTGTGTGCTGACTTCGCCTGCTGCCGCCTGTACTGCTGCTGCCTGCTCGCTCAAACCAGAAACCTGTCCGGCATGTGCTTCCAGGTTTGCCACACCTCCCTGTGCGGTAGCCACACCGCCGGAGATTGCACCGATTGCACTCTGTAAGGCACTGTTTACCGCTGCTGCTGTTGCTTCATCCATAGAGGAAGTATCAATACTATTTAAAATATCAATTGCAGAGCTTGCACTGTCCAGACCTGCGGAAATCGTGCCGGCATCTCCCTGAAGAGCATCTCCGGTTCCAGCTGCTGCACTGACTGCACTTGCTGCTGCATTTAACTGATCTGCTGCTGAAGTTCCTGCTACAGCTGATACAGAATCAGCTGCCGCCTGTGCAGTTGCAAGGCCTGCCTCAATCTGCTGGGTACCGGCTGTCGAAGGAGTTCCACTTCCGCTTGTATTACCGCCAGATGCTCCAGCCTGTGCCTGCAGCATCTGGTACAATGCATGTGCTGCCGGCTGCAGTTTTTTCACATTATCCACATAGCTGACTACGCCCTGTGCAAGTGCACCAGTCTGAGTTGCATACTGTTCAGTACTTTCTGCAAAATGATACAGACTTTCATCATTGTCTGGATTTGCGATCTGATTTATCAACTCCGGAAGTTTTTCTTTAATTGTTTTAACCAGACCAGCTACTTTTGTATTTAACTGATCTGTTCCATCAGCTGCATCTGAAAGACCGGTTCCAAATGGCTTCAATGCAGTCTGGAAAGATTTGATTCCCTTCTGGAGAGTAGATACTCCATCCACATAAGTCTTCACACCGGATGTCAGATTGTTGCTTCCTGCAACATACTGTTTTACACCACCTGCCAGAGTATCCGCGCCTGATGTATAAGAAGATACGCCACTGCTAAGTGTTGACGCACCACTTGACAGTGTGCTGACACCACTTGACAGTGTTCCGATACCGGAATCAAATTCCTGATATTTCTCATCGAGAGTAGATGCACCGTCTGAAAGTTCTTTGCTTCCATCAACCAGCTTAGTTGCTGCATCAGTCAGATCATCCATAGAATCTTTCAGGTCATCCAGTCCGTCTACATCATTCAGATCAAGAGAATTAAGAAGATCTGCCAGAGCAAATGTAAAAGTAGAACTCATGCTGAAATCTGTAACATCTGCTTCCATTGTAAAACCTTCCGGAATATCCAGATCAATATCTTCGTCTATACTCTTGAGATCAAGGCTGTCTGCCAGTCCCGGCATTCCGACGCCGATTGCGATGTTTCTCTGTCCGTCGGAAAGTACTTTACCATTGTCGATCGTAACATTTGTGAAGTTATCGGTAGGAAGAATCATTGCTGTTGCCATAACAAACGGCGCATATACATCAGTTGTTTTCTTTCCTACTTTTGTTTTGTTTTTGACGTTATTTGTGTAGTTTACTTCGATCTTTAAGTGACCGCTCTTGCCGCCGAGATCACTGGGACTTACCTGTACACCGTCCAAATAATATTTGATCTCCATAGATACAGGAAGATCTTTATTCGTAGTTCCCTGATAATAGATATCTTTGTCCTCTGTATTCCATGTCAGATTGGAACCATCCTGTTCAAAAGTCTCATCACCTTTGACATTCTTGATATCTTTCAGATCAGATTCATCACTTAAATCTCCTGCTGATGCAGAGTTTTTCAGCCAGTCGGATACTGTAATATCTTCCGGTGTTCCGTCTGCTGCCGCATTTACATATACGGTCTCTTCTTTTGAAATATCTGTATCTGCCGCAAGTACCGGGCTCACACCCATTACCATTGTCATTCCTACTGCCACAGAAGCTGCCACTACTTTTTTTCTGTTTCTGTTCATGTTCTACGACTCCTTTTCCAGCCATTGGCCTGATTCATATTTATATAGTTATCTTATATTTTTATTTCTTGTCTGGTAAAAATCCCTTTGATGTGTGAACGATAAGCGGGTCAAATACCATAAACATCGCAGGTAATACCAGCAGTACAACTACAGTACTGATCACGGCACCACGGGCAAGCAATGTACAGATAGAACCGATCATCTCAACCTGTGAATAACAGGAAACACCGAAGGTTGCTGCGAAGAAGCTGAGACCACTGCTGATAATGGACGGCATGCTGGTCTTATGGGCAATGCTGATGGCTTCCATCTTATTCTTACCGTGCTGTCTCTCTCTCTGATAACGGGTAGTCATCAGGATCGCATAGTCAACGGTTGCACCCAGCTGGATGGCACCAATAACAATACTTGCAACGAACGGAAGGCTGATTCCCTGATAGTACGGAATGGCCATATTGACAAAAATCGCAAACTCAATAACCGCAACCAGAATGATCGGAAGGGAAATTGATTTAAAGATAATCATAATGATCAGGAAAATGGCGCCGATGGAGATTACATTTACACGAACCAGATCGGCATCTGTGGTATCCTGAAGATCTTTCATAAGCGGTGCCTCACCGATTACCATTGCAGTATTATCGTATTTCTTTACTATTTTATCAATTTGGGCAAGCTGGGCATTTACCTCATCTGTAGCAGAACCATATTCAGAGCATACAAATGCAAGCTCATACTGATCTCCTTTGAAAATCTTCTTCAGATCATCCGGGATCATAGACTCCGGAACGGTAGGTCCGATCAGGGAATTCATACCCAGACTCCACTTCACACCCTCAACCTTATCAATATCATTTAACATCTGCTGTTTCTGCTTGGAGTCCATATTCTTATCCATCATAATCATATGGATATTGCCTACTGCGAAAGTTTTCTCCAGCTCATCATTGGCAATGTTGCAATCCAAAGTGGATGGAAGGGATTCTGCAATATTATAGTAAATCTTTGTATGATTGTTTCCATAAATAGCCGGAAGCAGAAGCACCAGGAAAATCACAGTCCAAAGCTTGTAATGCTTCGTAATAAATGCAGACGGTTTATCCATTCTGGCAAGAAGCAACTTATGCTGTGTCTTCTCAATAGGCTTGTCAAAAAACAGAACCAGTGCCGGAAGAATGGTTACACAGCAGATAACACCAATAATAACGCCCTTTGCCATAACAATACCAAGGTCACGTCCAAGAGCAAAGGTCATAACACAAAGTGCAACGAAACCGGCTACTGTGG
>OGRN01003354.1_pt1 | contig 11426 bp, 8 predicted proteins | sample 1553401 | NCBI WGS metagenome assembly OGRN01 (sample SAMEA2580096, study PRJEB22360) | human gut metagenome | biome: human gut; feature: human-associated habitat; material: faeces | place: Denmark | collected 2008/2010 | reverse complement strand
TTTATTTTATATAAGATTATATATTTTTATATAGTTCGGTTACTCGAGCATAATAAATGCGTAAAAACTTATTTAATCCGGCTATCTTTGCTGATTTTTTACTTTTACCTTCTGATTCCTTTTTTACAACATATCGGTAAACCGGATCTTCTGGTCTGGAACGCATTTTTAAACTTCTCATTGTTTCGTATCCTACTTTGCGCAATGATGCTGAACCACGTTTCGAGATTTTCCTATTACAACCTACAAATTGGCCAGATTCATACGGTGGTGGATCAATTCCTGCGAATGCAACCAATGCCTTCCCGTTGCGAAATCTGCGAACATCTCCTATTTCTGCAATTAACTTTGGGGCTAATGTATTTCCCACTCCACCCATTTCTCTTACAACCGAATATTCTGGCAAAGTCTTGGCTATTTCCTGCATCCGTGATAAAATTAGACCAAGGGTTGCATCAACTTCCTTGAGCACCCGAACTGCTTCAGTCACCAGCATTTTGACCGATGAGGTTTCTGAAGGTAATGTGGGAATACTTTCCTGAGCCAGGGTGTATATAACTTTGGCTTTTTCCTGGCTTGGGACGTATTTCTTTTCTTTTGCCCAAAGTATATACTTTTCAGTAAATTCCTGTTCAGACATAGATGTTATTACATCATAATGCCAAAAACGTTCCACAAAATCACTTCTTTTATCTTTCCGATTTGTTTCATTCCAACTTGCAAGAAGATTCTTTATTCCAGGCATGGTCAAATCTAAAAGATGGGTCAATTCAGCGAGAGATAAAAGATGAAGCTTCATATAATGCCGATATTGCTGTCCAAGCAACTTCAACTCTTCATAAATCACTCCAGAAATTTGAAATTCTTTCATTTTAAACCAATGATCAATTCCATAATTAGCAATGATACGGGAATCAATCTTGTCGGTTTTGGCTTTTCGCAGACTTTCGTTACGATAACTTTTCATAAGATACGGATTAATTACAGAAACAAAAAATCCTTTTTCCTGTAAATATGTAAGAACTGGAAGATGATAAATTCCGGTTGCTTCCATAACGATTTTGACTTCATCATTTAGTCTGAAAAGCATGGAAGATAATTCGCTTAAATCCTTTTGGGTATGGGTAATATTGAAAGGCTTACTAACAATCTCTCCATATGGTTTCAAAATACATACTGTACTTTTCCCTTTTGATACATCAATTCCTACGCTGATCATAATATACTCCTTTTCTTTTTATAGAATTGCAGTTGTTTATCCCATCTACACTTATTATGATTCAGTTTAGTTCGTTACGCGAAAGCTCCTGCGAGTTTCAACCTGCTTAAATGAATGTTTATAATAAGGGGATGGCTGACGGTTTCATTCACGGATGTGAAAATCCTAATGGCAATATGTCATACCAACTACTTCCCTTATTATAATAAAATAAGTGTAGATGTTAGAGTTAATTCCTCTCTAACAACTACACTTTTATGGTACTAAATGGCAAATGCGTAACCGTAGTGGCCTCCACCGGGGTAGACTTCCGGGCATTTCATTTATTAACATCCGCAGCCAGTCACGAGACTTGAAGGAAACAATAGATAAGGATTATTGTGAATGCGGAATGCCAATAGAAAACAAAAGCATAAATGTATTTCGCGCAAGCAGAAACAGAAAAAACATCCCGTAACAATCAATGTTTCGACATGATTTACGCATTTACGAATAAATAAATTCACTATGATCATGCATACATTCACGAGCATGAAAAGCTCCAATATGCCGAGTACCGGCAAGGTGTACAGTTGAAATATCTCCATCAGTATAGTCATACAGATGGAGACAATAAGAGCAAACCACAAATAGTACTTTTGTTTTTTGGTCATAATAGTTCCTCCCCACATAGAAAGACTAAACTATAGTTACATTATATTTAGTAAATAATACCATAACAAGTCCTAAATGAAAAGCAAGAAAGGCATTTTACATAAAATTAGAAATACCCTCTTGCAATCTGGAAAAACATGTGCTAACATTTAAAACAAATTTTAGTATAGTAAAGCGATGAAAGAGACTCTGGACTCTGGAACCTGACAGGAATGTGGTGTCACCGACTGAGAGCACTGCTTGGGGAATGAGGACAATAGGGAACACTCTGGAGCAGACCAGCTGAACAAGTAAATAAGGTAAAGCTGAATGAAAAGTAGGTTGGTACGTAGACTGCACGTTACGCACGAAAAGAGGAATCTTAGAAAGCACTATACAGCTTTGAGATTCAATGCGGGTGGTACCGCGGATAACGATGATGATATCCGTCCCGGGATACAAGTATGTATTCCAGGGCGGATTTTTATGTTTATAACCGTTATTCGTCCCGGGAAGAAAAGGAGGAAAAGAACATGGAGTATTTAACAGGTGTAAAGCCAAAAGAGACAAAAGAAATCAGTGAATTACTGGAACAGGCAGAAGCAGGAGCAAAGGTAAAAGTCAACGGAGCAGTGCATACGATCCGTGATATGGGAACTGTTGCATTTGTGATCTTAAGAAAAAGAGAAGGTCTGCTTCAGTGTGTCTATGAAGAAGGCAGTGCTGATTTCGAACTGAAAGACATCAAAGAAGCAGCAACTGTCGAAGTAGAAGGCGTCTTAGAAGAGAATGAAAAAGCACCAAATGGAATTGAAATCCGTATGGAGAACGTAAAAATCTTAAGTGAGCCGGAAGACGAGATGATGCCGCTTGCAATTTCCAAATGGAAACTGAACACATCTCTGGAAGCAAAACTGAACTATCGTTCCATTTCCCTTAGAAATATCCGGGAGCGTGCCAAATTCAGAATTCAGGAAGGACTTACAAGAGCATTCAGAGATTTCCTTTACAGCCAGGAATTTACAGAGATCCATACACCGAAGATCGGAGCGAAAGGAGCCGAGGGGGGAGCCAACATTTTCAAACTGGAATATTTCCACAGACCGGCAGTGCTGGCGCAGAGTCCACAGTTCTATAAGCAGATGATGGTCGGCGTATTTGATAGAGTATTTGAGACAGCTCCGGTATTCAGGGCAGAGAAACATAACACAAAGCGCCACCTGAACGAATATACCAGTCTTGATTTTGAAATGGGATATATTGATGGATTTGAAGACATCATGGCAATGGAGACAGGATTCCTCCAGTATGCGATGGAATTGCTGAAAAAAGATTATGCAAGAGAGTTAAAAGTATTGGGTGTTGAACTCCCTGATGTGAGTCAGATCCCGGCAGTGAAATTTGCAGATATCAAAGAAATTGTTGCAGAGAAATACAACCATAAGATGAGAAATCCATTCGACCTTGAGCCGGAAGAAGAAGTACTGATCGGACGTTATGCGAAAGAAGAGTGGGGAAGTGATTTTGTATTTGTCACACATTATCCTTCTAAGAAACGCCCGTTCTATGCAATGGATGATCCGGAAGATCCAAGATATACATTAAGCTTTGACCTGTTGTTCAGAGGACTGGAGATCACGACAGGCGGACAGCGTATTCATGATTACAAGATGCTGACAGATAAGATTGCTGCAAGGGGAATGACAGAAGAAGGAATGGAACAGTATCTTGCGACATTTAAGCATGGAATGCCGCCACACGGAGGACTTGGAATCGGACTGGAACGTCTGACGATGCAGTTGTTAGGAGAAGACAACGTAAGAGAGACTACATTATTCCCAAGAGATTTAAGCAGACTGGAACCATAGCGGGGAGTAAGGTATAATAGATATGATACCGGTGATAACATGTCATGAGAGGGAAATCATATGTTTGGAAAAAGATGTAGTTTATGCGGAGGAAAGTTAAACAGTAGAGGAATCTGTACGGAATGTGGGCTTGATAACAGCAAATCGGATAAGAATTACCGGATCAACCGGAGTGATTGTGACGGAATGCCGCTTACACATGTACATGAGGAGAAAGAAAAACACAGACCGGACAGGAAAGCAGATCACAGGGAAATAAATCACAAAGAGACGAATCATAAAAAAAGAGATTACGGAAAACAAGGCTACCGTATGAATGAGTCTGATATGACCGGGAAAAAACGGAGAAAGCATGTGCAGACTCCGGATATTACAAATCGGAGAAGACCATTGAAAATAGTGATTTTGGCAATTATCGTGATTGCAGTTTTGGGTAATCTCTATGAGGAACATAAGTACGATATAGAATATGCAGTTGGAGATGCAGTTCAAGGTGTATTTCAGGATACGGGGGATCAAAAGACAAATGATACGGATGAAACAGACTATGATCATTATCAGTATGTGACTCGGGAAATCTCGAAAGAAGGAGAAAGTGCAGACTATGAACTTGCTTCCGGCAATTATGTGGCAGGTGTGGAGATCCCGGAGGGAATCTATACAGTGACACCGCAAGATGACTATGACACCGTACAGATCGATGATCCTGAGAACAGCATCTATCTGTATGAATATACCGAGGGCAAGAAAGACAAGATTAAGGATATCCGTCTTTATAAAGGAGCGCATCTTACATTAAATTGTAGGACAACAGTAAAACTGCATACCGATAATGCACAGGATGTGGAGGCAATGGAAACGGCCGGACAGAGTAATCCGCTCACAGAATCAGTGGATATCAAAGGTCAGAAAACGTTGACGGCTGGAAGAGATCTCGAACCGGGAATATATGATCTCAGCCGTGTATCAGGGGCTGGAAATGTGGATGTAATCATTTATTCGGACGAACAGGAAGAAATAAATTCATGGAGCCAGTGTCTGTCGGAAGATGGAATAGACGGAGAGACATTCCATTATCTGGTAATTCCAGAAAATGCAACAATGGAAGTGTCAGAAGACTTGAAAATAAGGCTTACACCGTCAGAACAGATTGCATCAACAGATTATTATGGCTTTTATAACAGATAAGTTTACTGAATATAAAGTATAGGGGAATTGATAACATCAGGAAAGAAGGAGCAGAAAGATGGCAAACAAAATATCAGATGAAACCATAGAATACGTTGGTATTCTTGCAAAACTGGAATTATCCGGTCAGGAAAAAGAAGATGCCAAAGCAGATATGGAAAAAATGTTAGATTATATAGATACGTTAAATGAACTGGATACAGACGGAATTGAACCAATGTCACATGTATTTCCGGTAAATAATGTATTCCGGGAAGATGTCGTGACAAATGGAGACGGCAGTGCGGAGACACTGGCGAATGCACCGTTGGAAAAAGACCAGAGCTTCAAAGTACCAAAGACGATCGGATAGGAGGAAAACGGTTATGGATATTACAAGTCTTACAGCAGTAGAGCTTGGAAAGAAGATCAAAGCAAAAGAAATATCTGTTGTGGAAGCCGTGAAAGCCTCCATTGCACAGATTGAAAAAGTAGAAAAAGATGTAAATAGTTTTGTAACACTTGATAAAGAGGGTGCATTAAAGCGTGCAGAAGAAGTGCAGACATTGATTGATGATGGAACACTTACAGGACCGCTTGCAGGTGTACCGGTGGCGATCAAAGATAACATGTGTACGAAAGGAATGCTGACAACCTGTAGTTCGAAGATTCTCGGCAACTTCCAACCGATGTTTACCGCAGAGGCAGTTAAGAATCTGGAAGCAGCAGGAGCAGTTATCTTAGGAAAGACGAACATGGATGAATTTGCCATGGGAAGTACGACAGAGACTTCTCATTTCGGACCGACAAAGAACCCGTGGAATTTAGAGCATGTTCCGGGGGGATCTTCGGGAGGAAGCTGTGCAGCGGTTGCAGCAGAAGAAGCACCATATGCACTTGGATCCGATACAGGCGGATCTATCCGTCAGCCAAGTTCGTTCTGTGGTGTAGTCGGAATCAAACCAACATATGGAACGGTATCCCGTTACGGACTGATCGCTTATGGTTCTTCACTGGATCAGATCGGGCCGGTTGCGAAAGATGTGACGGACTGTGCAACAATCTTAGAGACGATTGCATCCTATGATCCAAAGGACAGTACATCGATCAAACGCGAAAGCTATGATTTCACATCTGCACTGGTAGATGATGTAAAAGGCATGAGAATCGGTATCCCGAAAGATTATTTTGGAGATGGACTGGACGCTGAGGTGAAAGAAAATATTTTACAGGCAGTGAAAGTACTGGAAGAAAAAGGTGCGGTTGTAGAAGAATTTGACTTAAGTCTTGTAAAATATGCGATCCCTGCATATTATGTCATTGCATCCGCTGAGGCAAGCTCCAACCTTGCCAGATTCGATGGTGTGAAATATGGTTACCGTACAGAAGAATATGAAGGCCTTCACAATATGTATAAGAAATCCCGTTCTGAAGGTTTCGGACCGGAAGTAAAGAGAAGAATCATGCTTGGTTCATTCGTTCTGAGCTCCGGATATTATGACGCATACTATCTGAAAGCATTGAAAACAAAAGCGTTAATTAAGAAAGCATTTGATAAAGCGTTTGAAAAATATGATGTGATCGTAGCTCCGGCGGCTCCGACGACAGCACCGGAACTTGGAAAGAGCTTAAGTGATCCGATCAAGATGTATCTGGGAGACATTTACACAATTTCTGTCAACCTGGCAGGTCTTCCGGGAATCACAATTCCGGTAGGAAAAGATTCCAAAGGACTTCCGGTAGGTATGCAGTTGATCGGAAATTGTTTCGAAGAAAACAAAATCATTCAGACCGCATATACATTTGAACAGACGAAGGCATATGAAGCACCAGAACTTGCAAAGGAGGACAGATAGTCATGGCAAAACAGTATGAGACAGTCATTGGACTTGAGGTCCATGTAGAGCTTGCAACAAAGACGAAGATCTTCTGCGGATGCAGCACTGCATTCGGAGGAGCACCGAATACACATACATGCCCGGTTTGTACCGGTATGCCTGGATCACTTCCGGTATTAAATAAGCAAGTTGTAGAATATGCAATGGGAATCGGCCTTGCAACACATTGTGATATCACAAGAGTGTGTAAATTTGACCGTAAGAACTATTTTTATCCGGACAACCCGCAGAACTATCAGATTTCACAGCTCTATCAGCCAATCGCAAGAAATGGCTATGTAGAGATCACAGTTGGTGATACAAAGAAGAAAGTCCGCATCCATGAGATGCATATGGAAGAAGATGCCGGAAAGCTGGTTCATGATGAATGGGATGATACATCTCTGGTAGATTTTAACCGAAGTGGTGTGCCGCTTGTAGAGATCGTATCCGAGCCGGATATGCGTTCATCAGAAGAAGTTATCGCTTATCTGGAAAAATTAAGAACGATCATCCAGTATCTGGGAGCATCAGACTGCAAGCTTCAGGAAGGTTCGATGAGAGCGGACGTGAACTTATCAGTAAGAGAAGTCGGCACACAGGAATTCGGAACCAGAACAGAGATGAAGAACCTGAACTCATTCAAGGCAATCGCAAGAGCCATTGAAGGAGAGAGAGAACGTCAGATCGAACTCATCGAAGAGGGAAAATCCGTTATCCAGGAGACGAGACGATGGGATGATAATAAAGAATCATCTCATGCCATGCGTTCCAAAGAAGATGCTCAGGATTATCGTTATTTCCCGGAACCGGATCTTGTACCGATCGTGATCGACGATGAGTGGATTGAAAAGATCAAAGCAAAACAGCCGGAATTCCGTGATGAAAAACTGGAACGTTATAAGAAAGAGTTCGATATTCCACAGTACGATGCAGAAATTCTCACAGAGTCCAAGCATATGGCGGATATCTTTGAAGAGACAACAGCAATTTGTGGAAAACCGAAGAAAGTATCCAACTGGCTGATGGTAGAAACCATGCGTCTGTTAAAAGAACACGGCATGGAACCGGAAGATATCAGCTTCTCACCGGCAAATCTTGCAAAACTGATCGGGCTTACAGAAGCAGGAACCATCAACAGTTCCGTTGCCAAAGAAGTGTTCGAACAGGTATTTGAAAAAGATGTAGATCCGGAAAGTTATGTAGAAGAACACGGATTAAAGACAGTCAATGATGAAGGCGCACTGAAAGAAGTGTTAAAAGAAGTCATTGCGAAGAATCCAAAAGCCATTGCCGATTACAAAGGCGGCAAAGAAAAAGCACTCGGCGCATTGGTCGGACAGACTATGAAAGCCATGAAAGGAAAGGCAAATCCTGGAATGGTGAATCAGAAATTGCGGGAGATGTTGAAGTAATTTTTTATTTAATTAATTATCGCGGCCTCTCAGTCCATGAGAAAAACTTGGTGCTCTGTTTGCTACTAAGATTCCGTGATGTAAGAAAATCTAAGGATGTCCAAATCTCCTAAAAGCAAAGGCATTCCACTCATAACTCGTTTCGCTCAAACAATTCGTTCCATGCCTTTAACGGAGATTTGAACACCCTAAGTTTTTCTAAACATCACTCCATATACGCGACAAACAGAGCACCAAGTCTTTCTCATGTCGTGATTGGCCAATGATAATGAATTCAATAGAGGGTTGTAACCTTTGTGTGCAGCCGGAAAGTTGAGGTGGAAGCCTTGATTTTCCGGATTTTTTGTACACTTTCGGTATCACGCCGGTTACGCTTCCACTATTGAATCATTACAGTATGCGATAACGTAAGGAAGAAAAGGAAGAGAGTCCCGCTGCGTGCATATGAGATCATGGTTAGTATTTCTTAAGCATCAAAATTGGCCGTTAGCAGTCAAAAAATCATTGTCTGAGCTTGCGAGTTATGTTTTTTTGACTGCTGCTTTTAGGACAATTTTTATGCTTTAGAAATACTCCATGATCGAATCAGCACTCAACCAGGCTATCTTACTTTTCTTCCGGCCGAGTATCAGCCGCTTCATATATTAAACAGCAAAATCATCGATTTTCCCGAATATACTTCATCCACTCTTTAATCTCTTTCTCATGCCCATTCTCACTCGGCACATAGAATTTCTCTCCCACGATCTCATCCGGCAGATACTGCTGTTCTACATAATGATGCGGATAATCATGTGCGTATTTATAGCCAATACCGTGGCCCAGTTTCTGAGCTCCTTTGTAATGGGCATCCTGCAAATGTGAAGGAACGCTCGTCTTGGTGCGCTTCACACTCGCCATTGCTTCAAAAACTGCATTGCATGCAGCATTACTTTTTGGTGCGGTTGCTACGTAAGTAACGGCCTGTGAAAGAATAATCTGTGCCTCTGGCATACCGATTCTTTCGACTGCCTGTGACGCAGATACAGCTACCGTAAGCGCCATCGGATCTGCATTACCGACATCTTCGGATGCACAGATCATGATACGTCTGGCTATAAATTTGATATCTTCTCCTGCATATAACATTTTTGCAAGATAGTACACCGCTGCATCCGGATCAGAACCTCGCATGCTTTTGATAAATGCTGAAATCGTATCGTAATGATTATCGCCTGTCTTATCATATTTGACTACACGCTTCTGGATACACTCAGATGCCACATCCAAAGTGATATGTATCTTTCCATCCTGGCTGCGTTCTGTTGTCAAAATTCCAAGCTCTACCGCGTTCAGTGCACTTCTGGCATCTCCGCCTGAAATATCTGCAAGAAATTCTAACGCATCTTCATCAATCACGGCTTGATAACTTCCCATTCCCTTTACTGTATCATAGACAGCTCTTGTGATCAACGTCTTAATATCTTCTTTATCAAGTGGCTTTAGCTCGAAAATACTGGATCTCGACAACAGCGCCCCATTTACTTCAAAATATGGATTTTCCGTCGTTGCGCCAATCAGGATAATCGTGCCATCCTCTACAAACGGGAGCAGATAATCCTGCTGCCCCTTATTGAATCTGTGGATCTCATCTACAAACAAGATTGTCTTTTTCCGATACATTCCCTGCATCTCTTTTGCCTTTGTGATCACTTCTTCCATGTCTTTTTTTCCTGCAGTTGTTGCATTAATCTGGGTAAATTCCGCACTGGTTGTATTAGCGATCACTTTCGCAAGTGTAGTCTTTCCGGTTCCTGGAGGACCATAAAAAATGACAGAGCTTAACTTATCTGCCTTGATCGCTCTGTAAAGTAATTTGTCTTTTCCGATAATGTGCTTTTGTCCTACAACCTCATCCAGGGTTGTCGGGCGCAGTCTGGATGCCAGTGGGGCCTCTTTTTCCATATTCTGCTCTCTCATATAATCAAATAAATCCATCTATCTCATCTCCATTGCCTGTATATCATTCTTGTTTTTGCTCATCCTCTGTAATATATCTAGTTCATGATCAGTTCATCCACTGTTACAAATTCATAACCTTCCTTTTGCAGGATATCTATTATGCGCAACGCCGCATTTACACTGGATTCATAACAGTCATGCAATAAAATGATATCATTTTCCTTCGTCTGCGTCACTACTTTATTGACAATTTCATCCTCATTGTTTGTTGTCCAGTCCAGTGGATCAATCGTCCACATTACCGGCATCACATCCAGTTCCCACTCTAACTTCTTCTGCCACGCTCCAAAGGGTGGTCTCATATAAGACACCTCATTTCCTGTAATCTCTGTAATTGCCTCATTCGTTAACAGAATCTCTTCTTTTGCTTTTTCATCCGATACCCGTGTGATCTCCACATGATGATATGTATGATTACCGATCAGATGTCCCTCCTCTGCTTCACGCTTTACCAGCTCCGGAGCCTTTTTTACATTCTCTCCGATCAGGAAAAATGTTCCTTTCACATTCCGCTCTTTCAGTCCGTCCAGAAGTTTACCGGTCCATGCTGTACTTGGTCCGTCATCAAATGTAATTGCGATCTTCGGAGCTTCTTTTATCATACTGGAGGCTACATACTGTAAAGCCTTTTCATTTTCTTTGCCTCTCGATACATCTGAAGTACGCCCTGTTTCCGGCTTACCTGCTCCACTGCCGGACTTTTCCAGCAATATCATCTTTGTAATCAGGAGGTATATTCCCACAACATATAACAATAAGAGCAGTCCCGTTTTTAATAAATTCTTATTTTTATAATTCCAATCCACTTTCATGCTGCACCCGCACACGGCCATTTCATTCATACTATATGCGTAGTCCGATTATTTCATTCGTAAGGACCTGCCACTGACAGCTTCTTCCAAATGCATGGCGATAAAAAAGAACAGGTTTTCTCCGATAAATACAGATAAACCTGCTCTTGTCGAAAGAACCTGCCATTGGCAGCTTCCCTCGAATGCATCTTCATGCAGAAAACTTCTTTACTTCTTTTGTTTTTTTGATGAAGATCCCTTTCTTATATTCTTTTTCTTCTTTTTTGATGAAGTGTTTTTTCTCACACTCCAGCCAAATGTTCCAAGTGAATCACCAAGTGTCAGATATTCTCCATGAGAATACGCCAGAAGTCCGGCCTTTCCTAATTGAAGTCTGCCTTTTTCATCCAGATACTCTTCTCCTACCTGAACTGCTTCTACTTTTGCCAGAAACA
>OGRN01003350.1_pt1 | contig 11445 bp, 8 predicted proteins | sample 1553401 | NCBI WGS metagenome assembly OGRN01 (sample SAMEA2580096, study PRJEB22360) | human gut metagenome | biome: human gut; feature: human-associated habitat; material: faeces | place: Denmark | collected 2008/2010 | reverse complement strand
AAGGTCATGCGGAGCAGGCGGAAATGGGTAGGTTCCTTGAACTGGCTCCAGAAATTCTTGATGAAGTTTTCGAGTATGCTCGAGTTCTTGTCGAATTTCAGGAATGAGTTTTCATTCTTCTCGTCCGCTGGAACCGTCTTGACCTTCCCGTCCTTGTCGATCTCGCTGACCACTTGTACACCGGCTTTCGGGTCGCTCTTGTTATGAATCATCATCAGCTCGGTGATCTGTTCCACCAAAGGGGCGTCGTTCGTGACCTTCGGTTTCCGGGGCCGTCCAGGCTTCTCGTTCGGGCTCTTTTCTTGTGCCATACCTTTTCTTTTTGGGGTTAATAAATTGCTTTGACACTTCAAAAATATGGGCTAAATCCGAATAAAACACTGATTTTCAAAAAGGTGTCATCAGATGTCATCAGATGTCGTCAAATGTCCGAAAGACTGGTTTTCCGTGAGAGAAACATGTCATGAAAACAAGGATATGGTATGCGGAGGAAGGGCGAAGAAACCGGCACGGGAGCAAAGGGAGGATTATGCAGAGCAGAGGGAGCTGAAGTCCCTGTCTTCTCATGGGGCGGAGTTTTTTTCATAAGACATTGCCAGGTCTGTCCATATATCCCGTACTTCCTGCCGGATTTATTAGGGATATAAAGGAGGCCCTCCTTTTTTCATCAATGACACGGTCATGCGTCGCGTCGGTCGCAGTGAGTCCCTATAATCTTTCCCGAAATCAAAACCATTGTCCGGGCGTTTGTTTCCATGTGTATTTTCCGCGACTTGTCGCAAGGAAAATACTCATGGAAAGCGAAGCCGGAACGCCCGTGACAATACGGTTTTGATTTATCTTTGATTATAGGGAACTCGCTGGTATCCGTCTGTTTTTCACGAATTTTCCAGAAAACATATACTGTCTTGTTGTTTATATGATATAAATATTTCTAGACTTGTTCCACGGAAAAACCGTCGCTTTTCATTTTCGGACTTTGATTCTTTACGAGGCTATTCGAACTGTCTTTCAAGAAGATTTACAGAGTTGGGCATCGGCATCAGGTGATATTCGGTGTTCCAAGCGGAGAAGCGGAATCTGGGACTAAATATTTTCTTCCTTCAACAATATAGCCCACGGGTTGTATCTATGTACCTATTATTCATCATAAAACAGACTATATATGGCTACCATTAAATTAAAATTCCGTCCATCGACGGTACAGGGTAAGGCTGGCACGCTCTGTTACCAGCTTTGCCACCGTCAGGAGAACAGGCAGATTACCACCGACATGAGGATATTTCCCGAGTGGTGGAATGAGACGAAACGTGAACTTGTCGTTGTCCCCGGCAATGAGAGGGTCCTGACCACCTACCGGAAACGGGCGGAAAAGGAGATGCGGGACATCCGTGAGATTATCCGCGAGCTGGACTGTAGCGGAGAAACATACACCTTGTCGGAAATACTCAACCGTTATCGCTCCCTGCCTTCCGAGGCCGGTTTCCTGTACTACATGAAAAAAGAGATGGATGCGCTTTGGGAGAACGGCCAATACAGTACCTCTCGTAATTACCAGCGTGCCCTGAACAGTTTTTTCGCTTTTCTGGACGGTGACGACATTCCTTTTTCGTCGTTGGATTCCGCCCTGGCGTGTCGGTATGAGGCATGGTTGTGGCAACAAAAGGTAGCGAGAAACAGCAGCTCGTTCTATATGCGGATTCTGCGTGCTGTTTATAACAAGGCCGTAAAGCAAGGTATTGCGGTGCAGACTTTTCCGTTTCGTGAGGTTTATACAGGAGTGGCTCGCACATCGAAGCGTGCCGTGGATGAGGAAACCATCCTGAAACTTCAAAGGATTGACCTCTCGGATTCACCAGCTTTGGCACTTTCCAGGGACATGTTCGTGTTCAGCTATTGTGCCCGTGGCATGACGTTTGTGGACATGGCATATCTGAAAAAAGAGAATGTGGACAGCGTGCGAATTACCTATTGTCGCCATAAGACAGGCCAATACTTAACATTACATATCGAACCGTGTATGGCGGTAATATTGGAACGATATGGGCAGGTTTGTCCGGAAAGTCCATATCTTTTCCCCATCCTTACCGATGAACAGCCAGATCAGGCTTACCGGCAATATCGGACCGGGTTGAACTACCATAACCGAAAATTGAAACGGTTGGGTAAATTGCTTGGCGAACCATTACCTTTGTCCTCATATACGCCTCGTCACAGCTGGGCTACCGCCGCACGCAACCACGACGTACCGATTGCCGTCATCAGTGCGGGGATGGGACACAGTAGCGAAAGGACTACGCTTATTTACTTGGATTCTTTAGACAATGCTGTGATAGATAGTGCGAACGAGAAGATTTTGAAGGATTTGAACGATACCGTCTCTATGTAAGAGAGGGTAAAAATACACTGCAAAGATAATCATTCTCAGCAAAAAAGAAAAAAGAACGGCCATTTTAATTCCCTTATTTTACCCCCCCCCCATTGATAAATCACTGATTATCAATATATTAAAAACAGGTATTTAAAATAAATCGAAATAACATTGCAATAAGGATGTAAAATGAAAGGAGACCGTTTATTTTACCTTCCGAATGTATTTTTGAGTTGAAAATTGAGCATACCGAGTAAAAATGGATTCTTACATTAACATACGCAATTGATTATCAATGGTAAAAATATTCGTACCGTTTCTTACATAGAAACGGTACGAATACGGGGTTACGGTATCCGCTCACTGTAGTCAGGAGCGGCCCGCATTCCGGAAGTCCTATGAAGGAAAAAACCGGATTAACCTTGATTGCTGTATCTTCCTTATTTGAAAAAGCAGAAGGTGCAGGAATGGAAATTATATCCTTTTTATCAACCCGGTAACATTACTTTTCGTTGAACATAGAAACACACACACACGAACATTGGTTCGCCCTAAAAGTATTTTATAACAAAGTTTTCGAGATTGAGGATATATTGAAAAAAGACAAGATCGAGACTTACATTCCTTGTGAGGAAACCTTGATGGAACGTAACGGCATAAAGAAGAAACTCCGTCGTCCGGTCATTAATTCGCTTATGTTCTTCCGTTCAACCGTTTGTCGTGCTTTGGAAGTACAGCGACAATTCACCAATAAGGTAATCCTATATACAAGACAGAAGGGATTGAAAAGACTTCCCCTTGCCATTCCTGATCGGGAAATGAACATTTTCATGCTGATCACCTCGTCCGGCGAGCAGGGAATGGAATATTTCGGGGAGGACAATTCCAAGTTTCACCAGGGAGAACGTGTACGGGTCATTGACGGAAAGTTCAAGGGAGCGGAAGGGGTTATCTGCCGGATTAGGAAGAATCGCCGTTTGGTGGTCACCGTCCAAGGCGTATGCGCCGTGGCTACTTCCTATATTCCACAAGCCTTTCTACAACGGATAGGGCAAGATTAAGAAAATCATCAAAAGAATCATATAGTGGACATTCTTCATTTTATCGAATTTGCCTTTATAGTCATAGTCGGCTGGACATTGAGTGCGATGGTCCTGCCTCGCATTTCGTTGGTCTCTTTCCGACGTCGCCTGTTCGACTCAGTGGACGAACGTAAGTTGCATACTGCCCATATACCAAGGTTAGGCGGTATCGCCTTTTTCCCTTGTATCACAGTTACGGTTTCGCTTGCCATTATCGGTTACAACCTTTGGCAGGGCTATAACATACTCGACATGGACTTGACGAACCATCTGCTTTCCATGCTCTGTTGTCTGTTCATACTTTATCTTATAGGTATGATGGATGACCTTATCGGTGTACGTTACCGTTCCAAATTTGTAGTGCAAATACTTTGTGGCATACTGTTGGTGATTTCCGGGTTATGCTTCGACAACCTATACGGGTTGTTCGGTATTTATGTCATACCTTATTACATAGGAGTGCCGTTCACAGTATTCGTCATCGTCTATATCCTGAACGCCATCAATTTGATAGACGGCATTGACGGACTTGCCTCTGGGTTGAGTATTATCTCATTCCTCGCTTTCAGCTGCATGTTCATCCATTTGCAATGGTGGATGTATGCCTTTATCAGTCTAGCTGCTTTCAGTGTGTTATTGCCGTTCTTTTATTATAACGTATACGGTAAGATATATCGGGGACGCAAGATCTTTATGGGTGATACCGGTTCGCTCACTATCGGGATGCTGCTGGCAGTGATGGTCATCCGTCTGAGTATGTCCGATCCAGTGAAAGAGAGTGCCTTTCCCGGTAGCATTGTGATAGCTTTTTCTTTTTTGATTGTACCAATGTTTGATGTGATACGTGTGGTTATTCACCGGTTGCGTAACGGTAAAAATCCATTTCTTCCAGACCGGAATCATATCCACCATAAATTTATAGCCTTAGGAATGTCCCAACGTAAAGCTATGGTAAGCATTATTATTATGGCAGCTTTTTTTGCATTGGGAAATTGTTTTTTGATTCATTGCCTTTCCGTAACAAACTTGTTTCTGTTGGATGTGGCTGTTTGGACGGTGATTCATTGCTACATAACTATGAAAATCAAACGAAAACATAAAGTAGAATAATTAACTGTACAGAAAAAAAATCAGATATGAAATTTCATTTAATTAAATTATGTTTCTTGTGTGTCTTATTGGTGTCCTGCAATACCTCCAAAGAAATTGTCTATTTTCAAGATATCGTAGTTAATCAACCCGAGGCGATTATCGGGGCACGGGATATTACCGTACAACCCAAAGACCAGATTTCCATTATGGTGTCCAGTAAGGATCCGCAATTGGCGGCTCTGTTTAATTTGACACGGGTGCAATACCGTGCCGGATCTTCTGATTTACGTTCTGGCAACATCAATGGAGAAATATCAGGTTACACATTGGATGATAAGGGGAACATTGATTTTCCTGTTGTCGGAACATTGCATATTGCCGGTATGACCAAGAGCCAGATTGCCACCCTGGTAAAAAAAAGGCTGATGGAAGAGAATCTGGTAAACGATCCGGTAGTTACAGTTGAGTTTATGAACCTTTATTTCTCCGTGTTGGGCGAGGTGAAAACTCCAGGTAAATATGCCATTACAAAAGATCAGATTACCCTTTTGGAAGCCATCAGTATGGCGGGTGACCTAAGCATCTACGGAAAGCGAGATGCGATATTTGTCATCCGTGAAGAAAACGGCGAGCGTGTAACCCATTGGGTGGATATCCGCTCGAAAGATCTGTTTAATTCACCGGTGTATTATCTGAAACAGAATGATGTGGTGTATGTACAGCCCAACAAGGTACGTGCCGGACAAAGCACCATTAATGAGAACAGTGTGAAATCGGTATCGTTGTGGATCAGTATCGGTTCGCTCCTATCCTCGCTGGGTGTTTTGCTGTTCAAGTAATGTATTGAATTTTATTTTATAAGATATTAAAGAGAGCCAAAATGATAAAGAATAGAACGAACACAGGCAAACCTACCGATGATTTTATACGGATACAAGATTTATGGGGTATGTTTATCCCGAAATGGTATTGGTTTGCCACTTCCTTGTTCGTTGCGTTGGCAACGGCATCATTATATTTGTTGAGTACTCCTAATGTCTATACCCGGACGGCTGCCATTTTAATTAAGGATGACTCCAAGAACAATTCTCCGGCAAGTGCAATGAATGAGTTTGCAGATATGGGTATTTTTAAATCAAACACCAATATCAACAACGAACTGCTCACCTTGAAATCCCCTACGCTGATGACAGAGGTGGTGAAGCGTTTGGGGCTAAATGAGATATATACTATTCGTAGGGGCTTAAAAAGAATAGAATTATATAAATCAAGCCCGATATTGGTGACTTATCTTTTTGATAATAAAAAAAGTGTAAGTTTTGATATAGAAGTTGGTGCACAAAACAAGTTTTATCTTTCAAACTTTATCGTTGCTGGAGAAGAAACTGGGGAACGGTTTGAAGGAATTATAGGAGATTCCATTCAAACATCAGCAGGAACATTGGCCATCAGCTTAACTTCTCAATATGAGAATTTTTTTACAGGCAGCACTATTCAATATAGTAAAGAACCGGCTGATATGGTGGCAGACAGCTATACGCAAAAATTGTGGGCTGAATTAGGCAATGAAGATGCCACCATTATTAATTTGAGCATTGATGATGCTTCTGTACAAAAGGCAGAAGATATATTAAATACATTGATTGAGGTTTATAACGAGAAATGGATCCAGGACAAGAACCAGATAGCAGTAAGTACCTCACGGTTTATCGGTGAACGTTTGGGCGTGATTGAAAACGAATTGGGTCATGTGGATGAGAACATCTCCAGCTACAAGAGTGAACATCTGTTGCCGGACGTACAAGCCGCATCCAATCTGTATATGAGCCAGTCAGCTGAGAATAAAAAAGAAATTCAAGCACTCACCAATCAGCTTACCACGGCCCAGTATATTCGTCGCGAACTGAACAGCAAGGAAATGAACCAGCCATTGCCAACCAACTCCGGTATAGCTAACGTAAATATCGAAAGTCAAATCGGAGAATACAACAAGATTGTGTTGGATCGTAACCGGTTGATAGCTAACAGTAGCGAGAAGAACCCGTTGGTGAAAGATTTGGGAAACTCTATGCAGAGTATGAAGCGTACCATTTTGCAATCAGTTGATAATCTGATTGTATCACTGAATACCCAGATACGCAGTATTCGTCAACAGGAAGTGGCGACCACTCAACAGTTAGCTTCTAATCCGAGTCAGGCCAAATACTTGTTATCGGTAGAACGTCAACAAAAAGTAAAGGAAGAGTTGTACCTGTATCTGCTCCAGAAGCGTGAAGAGAACGAACTGTCCCAAGCGTTTACCGCTTATAATACGCGAGTGATTACAGCTCCACGTGGCAGTGCTTTACCAATGGCACCGAATAAGAAAAACATTTTGTTGGTGGCTTTTGCTCTCGGGCTTTTAGTACCGGCAGTCATTATCTTTATGCAAGAAAACATGAACACCAAAGTTCGGGGTAAGAAAGATTTGGAGAACTTGAGTGTGCCCTATTTGGGTGAAATACCATTATATTCCAATAACAAGAAAAAGAAGAACAAATCTCAGGAAAAAACAATCGTGGTGGAAGAAGGCAATCGCAACATCATCAACGAAGCTTTTCGTGTACTTCGCTCCAACGTGGACTTTATGAAAAACAAGAATACCGATCAGAAAGTATTTGTGATTACCTCTTTCAATCCGGGTAGTGGAAAGAGTTTCTTTTCGGTGAACATAGCCACGAGCTTTGCCATTAAAGGGAAAAAAGTATTGGTGATAGATGGAGATTTGCGAAAAGGATCCATTTCTGCTTATGTGGGGTCGCCTAAGAAAGGTCTGAGTGACTATTTGGGTAATCGGGTGGCTAATTGGAATGAAGCGCTTGTAATAGATAAGAAACATGCCAATTTGCATGTTCTTCCTGTGGGGACCATTCCCCCGAATCCGACGGAACTGCTGGAAGATGAAAAATTTGCAACCTTGATGCAAATCTTGCGCAATGAATACGATTATATCTTTGTGGATTGTCCGCCGATAGATATCGTGGCAGACACACAAATCATAGAGCAATATGCCGACCGGACACTCTTTGTGGTACGGGCGGGATTATTGGACCGCTCACTGTTATCTGAATTGGAAAGTATTTATCTAGAAAAGCGGTTCAAAAACCTTTCGGTAATTTTGAATGGGACGGAAAGTACTGGTGGACGCTATAGTTATCGATATGGTTACAGTTATGGTTACCACAATGGGTATACCTCTTATTACGGCAACTCAAAATAAATAGTCAACAGGAATGTGGCTTTTTCGACAGAAAAAAACATTAGCGGAAAGCGGTTTTTTCCGTGGTTTCACCGATTGCCATAGTCACTTGTTGCCAGGTATTGATGATGGAGTAAAAACAGAAGAAGAAACATGGAGAATTTTGGATGAGATGGAGCGGCAAGGAGTGCGGAAAATATGGCTTACCCCTCACGTCATGGAAGACATGTCCAATAAAACTGTTACATTACAACAAAAATTTTTGAGCTTAAAACAAAAATATCAAGGGAAGGTGGAATTGGCTTTGGCTGCGGAATATATGTTGGATAACCTTTTTGAGGAACGGTTGGAAAAGGATGACCTGTTACCCCTTGAGGAGGGAAAACGTTATCTGTTAGTGGAAACTTCTTATTTCAATCCACCAATGGGATTACTGTCTATTTTGCAACGCATCCAAAAGAAAGGTTATCATCCTTTGTTGGCCCATCCGGAACGATATGAGTATATGCAAATGATGGATTATAAAACGTTAAAAAAGAACCAAATTTCTTTTCAATTAAATATACCGTCATTAGTCGGAATGTATGGTAAGCACATAGAGAAGAAAGCGAAGATATTATTAAAAGCAGGAATGTATGATTTAGGAGGAAATGATGTTCACTCCCTTATTTTTTATGTGACAACTTGTAAGCAAAAAATAGACAATCTGTCTTTCTTGAAAAATGTGTGTAAAATATAGCGTATTTACATTCGGGAAGACTTTGCCCTAATATGTGTTTTTTTATGTAAATGAATGATTTAATATTTAATACAAAGATAAATGAAAGCATGTTTCATGGGCTTGGGTTACATCGGACTACCTACAGCCATTATTGCCGCAAAGCACGGCATTCAAATAACAGGAGTTGACATTAATCCTCATGTAGTGAAAATGACCAATGCGGGACATTTGCACATCATTGAACCTGGCATGGAGGAAATGTTACAGGAAGTAGTGAAAGCTGGCATGTTGAAGGCTTCGGTTACACCGGAAGTCAGCGATGCATACTTCATGGTGGTCCCAACCCCGTTCAAGGGAAACCACGAGCCGGATGTGAGTTACGTGGAAGCGGCTACACGTGCCGTATTGCCGTTACTGAAAGAAGGGGATCTTTATGTAATAGAATCCACTTCACCTGTAGGAACTACAGAGGCTATGGCACGCATCATTTTTGGTGAACGTCCGGAATTGGAAAGTAAGATTTTCATAGCCTATTGCCCGGAGCGTGTATTGCCAGGTAATGTGATCTATGAATTGGTACACAACGATCGGGTCATCGGTGGTTTGAATCCTGAATCTACCGAAAAGGCAATAGCATTCTATTCGCAATTTGTGCAGGGCACACTTCACAAGACTAACTGCCGTACAGCGGAAATGTGTAAGCTGACGGAGAACTCCAGTCGCGATGTACAGATAGCTTTTGCCAATGAACTTTCGCTTATCTGCGACAAGGCTGGTATCAATGTTTGGGAACTTATTAACCTTGCCAACAAGCATCCGCGTGTAAATATCCTGCAACCCGGTTGCGGTGTAGGAGGTCATTGTATTGCGGTAGATCCATACTTTATCACTGCTGATTTCCCGGCAGAAAGCAAGTTAATCAGCGATGCACGTGATATTAACAACTACAAGAGTTTCTGGTGTGCTGAAAAGGTGAAGAACGCCATGTTGAAGTTTGAGTTGAAGAATCATCGTAAACCAGTTATAGCCATGATGGGATTGGCATTCAAACCAAATATTGACGATTTGCGTGAAAGTCCGGCGAAGTATATTACCACGAAAGTGATGCAGAGCTGCAACAATGCCGACATTTTGGTCGTAGAACCGAATGTAAAAGAGCACAACGTGTTTAAGCTGACTAACTACTGCGAAGCCTACGACAAGGCAGACATCGTGGTGTTCCTTACGGCTCACAACGAGTTTAAAGAGCTATCTTGGAGGAAGGATAAAATGATATTGGACTTTTGTGGAATATTCAAGAAATAATGGATATTTCTAAATAAGTGCAAATACAATTATCACCGAAACTAATGAAAATTGCACATAAAATAGTTCAAGTACCGGAAATGAAATTTTTATTAAGACCTTTTATACACAATGTAAAAAGGAATAATCAAAATATACATGAGATTTTCCAGGAAAAATCTCATGTATATTTTCGGAGTTTGATAAGATTTTGCCACAAAACAATATCTTTTGCAGCGTATTTACCAATATATTATTGGGGGCGGTTCGTAAAAAAATATCAAAAGCGTTTCGATATAATAATCACCAGTGCCTGATACAAGAATTATGCATCCAAATTAAAATATATACTCGAAAAAATAGGAATTTATGTTTATCCGAAGATTTGAAGTGTTAGCTGGAAATAAGACTTGTGAAGAAACATACAGGAAACGTCATATCGACATAGAATATATCTTACATATATGAAGACTATCCATCATGTCTGTGTGATTTTGGTTACGTTGACGGTACGGTATCGCATTTAGAATTGATGAAAAAAATTCGGTTGGGCAAAATTGGAAGAATCGAATTCCCTATCAGTCACGAAATAACACATTTTTTCGAAAACATAGAATCAACGTATTGGCTAATACAAATGAATGGATCTTGCAAGATATGAACTACTATATAACTTCCTATTCAGACTTTCACGACGATGACACAAAGCCAAGGATGTTTGAATAGAAAGAGGGTAAGGCGATATTAATGCATAGTGAGTATGAGGAGAAGTGGAATATTATTCCTGTATAAAATTCTTTTAGATAATCCTATTATTAGGTGATTTTAGGTTTTAAGATATGAAAGGGTTGAGTTTTATTAAGTCATCTTCAGGCAGAACTCAAAAGGCACAAAAGAATATTTTGGGGATGTTGCTCATAAAAATTTGCAACATCATTATTAATTTGGCTTATGTTCCATTGTTGATTAATAGTTTGAATCAAGATAGATATGGAATATGGTTGACAATTACTACAATTGTTTCCTGGATTGCATTTTTTGACATTGGGTTAGGTAATGGTCTGAGAAATAAATTGGCGGAATCAATTGCTTGTAAAGATGAAATAAATGCTCGAAAATATGTGAGTACTACTTATGGTGCAATGGGAATCTTATGTTTCTTGTTCTTTATCATAGAGGCCTGCATTGTTCCATTTTGCAATTGGAATAGTCTGCTAAACGCTCATTCGATTCCTAATGGTGAACTTACATTATTAATGTTATGGGTTCTTTCAAGTTTAGCATTTCAAATGCTACTAAAACTTCTAAATTCTGTATTGTACGCTTTACAAAAGCCGGCATTATCCTCATTGATATTGATGCTTAGTCAATTGTTCGCTTTCATTGGAATTTTTATTTATACAAATGTTTGCAATGAAGTTTCTCTTTTGAAATTGGGAATGATTATATCAATGGCTCCAGTCGTTGTATTGATGATTTTTTCATTGATACTGTTTAGAAAAATGATACCCATAATACCGATTTCCTTTAATGTTGCAACTGTACTTTCACAGCATGTCCTATCATCATCCACAACCAGGACCGGCAGATTCATCAGATCTCTGTCCTGTTCTTTTTCTTTTTCCTGAAGCTCCAGATAAATTGTTACTGTGATTTT
>OGRN01003348.1_pt1 | contig 11448 bp, 10 predicted proteins | sample 1553401 | NCBI WGS metagenome assembly OGRN01 (sample SAMEA2580096, study PRJEB22360) | human gut metagenome | biome: human gut; feature: human-associated habitat; material: faeces | place: Denmark | collected 2008/2010 | reverse complement strand
TGCTGGTGCTATGAGGAGTGGGAACGGGGGAGGTAGCCGTGGCCGCCGGTGACGGCCGCAACGGGAATGCCGATCATGAGGCAGCGTCCGAGGTTGGACTTGAGGGGCTTTGCATCCGCCGCTTTGAGGATCGTGAGCGCGAAGCCCATGAACAAGACGGTGCAGGGCACGTCGGACATGATCATGGACACGATGGTCGTCGCGATCATGAAGCCGAGCACGAGCTTGCGCGTGTTGTTGCCCGTCCACTTGAGAAGCGCGTTCATGAGACGAACGCCCCAGTTGGTTTTCATCATGATGACCGGCAGCGAGAACACCGCGATGATGAAGAACAGCGGGGGACTCGCGAAGCCACCGATGGCGCCTCCGAGATTGGGCACGACTCCGAGCACGGGGCACAGCACGACGATGAGCAGTGCGGTGACGCCCAGAGGCAGCGCAGAGGTGATCCACAAGGCGACGAGGGCCAACAGCAGGCCCAAGGCCCTAGCGCCCTCGGCGGATAGCGCCTCGCTGCCCGGAATGAAGCAAGATACGATGATGCAGATTGCAGCAATGGCAATGCCAATCAGGCGTTTTGGCATTGATACGTTTGTACTTTCCACTCCTTTTCCTCCTTTGATACTAGAAAATCGGTATTTCTCACTTCTTCATGTCCTCTATAACCCTCCTCCTCTCCAACCTCCCAGTTCTAGCTTGATTGTATGTACGGGCTTGAGGAAGTCGTGATTCGATAATCCGATTACTGATTGGCAAACTAGATAACTGACCTCTTGGGGAACCTGACGAAGAAACCACACACCGCACAACAGACGACAACCACCGCGGCAAGGAAGAACGCCGGGGAACAGGAGCCGCAGGCGTCGTAGATGACACCCCCTGCCAGAGGCAGAACCGAGGCGATGATCGTGGTGACGAATATGCCCACGCCCAGGCTCTTGGAAAACGCGCCGGCACCGAAGTAGTTTGCGATTGCCGTGGGAAAGGTCGCCGTGATGGCACCGAAGCCGAATCCCGTGCAGAAGTAGTAGATGAGCATCATGGCGCCGTTGAAGGCGACGGCAGCCGTCAGTATTCCCGCGGCGATGAGCAGGGCGGCAATGCTGATGATGCGCACCGGCTCGACCCTGTCGGACAGCGACCCCATGACGAGCTTTCCCAGCAGGCTCGCGCCTCCCATGACGGAAACGCCCATGACCACGGCGGAGCGCTCGATGCCAATTGTCGTGAAGTGAATCATGCCCTGGGACGTGGCAAAGCTGTAGGCTGCAAAGCCTCCCGTCGCCGCGAGGGCAATGAGCCAGAAGGCGGGGGTTCTGAGAACCTGGGGGAAGGCGAGCGATTTCTCGCGCTTGAAAACCTTGAAGTCCTTGCGCTTCTCGGCCATATCGCCCGCACCGCTGGCTCCATCTGGAAGCTGGCCAAGATCGGATGGCTTGTTCTTGACCAATAGGAGCGCCACGGGAATCATGGCGACACTCAAGACGGCGATCAGATACCACCCGCTATGCCAGGAGCCGCCGCAGGAGCCGATGATCGCCTCGATGACGGGAGGCAGCAAGAAAGCGGAACTTGCCCCGATGAACATCGTCGCCGTCATGGCAACGCCCCTTCGGGCGACAAACCAGGCGCCTATGGTGCTTTGGGTCGAGAGCTGGCCCGCCATCATCGCTCCCACGCTCGCGATGATGCCGAAGCAGATGAAGTACGCGATGGGAGACGAGACCAGGAAGGCGAGGGCCAGCGAGGCCCCAAGCAGGGCGACGGCACCGATGGCCATGGTGAGCCTTGCTCCGATGCGATCGATCACGGCGCCGATAACGGGCGCTGACAGCCCCTGGAAGAGGACGAAGAGAGAAAAGCCCATGCCCAACAGGGTGCCCGTGAGCCCCATCGAGGCATCTTCGAGCATAAGGGGATTGATGACGTTGGCGGCAGGGAGAATCACTCCTGACGAGCAGAAGTACATGAACCCCAATATGCCAATCAGGCGGTTTCCATAAAACGGTTTCTTCATGGGGCTCTCCTTGCCGAATGGCACTCATCCGTTCAGGGAGCAGGCCAAAGGACAGCCGTCACCCCTCTCGCCGCGGATTATAGAAAGGCCGAGGCTTTAGCCCCAAATACAGATATCGAAGGTCCCAGCTGTGCATACTGTGCACGGCGGGAAGCCTTTCATGAAACGCACTGATACGGAAACTGCATACAGCAAAGGCCGATCGCGCTAGATTAAAACGGCCTGCCCGAGAAGAGCTCCTCTTTCGTGAGGCCAACACACGCATCGCATAGATACTCCACAAAGGGGACTATGGTCTCCTTGTCGTTGGAGCGCAGCCACATGGGGCCAGCACAAATTCTGATGCGCTCGTCCTCGATGGGAAGGAACTTCAAATCACCACGGCCATCGTAGACACTCAGATGATCCAACGCCAACGCCACTTGATTCGTGGCAACCAAAGTCGTCATGAGCGAAGCGGCGTCGACGACATGCTGGTTGCTGAGCACCTCGATTCCCGCATTGCGCAGCATGACGTTCATCTCGGCGAGAGTGCCCTTGAGCGGGTTGAAGCGAGGGGCCATTAGCTTCTCGCCCTTCAGGTCCGCGAGCTGAAGACTCTCCTTCTTTGCCAGGTGATGGGTCTTTGGGACGGCCAGCTTGTAGCGGTCCTCGTAGATGACGCGATAGTCGAATCCACCGCCCTGCAATTCATGCGCGAACACCGTGAATCCGATGTCTATCTGATCATCGTTCAATGCCGCCTGGACCTCGCCGATGTCGAGGACCTTGAGCGAGAACTCGACGTCCGGATGTTCTTCCCGGTAACGAAGGCAGGCCGCGGGAAGAAAGGAGCCGAAGGATCCGAGGAGAAACCCTATGCGCAGAAGCGACGATGTCCCCTGACGGCACATGGCCACGTTATCGAGAGCGCGCTCGTAATCTGCGACGATCTTCTTCGCGTCTTCGAGAAACGTTTTTCCCACCTTGGTGAGGGCAACGGACCTGTTGTCCCTGGTGAACAGTTTCGCACCTAGCTCACGCTCCAACTTGGAAATGTGATTGCTCAGTGCGGACTGGGCTATGAAGAAGCTCTTGGCGGTATCGGTGAAGTTCAAGTTGGTCGCGAGCAAAATGAACTCGTAAAGCGTGTCGATGCGCATGGTGAAGTCTATTCCTCCTGCAACGGTACCTCTTGTCCATCATGGTAGCTCAAGTCAGTCCCTCTTCGGGAGATGCACCTCATTTGACTGCGTTTCATCGCAACGAGGCCATCCGATTAGAACATCAGTAATCCCCTTTTCGGATTATATCCTCCTGAATCGCCTCCATATAATCCAAGTAGAGTCGAGAGAACGTCTTCATATTCAGGAGGATTAGCATGGGAAACAAGTTGACGGAAGAGGAGCGCATCGCGCTCAGGCAACCGACTCAAGACGATCCGACCGGACACGAGTGGACATGGGAGGAGGACGGCTACACCGTCATTCGCTCGAACGCGCGCTCGGGACCGGGATGCCACGACAATTGCGGTGTTCTCATGTACGTCAAGGACGGCGTCCTGGAGAAGATTGAGGGCGATCCCGAGAACCCGTACAACCAAGGTCGCCTGTGTCCGCGGTGCCTCGCCTTCAAGGAAATGCTCTACCATCCCGACCGCCTGCGCCATCCGCTGAAGCGGGACAGGAAGGACCGCGGCAAGAACGCGTTTACCCAGATCAGCTGGGACGAGGCATACGAAATCATCGAACGCGAGATGAAGAAAGTCATCGATACCTATGGCCCCGAGGCGATCTGGGTCACCCAGGGAACCGGTCGAGACATCAACGGGTACGGACCCCTCATGGCGCAGTACTTCGGCACCCCCAACTACGGCACGGGTTTCCTCTCCGGCCAAGCATGCTACGCGCCCCGCATCTTCTCCACGGCCCTGAAGGCTGGTGGCCTCTACATCTGCGACTATTCGCAGTTCTTCCCCGACCGCTACGACAATCCCGAGTGGGAACGCCCCGAGTACATTCTGGTCTGGGGCAACAATCCCGTGGTCGCCAACTCCGACGGCACCCTGGGCCACTGGATCGTCGAGTGCATGAAACGCGGTAGCAAGCTCATGGTCATGGATCCCACCCTTACCTGGCTTGCCGGCAAGGCCGAATACTGGTTCCAGGTGCGCCCCGGTACGGACTGCGCCCTCGCACTCGCCATGTGCAACGTCATCATCCAGAACGACCTGCAGGACCAGCACTTCATCGACTACTGGTGCTATGGATACGATGAGTTCAAGGAGAACGTCGCCAAATACACGCCCGAGTTCGCAGCTGAGACCTGCGGGGTCGATGCGGACCTGATAGTCGAGGCCGCCTGCGCACTCGGTCGCGCCAAGAACGCCTGCCTGCAGTGGGGCGTTGCCATGGACCACACCTCCGAGGGCTTCATCACCGGCATGGCCTGCTTCGACCTCATGGCCTTGACGGGCAATTTCGAAAAGCCCGGCACGATGGTCGCCGCCAATCCGGTATGGGACATGAGCGTGACGTGGATGCCGCGTGACAGGGTATGGGCCGAGTGCTCGGAGCCCGTGAAGGACCAGGGCCGAACCATGAACTTCGACTATCCGGCCCTCAAGGCGATGGCAGCGATCAGCCCCGACATGTTGCTCAAGGCGATGGAAACCGGCGAGCCCTATCCCATCAAGGCCATGTTCATGATGCAGAACAACGCCATCGCGTGCATGGGAGCCCAGCCCCAGCGCATCCTGCCGGCGCTGCAGAACACGGACTTCAACGTCGTCGTGGACCTGTTCATGACGCCGACGGCGCTGGCATGCGCAGACGTCATCTTGCCCGCAGCGTGCTTCGCCGAGCGCATCGGCATCACCGGACACCAGCCCTACGCCCTTGGTGCCATTGCCCAGGCCGTCGAACCCCTTGGCGAATGCAAGTCCGACCAGCGAATCATCTACGAGGTCGGAAGCCACTTCACGACGGACGAATACAAGCAATGGGATGACGAGGAGGGTTTCTACGACTACCTGCTGCGCGATACCGGCTACACCTACGAGGAACTGCGAGAGCGCACCTGGGCCTATCCCGAGTTCGAGTACAACAAGAACGAGAAGGGCATGCTCCGGTGGGACGGAAGCGTCGGGTTTGCCACGTCAACGGGTCGCTACAACTTCTATTGTCCCGAGATGGTCAAGTTCGGCCTGTCGCCTCTGGCAGACTACGAAGAGCCACCGGAAAGCCCGGTATCCTGCCCGGAACTTGCCGAGAAGTACCCCCTGGTGCTCACGACCGGCGCACGCCCCTGGGGCTTCTTCCACTCCGAACATCGCCAGAGCCCTTCCATGCGCAGACTGCACCCGGAACCGACCGTGCTGATTCACCCCGAAACCGCGGCGAAGTACGGCATCGACGAAGGCGACTGGGTGAAGCTCGAAAACCAGTACGGATCGTGCAAGCACAAGGCGCACCTCACCGTACGCATCCGCAAGGACACCGTATCCGCTGACCATGCCTGGTGGTTCCCGGAGCGGGGACCGGAAGACGGCACGCTCTTCGGCGTAATGGAGTCCAACGTGAACAAGCTGGTTCCCATGCGTCCCGGCAAGGTCGGATTGGGTGCCTCGTACAAATCGCAGCTTTGCAGCATCGAGAAGATTGGGGAGTGACGAGAGATGAGACAGATGATCGCCATCGACTACGAGTACTGCTCCGGCTGCCACACCTGTGAGATAGCCTGCCAGCAGGAAAACGGCCTCGGGCCCGACAAATACGGCATCAAGCTACATCAGATCGGTCCCGACCAGCTCAGCGAGCGAAAGTGGCAATACGAGTTCGTTCCCGTTCCCACAGACCGCTGCAACCGCTGCGCGCCCCGGCAGGCCGCAGGCAAAGCCCCGAGCTGCATGCAACATTGCCAAGCTGGCTGCATCTACGTCGGAACCTTCGAAGAGCTGAAGGACAAGTTGGACAAGCCAAAAGTGGCGCTCTTTACCTAGGCCCTCCTTGTGCCGGCGGGTGCCATCCAGCCCACCCGCCGGCGCTCAATTACCGTGAAATTTGCCTCCCCCCTGACAAGGAGGGCACAAAAAAGAAAGGAAAGATCATGTGCTTCAGACCACCTTCCCTTGATGCCGGCCCCGTGAAATGCCCCAAATGCGGGGCAGAGGTCGATCCCACCTTGGACCAGTGTCCCAACTGCGGAGCCAAGGCCGACCCCGCACCTCCTTCAGCCGGCATCCCGACCGTACCCGGCGCTCCCGGCGCTCCGGCCGTTCCCGCCCCGGGAATCAAGGTCCCCACGGTACCAACCCCGCCCAAGCCGGGCGCATAGGCATCCGGGCTGTCTGGACGCATGGCTCGCGGCACCATCATGACCGATAGAAAGAACCACGCATGAGAGGAGAAGGAGCATGAGCAATGATGTGAAGGGCACTCCCATAATCAAGGGCCTGGGCTTTGACAGCTTCGGCCTGGGGAGCAACGCCTGTACTGTCGACATCGACGAGGAGAACGATAAGATCATCCGCATTCGTCCCTTCCACTTTGACGAGCATCAGACCCCCGAGGAGTTGAATGCCTGGAAGATCGAGGCAAGAGGCCATGTATTCGAGCCGGGCTTCAAGACCCACATGTCCCCGCTCTCGTTATGCTACAAAAAGCGCGTCTACTCCAAGAACCGCATCCCCTACCCCATGAAGCGCGTCGATTGGGACCCCGATGGCGAGCGCAACCCCCAGAACCGCGGATCGTCTGACTACGAACGCATCTCCTGGGACGAGGCAGCCGAGATTTGCGCTGCCGAGATAAAGCGCATGCACGACGAATACGGTCCGGAGTCCATCTTGCTGGAAATCGACGGCCACGGCGAGACGAAGGTCGTCCACGCCTCGCACGGCTGTATCTCCCAGCTGCTGGACCTTTGCGGTGGATTCACGATCCAGTCCCGTCAGCCGGACTCCTGGGAAGGCTGGTACTGGGGCGCCAAGCACATCTGGGGCATGGATCCCCTCGGCCAGCAAAACCTCCAGAACAACATCATCAAGGACATCTCGGAAAACGGCGATGCCGTGCTGTTCTGGGGATGCGACCCCGAGACGACGCCACTGGGATGGGGCGGACAGATGGCAAGCCGCCTGTGTTTCTGGTTCACGGAAATCGGCGTGAGGCAAATCCACATCGCGCCCGACGTCAACTATGCCAACGGCGTCCATGCAGACAAGTGGATTCCCGTGCTTCCCAACACCGACGCCGCCCTGCAGCTCGCAATCGCCTACACCTGGATCAAGGAAGATACGTACGACAAGGACTACCTCGAGACGCATGCCGTGGGCTTCGAGAACTTCAAGTACTATGTCCTGGGCGGCGAGGACGGCGTGCCCAAGACGCCCAAGTGGGCCGAGAAGATCTGCGGGATTCCCGCATACACCATCAAGGCCCTTGCGCGTTACTGGGCAAAGCATGCGGTATCCATCGCGCATTGCAACGGCGGTAGCTTCGTTAACCCAGCCACTTTTTAATAAAGGTGCGAACATAGCACAGCTAAAGATAGCTAAAGCTCAGCAAGAAGAAGCCAAACTGAGTTTTCAACAGGCTTTGTTGAATGCAGGAAGTGAAGTGAACGAGGCTTTGGTGAAATATCAGACGGCCCGTGATAAATCAGTTTATTATGATAAACAAATAAATTCATTAAATAAAGCTTTGGAAAGTACCTCTTTGCTGATGCAACATGGGAATACGACTTATCTGGAAGTTTTGACGGCTCAGCAGACTTTGCTTAATGCGGAGTTAACTCAGGTTGCTAACCGTTTTACTGAAATGCAAGGCGTAATCAATCTCTATCAGGCATTGGGTGGAGGTCGTGACTAATTTAGCATACTGTTATCTTCAACGTGTTGAAGAAAGAGAACGCTGTTCTCCGTGAGGAAAGCAGCGTTCTTTTATGGTTGTCAAGGTTCCACTATAACACAAACCGGATTGGATTCTTCATTGATTTCCTGTAAAAAGCTTAGCTTTCCTTCTTGGACAATTCCCGGATTTTTATCCATCCATTCGTCTATTTTCCCTATCTCCAATAAAGCGGCATACTCTCCTTCTTCTGTACAAGTGATGGGATAGAAAGGCATGAAATGCGTCAGGTCATCTGTCAGCCCCACATTGGCATCATTCATATAAGTAATATGTTTTTCTTTGTCGTAAATACCGTAGAAGGGTTTTCTCTTGTCGTATAATCCCTGTAGAGATATAAAGAAGAGATGTTGGGGAGTTTCCAGAATACCGGTTATAACGATGTAGTTGTCTGTATCCTCTTTTTGTCCCATTTTTTCAGCCGGGAAATGCCATTGCCCGGTATGGAAAGTGGTATGGACAGTAGCTTCGTGTCCTTTAATGTCGTAGATTGTGTCATTGAACGCTTTTCTGAAACGTATGCTGCCGTTGTTCAGCCAAAGTGAAGGCTGGTCTATAGGAAGAACAGTCATTGTTCCATCCTGATAATTTATATATATTAACCCTCCTATGTTGGCGTTGCCGGGTAATTGCTTGAATACGTTGATGCTGGATATCTGGTCCATGCCCATAGGATCACCTGGATTGGCAAATTCCGGCAATGAGTCTTTTACTTCTCCCTGTTCGTTGAAGTAAAGTAACGCACTTGCTTGCGGTTGTCCTATTCCTTCTCCATAATGAGCAAGAATAAGGGAGTCGGAAAAAGTAAAGTAAAGGGATGGGGAAATCTTTTGTGGTAGGTGTACTTGCCCTAGATAGTTACCTTTTGTATCGTATTTTACCAACTTGTCGGGTTGGCGATAAAAGTAGAGATTGTTGGTATGGGGGTGAATAAAGCAGTTGGCATTGCTGTAGCCTTGTGGATCTTCTCCTTTGTGCCCGATGCTGCCAAGATATTTTCCGGTTTGCTTGTTGAATGACAGGCATCGTCCGTTGGTAGAGACAAAGATATGGTCTTTAGATAACTTGATGGAATAGGAGTTGCCAATCAGGGATGAGTCTGTTGTTTCCAAAGGGATATAACGGATTTGTTTTCCCAATTGGGAGGTCTTTAATTCTGTGAGGTGTTCCAGACTTACGGCAATGTCAATTGCATTCGGGTCATTCGCTTTGTTTTGGGGAGTACAGGAGCCTAATAATAGGAGTAGGCCGCCCAGCATGATTTGCTTCTTCATAGTAGTATTGTTATGGAAGAAAAGAAGTTGTTTGCATGGGCAACTTCTTTTCTTTGTGTTTAAATGATGTTGTGTTTATTATCTTGCAGCAAAAAACAAGGAGTTTCCTGTAGCTATTCTTGCGGTAGCAATACCTTGTGCATCAGGAGTGACAGTCATGGAGGTTCCGTTTTGCAGGCTCAAAACAGCCGTTCCGTCTTCGTTCATTTTCACAAGTTCGAAGCTCTGTCCGTCGGCTACGGCATTCCATGTATTGTTTTCTTTGTTATAGACCAAATCTACAGATTTGTCTTCTCCTTTTTTGGTAATGGTATAACCGTTTTCGTTGGTTTTTACCAAGTATTCGCCATTTTCTCCTTGCACTGTTTTTACTTCACCGATAGAAGCTGTAGGGTTGGAACCGCTCCAGAATTCGATGGAATTTAAAACCAATGCGTCTGCCAGATAAGCAATTTCATAAACAGGGACAATATGGAAAGCGAGAAAGATAAGTTCGTTGACAAACTTGTTGCTTACCCCCTGGTTCCAGTCTTTCAAACTATTCCATAATCCGAAAGAACCGATGCATGATGAAAATAAGACGCTGCCACTCAACATGGCGCAAACAAGAAATGTTTTGCTTTTTTTCATGATCAATAAAGTTAAGTTTATAAAAAGTAATTTTATGACGATTTCCTACAATAAAACGATTTAATCGTCACGCAAAGATAGAACTTTTTTATGGAAAGAGGCTTCTCTACCTAAAAAACTGTATCTTTGTAAGCTGAACATGAAAAACTATTAATCAAAAATCTTATAAAAGAATGAAAGAACAAATTCAAAAAAAGCTCAATGACTCCAAGGTTCTTCGGTGGAGTGTGTTGGCGTTGGTGGCTTTCACCATGCTATGCGGTTATTTTTTGACCGATGTAATGTCCCCCTTAAAACCGATGCTTGAAAAGGAGCTGCTGTGGGATAGTCTGGATTATGGTATTTTTACCAGTGCATACGGTTGGTTCAATGTCTTTGCCTTTATGCTTATTATCGGTGGTATCATTTTGGATAAGATGGGAGTGCGCTTTACTGGTATGGGAGCATGCCTTTTGATGGTGTTGGGCTGTGGGTTAAAATATTATGCTATTTCTACTACATTTGCTGAGGGAAGCACTTTGCTTGGAATGAAAACCCAGGTAGGACTGGCTGCGTTGGGATATGCTATATTTGGTGTCGGTGTAGAGATTGCAGGCATCACGGTCTCAAAAATTATTGTGAAGTGGTTTAAAGGAAAAGAAATGGCTCTGGCCATGGGTATGGAGATGGCGACAGCCCGTTTAGGCACTATGCTGGCTTTGGCTGTTACGGTTCCTATCGCTACTTTCTTTGGTATTACTGATGATGAGGGTGTGTTCCATCCTAATATTCCTGCTCCATTGTTGCTGTGCCTTACTATGCTTTGTATTGGTACGGTAGCATTCTTTATTTATACTTTCTATGATAAGAAACTGGATGCTTCTTTAGAAGAAGAAGGGGCGGAACCTGAAGAGCCTTTCCGTATGAAAGATATTTGGTTGATTGTAACCAATAAAGGATTTTGGCTGATTGCGTTGCTGTGTGTGTTGTTTTATTCTGCCGTATTCCCTTTCTTGAAATATGCTACAGACTTGATGGTGCAGAAATATAATGTAGATCCGGAATTGGCGGGTACTATTCCTAGCCTGTTACCATTGGGAACTTTGTTCCTTACTCCGCTTTTCGGTAATGTGTACGATCGGATAGGCAAGGGAGCTACGCTGATGATCATCGGTTCTGTGCTGTTGATTTTTGTTCATACAATGTTTGCGTTACCTGTCTTGAATGTATGGTGGTTTGCCACTATCATTATGATTATATTGGGGATTGGCTTTTCTTTGGTGCCATCGGCTATGTGGCCCTCTGTTCCTAAAATTATTCCGGAAAAGCAGTTGGGTACAGCTTACGCTTTGATCTTCTGGGTACAAAACTGGGGGTTGATGGGTGTACCTGCTTTGATTGGTTTTGTCTTGAATGAGTATTGCAAAGGACCGGTAGTAGATGGAATGCAGACTTATGATTATACACTTCCCATGTGGATATTTGCAGGCTTTGGTGTGGCTGCATTGTTCTTTGCTTTGTGGCTGAAAGGTGAGAATAAGAAAAAGGGGTATGGATTGGAGGAACCAAATATTAAAAAATAATTGATTGTCTTTTAGTGAAAATGGAGGTGTGTCGTAATGCACGATGCACCTCTTTTTTTGTTCATCACTATACAAAT
>OGRN01003347.1_pt1 | contig 11455 bp, 13 predicted proteins | sample 1553401 | NCBI WGS metagenome assembly OGRN01 (sample SAMEA2580096, study PRJEB22360) | human gut metagenome | biome: human gut; feature: human-associated habitat; material: faeces | place: Denmark | collected 2008/2010 | reverse complement strand
CAGTGTCACTGGTTCGAATCCAGTCGCCGCTACCATGAAACGGGTGGGATGCAATCGTGTCTCACCCGTTTTCCCCAACAGGGGGTAAAATTTACGGCCCGTTGGTCAAGTGGTTAAGACACGGCCCTTTCACGGCTGTAACATGGGTTCGAATCCCGTACGGGTCACCATCCCATAGGACGCCGTTGTGCACGGCGTCTTATGGGCAGAAAAAATCATATATCCGTATGGAGGCTTAGCTCAGCTGGTTAGAGCGCCTGCTTCACACGCAGGAGGTCACTGGTTCGAGTCCAGCAGTCTCCACCAAAAAGTTCCTGATTTCCGCCGAAATCAGGAACTTTTTTGCATTTATGTTCTCAAATAGTAACGCGGCATTTTGGCGTTTTTCGCTTGACCCAAAAGCCGAGAGGACAGGAAAGCACGGGAGAGGGGCGGATGGCATCATCCGCTCCTCTCGGACTATTTTTGTGGGCTACATGGTCTGGCTGATGACGCTGCCGATGGTGTCGGCGGCGTCACGCTTCATCCCCGCCGTGGCGTGGGTGTAGGTTCTGAGAGTGAAGCCCACGTCGTAGTGTCCCAGCGCACTGGACAGCGTCTTGACGTCCACGCCGTATTTGAGGGACAGCGTGGCGAAGGTATGTCTGATGTCATGGAAGCGTATGTTCTCCGCGCCGATGGCCTTCAGGATCTTCTTATGGGTGTGACGGAAGGAATCCGAGTCAAACATGGTGTCGGTCTTGGGCGATACGAACAGGTAAGGACTGTGGGGGTGCTTTGCGTGCTCCTCCACCAGCAGCTCCACCGCCCGCTGCGGGATAGCCAGCTTACGGATGGAGTTGGAGGTCTTGGGCTGGCTGACCACCAGTTCGCCGTTGATGCGGTTTACCTGCTTGCTGACGGAGATGGTCATGTTCTCCACATCCAAGTCCGTCCACAGCAGGGCGAGGAGCTCGCCCCGGCGCAGACCGGTGGTCAGCTCCAGATAGAAAGCCGCCAGTAGCCCGCGCCGTTCTGCTTCGGCCAGATACGGGCCGATCTTGTCCTCCGGCAGTATCTTCATCTCCCGCTTTTCCAGCTTTGGCAGGCGGCAGCCCTTGGCAGGATTGGTGAGGAGCAGCCAGCCCGGGTTGGGTGGGGCCCAGCCGCTCCGCCACCGCCTGCTCCAGGCAGTTGTTCAGCAGCGTGTGGATGCCCCGTACCACACGGGTGCTGAGACCCTTGTCCTTCAGCTTGATGTGGGTGTACCGCTGGATGCGGCCGGATTTTTGCAGGTCGTTGTAGAATTTTTGGATATGGATGGTGGTCAGCTTTTCCAGCGGTGTGTTGCCCAGCTCGGGGATGATGTGGTTGTCAATGTAGTTGAGGTAGTAGTCCTTGGTTTTCTCCCGCAGCCGCGGCTCGGCGTAGACCTCATACCACAGCGTGATCCACGCGCCCAGCGTGTAGGATTTTGCGCGGCTCATGTCCAGCTTTTCAGCCTCCGCAATGGCCTGCTTGAGCTTTTCCTTTGCTTCTGCCTGCGTCTTGGCGAGGACGCTCTTTTGGATAGGCTTGCCAGTGGTGGGATCGCAGCCTGCGGTGTAGCGTCCCTCCCAGCGGCCATCCTTACGCTTGCGCAGACTCCCTTCTCCATTTGCACGTTTCTTCGGCATGGTATCAACTCCTTTTTCTGGTAGCCAATACACATACCACAAACCGACCTTAATATCTATCGGAGATAGGCAGAGTTAAGAGAAAGCTATCAATTGCACAGCGGGGGTATTCTTTGGTTACAGCGTGGTCATTTTTGCGCTGTGTTGGCGTCTATCCACTCCCGCAGCTTGTCCTTCGGCCCTACGATGCGGCTGCCGATCTTCAGCGCCGGGAAGCCCTCACTGTGAACCAACTCGTACGCGCCGGCACGGGAGATGCCCAGCACCCCCGCCACCTGCACGACGTTCAGCATCAGGGGCAGCTCATCGTAATTCTTATAGGTACATTCGTTCATTCGCTCCTCCGGTCATATCGAAACCGTGATACTGCTCATATTCTTCCTCGTAATTTTCCCGTTCCTGACGGCGGGACTGATACCACTCCACCAGCTCCTGCAGCAAGAGGCTGCTGTAATACAGCTCACGGGCAAGGTCGCTGACCTCGCTGTTCTCGTCCTCACACAGGGCGCAGATGGCAGCCACCGTACCCGCCATGCCGCAGACGGCATCCTCCAGCGTAGGTGTCGGCTCACGATGGTCATAGGCAATTTCCCGGCAGGCTTGCAGATAATCCGCGCCGTCCAGCTGGAAGTACAACTCCATATTCTCGCGCTTCAGCGTCTGGTCGAACAGCTTGCTGTCCCGGCAGCGGATGTTCTCCGGGGTGGTGTAGGTGATGTATTTCTGATTCGGCTCCCATTTCACATCGTAGCCATAGGCATTCATATACGCAACGAACTCCTGCTGCGTGCGGCTCTGCTCCATAGCCTCTTTGATATGCTCCGTCAGCCGCCTCTTCCACGTCGGGATGCGGAACGGGTCGGCCTTGGACTCCGTGACGGACAAGCCGTACTCCCGACATAGTTGGCTGCAGTAGTCCTTGACCTGCTGCATCTCCCTTGCGGACTGATGGAATTTCATGCCCGTCTCGAAATTGACGGAGTTCATGATGATGTGATTATGGATGTGGGCGGTGTTCATGTGGGTGACCACGATGCACTGGTAGCCCTTAAAATGCTCCGCCAGCTTCACGCCCAGCTCGTGCGCCGTTGCAAAGTCCAGCGGATCATCCGGCGCGAACGCCTGCACGATGTGGTAGTAGCCGCGTCCCTCCGTTTTGCGGAACCGCTTTTTCACCGTCTCGAATTCCGGCACCGCCGTCCGCGCTACACAGTTGACGCCGCTGATAAGCTGCTCCACCGTCTTTTCCCGGTTGGTGACGTAGTCAACAATGCCCCTCAGCCCACGCGAGACAGCAATGAATTTAACGTTTGCCATGTGTTTTCATACGCCTCCATGAACGGCTCCATGTTGGCCAGCTCGACGTGACCCTGCCGCGCCATGACGACCAGTTGATTCAGGTTATTGCCCTGCCGGCGCAGCTCGCGGATGATGTCATCCATGCCGTCGATGACCGTCACGTCCTTGCCCATGGCGGCGTCCCGCACATACTGGCTGAGCGACTTATGCGCCTTCTCCGCCTGCAGCGAGATATATTTCTTCTGCCACCCCGCTACGCGGATGCGGATAAATTCTTCCTTCTTCATCGTATTCCCCTCTCTAAAATTTCAAAATCACCCAAACGAAAGCCCAGCGCAGCGGGTTTCGTTTGGAGACGAAACGCAAGGAAGCAGCCGGAGTTTTCGCCGGAGGCGGAAACGGAAGCGGCGGACTTTGCGTTGAGGAAGGGGTGTGGGCTTAGCCCGCATGCAGCGTTTGGGGAGCGGTTTCGGCCAGGGGCCGAAAACCGTACCACAAATGCGAAACTTGCCATCGCGCCAAAGGCGCGATGCTCCGCCTCCCCAAAAACCTCCGGAGCCCCACGACACGCTCGCCTTCCTGCGAGGCCACACAGTGGCTCACAGGGGCGAATGCGGCGGTTCTGTGGCTTACGCCGACAGTTTCCGCTGTACCCGATGTCGCTCGGCGGCGGCTTCGGCGAGGTACAGCTGATGCTGGGTGTACCATTCCATCGCCTCTCGGATGGGGCGAATGTGATAACGCAGGTTGCCGTTTTTCTTCAGCCCGTTCTGCATGATGACCGACGTCGGCTCTACGGTGATGAGCCCCTTTTCTACCAGTCCAGCCACATAGCGTTTGACGGAGCTCTTGCTTTTGCCGATGGCTTTACCGATGGTTTCGTAGCTGGGCCAGCACTCGTAGGTGCGCGGGTCTTCCAGCCGCATCAACACAGCGTAGGTGGCCAGCTCGCCGGTGCTTAAATGCAGAGAGAATATCTCATTGGGCAGCGGTGTGAAGTTTTTCAGCTTGTTGTTTTGTAAGTTCAATACATACCTCCGATTCCTGTTGACATGGCTGCGCGAATGATGTAGACTAATTGCAATATTGATTAGACATTTAGCTTGAGCCTATCATAACAGAGGCGGCATGATCTGTCAACACTGTCGAGCATTATTTACAATTAGTCCATAATCGGAGGGCGTTATGTGGTACTGTAAAATGTATTTCCCCGGAAGACATGAGGTCATCGAGAGCGACGCTTTTGGCACACAGGGAGTGCCGTCGCAGCGAAAGGCATTTCCTTTTTTAGAGTCGCTGCTGTCCTTCACGGAACTGGACATTGGGAAGGTTGCCGTCGCGCTGCGGTGTATCTCCGATGACTTGGAGAGCCTCGACCGTGAGCGTGTGACCAACGCTATGGTCAAGCTGGGTGGGCTGGCGGAGATGCACAGCTTCTTCCGCGTGCTGTATACCAAGTGGTTCTATCTCCATTCCAAGGGTTTTAAGAACAACGGAGAGAAAGTAACCTGTGCGTTAGACGAGCTGCGGACGCTGCCGGAGAATCTGCTGCTGTACCAAAAGCAGATCCAGCGGTTCTTTGAGTTGGTACTGGATATAGACAAAGCCGGGCGCGAGCCCAGCCGGCAAGTCATGCGGTACTATCATTTTGACAAACCCGACCAGCCCAGTGACCCGGAGCTGTTCCCGTTCCGCCTGCTGACCACACGCTTTGAGCCGGTGGATGGCGACACTTGTGCGCCGGTGCTGTACGCGAACACTGTGGCGGATATGATCAGCTTTTCTTTGCAGACTTGCGTGGAGCGCAGCATCACCGTGCGTCGCTGCAAAAACTGCGGACGGTACTTCGCCCAGACAGGCCGCGTCAGCGCGGAGTACTGTGACCGCACACCACTCGACGGCCAGTCCAGCTGCCGTGCGATGGGGGCATTCCAGCAGTGGACGCTGAAGCAGGCAGACGACCCTGTATTCAAGGTCTACCGCCGGGAGTATAAGCGCCGTTTCGCGTGGATCAAGGCCGGGCGCATCAGCGACAGCGAGTTTTACGCGTGGAGCGAGCAGGCCAGAGAGCAGAAAAAGAAATGCGACGAGGGTAGCATCACCGCAGAGGATTTCCAGCGGTGGCTGAAGAAGTCGTAAATACAAGGAGGGTGCGGTTCAGCAGAACCGCACCCTCCGTATACTTCTTTAGCAAAGAATCTTGCCATTTTGTGTTTCTATCCTCGTTTTTTCGCCATAATACATTTTCCTTGCTAATCTGCCCAAATGCAAACTCAGTAGGACATACCCCAACTGATGCTGTGCAGGCCGCTACCGTCAGCGGCAAGGTGCGGGATCATTACCGGTTCGGTTCAACCGGTTTTGAAAAGAGCTTTTCGGCGGCAGCTATGGCCTTTGTGTCTGTATCTATACCGAATACGGGCAAAAACACCGCTTCATCGGTTTCAAGATAATTCAAATAGCTCCTCACTCCGCTTCTGTCTTCAGCCGGTGCGGAAGGGAATTCCAGCACATCCAAACCGTGATATTGCAGTATCGTTTGCAGCTGCCGTCCAATGCTATCAGATTCTACGCATACTACGGTCTGACCGTCCAAGAAACGAACCATATTGTCTGCATGACCGGTGATATCTTTTTCGAGTGACGGAATTATAACAACCTCTTTCCTATGTAAAAATGTCTCCAGCTTCCTTATCAATTCAGCGTTTCCGTATTCGGGATTTTCAGAAAAAGCGCGATCTCCGATAATCACTTTTTCACTACACGGCAGGGTCAATATATTACCGCCATCGAGGTTTATCTCCGATTTATCAAATCTATCAAAATCACAGGGCGGACGCCAACCGTTGACCAGTTGCCAATTCGTGTCAATGTTCTGCAAAAAAACAGTTTGCAGATCGCGGCGATTTTTTAAATACGACGGTTCATACCGAAATAACACATTATCCTCCTGCACCACGGGGTGCGGATGCTATCTCACTGTTCTCAGAGATGGGGTACGCCGCCGCCAACACCAGGAAATACACCGATATGTTCCGAGCGGGTGAGATAGACCCTTCCGCCCCCGGGCAAGCTTTTTGCTTGGGGGCATATAGAAAATCCGATATGCTTTATTTGAGTTTAATAAATCGTTTAGATCAAAAATGAAGAAAGGTTTTTTATAAACACCTTTGAGAACGGGAATATTTTACAATAAATTTACATACAGGCTATTTTCATAGCCGAAAAAAGGAGGCGCATCTCATGAAAAAAGAAACTATAAGCGACCTGACAACAGAAAAAACAGAACTAAAGCGAGAAATAGGTGCCTTTGGTGGTGTTAGCATTATTGCTGGTATCATGATCGGCTCCGGTATCTTCTACCTGGGTGCCTATGTGCTGCAGCGCGTGGGTATGAACAGCGGTCTGGCTCTGCTGTGCTGGATCATCGGCGGCGTCATTTCCCTGTTTGGCGGTCTGGCCTATGCGGAAATGGGCGCGGCCATGCCCCAATCCGGTGGCCGTGTGGTCTACCTGAATGAGGCCTATCATCCCATCGTGGGCTTCATGAACGGCTTTGTGGATTGGCTCATCGGCGGCCCCGGCTCCGTGGCTGCTCTGGCCCTGGCTCTGATGGGCGTGTTCCAGCCCATTTTCCACCTCAGCGACTTCGGCTGCAAGATTGCCGCCGTTGTACTCATCTTCGGTATCACTGCCTATAACATGATGGGCGTTAAGCTGGCCTCCGTGGTGCAGAATGTCTCCATGATTGCCAAGATGGTGCCCGTTGCCATCATTCTGCTGGCCGCCCTGTTTATCGGCCATGTTACCCCCGACCTGTCCTTTGGCTCTGCCGGCGTCTATGCCGCCGAGAACAACACCAGCGTTTTCAGCATGATCGCTCTGGCCGTGGTGGCCTCCCTCTGGGCCTATGAGGGCTGGACCAACCTGAACACCGTGGCCGAGGAAATGAAGAACCCCCGCAAGAATCTGCCCCTGGCCCTTATCATCGGCATCGGCGGCGTTACGATTCTCTACGCCCTCTTCAACTTCGCCATCATGAAGGTTCTGCCCCACGAGGAGATTGCCTCTATGATCGACGCCGGTGACCTGTATCTGGGTACGGCGGTTGCTAAGAAGCTGCTGGGCAGCGCAGGTGCCGTGGTGGTTACCGTGGGCATGGTTCTGGCCATGTTCGGCAGCCTGAACGGCCTCATCCTGGCCCAGCCCAGAATGTACTATGCCATGGCCAAGGAGGGCCACTTCTTCAAGAGCTTCACCAAGCTGAATAAGCAGAAGATCCCCTACGTGCCCATCCTTGTCCAGGCTGTCATCTCCAGCGTCCTGGTGCTGCTGCGTAACCTGAGCGAGCTGACCGACATGGTGGTGCTGTGCAATCTGCTCTTCAATGTCATGATCGTTCTGGCTGTACCCATCCTGCGCAAGAAGTTCCCCAATATCGAGCGTCCCTACAAGGTGTGGCTCTATCCCGTGTCCATCATCTTCACTGCCATTGTGTTCGTGGCCCTGTTCGTCAACTCCGCCATTGAGAATCCTTTCCTGGGCTCCCTCGGCTTCATCGTGCCCGCTATCGGCGCCGTTGTTTACCTGATCTTTGACCGCAAGCTGAAGAAGGAAGCGGGGGAGGATAAGGAGGCTAATGATGGCTGAGCTGTATTATAATGCCAAGGTCTATGTGGAAAAGGGTCATTATGAGCAGGCAGTTTTGGTTGAGGACGGCATCATCCGCCGCATAGGCAGCAGCGATGCCCTGCTGGCCGATGCCCCGGCTGACGCCACCCGGGTGGATTGCGGCGGCCGCACCCTGATCCCCGGTCTCAATGATTCTCATATGCACTTTGCCCAGTTCAGCGAGACGCTGAACCAGGCCCATATCGCCGATGTAAAGTCCATTGCAGAGCTGATCGAGGTATGCCGCAAGTTCGCCCAGGAGCACCCCCAGCGTGTGAAAAACGGTCTCCATGCCATCGGCTGGAACCAGGACTATTTCACCGACGGCGGCCGCCTGCCCGCCCGGCATGACCTGGACAAGATCAGTACCGACTATCCCATCGTGCTGGAGCGTGTCTGCGGACACATTGTCTCCGTCAACAGCAAGCTCCTGGAGATCCTGCAAAGCACCGGCGAGATAGACAAGTGCAAGGGCGAGGATTGCCTCACCGATGAAAACGGCGTGCCCAACGGCATCTTCACCGGCAACGGCTGCAATATCGCCAAGCGTCTCATCCCGGAGTTTACTTTGGAGGAGCGCCATGAGTTCATGAAGGATGCCATGGACTATGCGGTTTCCCACGGTCTCACCAGCGTCCAGAGCAACGATGTGGGCACCACCTTCTTGGATACCCCCGCTGCCTTCCGCCTGCTGCACGAGATGTACGACAATGGAGAGGGCAAGGTTCGCTATCGCCACCAGGTCTGCTTCAACAACCTGAAGGATTTCGAGGAGTACCTGACCCGGGGCGAGTACGCCGTGGGCGAGTATAAGAAGGACTCCTGGCTTACCCTGGGCCCCCTGAAGCTGTTTAAGGACGGCAGCCTGGGCGCCCGCACGGGTCTTATGTCCCACGGCTACGTGGACGATCCGGAAAACCACGGCCTGGAGTGGATCACCGTGGAGGATATGGACCGCTACTGCCAGCTGGCAAAGGAGCACAATCTGCAGGTGATTACCCACTGCATCGGTGACGAGGCCGTGCGCCGCACTGTGGAGTGCTATGAGCGGGCCTTCGTGGATGGCAAGAACAAGCTCCGCCACGCCGTTGTTCACTGCCAGATTACCGACCGTGCCCTGCTGGAGCGCATCGCCAAGGACGATATTCTGGTGTTTGCCCAGCCCATTTTCCTGGATTACGATATGAATATCGTGGAAAAGCTGTGCGGCAAGGAGCTGGCTTCCACCTCCTACGCCTTCGGCACCCTTCTGCGCATGGGCGTGCATCTGTCCTACGGCACCGATTGCCCTGTGGAGGACTGCAACCCCTTCCCCAATATCTACATGGCTGTTACCCGCAAGGATAGACAGGGCCGTCCCGCCGGTGGCTTCTATCCCGGCGAGTGCGTGGATGTGGAAACGGCTATTGACGCCTACACCATGGAGAGCGCTTATGCGGAGTTCCAGGAGGACGTCAAGGGCCGCCTGAAACCCGGCTATTATGCAGATATGGTCCTGCTGGATCGGGATATCTTCACCGTGGATCCCATGGAGATCAAGGATATCTTGCCGGTAATGACCGTTGTGGGCGGCAAGGTAGTCTATCAGCGTTAAAGCGCGAAGCATAACATATAGGCTGCTCGTTTCAGCACGTCTAATTAGACGAGCTGAGCGGGCGGCCTTTTTTCACAAAAATACTGACCGGAGTGCAGCTGCTCCGGACGAATAGGGAAGAATTTAATTATGGGTGTAGAGAGCAGATACGGTCTGAAGTTTGGTTACATGGACCACGGTCCCCGCAACCTGATTACGTTTGAAAAAATCATCCGCGCTACCGACGCCGCCCGGGATCAGGACTTTCCCCATGTGATCGTGGACTGCAACACGGATATTCCCGACCGCACCGCGGCCATCCTCATGGGCGGCGAGGATCCGGTACCCCAGCTGGTGCGCTCGGCTAACACCCTGGCGGCCGCCGGGGCCGACGTCCTGATCATGCCCTGCAACACTGCCCACTGGTTCTACGATGACCTCTGCCTCCGGACCCACTTGCCGGTGCTGCACATGCTGCGCCTGACGGCGGACCATCTGGAGCGGACGGGCGTGAACGCCGTGGGCCTTTTGGCCACCGACGGAACCATTCAAACCGGCATTTATGAAAACCTCCTCTCGGGTCGTGGCATACGGGTCATCAAGCCCGATGCTCCCGGTCAGCGCCGGGTCATGTCCGCCATCTACGATGGCGTCAAGGCCGGAAACTTAGGTGCCATTGACGTGGCAGCCCTGCGCTGTACCCTGGATGCCATGATAGCCCAGGGGGCGGAGTGCTTTGTCCTGGGCTGCACGGAGCTTCCCATTGTGTTTGCCCAATGCGAGTTGCCCTATCCCGTGGCGGATCCCACGCAGATCCTGGCCGAGGCTGCTGTTTCCTTCGCAGGCTATCCCGTGAAAAAAATGTAAGAGGGACTCTATGCATATTGTAACGGAAAAAGCGAAGCATTTCTGCGGGGATCCGGAGCTTTTGGCCCACCGGATGACCTGCCGGGGTGTACCGGGGTGCAGCGTGGCCCTGCTGCAGGGGGGACAGGTGACCCATTCCGCTGTCAGCGGCGCTGCCGGCGCCGCCCCGGTGACGGAGGGTACCCTCTTTGAGTGCGCATCCCTGACAAAGCCCCTGTTTGCCGTGCTGGCCCTGCAATTAGCTGATGAGAGGCTGCTGGCCCTGGATGAGTCGGTGCCTGCCCGGCTGGGAGGCGAGCCCTGGTCCCAGGATCCGGATTTTGCAAAGATCACCCCCCCCCGCCAGATCCTCAGCCACAGCTCCGGCTTGCCGGATTGGCACAGCCGCCCTATGCCCATGCTCTTTGCCCCGGGTACGGCTTATAGCTATTCCGGCCAGGGCTATTATCTGCTGCAGCACTTGGCGGAAAAATTACGGGACAATCTCTCCCGGAGCTGTTTGCGGGCCATGCTTTCACGCCCTTTCAAATGCACCGCTCCGCCGTGCTTTGGACGCCGGGGGTGGGCAGCGCCATTTCTCCGGGCTTTGATGCGGAGGGCAATCCTTGCCGTGTGCGGGATTGTGTGGATCTAACCGGCAACGCCCCGGAGTCCAATGCTGCCTGGTCCCTGTATTCCAACGCTGCGGATTACGCCCGGTTTATTTCAAGCCTGCTCTGCAGCCGGGGTGGGCTGCGGGAGGACACTTATCACCAGATGGGCTCCGTGCAGAGCATCGCCGATGATGACATTGCCTGGGGCCTGGGTGTGGGCCTCATACGAAAGGAACCCTCCGTCCGGTGGCACTGGGGCGATAACGATGGCTTCAAGTCTCTGGCCCTGTGGGATCAGCAGACGGGGGATGGCCTTGTGGTCACCACCAACAGCGACAACGGTCTCTCCCTGTGCTATGAACTGGCGGCAGAGCTGACGGACGCAGATTTTCTGGCAGCTATGGCCGCCTTCATAGAAACAGCGGAATAGATGCTTCCCTTTTCGGGCGGAGTCTGCTATACTTCTTTCTGTAAAGAACACTGTAGAATGGGAGCAAATGCCATGGATCAACGAGACCTGCTCATCAAAAACGGGAAGATCCTCTGTATGGATGGAGATGTACGCGCCGATTGGCTTTTGACCCAGGGCGGCAAGATTGCCCGCCTGGGCGTGGGAGAGTGCGACCCGGAGTATATCTCTGGCACCGTGCAGATCATTGATGCCGGGGGCCGGACGGTATTGCCGGGGTTTATTGATAACCACTTTCAGGTGGTGCGTATCGGCTTGGAGTGCGGGTATGCAGATCTGTCCCATGTGCGCAATTATGATGAGATCGGTCAGATTATCCGGCGTGAGG
>OGRN01003343.1_pt1 | contig 11461 bp, 8 predicted proteins | sample 1553401 | NCBI WGS metagenome assembly OGRN01 (sample SAMEA2580096, study PRJEB22360) | human gut metagenome | biome: human gut; feature: human-associated habitat; material: faeces | place: Denmark | collected 2008/2010 | reverse complement strand
CGTGATATCAAACGTGGGGATGTTCTCATGACTGCAACACGTACAAAATAATGACACATGAGGGGTGGAGGTATCAAGGCTCCGCCCCCTTGTTAAAAAGAGGTTAAACAAATGGCATTAGATAAAACAAAGGTTGTTTACCAAATTTATCCAAAATCATATAAGGACACTACAGGAAATGGAATCGGTGATTTCAGAGGAATCATTGAAAAGATTCCTTATCTAGCAGAGTTGGGCGTGGATATGGTTTGGCTCAATCCTTTCTATCCGAGCCCACAACGTGACAATGGTTACGATATTTCAGACTATACAGCCGTCAACCCTGTCTTTGGAGATATGGCTGATTTTGAAGAAATGGTCCGTGTCGGTAAGGAGCACAAGATTGATTTCATGCTAGACATGGTACTTAACCATTGCTCAACGGAGCATGAGTGGTTCCAAAAAGCATTGGCTGGTGACAAGTATTACCAAGATTTCTTCTTCATTCAGGACCAACCAACCGATTGGTTATCTAAATTTGGTGGTTCTGCCTGGGCTCCTTTTGGAGATACAGGGAAATACTATCTTCACCTCTTTGATGAAACACAGGCAGACCTCAATTGGCGTAATCCCAATGTTCGTAAGGAGTTGTTCAAGGTGGTCAACTTCTGGCGTGACAAGGGAGTTAGAGGTTTCCGTTTCGATGTGATCAATTTGATTGGGAAAGATGAGGTCTTGGTGGATTGCCCTGAAAATGAAGGGAAACCAGCTTATACGGATAAACCAATTGTTCATGACTATCTTCGTATGATGAATGAAGCGACCTTTGGTTCTGATGATAGCTTTATGACAGTTGGAGAGATGTCATCGACAACCATTGACAACTGTGTTTTGTATTCAGCACTGGAGCGCCACGAGTTGTCTATGGCCTTTAACTTCCATCATCTTAAAGTAGACTATGAAGATGGTCAAAAATGGACCATTACTCCTTTTGATTTTGAAGAGCTCAAACGTCTCTATCATACTTGGGGCAAGGAAATGAGTGAACGTGGTGGTTGGAGTGCCCTTTTCTGGAATAACCATGACCAACCTCGTGCCTTGAATCGCTTTGTAGATATCAAGAACTTCCGTAATGAAGGAGCGACCATGCTAGCAGCTAGCATTCACTTGTCACGTGGAACTCCGTATATCTACATGGGCGAAGAAATCGGCATGATTAATCCAGACTATGATTCCATGGCAGACTATGTGGATGTGGAATCCATCAATGCCTACCAGATGCTTTTGGACCAAGGTAAGTCTCCTGAGCAAGCCTTTAAGATTATCCAAGCTAAGTCACGTGATAATTCACGTACGCCAATGCAATGGGATGCTTCTGAAAATGCAGGTTTTTCAACAGGCACTCCATGGTTGAAAGTCGGTAAATCTTATAAAGACATCAACGTTGAAAATGAAATCGATGGACCAATCTTTAAATTCTATAAAGAATTGATTCGCTTGCGTAAAGAAATGCCGATTATTTCAGAAGGCAGCTATCAGCCGGCACTTGAAGATAGTCAACAAGTCTATGCATTTGAACGTCACTTAGATGGTCAAAAACTCTTGGTACTCAATAATTTTTATGGAAGTGAAGCAGAAGTGGAGATTCCAGCAGAATACCAGTCAGGGCGCGTGCTCTTATCAAACTATGACGATGCAGAGCTTGCTGAAAAGGTAAGTCTTAAGCCTTATCAAACCCTAGCAATCTTAGTAAAATAAGCCAAACTTTCCTCAGTAAATGCTTTTGCTGGGGAATTTTGTTATAATGAAAGCACTTTTAATGTTGATGGAGGAAGTGTAATGACACGCTTACAAGATGATTTTTACCATGCGATTAATGGTGAGTGGGAAAAAACAGCAGTGATTCCCGATGATAAGCCACGTACAGGTGGTTTCTCAGATTTAGCAGATGAAATTGAAGACCTTATGCTTGAAACGACTGATCAGTGGTTGGCAGGAGAGAATATTCCAGACAATGCTATTCTACAAAACTTCATTAAGTTTCACCGTATGGCTGCGGACTTTGACAAACGTGAGGCATTGGGTATCGAGCCTGTTAAACCTTGGATTGAAGAATACAAGAAGCTTTCCTCATTCTCAGAATTTGCTTCGAAAATTGCTGAGTACGAGATGTCTGGTAAACCTAATGCGTTCCCATTCGGTGTATCTCCAGACTTTATGAATGCTCAATTAAATGTCCTCTGGGCAGCAGCGCCAAGTATTATTTTACCTGATACAACCTATTACACTGAGGATAATGAGAAGGGCAAGGAGCTTTTAGGAATTTGGCGTGAAATGGAAGAAGAACTCCTTGAGAAATATGGCTTTACAGCTGAAGAAATCAAAGATATCTTGGACAAGGTTATCGCCCTTGATGCTAAGTTGGCCAAGTATGTCCTTTCGAGTGAAGAATCTTCCGAGTATGTGGAACTCTACCACCCATATGATTGGGAAGACTTTACCAAGCTAGCACCGGAACTCCCACTTGATAACATCTTCACAGAAATCTTGGGACAAGTTCCTGATAAAGTTATCGTTCCTGAAGAGCGCTTCTGGACAGAATTTGCGGCAGAATATTATTCAGAAGATAATTGGGAGCTACTTAAGGCGAGCCTACTTATCGATGCTACGACAATTTGGAATGCCTATTTGACAGACGAACTTCGTGTTCTATTTGGAAAATATGGTCGTGCGCTTTCAGGAACACCACAAGCCTGGGACAAGAAAAAAGGAGCCTACTATTTGGCACAAGGACATTACAATCAGGCTCTTGGACTTTGGTATGCAGGCGAAAAATTCTCTCCAGAAGCAAAAGCAGATGTTGAAGCGAAGGTGGCAACTATGATTGATGTTTATAAATCACGCCTTCAAACAGCAGATTGGTTGGCTCCTGAGACACGTGAAAAGGCTATTACGAAACTCAATGTCATCACACCTCATATCGGTTATCCAGAAAAACTACCTGAGACATATGATAAGAAGATTATTGATGAGAACTTGTCACTTGTTGAGAATGCACAGAAGTTAGTCGAAATTTCAGTTGCACATAGTTGGAGCAAGTGGAATCAACCTGTTGATCGTAGTGAGTGGCATATGCCTGCCCACATGGTTAATGCTTACTATGATCCACAGCAGAACCAAATTGTTTTCCCAGCAGCTATCCTTCAAGCACCTTTCTATGATATTGCACAAAGCTCATCAGCCAACTATGGTGGTATTGGTGCTGTCATTGCTCACGAGATTTCCCATGCCTTTGATACAAACGGAGCTTCCTTTGATGAGAATGGTAGTCTTAAGAACTGGTGGACTGAGGAAGACTATGCAGCCTTTAAGGAACGTACTGACAAGATTGTGGATCAGTTTGAGGGCTTGGATTCTTATGGTGCCAAGGTCAATGGTAAATTGACTGTTTCTGAGAATGTTGCTGACCTCGGTGGTGTAGCCTGTGCCTTAGAGGCCGCTAAACGAGATAAGGATTTTTCAGTTCGTGAGTTCTTTGTTAATTTTGCGACAATCTGGCGTATGAAAGCACGTGAAGAATACATGCAAATGTTAGCTAGCGTGGATGTGCATGCTCCGGCTAAATGGCGCACCAATGTTATCGTGAGCAACTTCGACGAATTCCACAAGGAATTTGACGTTAAAGAAGGCGACGGCATGTGGCGTGCCCCAGAAGATCGTGTGATTATTTGGTAATAATGATGAAATCTGTCCTAAAATGGATGGATTTCTTTATTTTTGTCGTTGTAAGGGTTTACAAAAATTGAATAAAGAGCTATAATAATATTGTTAAAAAGCTTGTGATTTTTTTAACAAGTGCTTAAAAGGAGTTTTATATGACTAAAGAAATTAAACAAACTAAAGATATTCAAACAGTAATTGATGAATTGGCAATAAAGGGGGTTGAAGCCCTCAATGAAATGGCTGACTTTACACAGGAGCAAGTGGATCACATTGTTCACCATGCAGCAATCGCAGCGCTTGATAAACACATGTATCTTGCAAAATTGGCTGTTGACGAAACAGGTCGTGGTATTTATGAAGACAAAGCTATAAAAAATATGTATGCTTCTGAATATATTTGGAATAGCATCAAAAATGACAAGACAGTCGGTGTTATTGCTGAAGATAAAGAGCAAGGTTTGGTCTCTATCGCTGAGCCGGTAGGTGTTATCTGTGGGGTAACTCCAACAACTAATCCAACATCTACTACTATTTTCAAAGCTTTGATTGCGTTGAAAACACGTAACTCAATTGTATTTGCCTTCCACCCATCAGCTCAAAAATCATCAGCAGAAGCTGCGCGCATTGTTCGTGATGCTGCTATTGAAGCTGGTGCACCTAAGAACTGTATTCAGTGGATTGAAGAGCCATCTATCGAAGCGACTGGTCTCTTGATGAACCATCCTAAGATTGCCACAGTACTTGCGACTGGTGGACCTGGTATGGTTAAAGCAGCTTACTCAACTGGTAAACCAGCACTTGGTGTAGGAGCTGGGAATGTACCTGCCTATATTGCGGCAGATGCTAAAGTTAAACGTGCTGTCAACGATATCATTCTTTCAAAGAGTTTTGACAATGGTATGATTTGTGCTTCTGAACAAGCAGCTATCGTTGATGCAGCTATTTATGACGAAGTTAAGGCTGAATTTGAAGCACATCAATGTGTCATCATTTCTAAAAAAGCTGATATTGCTAAATTGGAAAAAGTCGTTCTTAATGAAGCGCGTACAGCTGTAAATGGTGCCATTGTAGGTCACTCAGCTATTGAAATCGCTGAAAAAGCTGGTCTTAAAGTTCCTGCAGGTACAAAATTGCTTTTGGCAGAAATTCCAGATGCAACAATGGAACACCCACTTGCCTTGGAAAAATTGTCTCCAGTACTTGCCCTTATCAAATCTGATGGCGTTGAAGATGGATTCAAAAAAGCAGAAGGTATGCTCAATTTGGGTGGTCTTGGACACACTGCTGTTATCCACACTGAAAATGAAGAGCTCCAACTCCAATATGGTATCCGCATGAAAGCCTGCCGTGTCTTGGTAAATAGCCCATCAGCTGAAGGTGGTATCGGTAATATCTACAATAACATGATCCCATCATTGACTCTTGGTTGTGGTTCACACGGTCATAACTCAGTGTCACACAATGTTAGCTCATTTGATCTCTTGAATGTCAAAACATTGTCAAAGCGTCGCAATAACATGCAATGGTTTCGCGTCCCACCAAAAATCTTCTTCGAAAAAGATTCAATAACTTACTTGCGCCACATTGAAGCTGACCGCGTGATGTTGGTTTGTGACCCTGGTATGGTTCAGTTTGGTTACGCTGACTTGGTTAAACGCAATTGGAACTTAACCGCCATAGACCAGCAGTAGATGTTTTCTCAGATGTTGAGCCAAACCCATCTACTAATACAGTTTATAAAGGATTGGAACGTTTTGTAGACTTCCAACCAGATGTGATTATCGCTCTTGGTGGTGGTTCTGCAATGGACGCTGCTAAGGCTATGTGGATGTTCTTTGAACACCCAGATGTAAGCTTTTTCGGTGCTAAACAAAAATTCTTGGATATCCGTAAACGTACTTACAAGATTCCTTACGCTCAGAAGACACAATTCATCTGTATCCCAACAACTTCAGGGACAGGCTCAGAAGTGACGTCATTTGCGGTTATCACTGATAGTGAAACTCATATCAAGTATCCATTGGCAGATTACGCTTTGACTCCGGATATTGCTATCGTCGACCCTGCTTTGGTTATGAGTGTACCTGCCAGCGTTACGGCAGATACAGGTATGGACGTTTTGACTCACGCCATTGAATCTTATGTATCAGTCATGGCTAGCGACTATACACGCGGACTTTCACTTCAAGCGATTAAACTTGTTTTTGAAAATCTTGAACATTCTTACCGTTTTGGTGATGAAGAATCACGTGAAAAAATGCATAATGCGTCAACAATGGCTGGTATGGCCTTTGCCAATGCCTTCCTTGGTATCAACCACTCACTAGCTCACAAGATTGGTCCTATGTTTGACATTCCACACGGACGTACTAATGCGATTTTGATGCCTCACGTTATCCGTTACAACGGTCGCGATCCTCAAAAACACGCTATGTTCCCTAAATATGACTACTTCCGTGCAGACAAGGATTACGCAGATATCGCTCGTTTCATGGGATGGGGTACTGACAAACAATCAGATGCTGAATTGGTTGAAGTTTTGGCACAAAAAGTATACGAATTGGGTGTTGCCGTTGGTATTGACATGAACTGGAAGGGACAAGGTGTCACTAAGAAACTTCTTCAAGACACTGCCTATACTTTGGCCGAACATGCTTATGAAGACCAATGTACAACAGCTAATCCGAAAGAACCACTTATTTCAGAATTGAAAGAAATTATCGAAATTGCCTTTGATTATAAAGGGTAAGTGATAGACTAAAGTAGCTCTATAAGGGCTACTTTTTTTGCTAGAAATCCTCTATATTAGAGTGTTTATCCAAATTAAAAATAAAGGACTTTCCCGAATAAGATAGAAAAACGCTTTAAGAATTGTTATAATAACCTTACAGCAAGATAAGGAGATTCCTATGACAAAAGAAGAAGGGCTTAGTTTGAATGCCACGGCGCATCCTCTCAAGCCTCATGAAATGAGGCCATCAAGGGCCTCCATAGAAGGGAATAGGGCGACTAATAAGTTTAAAGAGTTTAATGCTGATAGGATGGTGAGTGTTCAATTCAATCCTAGTCAACAAGTAAAAGAATCAAAGGAGCCAGTAACCTCAAAGAATATTGTGGGGATGGTATCAGGTGTGATTGCAGCGATACTCACCATACTTTTGATTGTTTGTCTCGTGATGGGATACCGTTATCGAGCCGCAAGCATTGAGGGCGATTGGACAAGCCCAACCTTTAGTGAGAAAATGTTAGCCACTCTGAAAGATACTGCTAATACTAAGAATAAAGTTAGTAATGCTTTACCACAAGGTCAAAATCTTATCACCGATATCAATACAGCAATGAGTATTACTGACAATAAGGCTCACTTAAAAGTGAGCTTTGTTTACAATCGTAAAGGTCTTTATCAGGCTTACCAGAGTAGAGTTACTGAATTGAAAGGTCAGTATGGCGAGGAGTTCTCGGAGGTTTTTGATAGTTATTCATTGTCAGAAAAAGACTACTATAAACAGTTTGATGAGACAGTGAAGAAAGAACTTCCAAAGAGTTATACCTACGATGCCAAAACCGGTCGTGTCACAACAACTGCTTTTACGGGTGATATTAACCGTTGGGAGCAAACAATCACTGTGGATAAGGCTGGAGATTCAGATGCTTTTAAAAAAGGTGATGTATTAGATTATACGCCCAACAATGAAGGTTTTACTATCAAGGCACACAGTGAATTTGGTGACATTAGCTTTACAAAAAATAAATAAAAAAGGAAATTAAAGGGGAATATAAATGACAAGAGCAGAATGGTTGGACTATTTTGAGACGGTAAACGGACGTAAGCCGAGTGTTCAGGAAATGGCGGATGCTTTGAAAGCTGGAGAGTTTGTTAATGAAGCACCAGCTAAAGCTGAAGATACAGCTACTACTGAACCTATTAAGGTTGAGGCAGAAATCGTCGAGACAAGCACTAGTCCTCTACCAACAGAAACGGCACCAGTAGTAACAGCAACTGCACCTTCTACGGTTGCTTTTCCAGAAGGACAAGTAGCTATGGCAAATTTGGCTCCTAAAAAACCAATGGATCCCAAAAAGAAAAAACGCATCCTAGTCTCAGTTTTGTCAGCGGTAGTCCTTGTCTTCTTATGTATCGGTGGCTTTATGACTTACCGTTATGTGACAGGTAATATTGATGGCAAATGGTACAGTAGTTCTCTAGGTAGAGAGTATAGTTCAAGCATGTCTGGAAGTTTGACAGACTTGGATAGTAAGGAGCTTGAAAAGTACTTTACAGATACTGCTGTAACCATGAAGGTAAAAGGTAGCAATGCGAAGGTGACTGCTAGCTATACTTTTGATAAGAAAACTTATATCAAGGACTATCGTGAGAGGGTTCAGAAGTCCTTCTCAGCCTTTGGAGATTTATTTAAAGCCTTCTATGGAGATTCCTTTGAAAACTATTATAGTGAGGAAACCATAGAAAAAGAACTTGATGAAGCTCTTGAAAAAGCTGCGAAAGATAATGGTCAAAAGTATGATTCGAAGACAGGCGAAACAACGACAACCCTTTTCAAAGGGAAGGTTAGTCGCTTGGGACATAAGATGACTGTTACTTCTGTCAACAAAGACGTTGATATTGATGGTCTCAATGTGAAAAAAGGCCAAGAGCTAAAAGTGACTAAAAAAGATAAGAAAGTAACGCTTAGTGGTGATGGGAAATCAAAAGATATCACTTTCTCAACTAAGAATGACACCAAAGATAAATTTTAAGATGACATCTGGAATAGCTATTCCGGATTTTTTCATGTCTTTGAGAGGAGAAAATAGGGTGATATCCGAATGATTTTCTCACAAGTCACAATACGTGTAGAAATATTCTGACAATTATGCTACAATAGAGCCACAGACTATCTAAAAAGAGGATTTACCATGACACTTGTATACCAATCAACACGTGACGAAAATAATAAAGTAACAGCTAGTCAAGCTATTCTTCAAGGTTTGGCAACAGATGGTGGCTTGTTCACACCGTTGTCAACGCCTGAGGTTGCTTTGGACTTTGATCAATTGAAAGATGCTTCTTACCAAGAAGTTGCTAAATTGGTCTTGTCAGCTTTCTTGGATGATTTTACTGAAGAGGAATTGGATTACTGTATCACAAATGCTTATGATGACAAGTTTGATACAGCTGCCATTGCACCAGTAGTTAAACTTAAGAACCACTACAACCTTGAACTTTTCCATGGTTCTACTATCGCTTTCAAAGATATGGCCCTTTCAATCTTGCCTTACTTGCTAACAACATCAGCTAAAAAGCAAGGTGTTGATAATAAGATTGTCATCTTGACAGCGACATCAGGTGACACTGGTAAGGCTGCCATGGCTGGTTTTGCAGATGTTCCTGGAACTGAAATCATTGTCTTTTATCCAAAAGACGGTGTTTCAAAAATCCAAGAATTGCAAATGACCACTCAAACAGGAGCTAATACGCACGTTATTGCCATTGATGGTAACTTTGATGATGCTCAAACAGATGTGAAACGTATGTTTAATGATGTTGATTTGCGTGAGAAATTGTTGGCTCATCATACGCAATTCTCATCAGCTAACTCAATGAACGTTGGTCGTTTGGTACCGCAAGTGGTTTACTATGTATATGCCTATGCACAGTTGGTTAAGGCAGGTCATATCCAAAACGGAGATAAGGTGAACTTCACAGTACCAACAGGAAACTTTGGTAATATCTTGGCGGCTTATTATGCACGTCAGATTGGTGTTCCAGTTGGCAAATTAATCTGTGCTTCTAATGAAAATAACGTCCTTACAGACTTCTTCGCAACAGGTACTTATGACAAGAAACGTGACTTCAAGGTAACAACAAGCCCTTCTATGGATATCTTGGTATCTTCTAACTTGGAACGCTTGATTTTCCACCTTCTTGGTAATGATGCTACTAAGACTAAAGAGCTTATGGATGCACTTGTGACTAAGGGTGAGTATACTTTGGCTGATGCAGATAAAGATATTCTTGATTTGTTTGCAGCAGGTTTTGCAACTGAGGATGAAACAGCTGCTGAAATCAAGCGTGTCTATGATGAAGACAAGTATATCGAAGATCCTCATACAGCAGTTGCCTCAGCTGTTTACGAAGCATATGTTCAAAAGACAGATGACCACACACCAACAGTTATCGCTTCAACAGCTAGCCCATACAAATTCCCACGTGTGGCTGTTTCAGCTGTCACTGGTAAAGACAGTGGGGATGATTTCAAAGCAGTAGAAGATTTGCACCAACTTTCAGGTGTAGCTATCCCAGCGGCTGTAGATGGACTTGAACATGCAGAAGTTCGCCATAAAACAGTTGTTGCGGCAGCTGATATGCAAAAAGCAGTTGAAAGCTATCTTGGTGTATAAGAATAAAAAAATAGGAGCTGAGAAATCAGCCCTATTTTTATCAATATAGAAAAGAATATTATGACAGAAACAAAGAAAATTCTAAACATAGCCTTGCCTGCTATGGCCGAAAACCTTCTACAAATGTTGATGGGGGTTGTCGATTCTTACCTAGTGGCTCAGGTGGGTATTATCGCTATATCGGGGGTTTCCGTAGCCAATAATATCATTACGATTTACCAAGCTATCTTCATTGCTCTAGGAGCCTCAAGTGCCAGTGTCATTGCTAGAAGTCTAGGAAAAGGTGATGAAAAAGCGACTAACCGAGACACTTGGGATGCTATTATTATTACCCTTGCTCTTAGTCTCATCCTTGGTCTACTTTCCATTTTTGGTGGTGGGGCCATTCTTAATCTTTTAGGTACTGAGCAATCTGTGACTCAGGCTGGTAGTCTCTACCTTGCTCTTGTCGGTGGAGGAGTGGTCTTCTTAGCCTTGATGACTACTTTTGGTAACATCCTACGGGCCAAGGGACGGCCTCGTATTTCCATGGTCGTCAGTCTTTTGACCAATGTTCTTAATGCTATTTTATCTTCTTTAGCCATCTTTGTTGGACATTGGGGGATTATTGGGGTCGCAACGGCTACGGTTTTCTCTCGTCTGGTTGGGACAGTGATACTCTGGCAAGCGATGAAACTAGATGTGAAGCAGCTTGAAATTACTAAACCTTTTAATAGAGAGTTGTTGGGGATTGCCCTGCCAGCAGCAGGTGAACGACTGATGATGCGTGCTGGAGATGTGGTCATCGTGGCTATTATTGTTACCTTTGGTACAGCCGTTGTCGGTGGTAACGCCATTGGTGAAAACCTCACTCAGTTTAACTATATGCCTGGTATGGGAGTCGCAACGGCTACGGTTATCTTGGTTGCCAATAGTCTGGGTCGAGGGGATAAGACGCAGATGAAGCGTATTATACGAGAGTCTTATTGGATTTCCACCTTCTTGATGGTTCTGGTTTCAGGGAGTATCTTGCTCTTTGGCCAAGGATTATCAGGTCTCTTTACAGATAATAAAGCAGCTATTGCGGCTAGCCAGGTAGTTATTCTTTATTCTTTCCTTGGGAATCCTGTGACTTCGGGGACTCTAGTCTACACAGCAGTTTGGCAAGGTCTGGGTAAGGCTAAGATGCCTTTCTATGCGACGACAATTGGGATGTGGATCATCCGAATTTTCTCAGGATACTTCCTTGGGGTGAGTCTGGGAATGGGTCTTGCCGGAGTCTGGATTGCAACCGTTGTTGATAATGTATGGCGTGCAATCTTCCTTTACGTGATGTACCGTCGTTATCTCGTAAAGAGAAAGTTTTAATGATAAATAC
>OGRN01003341.1_pt1 | contig 11465 bp, 13 predicted proteins | sample 1553401 | NCBI WGS metagenome assembly OGRN01 (sample SAMEA2580096, study PRJEB22360) | human gut metagenome | biome: human gut; feature: human-associated habitat; material: faeces | place: Denmark | collected 2008/2010 | reverse complement strand
TAGAGGCATCCCATGCGGCCGCCGTCGGACATAATTTCAGTAACTTCACAGTGATTGGCGCAGTCCGCGCACTGAAACGTGCGGGTGCGGATGCTCTCAAAAGGAGCAGTTTCAAAGGCGGTGGAGTCTCTGATCCAGAAGGATCTTCTGGAGAGAGAGCCGGATACAAAAGACCGCAGAAAGATCCATTTGAAGCTGCGGCCTCAGGCAAAACCGGTGACAAAAAGTATTGATGAAGTGCGGACAGAGTTTCTGGATACAGTCTTAAATGGCTTTACAGAAGAAGAGCTGGAGATACATACACAGTTTTTCCAGAAACTGTTTGACAATACCAGGAAGGCGATAGAAGGGAGAGACAGGTAATGGAACAGACAGATAAAGAATTTCTGCGCACGGAGCCTTTGGGAAAGCTGCTTCTTAAGCTGGCGCTTCCGACGGTGGCGGCCCAGCTGATCAATATGCTTTACAATATCGTTGACCGGATCTATATTGGACATATTCCGGAGATCGGCGCGACTGCGCTGACAGGAGTAGGTGTGTGCATGCCGCTGATCATGATCGTCTCTGCGTTTGCCGCGCTGGTCGGCTACGGCGGTGCGCCCAGAGCTTCTATTTTTATGGGGAAGCAGGATAAGGAATCGGCGGAACAGACGCTGGGAAACTGTTTTGTACTTCAGATCATCATCTCGGTTGTACTCACGGCCGTACTGCTGATCTGGAACCGGGACTTTCTTATGGCCTTTGGAGCCAGCAAAAATACCATTGAATACGGCGTCAACTATATGAATATCTATGCCCTGGGCACGATCTTTGTGGAGATCACCCTGGGGATGAATGCGTTCATCACGGCTCAGGGGTTCGCAAAAACGGGAATGCTTTCGGTGCTGATCGGAGCAGTGGCAAATATTATCCTGGATCCGGTCTTTATCTTTGGGTTTGACATGGACGTAAGGGGCGCCGCTCTGGCGACGATCATTTCCCAGGCCCTTTCCTGTGCGTGGGTAGTCCGTTTCCTGTGTGGGAAGAAGACGTTTCTGAAAATAAAGCTCAAAAACCTGAGGCTTGTGCCGAAGATTATACTGCCCTGCCTGGCGCTGGGGGCTGCTACGTTTATCATGCAGGCCAGCGAGAGTGTGATTTCTGTGTGCTTCAACAGTTCCCTCCAGAAATATGGCGGGGATATCGCGGTGGGAGCGATGACGATTCTGACAAGCGTTATGCAGTTTGCTATGCTGCCGCTGCAGGGATTGGGACAGGGAGCCCAGCCGATCATCAGCTATTGTTATGGTGCCGGAGATTCGGGAAGAGTACGGGGAGCATTTAAGCTACTGCTCAAGGTCAGCATGGGATATGCGGTCGTCCTGTGGCTGCTGGTGATGCTGTTCCCGGGACTTTTTGCCGCCATGTTTACATCCGACGGGCAGCTTATGGAATACACCAGGATAGCGCTTCGGATCTATATGGGATCCATGTTCCTGTTCGGCATCCAGATGGCATGTCAGATGACCTTCAATGCGCTGGGAAAAGCAGTCGAATCGATTGTGGTGGCGGTGATGAGGAAGTTTGTCCTTCTGATCCCGCTGATCTATCTCATGCCCCATATCCTGAGATCCAACCAGGCGCTGGCGGTCTATATTGCCGAACCTATCGCAGACCTGATTGCTGTGACATTTACGGCAATCCTATTTACTGTTCAGTTTAAAAAGACGCTGCGGAAAATGAAAAATTAAATCAAGCTATATGTTTGGGTTCTCGTGAAATGCTTCTGTCGTCTGGCAGGAGCATTTCATAATTGGTCATAGAAATGGAAAAGGAATCATGATATCATGATAAGAAAGTGCAGAAGACGAAAAGGGAGAGGTAAAAATGAGGCCGTCACAGATCACAGACTGGTGCCATGAGATCCTGCGTACACAGGCCAGATCAGAAGGAATATATATCGACGCTACCATGGGAAACGGGCATGATACTTTGTTTTTGTGTCAGATGGCAGGCGAGAGCGGCCGGGTGCTGGCCTTTGATATCCAGCCGGAGGCGCTGGAAGCAACAGATCAGCTGCTAAAGGAAACGGGAATGTCCGGACGGGCAAGACTGATTCTGGACGGGCATGAACATATGGACGCATACGCTGATCCTGAGTCGGTGGATGCTGTCTGTTTTAATTTCGGCTATCTGCCGGGCGGAGACCACAGGATTGCAACCAGGGCGGATACCAGCGTTCAGGCGGTAGAAAAGGGATTGGCTTTGCTGAAAAAGGGTGGACTTATGACCCTGTGTATTTACAGCGGCCGGGATACCGGATTTGAAGAAAAAGATCGGCTGCTGGAGTTTTTGAAGGCTCTTCCGGCAAAGGAATTTACTGTGATCGTCAATCAGTACTATAATCGGAAAAATCAGCCGCCCATGCCGGTATTTATATTCAAGAACTGATAAAGGAGGATGATGAGATGCGAAGAAAAGAGAGAGAAGTTGTAAAATCAGAGGAGATAGCAGAAGTCCTGGACAGCTGCAAAGTATGCCGTCTGGGAGTCCAGGATGAGGACGGGGTGTATATCGTACCTCTTAATTATGGGTATGTGATGGAAAATGGTGTGCTGACTTTGTATTTTCACGGAGCAAAAGAAGGAAAGAAAATGGAACTGATCCGGAAGGCTCCAAAAGTTGGATTTGAAATAGATGGAGGACACGGACTTCAGGAAGGAGACAAGGCCTGTCAGTACAGCTATTATTTTGTCAGTGTGATCGGGAAAGGAACGGCGCAGGTCGTAGAAGACCCGGAAGAAAAGCTGCATGCCCTGGAGATTCTGATGAAGCATCAGACAGGGAAGGAGTTCCCGGAATTTAAGGAGAATCCGAAGCTGGAGAAGGCAGTGGGAATCCTGAAGGTGGAGGCGGAAACCTATACCTGTAAAAAGCATCAGCCGGCCGGGATACAGTAACAAAATCGTAACTTTTGTCGGCTTAATGCTTTAATTCGTGAAAGTAGTATGGTATAATAATTGCATTCGTGTAGAAAAGATAGAAAGATAACAGCGAAAGGATGAATTGTAGTATGTCAGAGAATAAAAAAGTGATCATGCTGGGCAATGAAGCCATTGCCAGAGGAGCCTATGAGGCAGGGGTGAAGGTATCCGCTGCTTATCCGGGAACTCCCAGCACAGAGATCAGCGAATATCTGGTACAGTACAGAGACGATCTGTACTGTGAGTGGTCGCCCAACGAAAAGGTGGCGACCGAGGTGGCCATCGGAGCCTCTGTAGTCGGCGTACGGGCTATGTCCTGTATGAAGCATGTGGGATTTAATGTGGCCGCTGATCCGGCGTATACTGTTTCTTATATGGGCGTTAACGGCGGACTGGTCATTGTCGTTGCAGATGATCCGGGACTTTACAGCTCCCAGAATGAGCAGGATACCAGGATGGTGGCAAGAGCCGCGCAGCTTCCGGTGCTGGAGCCTTCCGACAGCTCAGAGGCCAAAGAGTTTATGAAGATGGCTTTTGACTTAAGCGAAAAGTTTGACCGGCCATTTGTATTCCGGACCACCACAAGACTTGCACATTCCCAGGGGATCGTGGAGCTGGGAGAACGTGTCTGTCCGGAAGATAAACCGTATGAGAAAAATATTCAGAAGACCGTTATGATGCCGGGCAATGCCAAGATCCGTCACGTGGAGATCGAAAAGCGGAATCTGGAGCTTGCCGAGGCGGCCAATACACTGCCGATCAATACAATCGAGATGAACGATCCAAAGATCGGAGTGATCACCAGCGGCATTCCATACCAGTATGTTAAGGAAGCGCTGCCGGAGGCCTCCGTACTGAAGCTTGGCATGGTGAATCCACTGCCAAGGAAGCTGATTGAAGAATTCGCTTCCAAGGTAGAGACCTTATATATCGTAGAGGAGCTGGATCCGGTCATCGAAGAACAGGTAAAATCCTGGGGAATCCAGGCAATCGGTAAAGAAATCTTTACAGTGCAGGGTGAATACAGCGCCAATATGATCCGGGAAGCTATTTTAAAGGAAGACTTAGGACTGGACAAACCGGCAGAAGCGCCGGGAAGACCGCCGATCCTCTGCCCGGGATGTCCGCACAGAAGCGTATATTATGTATTAAATAAATTAAAGATGCATGCTGCCGGAGATATCGGATGCTACACTCTTGGAGCGGTAGCGCCTCTGAGCGTAGTAGACACCACGATCTGTATGGGAGCCAGCATTTCCAGTCTTCACGGTATGGAGAAGGCAAAAGGAAAGGATTACATCAAAAACTGGGTGGCAGTGATCGGAGATTCCACCTTCCTTCACACAGGTGTGAATTCCCTGATGAACATGATGTACAACAAGGCCACAGGTACGGTGATCATCCTTGATAACTCTACCACCGGCATGACAGGACATCAGGATCATGCGGCTACCGGAAAGACACTGCAGGGAGATCCTACATATGCGATCAATATCCCGGCTCTCTGTAAGGCAATCGGCGTACCGAATGTGATCGAGATCAATGCCTTTGATATTGAAAATCTGGAAAAAGTGATCAAGGAAGAAGTGGCAAAAGACGAGGTGTCTGTCATCATTACAAAGACTCCGTGTGTACTTCTTTCCAAAGCCAAGAAACCTCTCTATACCACACTTACAGACAAGTGTAAGAAATGCGGCATGTGCATGAAACCGGGATGTCCTGCGATGACCCGGAATGCAGACGGCACCATCCATATCGACGACACCATGTGTACCGGATGTGGACTCTGCGAGAGCCTGTGTAAATTTGATGCAATAAAGCTGGTAAAGGAAGGTGACAGATAATGGAGACAAAGAATATTATGATCGTCGGCGTCGGCGGACAGGGAACACTCCTGACCAGCAGGGTACTGGGAGGACTGGCGATTGCCGGAGGATATGATGTGAAGCTTTCTGAGGTTCATGGAATGGCGCAGAGAGGCGGAAGCGTGGTGACTTTTGTGCGCTACGGTGAAAATGTGGCAGAGCCTATCGTAGAAGAAGGACAGGCAGATGTAATCATCGCATTTGAACGTCTGGAAGCCTTAAGATATGCACATTTCCTGAAAAAAGACGGAGCTTTGGTGGTCAATGACTGGAGGATCGATCCCATGCCGGTGGTGATCGGTGCAGCCCAGTATCCAGACCATATCATCGAGACATTAAAGGAGCATCACAAGGTCTACACAGTGGATGCGACAGAAGAGGCAAAGAAGCTTGGCAATCCCAGAGTATTTAATCTGATCGTTCTTGGAATTGCCGCGCAGCATATGGACTTTACGAAAGAACAATGGTATGAAGTGATCGAAAAGACGGTACCGCCAAAGACAATTGAAATTAATAAAAAAGCATTTGACGTAGGTTATCACTTGTAAAAAACGGGAGGAGAGAAAAATGGCAGGAGTAGCGCTGGAAAACTGGGTGGAGAAGATCAGAGATCCCGAGAAAGAGTGCATGAGCAGGGATGAAATGACTGCTCTGCAGAGCGAGCGGCTGGTAAAGCAGGTGAAAAATGTTTATGAACATGTAGAGTTTTACCGGAAAAAAATGGATGAGCTGGGAGTAGAGCCTGGAGATATCAAAGGAATCGAGGATATCGATAAGCTTCCATTTACGACCAAAGAAGATTTAAGAGACCACTATCCATTCGGACTGCTGGCGGTTCCCCAGGAACAGATCGTCAGAGTACAGGGAACCTCAGGAACGACCGGAAAGCTGACCCTGGCTTCCTATACGCAGAAGGATGTGGACGTATGGGGAGAATGTGTGGCCAGAGGGCTTACCATGGCAGGGCTGACAGCGGCAGACCGGATTCATATCTGCTATGGATATGGACTGTTTACCGGAGGCATGGGGCTTGATTTTGGAGCAAAGGCACTGGGAGCCATGGCGATTCCGATGTCTGCCGGAAATACCAAGCGGCAGCTGATGTGTATGGAAGACTTTGGAGCGACAGCATTTGCCTGTACTCCATCCTATGCTGTATATCTGGCAGAGGCGGCGCAAGAGGCGGGCATCGTAGACCGTCTGCAGTTAAAAGCCAGCATCAACGGTGCAGAGCCCTGGACTGATGAGATGAGAAAAAAGATCGAGAGTATCCTGCACATCAATACATTTGATATCTACGGACTTTGTGAGATCACCGGCCCTGGCGTGGCTATGGATTGTATCCATCATAAGGGCCTGCATGTACATGAGGACTTCTTCTATCCGGAGATCCTGAATCCGGCAGACCAGACTCCATGCGCAGACGGAGAGACCGGAGAGCTGGTATTTACGACGTTAGTCAAAGAAGGAATGCCGCTGATCCGTTACCGCACCAAGGATCTGACCAGTATCGACCATACGGCGTGCGAATGCGGAAGAACCCTTCCGCGGATCCAGAAGTTTACCGGACGTACCGATGATATGAAGGTCATCCGCGGCGTCAATGTATTCCCGACTCAGGTAGAGGCAGCGCTTCTGTCCATGGGAGGAGGAGTAGCTCCGCATTATCTGATGATCGTAGACCGCGAGAACAATCTGGATGTACTGACCGTCATGGTAGAAGTGGATGAAAAATATTTCTCAGATGAAATCCGTAAACTGGATGACCTGAAAAATAAAGTAGGCGCTGTGCTGAAACAGGCGCTGGGAGTATCCGTGAGAGTGAAGCTGGTAGAGCCAAAGACCATCCAGAGAAGCGAAGGAAAAGCGAAACGTGTCATTGATAACAGAGATTTGTAAAAGGGGGAAATGTCATGGGTACAAATAATACGATTCAGCAGTTATCGGTTTTCTTGGAAAACAGAGAAGGACGTCTGGACGATGTGCTGGATGTGCTTGCAAAAAATGATGTTAATATCGTGGCACTCAGCCTGGCGGATACTACAGAATATGGGATGCTCAGAATGATCGTCTCTGACCCGCAGAAAGGGCGTGAAGCCCTGAAAAAGGATGGGATCACGGCGATGCTGACCGATGTGGTGGCGCTTCGGGTACCCCATGCAACGGGATCTCTCAGTAAAGCAATGCACCAGATTGTGGAAGGACAGGTCAACATTGAGTATATGTATGCATTTGCTAATGGAAGTGATGCGGCAGCCGTCTTAAAGAGTGACGATCCCTTAAAGGTCATTGATATTCTGAAGAACAGTGGATTTGACGTATACAGCGCGGACGAGGCATACCGGGCAAATCAATAATGAGACACAAAAAAAACAGGCGCTCCTGATGACAGGGGCGCCTGTTTTTTCTCAGGGAGAGGGCTTTGTCTGGCCCGAGGTAAGTGTATTCTGCATTTCCCACACTGTCTTTCCGGTAACCGGATGGCGAAGATATGGGGCAATCTGGCACAGAGGACGAAGAACGAAGTCCCGGTTTGCCAGATCCACATGGGGAATACAAAGATCCGGATCTCCAAGGATCAGATCGTCATAGAACAGGATATCTAGATCCAGTGTTCTTGGCCCCCAGCGCAAGGTCCGCTCCCTGCCGGCGTTCTGCTCGATACGGTGCAGCTCTGTGAGGAGTTCCCGGGGAGAGAGAAGAGTGCGAAGCTTCAGGCAGGCATTGACAAAATCATCCTGGTCTGTGACGCCATAGGGACTGGTGACCAGAAAATCTGAAACAGCTTCCACATGACAGGAGGAAGTATCCTTTAATGCCTGAATGGCTTCATTTAAGTAGCCTTCTTTGTCTCCAAGGTTCGAACCAAGGCCAAGGTAAGCGGTATGCCATCCTCTTTCGATCGCGACAGATACGGTCTGGAGAGGAAGTCCCAGAGGGGCCCATGGCTTTTCTATCTCGAGGCGGAGAGAAGAAAGCCCAGGCGTGTGGAGGAGAAGTTCTTCGGCCAGGCATTCTGCGGCTCGTTCCAATAGTTTATAGGTATGTGTCGTCAGAAAATCTGTGATGGTCCGGCAGACTGTCCCATAGTCGATAGAAGCCGTAAGGTCATCAGTTTTTCCGGCCCGGCGTGTATCTGTATACAAAATGGCTGAAACGACAAACTTCTGCCCCAGTCTCTGTTCCTCCTGGAATACTCCGTGATTAGCAAATACTTCCAGTTTTTTAATGATGATCTGATCTTTCATAATACAGCCTTTCATAATATAAATATCTTTATAATGTACAGTCACGGATGGCTTCTGTCATTCTGACAGCACGGACATTGGCCCGCACATCATGGACACGGACAAAGGAGCATCCGTTCATCATCCCATACACGGTGGTGGCAAGGGTGCCTTCCTCGCGCTCATCAGAAGGCAGATCAAGGGTCAGCCCAATTACAGATTTTCGCGAGGTGCCAAGAAGTATCGGGTAGCCGAGAATCTGCATACGTTTAAGATCACGGATGACGGCGAGATTCATTTCATAGGTCTTGCCAAATCCGACGCCCGGGTCCAGAAGAATCCGGTCATCGGGAATCCCTGCGCCTTTGGCAATCTGAATACAGGTGCGCAGGTCATCCAGAAAATCGGGAAAGAAATCCTGGTAATCCGGTTCCATCCGGTTGTGCATCAGGCAGCAGGAAGCGTGAAATTCCTGAATGGTTTCTGCCATTTTTGGATCATACTTCAGCCCCCAGATGTCATTGACCAGATCAGCGCCTGCTTCCAGAGCACACCGGGCAACGGCGGCTTTATAGGTGTCAATGGAAAGTGGAATGTCAAACCGCTTTCGTATGGCCTCAATGACCGGGGCTGTGCGGCTGATCTCTTCCTCGTCGGAGATCTGTGTGTGACCGGGGCGGGTAGATTCTCCGCCGATATCCAGGATATCAGCTCCTTCCCGGATCATTTCCTCGGCGTGGCGAAGAGCCGCATCCAGATGATTATATTTTCCCCCGTCGGAAAAGGAGTCCGGCGTGGTGTTTAAGATTCCCATAATATAAGTGTGTCTGTCGGTGTAAAATATTCTGTCTCTGATAATCATATGTTAATCTCCATGTTCTTTTTTTCATCGCTCCAGTTACATTCATCAAGAGCAGGGCAACAAAAACAGGCTCTGGAGGCCTTGTCGCTTTCATAAAGCAAAGCTTCCAGGGGCTCTGGGTCAGGCCGGAGCCTGCGGTGTCCCCGGATTGCAGTAAGAATCTGTCTGGTCTCTTCAGAAGAAAATCTAAGGGATTCCGGAAGACTCCACAGGATCTCTCCTGCAATCTGTTCACTGGCAAGCTCATGAGGCGTGCCGTCTTCATATTGCCGCCATTTGCCGATGTCGTGGAGAAGGGCAGCGGCGTAGATCAGATCCCGGGAAAGCGGAAGTTCTCGTTCCAGGCTTCGAATATAGGCAATCCTTGCCACATCCAGCAGATGTTCCATGCCGTGGCGGCAGAATATCCGGCTTTGTTCCAGCTCTAAAAGGCGGTGCATTGACGTCTGATACAAGGAGTGCCTGCGGATTGCCTCCAGCCGCCTTTCGGTGATTGACAGGGTTCTGGATTCCATATCAGGCCTTCCTTTCCAGCATACGGAAAAACCGGTCTTCCAGAGAAGGATCTGTCTGGAACATTCCCCGTCTTGCCAGGCTTACTGTTTTGCTTCCCGGCTTTTTGATACCGCGCATGGTCATGCACAGATGCTCTGCTTCCGTCATGACCATAACCCCCTTGGGATGCATGCAGGTCATGAGTGCATCAGCAATCTGGTCCGTCAGCTGTTCCTGCAGCTGAAGCCTTCTGGCATATACTTCGACAGTGCGGGCAAGCTTGCTTAAACCTGCGACTTTTCCATCGGGGATATATGCGATATGGGCCTTCCCAAAGAAAGGCAGCATGTGGTGTTCGCAGGTGGAGTAGAAGGTAATATCTTTTTCCAGCACGATCTCTGTGTTATCTGTGTGGAACATTTTGGTCAGATGGTCGGAAGGATCTTCATCCATTCCTCCGAAGAGTTCTTCATACATCCTTGCAATTCTGTCCGGTGTTTCCAGAAGACCTTCTCTGGAAGGATCTTCGCCGATTCCTTCTAAGAGGAGTCGGACACCTTCTTTAATTTTATCCTGATCGATCATGATTCTATTCCTCTTTCCCTTTTTTGATTTGATTTAAAATTCTGGCAGTCTCTCCAAGATAGGAAAGAGAGCCAAAGGCAACGATGATGTCCTGGGCGCCGGCCTGTGACAAAGCGGCGCTGACAGCTGCCCTGATGTCAGGTTCCTGTGTGACAGAGACTTCTGGGGGGCAGTACTTTAAAAAAGTTTCCTTCAGCACGGCGGCAGGAAGGCTGCGGGATACATCCGGAAGCGTGACAGTATGGATGGATTTTGCCAGCGGAGTCATGATCCGGGCAATCTGATCGTATTCCTTATCCTTGAAAACGCCCATGATCAGAATAAAGTTCCTGCCAGGAAAGCAGTGCCTTAACGTCTGGGCAAGACATCGTACGGCAGGAGGATTGTGGGCGCCGTCTATGAAAAACAGGGGCGCTTCCTGAAGACAGGTAAAGCGTCCAAACCACTGAACTTTATGAAAGCCACGCTGGACAGCCTCTTTTGAAATAGAATATCCGTTTTCTCTGAGACAGGAGATGACGTTTAAAGCCGTGGCTGCATTGACAGCCTGGTGTTTTCCGGTCAGCGGAACATAGAGAGGATCCTGTGAGCGGTAAGTGATCGTCTGTCCCCGGTAATTTTCCTGGAGCTGGCGGATATCTGCTTCCTCAGTCTGATAGAACGGGCATCCGTAAGCACCGGCCCGGCTTTGAAGCTCCTGAAGGACTTCTGGACGCTGGGGAGCCGAGACGACACAGCTCTTTGCTTTGATAATACCGGCTTTTGTGCGGGCAATCTCTTCAAGGCTGTCGCCGAGAACACCCAGGTGATCCAGGCCGATGGACGTAAATACTGCGCATACAGGAGGCGGAATGATATTGGTGGCGTCTCCTTCTCCGCCCATTCCACACTCCAGGACAACCAGATCACAATGTTCTTCTTTGAAATATAAAAAAGCTATTGCGGTTTCCACTTCAAAAACAGTCGGACTTGACTTACCGGCTGCTTCCATGCGGGCAATAGCTTGCTTTGCTTTTTCGGTCAGTCTGGCAAATGCTTCTTCAGATATAAAGGCGCCGTCTATCTGAATCCGCTCCAGATAGGAAATCACTGTCGGCGATACATATCTGCCGGTCCGGTATCCTGCTTCGCTTAATACGGATGAAGTGTATGCGAGCACAGATCCTTTTCCATTGGTTCCGGCGATGTGTATGAACTTCAGATCCTTCTGGGGATCACCCAGTTCATGCAACAGTTCACGAATCGTATCCAAGCCAAGTACACTTCCGTATTTCGACACGCGGTCCAAATATACCCTTGCTTCTTTGTAGGTCACGTTCTTTCTTTCCCTTCTATGAAATTTTCCCTGTTTCCCATCATATCACTAAAATCAGATTCCTACAAGTGGTAAATGGGGACGTACACTTTTGCAAATGGTGTGCTCCCCGTCAAGTAGACAGTGAAAAAAATATAAAGTTTTTTGGTTGTC
>OGRN01003339.1_pt1 | contig 11482 bp, 7 predicted proteins | sample 1553401 | NCBI WGS metagenome assembly OGRN01 (sample SAMEA2580096, study PRJEB22360) | human gut metagenome | biome: human gut; feature: human-associated habitat; material: faeces | place: Denmark | collected 2008/2010 | reverse complement strand
CAATGTTTCTGAAAAAACCCTATGACGATTAATAGAAGGAGATTTATCTGTTACAACAGCCGTTACATTTAAAACGCATTTGCAGTCATTCTTTATAATTTCATTTGCAGCCAGCAAACCACCCTTATTATGGTCAGAATAGATGGTTGGAATCTCTTCCGCAACTCGATAATCAAATGCCACAATAGGAAGATCCAGATTCTGATATTCGGACTCTGCTAACATATGCGTTCCAAGAATAATACCATCTACCATATTTTCTCTCATCATTTTTATATAATCTCTTTCTTTATCTTCCGTATCTCCGGTATTACATAAAAAAAGTTTATAATGATGTTTATAAAGTTTTTTTTCGATGTATTTCGTTATTTCCGCCCAAAAAGGATGCGAGCTGTCAGGCACGATCAGACTAATATAATAAGATTTTTGTCTAAAAAGGTTTCTAGCAATCTGATTTGGGACATAATCAAGCTGATCAATTGCTTTATATACACTTTCGTATGTATCCTGTGATATATACCCTTTATTATTCAATACTCTTGAAACAGTTGTTACAGAAACTCCAGCCAGTTTGGCCACATCTTTAATATTTGCCATTCAATCCTCCGCGATTTTACAGATTCGCTTGTTTCTTTATATTATAACTATTTATTCATGTATTTCGCAAGCCAAACTCTACTTTTGCACACAAAATCTTCAAAATGCTCTAGTCAACCTCTTATTCTGTTTCTGCTCGGATCAATAATACCCTATTTTCCAACAATTTCTTTGAGAACACCCTGAACAACAGCTTTTACAAGTTCATCCTGGGATGGCTGGTCTAATACACCTTTTCCATTGCTTGAGAAAAGTATCATCTTCTTCATGGTTTCCTGTTTAACAGCCTCAACTGCCGCCGGAATCAAATCAATGATACCTTTATTCATAGTTTCGAATTTACGGAACTCAGCTTCTACTGCTGCAACGTTGATATCTGTGAAGATATTGATCTTACTGATACCTTCCTGAATTGCGCGTTTGAAGTCGTTGTCTGTAAGTCCGGATCCACCATGAAGAACAAGCGGTACATCTACAGTATTTGCAATTGTATGAATACGTTCAAAATCAAGTTTCGGTGGAAGTTTGTATGCTCCGTGAGCAGTTCCTACTGCGATTGCAAGAGCATCTACACCAGTTTTGTCAACAAAGTCTTTGGCCATTTTAGGATCTGTATAGAAGTCAGCCGGATTGATATGAGAGCTTCCCTCTGCAGAATCCGGGTTATCTCCTACATGTCCAAGCTCACCCTCGATGGTTGCCCCATAAGAGTGCGCGATGTCTGCCATCTCTTTAACTTTTCTTACATTATCTTCATAAGAATCTGTAGAGCAGTCGTACATAATGGATGAGAATCCAAGTTCCAGTGCTTTCAGACAGGTTTCTTTCTTAAGACCATGATCCAGATGGATAACAACCGGAACATTTGCTTTCTTAGCCATAGGGATAAGGTAATAGGAAACCTCCTCCAGTGGTCCGTATGGAAGAAGTACTTCCGCAGTTCCCATGATAACCGGTGACTGAGAATTTTCTGCTGCTGCAATGATTCCTCGCGCCAGTTCCAGGTTTACCGCATTAAATAGTCCTACTGCATATTTTCCCTTTTTTGCCGGATAAAGCACATCATTCATATTAACTAACATTTTTTCTACCTCTTACTTTCTTTTTTCCCAACCTGCGGCAATCTTCTTCTGTACTTCATCAAGTGGAATGATTCCACTGAGCGCATCATAGGTCTGTACACAGAGCGCTCCGGTCGCTGTTGCAAGATGAAGAGCATCCTCCCAGCTTTTGCCTTCCAGGATAGCACTTAAGAATGCAGCAATCGTCGTATCTCCGGCGCCTGTTCCAGATGCGACTTTGTCTTTTTCTACGAAATAACTCTTCTCAAAAGCTTCTTTGACTGCCCATGTCTCCGCAATCTCTTCTCCGATTCCACCACCAATCTTCAGAAGCTGTTCCTTGGCTGCTGTGCGAAAATAGATGCCCGGTGTACCACATTTGATCAGGATAACTTTTGCACCATAGGAGAGAAGCTTATCTGCCAGTGGCCTGATATCTTTTTCAACATCAAGGAAGTTCGTTACATCTGAACCATTTGCCCTTTCGTTCCATTCATGATAACGGTCACGGTCCAGCATAATGCAGAGTTCTTCAACACTCGGCACAAAGAAATCAATGTACGGAATCACAGATTTCAGAACTTCGTTCCAATCCTGGGTACCTGCTTCTGTACTTTCTTCAAACATTGCCATATCAACAGAGATTGCAACTCCCTGTTCATGAACAGCCTTTAAAAGACGAACCAGTTCTTTGCCGCCATCAATATACATCTTCCGCATCAGCGATGGATAGCCAAAATGGAACAGATTTGCTCCTTTTACCTTTTCCAGATCGATATCATCCAGAGTAAATGTATCATTAGCACCTGAGCAGTGAAGGAAGATCCTGTCAATGCCTGCCGGTGCAAGGATTACAGAATAAGAAGTTCCGACTCCTTTTCTTACAATCATGCTCTCCGGAGATGCACCATATTTTTCCAGTTCGTTGAGAACCATCTGACCAAATGCATCATCTCCGACCATTCCCATTAGTTCTACATCTGCGCCAAGACGTTTCATGCCAACACCTGTGTTGGATACCGATCCGCCAAGACTTACTTTGGCCGCATCCATTGCGATTAGTTGCCCCGGTCTGAAAAGGTCTTTGATGTTTTTTTCTTCCTTGCTCTTAAAAGCCGGTGTAATATCCAGACAGATATGTCCGGCTGCAATTGCTTTCTTTATGCTCATGTTCTATCCTCACAGTTATTTCTTACCATACCGATTTTATTCAGTTTCATAAGCATATATATCCACCTTATGCTCTCCTGTCATTTCCTTGCCAAAGGAACCTTCCACCAGATTTCCATCCATTTTTACTGTATAGCTGTCACCATGCCCATGTATCTCAAATACAAATTTTGCATTCTGATATGGAACAGAATCAAGTACTGCTCCCTCAAATTCATCCAAAATACATGGATGTATCTGAATTCCCTGTTCACTATAACGTATTCCAAAAATTCCATTAACAATAAATCCAATAAAACCTGCCGCATGCCATGGCAGGTGCGGCCATCTCCACGCTCTTTCTGTATCAACATCCATTACTTCATGAAAAGATTTATTCAGGAGCACATTTCTCACCTGTGCATAAATAAGCTTTTTCAGAAACTCTTTATTTCCACTTTCACCAGCTGCCTCTGATAACCCAAGCGTCCATGATACCCAGCATGCTCTCCAGAAATGGTTTTTTTCTTTGCGGAACGGATACCAGTTAATTCCAAACTCAGAAAATGCCTCTGGATTACTTTCGATTGTCTTCAAAAACAGATTTCTCTGTCTCTCAGTTGCAATACCAAATCGTGGCCACAAAACCATTTCTGCCCCAGTCGTCTCCCACCAGCCTTTTTCGTATGCTTCACTTCCTATTGGTCCACTTGTAAAGCATTCTTTTTCTTCATTCCAGTATTTTTCCTTTATGGATGCAAGCATTTCCTTCGAACGACTTTCCCAGAACTTAATTCTCTCCGGATAGCATCCTGTCACCTCACATATTCTGGCGACATCCTGATACATCAGGGCAAATGCAATTTCTGTTCCAAGACAGTATCCGCCATTCTCCGGTTCTTCAAAAGCATCCTGCGCAAGACACATGGTTGCATGAACCAGCTGCATTTCTTCATCATAACGTGCATCCGCTTCTTCTGCATATTTTATAATTCCAGGTAACATTTCATACAAAAGCTGGATATCTCCAGTTGTTATATAATGATCCCATGCTGCAATCGCCGGCATGGCAGCACAGTCAACACCATTATTAAATCCATGTTCAGAAATATAGGATAACGACTCCCTGGCTTCATCCGGTGCAAGTAGATTCTGACATCGAAATGCTGCATGGCAGGTATCTCTTACCCAACTTCCAAAACCTTCTCCTTCTCTTTGAAAAACAGCCGCATTCATCAGACCTTCTTGTCCTGGCAAGGCATACTTTTTATTTCTGTTCTGACACATAATATCTGTTGCAAGCGAAAATGCTGCATTTATGACGTTATGCTCTGTATGTAATTTCGGGTAGGCTGAATCTTCCGGTGCGTCCCAACGCTCGGTTCGGTTCTGGATTCTTGTCATGTCTCCCCACGGAGTATCTCTCCAGCAGAATTCTTCCACCGCGCGTACAGGTGATAAAACTATTTTTCCACCACGCAGTGCCCATGCTGCAGGTTCTCCATAAATACGATCTTCTACACATTTCTCATATATTGTGTAAGATTCAGATTTAAACAACGGCTGTCCTTTTTCTTCCTGTTCGATCAGCCTTCTGTTTTCTTCTTCATATCTCGTAGATCTTAAACCCCATATATTCAGACAAATGACAGAGGCTGTTTTTCCATTCGTATGGATTTCAAAATACGGGTCCGCATTATATTGCAGATAAAATGATGGATTATTGATATTTTCCACCTGCTCACTTCGAATCTTATAATCTTCTTTTTTCGGTCCATTATCCTGTACTATGAGCATTGCATTCTTTCTGTCTGCATATAATTCCTGAATTGCCATGTCCCTGTAGAAATGCAGATACAGTCTTCCTTTTTCCGTTGGAATTTTCATTTTATATCCCTGACAGTTCAGTGTCTGATCTAATGCCTTCCAGACCCACTTCACTCCACACAGCTCAAACTCAATTTCCGGTTCCTGTCCGACAAACATCTCCAGTTCTACCTCACAGGCCTTTGTCTGAATATCAGATAAAATATTTTCAGGTGCCAGAAGTCGGACTTCCGGCCATACGTCTGGTCCCTGACGAAATCTCATGAGAAATTCAAACTTTTTATCAATATGCTCATTATGCCACTGTCTAACCCACACTCGCAGATTATCCATCTGTGCAGCTGGCTTTATCTGTTCTCCTGAAAAAACGGATGGAATACTGATTGCATTAGATGATGCAACACCTTCACACGTTTTTTTCGCAGTCTGACCTAGAATCCAGATTTTTCCATCTTCTTCAAATTCTATTTGTTTTTCGACATCTCCAATCCATTTATCTGATTTCCGGCAGTTGATTTCAATTTCTTCTAACTCATTCTCCTCGGATTTCCAGTGCAGCAGATCCTTGCTTACAAGTCTCATAGCTGTTTGATTTTCTTCATTTCCTGTCAGTGAACATGGATCGGTTACACAATCTAAAACCCACTGTTCTCCTGCTTTTTTTACACTGTTCAGTTCCCGGATACATCCGGTTGGCGGCATATAATGAATGACAGACTTAGACAGTTCTCTTCTTCTCTGTTTTTCCGGATCATCAGAAAGTTCTATTGCATTGATCCATCTGCTCGCCGGACCTTCTGCCTGAATATCGTCCCCGAAAAAATCTTTCAGGGGATATGCCATCCAATAGTCCACTCTTGTCTTAGATACTTTCATCTGAATAGTTTCTTTTTTTCCAGTACTGTCTGAAATAGTTATAATACATGGATCTGCATTCTCTTCATAAGGAATGCGCAACCAGTTTTCTTCGTGCTTTTTCAGAAAATGCTTTTTCATTTCTGTCTCTGTTCCTTTCTGTTAGCAATCTTCTTTATTCCACTACGTCAATCTTTTTACTTCTGTAAACTTCTTTCAACAGCTCCAGCTGTTTTTCATCAGGTGCTTCAAACATCTGCTGATTCACTCCGACATGTTTTGCTTTTTCAACTCCAAAATCATGATACGGCAAAAATTCCACACTCTTGATGTTTCTTCCAAGAGCTGCAAAAAAATCTGCTGTTGCAACAGCATTTTCTATCTCATCATTGATTCCTTTTATAATTGGAAGCCTGATCATGATCGGTCTGTAATTCACCAGTTTTTTCAGATTCTCTTTGATCAGGGTATTTTCTGTTCCTGTATATTCTTTATGTTTTTCATTGTCAAACATCTTAAAATCTACAAGAAACAGATCTGCACATTCTGTCATTCTGTGTATCACTTTCCAAGGAAAAGCAAGTGCTGTTTCAAAAGCAACTGAAATATGCTCTTTCTGAAGTCTGTTGCACAAATCATATAGAATCTCTGCCTGCATCATTGGTTCTCCACCGGAAAAAGTAACACCACCTTCTGAAATTTCATAGAGTCTTCTGTCTCTGAGCAAAAGTTCCGATAATTCTTCAGCAGAATAATAACTTCCTACGATTTCCAATGCTTCTGTGCAGCAAATTTCCACACACTTTCCACACACAGTACAAAGAGTTCTTTCATAAATATGCTGCCCGTTTTGTATCTGTTGTGCTCCTGAGGGACAGATTTCAATACACTGACCACAGCCAATACATTTATTTTCCGTATAACTCAGTATACTTTCCTTTTTCCATGTCTCCGGGTTGTGACACCATTTGCACCGCAAATTACATCCCTGTAAAAATACAGTTGTCCGTATTCCCGGTCCGTCATGCAGAGAAAAGTTCTGTATCTGACTTACCAGTAATTTTTGCTTCATTTTACCGCTTACCTCTGTGTACGCTGAATTACCTCATTCTGCATTTCCGCAGTCAATGTATGGAAATATGCACTGTATCCACACACTCTTACTACAATATTTTTATGTGTTTCCGGATTTTTCTGTGCCTCTAAAAGTGCATTCCTGCTGATAACATTAAAATCCATAATGCTTCCGCCATTTTCACAGAAGGCCCGCATCACACTTGCAAACAATGACGGCTGCGGAGTTTTATACATCAGTGGAATGTCCATATAAATAACTGCCCCACCCGGATATTTCGTGTAATCCATTGTTTTTATTGCATCAAGTAATGCTGCAATATTGATGTTTTCTGTACTTTCACTTGGGTTAACGCCTCGTGAGAGAGCACTTTCACTTTTTCGTCCATCGGCCGTTGCAATCGTTACATTTTTAAACCAGTTATAAGAATAAAAAGCAAATAATGACGGCTCAAATTTTCCGCCTCTGTAATTTGCCTGTCCTCCAAGACATTCAGCCAGATCATCCATAACCTTTTTTCCAAATTCTGTAGCATCTTTATCCTTGCAGAATTTTGGGACTTTATGAAGCAAATATTGTCGAAGGATCTCATCATCTCTGAAGTCTTCTTTCATCGCTTTAAGCAGGTGACCAAATGTCGTAATCTTATCTTCATATACTGCCTTCTTTATCGCATATAACGAATCAATTACTGTCCCTGCACCCGCAGCAGCAAAATTATCTGTATTATAGACAGCACCGCCTTCTGAGACATCTTTTGCCGTCTCAGTACATGATGGCATAGTTGCAGAAAAGAACAACGACGGATTTATTATTTTCCACCATGAACCATATTCGTTATATTTTTTCACAAAGAAATTCAGTTCATTTCTATAATTTTCAATTACAATATGATAGAATTCTTCAAAATCGCTCGCATTCGCAGCTGGAATAAATTTAAATCCATCCCTTTTAAATACGTCATTCCAGTACTCTGGATATAAGGATCCATTTAACATCTGCACAAGATTAAGATAGGTATATGCTCTGCTGTTGACTTCATTAGAAAGACAGATTTCCTGGCAGCCACCTGCGACATAAAGTCGACAGTCTTCCAGACTTTTTCCCTGCTTCTGATTTGCTGGAATTATCACATCATCATTAAAGACAGACAGCACATTCAGACCCATTCCTGCCAATTCACCAACCTGCATCAGAAATTCATCCGGATGCTTTGCCGATATTCTCACCTGTAGTTTCGGATTTGCAAAATGATATTTTTTATAACTGTTTATGATCATCCTGCTTATGTCATTATAAACAATATTGCCATTTTTATCACATCCGCCTATAATAATATCTGCATTTGTGCCCCCTGGCAGGTCTGCTTCAAGATCCCATCTTGCATCTGTCATTGATACAAAACAGTCAACCAGTTCCTGCGCCTCATCCGGCGTTATTCGATTATTTTTCAAATCTCTTTCATAATAACTAATCAGGATTCTGTCCAAATGGCCAATCACAGCAAATCCAAGACCATCTAACGCATTGCACATCTCACGCGTAAACCAGATTGCACACATTGCTTCATAAAATGTTTCTGCCGGTTCAGATGGAATTCGGCGTGCCGTAACAGCAATCATTTTAAGTGCCTTTACATGTTCCTCATCGTGTTCTGTTTTCAGCATTTCCTCCGCTTTTTCTGCAAATCTTTCAGAAATTTTTTGCAGACTTCGGCATACATCGACCATACATTTTAAAAAATCCTGCTGATGATCTGTAAGATTTTTCTCTTCCAGACGCATCATTGCATGTCTGATTATTCCTGATAGACCATATTTCAACACAGTTTCACAATTTGCATAGTGATGCGCCGCATCCATAAACTGTGGTCCGTTCATGACACCATATTTTCCGTAGTATCCACTCCATTCTCCATATTCATCTACAAAATCTGGGTATTGCTTCATTAGCCAACATCCAATGCCTGGCTGTGGCGGGAACGATGCCGTAACACTGTTCTGTTCTCTTCCTGTATCAATTTCTGCATAAAACGGACTGGATGGAAAAAGAATCACTTCAGCATCCCTGGCTGCAATTCTGTAGATCCATGTTTTTTTCTGAAAAGAGCTTGCCTTTGGATTTTCTTTCTGGAGGCGGTCCAGTTCTTCTTCCATTCTGGAAACATCGGTTGGATAATTAGAATATACCTCTTTGGTCTCTTTAAAATATTCTTCTTTATTGAATCGATAACCTGCCATCATGCGTTCCTCCTGAGTTGCCTTAAAAATTTAAAACTACCTTCAATGCAGTTCTGTCTTTTACTGCCTGAAATCCTTTTTCATAATCATCTATTGAAAATCTATGTGTCACAAATAAATCGATGTCTATTTTCCCATCCATAATCGCATCACAAACCGGCTTATGTACTTCTGCTTCTACCTCAGGCACCGGCCACTGCACATACTGAATATTGAAATTCCTGAGTTCCGGTAATGGTACATTCAGATTTTCTCCGCTTTTTAAGCCATATACAGCAATTGTCCCTGTCTCTTTAATATAGTCCAGACACTGCGTGATTGTCTGATTTGATCCAATCGTATCTATACAGATATCGGACTTTCTGTCAAACAGATCAGAAGCTTTTTTCTTTTCTTCTTCGTCTTTGTTAAGAAATGTACCTGCTGCTCCCAGTTTTTCTGCTGTTTCCAGCTTGTCTCTGTGATTTCCCAGGACATAAATCTCCTGAATTCCCATCAGTTTTGCACAGCTTAGAAAAGCAAGTGCAACCGGTCCGTCTCCGAGTATGACCATCTTCTTTTTATCTTCAACGCCGATTCTTTTTAATGCACTGTATGTTTCCTTTAAAGTTATCAGCATAGAAGCAGCTTCTGCCTGCATTCCTTCCGGGCACACCTGCTGTGTAATTCCAAGATTAATATCTTTTACATCGGCCTGGTCTGCCATGGCTGCTTTATAATCTTTTACAATTCCATATTCAGCAAATCCGCCCCAAGCGCTGGAAAATTTCTCATTATCCGGTTGTCCTGCCCTGACTACAAGATCTCCCACTTTAAAAGAAGTAACTTTTTTGCCGATTTTAACAACTCTTCCTGCATCTTCGTGTCCTAAAACCGCCGGATATCTCGTTACTTCTCTGACTTTTCCTCCAATAACTCCCAGATCCGTTCCGTTACAGATCATACAGCATTCATTTTTTACCAGTGCTTCATACTCTCCGATCTCCGGAATCGGAAGCTTTTCTTCCAGGTACAGTTTATTGTCTTCTGTTACCACTAAACCTTTCATAACTGATCTCCTTTTTACTATTTAATGCCGGTTGCAGCTACAGACTGCATAAAATATTTCTGGAATACAAAAAACAGAATCAGAACAGGAATCATTCCAATCACGATAACACCCATGATCAGATTCCATGTCGGCTGTTTGATTACAGATGCGCCACAGATTGAACTTATTCCCAATGTTACTGTCCATTTGCCTTCACTTCTGACGGATAACAACATCCAGATCAGATTATTCCACGCAGAAATAAATGTATAAATTCCTAATGTTGTCATACTTGATTTCGTATTTGGCAGTAAGATCTTCCAGAATATCTGGAAATGATTTGCTCCATCAATTTTTGCTGCTTCATCCAGTTGCTTCGGTATTCCCATATAAAACTGGCGCATAAGAAATGTTCCAAACGGAATGGACCATGCTACCTGCGGAAGTATCATCCCCATATATGTATCCAGCATATTGAGATTTCTACACAGATTATAAGACGGAATCAGTCTTACAGTAATCGGAATCATCATCGTTGACAAATAAAGAATAAAAACAATATTTCTGCCTTTGAACTCAAGTCTGGTAAATACATATGCAGCTAAACTACAGAGGAAAATAGTAAGTGCGGTCACTGCTATCGCAACAATAAATGAATTAAAAAAGCACTTGGGAAAATCCAGCAGCTGCCATGCTTTTGTAAAATTCTCCCATTGCGCTGCTTTCGGCAAAATTCTTCCAACACTTGTTGCAAGATCTGTATCCGATTTCAATGCAGTAGATAATATATAAACAAATGGAAACAGCATGATTACTACAAATGCAGCTATAATTACCCAGATTAAACTGTCTCCCAGAATTTTCTTTCTTAATTTTCTGGACATAGTCTCTTCTCCCTTCTCAGTCTTTGTCACTTGTCAACTTTAACTGTACAACCGAAATAATAATCGAAAGAATAAAGATAAATACTGCCATTGTACAGGAATATCCCATTTTCAAAGATGAGAAAGCAGTCTTATATAATGTCAGCCCAGTTAAATACGTACTTGTTCCAGGTCCACCATTTGTCATCGTATAAACAAGATCAAATTCCTGGAAAGTACCGATTACACACATGAGAATAATATATGTAAGAACTGGTTTCAGCTGCGGCAATGTAATATAAACAAATTTATGCCATGCATTTGCACCGTCCAGATCTGCCGCTTCAAAAAATTCCTGCGAAATTTCCAGACGTCCTGCAACAACCATAACCATGTAATATCCTGCCCATCTCCAGATTGTTACGATTGCCATAGAACCCAGTGCAATCTTGCCATCTGTCAGCCAGCCAATTTTTTCGAATCCCAATACACTCAGGAAGTTATTGATAACACCATAATTCGTTCCCATCAGATATCTCCATGCAACACCGGTTGCAACCAGAGAAAGTGCACATGGTAAAAAGAAACTGCCTCTGATAAATTTCGAAATAACTTCACTTTTATTATTTGCAAACAACACAAGTTCACACATAATGATAGAAAAAATGACAATTGGCGGAACATTCATCAGGATATACTTGATCGTGTTGCCCAGACTTGTCCACCAGAGTTTATCTTTCAGCAGATTTTGATAATTCTCTAATCCTGTAAATATCTTACCTTTT
>OGRN01003331.1_pt1 | contig 11498 bp, 8 predicted proteins | sample 1553401 | NCBI WGS metagenome assembly OGRN01 (sample SAMEA2580096, study PRJEB22360) | human gut metagenome | biome: human gut; feature: human-associated habitat; material: faeces | place: Denmark | collected 2008/2010 | reverse complement strand
TCAGTTCTTTTTTCTTTCCGAACGTCTTGCCGTCTTCCGTTATAACCAGAACGGTATTGCCCTCACGTCCGGTGCGGATGTAATCATATTCCCCGTCTTCTAATTTGACATTTCCTGTATAGTACAGATACATTTTTCCATCTTCAATAAATGCGGATCCGGAATATACTCCGTGACAGTCAAATGGCTGATCTGGATAAAGTGCGGTACCCTGATATTCCCACTTAATCATATCCTTGCTGGTATAGTGACCCCACATCTTCACACCGCCTTCTGCATTAAACGGCGAATACTGGAAAAACGCGTGATAGATACCCTGGAACTGGCAGAGTCCATTTGGATCATTCAGCCAGCCGACCGGCGGCATCAGGTGTAGTTTTTCACGAAATTTTCTATCTGATACGGATAACTCTTCTCTGGTTTTCTGGCTTTGTTCTGCTGTCTCTACTAATTTTACAAGATCTCTTGTTAATGCGTTCATAAATCAATCGTCTCCATCTATCTATAAGCATTATTTCTATACACATTATTTTATAAGTGTCATAACTTTACTTGTTGTCTTAACTTCAGCAGGTTCTGCTTTTGTTACATTTCCGAATTCATCTGTATTTGTCAGAATCATCATTGTTGTCGTCTGATATCCTGCATTCTTGATTTCCTCAAGATCCGCTTCTACCAGAATATCTCCTGCATGTACTTTGTCGCCATCAGAAACTTTCTTTGTAAATCCTTTTCCATCCATCTTTACAGTATCGATACCGATATGGATCAGAAGTTCGCCACCCGCTTCTGTTGTGATACATACGGCATGACCTGTCTCGAAGATATTCGATACTTCTCCGTTGCATGGCGCTACGATTTTTCCGTCTGCAGGCTCTACTGCAACGGTAGCTCCGAGCATCTCTGATGCGAATGTCTCATCTGCTACTTCTGCTAACGGAATCTGTGTTCCATTTACCGGGCTTGTTAATGTCTCTTCTGTTGTAGCTGCTGTTGTGTCGTCTGTTGCTACTGTGTCTGTTGTTTCCATATTTTCTACTGCTGCTGTCTCTGCTGCATCTGCGGTTGCTGCCTTTGGTTCTGCATCCTTATAGATCAGGAATGAGATCACGAATGCTACGCCAACTGCAATCACCATCTCGATCAGGTACTGAAGCGGCTGGTTCAGGCAGAGCAGGATACCGAAGATACCTGTCACACCAGTTCCTTTCGCTCCAAGATGTACCAGTGATGCATATAATGCCCCACATCCTCCACCGATACATCCGGCGATGAATGGTTTGAAGAATCTTAAGTTTACACCGAAGATTGCAGGCTCTGTAATTCCCATAAATGCACTGAGTGATGATGGAAGCGCCAGAGATTTGATCTTCTTATCTTTAGACTTAATACCTACTGCAAGTGCTGCAGCTCCCTGTGCTACGTTGGCTGCACTTGCAAGTGGAAGCCAGTATGTAACACCGTATTTTGCAAGCTGTCCGATGTCAATGGCTGTATACATCTGATGAATACCGGTTACTACGGTTGGTGCATATAAACCTCCCATGATCAGACTTCCGATTCCGAGAGGAAGCGTTAGCATCCACTGGATTGCTCCGAGAATTGCATTTTCAGCCCATACGAAGATCGGTCCTACAATTGATAATGTAAGATAACCTGTTACAAATACGCTGACCAGAGGTGTTACGAACAAGTCAAGAACTTCCGGAACGATCTTATGTAACTTCTTCTCGATCACTGCCAGAATCCATACGGCGATGATAACCGGAATGACGTGTCCCTGATATCCGACCATATCGATCTTGAACAGTCCGAAGAAGACGCTCTGTGTCTGCTGTACACCCTCTGTTGCTACAGTATAAGCATTCTGCAGTGACGGATGGATCATGATCATACCGATAACTGCGCCAAGATACTGGTTCGCACCGAATGCTTTTGCAGCTGAGAATGCGATCAGGATCTGCAGGAATGTGTAAGCAATGTTACTGAACAGATTCGCAAATACATAAATCGAACTGTGTGTATTAATATGGAGGAATCCGTTGCTATTCATAAAATCAAGTGAGTTCATGATTCCCATTAAGAAACCGCTGGCTACGATGGCCGGAATAATCGGTACGAAGATATCACCAAGCAGCTTGATCGCACGCATGAACCAGTTCTGCTTCTCTGCAGCTGCCTCTTTTGCCTCTGCTTTCGAGCTTGCCGTGATACCTGCAATGTCGATGAACTCGGCAAATACTTTATTTACCGTACCGGTTCCGAGGATAATCTGAAGCTGTCCCGATGCTTCGAAGACTCCTTTTACCCCATCTACATTTTCAAGTGCTTCTTTACTTACTTTCTTATTATCTGCAATGACAAGACGAAGTCTCGTTGCACAATGTGCTGCAGATGCAATGTTCTTACTTCCGCCGACATGATCCAGGATGTCCTGTGCGGTCTTTCTGTAATCCATATTAACTCTCCTTCCTCGTTCTATGTGTAATCGTTTTCACATCTTGTGATTTTATAATAAGAAAAAAAATGCCATTTGTAAAGATGGCATTTTTACTGATATTTGCTATTCGATTTTGTGCGGTTTGCACGAATTCTGTTGTTTTTGACTGATTCGGAATCTATTTACACATTTTGCACACTGATTTTCTGCTCCGGCATCTCTTAGTCTTCTATATTTTCTTCCGGATCATCAATGTTAGCGAGCCGGAATCCAAGTTTGATCTCTACCGGAATGCTTTCATCCCTTTCTATTACATCCAACAGGAGTTCTGCGCCCCGGATTCCACTGGTCTTATAGCCAAAATGCACTGTTGGTATTCCACCTGTTACCGCCTTTAAAAGCTGATTATCGCCAAATCCGGTAACCTGAATCGATGTATTTTCTAATATATAACGGAATCTGGATCCTGTGTCTTCTACATTCTTCGGAATCTGACTTCCGGCATAAGTATGAATCGCTTCGATTGCCCCGGCTGCGATTGTATCAGTGGCGCATGATATGATATCGATGTCATGTTTTTCATTCAATAATTCCAGAACCTTTTCATATCCGGATTCTGTCGTGAACTCCGCCACCTTATAATATCCGTCTTTTAATTCTTTTCCCGACCTTTTCAGACCTTCCCGGAATCCATCTTCTCTGGCCGCTCCAGCTGCTTTATCTTCTCTTGATACTCCGATATATGCAATCTCTTTCCGGCTCTTTGCCGCAACCGCACATCCCATGGCCTCCCCTGCGCCGTAATCATCATGATAAATACAGTTCGCATATTTCGTATGCTGACCAATCACAACCACCGGTACTTTCGATTCTTTCAGAAATCTCCGGTGTTCCGCCGTGATCATCGTTCCCACAAGAATAATCCCGTCTACCGGATAATTCTCGAACAGACGCATATACTCTATTTCCTTCGCCGGTGTATTATCCGTTCCGGCAAGCAGCATCTGGTAATTCCGCTCCGAAAGAACCTTTTCGATTCCTGCCATGATCCGGCTGATGGATTCTGAATTAATCTTTGGTACAACCACCCCGATCAGACACGCTTTCTTGGTTCTAAGCATACGCGCCTGCGCCGATGGCTGATAGCCGGTCTCATCAATTACTTTCTTAATCTGTTCTTTCTTCTCGTCACTGACGTATCCGCCGTTCAGGTATCTCGACACCGCTGCGCTGGATACTCCTGCCAGTTTGGCAATTTCTTTAATCGTCATACGCTGTTACTCCCTCTGTTCTTCTTCACTGCAGAATATTATAGCACATTCCTTCTACAGATTTTCTCCATTCTTACTGATTAGTATTTATCTGTATTATAACTGAAAAAGCCCGCCTAAGCGAGCTTTTTGCCAGATTGCGTATTAACCTTCAAACTGACTATGGTATAACTTATGGTAAAATCCACCTTTTTTCAGCAATTCTTCATGATTGCCCTGCTCGATGATCTTACCGTCTTTCATAACTAAGATTAACGAAGCATTCCGTATCGTCGAAAGTCTGTGTGCCACGATAAAGCTTGTTCTTCCTTTCATCAGCTTATCGAATGCTTCCTGTACCTGCAGTTCGGTACGGGTATCGATACTTGATGTCGCCTCATCCAGGATCAACATCGGCGGCAGACAGAGCATGACTCTTGTGATACACAGAAGCTGCTTCTGACCCTGGCTGATACTGTCTTCGTGAAGCACCGTGTCCAGACCTTTTGGAAGTCTCCGGATGAATTCCCAGCTTCTTGCTTCCTTCGCTGCACGAATGATCTCTTCATCGGTTGCATCCGGTTTTCCAAAGCAGATGTTGTCTCTTACGGTTCCGCTCTTGATCCAGGTATCCTGCAACACCATACCAAAGCTGCTTCTAAGGGCATGTCTGGATACCTCCCGGATGTCCTTTCCATCCACCAGGATCTTTCCTTCATCTACATCATAGAAGCGCATCAGCAGGTTGATAAATGTCGTCTTACCGCATCCTGTCGGACCAACGATTGCAATACGCATACCCGGTTTTACATCCAGATTGAAGTTCTCGATCAGTTCTTTTTCTTTATCATAACTAAATGCCACATCGTCGATTGTAACATTGCCATCAACTTTAGCAAATGCTCCTTCCGCATCCAATGTCTCTTCTTTCTGCTCTAACAGATCAAAGATACGGTCCGCACATGCCAGCGCATTCTGCATCTCTGTGACTACCGAACTGATATCGTTGAACGGCTTCATATACTGGTTCGCATACGCTAACAGTACAGAAAGTCCTCCGACCGTCAGCGTGCCGCCCGGTATCAGAAATGCTCCAAGTAAAGCTACTCCAGCGTAAATGATATTATTGACGAATCGTGTGGACGGGTTCGTTAAACTGCTGTAGAACACTGCTTTCTGGCTGTAGTTCTGCAGTTCTTTATTGATCTCATCAAATCTTCTGGATGATTCTTTCTCGTACCCAAATGCTTTTACTACTTTCTGTCCGCCGATCATTTCTTCAATCAGTGCGGTCTGCCGTCCTCTGGTCTCACTCTGCTTCCGGAACATCGTATAAGATCTGGAAGAAATGAATTTCGCCACTACGAAACTAAATGGTGTCAGTACGATCACCAGCAGTGTTACCCACACATTCTTAGAGAACATGAAAATCAGTGTCACAACGATCGTCACGATTCCTGAAAATAACTGTGTAAATCCCAACAACAGACCATCGGATAAGATATCTGTATCTGCAATGACACGGCTTACAATATCTCCGGTGCTGTGCTGATCCAGATAAGACAACGGCAGTACCTGGATATGACGGATTGCCTGTGAACGGATATCCTGCACGATCCGGTAAGTCATCCGGTTGTTCAACAGATTCATGAACCACGTAGCAAATGCTGATATCACGATAAAAATCAGAATCTGCTTCAGATAATACCACATCATATCAAAGTTCACCTGATGTGCCGATACAACTTCATCAATTGCATCACCGAATAAAACCGGCACATATAACTGCAATACTACAGAGATTGCAGCAAAGATTACACTGAATACAAGGAAAATCTTATACTTTCCTATGAGCTTTAATAATTTCTTCATTACTCTGCCGCTCCTTTCTCTGCCTTCTCTGTCATTTTATCCGCTTTGTCCAAATCTTTTCCGGTTTCCTTTGAAGATTTAACTGCAGCCGGACGTTCTTCCGGGAACTGTGAATAATAGATCTCCTGATAGGTCTCGCAAGTCTCCATCAGTTCTTCATGGGTTCCCTGTCCTGCCAGCTCACCGTCCTCCATAACCAGGATCTTGTCTGCCTGACGGATACCGGAAATTCTCTGAGATACCAGGAAGGTTGTCACATTGCCTTCCAGTTCACCGATTGCTTTACGAAGCGCTGCGTCTGTCGCAAAATCCAGCGCACTTAAGCTGTCGTCCAGAATCAATATCTCAGGCTTGCTGACCAGTGCACGTGCGATCGTCAGACGCTGCTTCTGTCCGCCGGACAGGTTACGTCCGTTCTGTTCTACTTCAAAATCAAGCTTTCCAGGCTTAGCTTCTACAACATCTTTTGCCTGAGCGATTGTGATTGCTTTCCACAGATCTTCATCTGAAGCCTGATCATTGCCCCACTTCAGATTGTCGCGGATACTTCCTTTGAACAGGATGGAACGTTGCTGTACCACTCCGATCTCACTGCAAAGTTCTCCCTGCGGATAGTCCTTTGCATTGATACCATTTACTTTTACCGTTCCTTCCTGTGGATCATAGAATCTCGGGATCAGGCTGACCAGTGTACTCTTACCACTTCCGGTTCCTCCGATGATTCCGATCGTCTGTCCTTTCTTCGCACGGAAGGTGATGTCCGATAAGCTGGATGCTCCGGCACCTTCGTATGTGAAGGTGACGTGGTTGAATTCAACTGCCAGATTACTGTCGGCCTGATCATTCTCGCCGTCTGTCTCATATTTTCTTTGATCAGCATTTATCTGTTCATTCTTCATCTGCTCAGCCGCCACTTTGTATTCCATGCTGGACTTCACATCCAGAATACCGGCCACACGGTCTGCGCAAGCCATTGATTTGTTCAACGTAATGATCAGGGATGCCAGCTTGATCAGTTCTACGATAATCTGTGCCATATAGTTATACAGCGCTACTACCTGTCCCTGCTGCAAATTCCCGATATTGACCTGCACTCCGGCACGCGCGATCAGTAACACAGTTGCTCCGTTAATCAATACATACGTGAGCGGATTCAGAAGGGCAGAAATTCTTCCTACGAACTCATTCAATCTTGTAAGTTCTCTGTTTCCTTCTTCGAATTCTTCCACCGACTGTTCTTCCCTGCAGAATGCACGGATGACACGGACACCTGTCAGATTCTCTCTCGTAAGTCCTGTCACACGGTCCAGACCTGCCTGTACTTTCTTGAACAGCGGAATACTGATCAGCATAATCGAAAATACAACGCCAAACAGGATCGGTACTGTCACTACAAAGATCAGTGCACAGCGTACATTGATGGTAAATGCCATCACCATCGCACCGATTACGACAAACGGACTTCTAAGTAACAGACGCAGTCCCATGTTAATTCCGTTCTGCACCTGGTTCACATCGTCCGTCAGTCTCGTGATCAGTGTGTCTGTTCCGAGCGTATCCAGTTCTGTAAATGACAATCCCTGGATATGGTCGAACATTGCCTGTCTGACGCTGGTCGCAAATCCAACACTTGCCTTTGCGGCAAAGAACTGTGCGGTAAAACTGCACAACAGTCCGACTGCTGCCATGAGCAGTAACACGAAAAACATTTCCACAATATATCCATGGTCATTCTTCGCAACGCCCACATCAATAATCTGAGCTATCACAACAGGAACCATAAGGTCGAACACGACTTCCAATAATTTGAATAGCGGTGCCAGAATACTCTCTCTGCGGTAAGGTCTCAGAAACTTCTCAAGACGCTTCATTTCTTTCACTCCATTCCTTTTTCCGATAACTAATAAGTCATCGTTATCTACTTATTATAATATCCCTTGACTGTTTTATTATAGTCCGTTATCATTGATATGAATAATATTGTTTTTATAGCTTTGCAATACAAAAAATATATAAGGCAGGTAATCCAACATGGAACTCAGACAGTTAGAATATTTCCGCGAGATCGCATCCACCGGCAGCATCAACGAAGCTGCAAGACACTTAAATATGTCCCAGCCTCCGCTCAGCTACCAGATCCGTCAGCTGGAAAATGAATTAAATGTAAAACTTTTCGACCGCACCAGCAAGGGCGTTACTCTTACTGAAGCCGGAAAGCTTCTCTACGACCGATCCGGTAATCTGCTGGAATACGCCAGATCTACCGAGCTCGAGGTCTCGAAAACCGGGAAAAAACGGATCCTGCGTATCGGTCTGACTCCCACAACTGTAGATACCATCATGCCTTATATTTCCCAGTTTTCGAAAAAAAATCCCGACGTGAACTTTGAAGTCCACGACGGGATCACTTATTCGCTTTATCAGTATCTTCTGGACGGGATCATCGATATCTCCGTTGCCAGAACACCACTGCGTCTTGACGAGGTGTCTTATATGGAATTGTGTTCTGAGCCGATGATTGCAGTATCAGCACCCAAAAATATGGTTTCAAAGACCGCTGACGTTACCACAGATACACCGCATAATTCTTCGAAACACAATGCGGTTTCTTCCTTAAAGCTCTCCGATCTTTTACATAGACCGCTGATCTTATACCGGAGATACGAAGAACTCATCATGAATACCTTTCATGCCCAGAATATGAATCCGGACATCTTCTGTGTCTGCGATGATCCCAGAGGTGCCATGCTGTGGGCGAAAGAAGATCTTGCAACTGCCATCTTTCCGCAGTCCATGGCCAGCTTGTGTGACGGACTTTGTATACAAGAATTGGATGAGCCTGATCTTATAACTAAGATACTTCTGATCTGGGCGAAGGGAAAGAAACCGGTGCCGCTGGTGCAGGAATTTCTGGATGTGTGTGGTGAGCATTAGCACATTAGAGCTTGCGGCTCACCCACCATATACCAATTATAAGATATACCGCCATCATTCCTAATATGGCAGATGTTGCAACCAGTTGATTCATATTTTCCAAAGCAACTACTAACAGCAGAAGTACAATTTCGCCACACCAATAGGACCAGATACATTTCCTTTTTCCGTAATCAGTAATCCAAGTTTTGGAATCCACGATCCAGAGTAAATTGATGAATATTCCAAAACCAATAGATACAATTAGAGAAGTGGCCGCTTCCGCTGACATATTTATCATTCCATTTTTTACAAATACAATACATAACACCAATAAATCATACGCCAATAACAATATGCCATTTCTTTTCAATGATTTGATACTTTTCTGCATATCCATCTCTCCTCTCCAAATAGAAATCTTAGATAAACCCATCTACTTCTTCCTGCAGATTTACTCCATAAGAGAATACATAGGCTAAACATAAAACAATAATTCCAAAAATGAATCCTCTCACTTCAAAATTGATATCTTTCAGTCCATTCATTTTAATCAATACTCCGCAAATATAAACGACCACATTCTGAATCGTCGGCATTACTATACTGTAAATTCCTATTTTCTTTACTCTTTCTATATTTTCTGCTGTAAACGGTGTGCCCATTTCTGGTTGTTCCTTTGTGCCTTCCAGTGACTTCAGTATTTTATGAACGTTGCGAAAAATCAGGGCCAGTAATATAGATGTTGCTCCCAACAGCAGAAGCCACACGGATACCAGATGCATCCGCATATTTCCCTTTGCATCAATCAGTGTAAAGAACATCCCGTAGGCATTCATCATGGTATCCTGTTTGATGCCGAATATAGCCCCGTTAATGTGCACGCTGTGCATAGGTATAGCCGATCCCGCCCAAAGTAATACGATACCATCGAACCAATGTAAGATTTCCAGAAATCTCATCAGACTGGTCAGTGGTTTCCGGAATTTTTCAAAACTTTTCATCTTCATATTATTCACCCTCCTCTTCATCCAGATTTCCATCAAATTTTAAAATATCACCTACATCACATTGAAGGAAATAACAGATACGATTCATCGTATGCAAACGGATACCTTTGGCTTTTCCGCTTCGGAGTACCGACAGATTGGCCTCGGTAATACCGACTTGTCTGCATAATTCTTTTGAAGTCATTCCCTTCTTTTTCAGGACTTCATCCAAGCATATACGAATTCCCATATTTCCTCCTTTCTGTGTTTGAAAATTATTGTTTTTCGATAATTTATAATTTTATTATAGCAAGGAATTATCGTTTGTCAATAATTTTTACCACGCAATATTCCAACCGTTTTTTTCGTAATTATGTGATTTTTCCAACTTTTCTTATATTTTTAACTCTAAAGAATCTTCTTTCGGCAACTACTTATAAACGCATGGCCCCAAAAAAAGATTATCCGGATAGTTCCCTTTCTCCAGATAATCTTTTCTTCTATGATTCACTATGCTGTTTTATATTCTCGCTTACTCCACTTTCGTCTTCTTCGGCAAAAACAGACTCAAAAGTAACGATACCACAAACACTCCTGCCACTGCATTTCCATTAAACACATCTCCTACCGCACTTGGAAATGCTGCAAAGAAGTTCCCGGATGTCTGTGTCAGACCAACTCCGATACTAAATGACAGTGACACGATAATCATTGTTCTGTCATCGAATTTACATTCTTTCAGCATCTTGATTCCTTCATACATGATCGATCCAAACATCATAACTGTACATCCGCCAAGCACCGCCTGTGGAAGTGAATTGAAGAATGCTCCAAGCGGCGGGAATAAAGATGCAAGTATCAGAATCAGTGCTCCCATCAGAATCGTAAAACGGTTGATCACCTGTGTCATCGTCACAAGTCCGATATTCTGACTGAATGATGTCAGCGGCAGACATCCGAAACATCCGGAGATTGCACTTGAAAATCCATCAACTGCCAGTGAACCGCGAAGTTCTTTCATCTTAAGATCACGTCCAAGTGCTCCCGTACAGACTGCCGTCGTTGCACCTGTCGTCTCTGCTGCCGATACCAGGAATACGATTGCGATCGTGAAAAATGCTCCCAAATTGAATACTGGCTTATGACTGGTCAGGAACACAAGCTTCGGGATACTGAACACACCAACCTCCTGAATCGTCTTATGAATACCGGAAAAGTCAACCATCGGTGCGATTCCCGCTACAGTAAATATAATTGCAAGTGCATAGCCAAATACCAGTCCGACCAGCACATTTAAATTCTTATATACGCCTTTTAGTACTTCTCTGGATACCAGACATACGATCAATGTAAATGCTCCAACGACCAGATGATACCAGGAACCGAAGTCTTTCACTCCACTTCCGCCGCCCCAGGAATCCATACCTACCGGCAGAAGTGACAATCCAATCGCGATAACTACACAAGCCGATACAACCGGAGTCAGATATTTTCTCCAGTACTTGGCACTCAGTCCAACAAAACCTTCAAAAATACCACCCAGAATAACTGCACCAACCATACCTTCATATCCAAGATTCGGATTCGTTGCAATTACCAACAGACTTCCAAGAAACGTAAAACTGACTCCCATAATAATCGGAAGTCCTGATCCGATCACTCCAATCGGATATAACTGTAAACAGGTTCCGATTCCGGCTACAAACATCGCACACTGCAATAACTGTGTAATCTCCGCCGAACTTAAATGCGCCCCATTACTTCTAAGTACTGCCGCACTACACACGATCAGTACCGGAGCCAGATTCGATACGAACATCGCCAGTACATGCTGTAAGCCAAACGGAATGGCTTTTCTAAGTGGAACCCTGCCGTTCAGCTTATAAATATTCTCTTCACTGACCGTCGTTATCTGTTCTTCTTTGTTGCTTTCCATGACATTTCCTCATTCTCTCTGTAAAATTTTATTTATTATAAGTTTAACTTATATTTTTCAAGAAAGCAACACGAGAATTAATAAATGCATTTATTACT
>OGRN01003326.1_pt1 | contig 11520 bp, 12 predicted proteins | sample 1553401 | NCBI WGS metagenome assembly OGRN01 (sample SAMEA2580096, study PRJEB22360) | human gut metagenome | biome: human gut; feature: human-associated habitat; material: faeces | place: Denmark | collected 2008/2010 | reverse complement strand
CCTCGGCCGGGTCGATGGTGTCAAGACGCTGCCACTCGTTGAGCATGCCGAGCGTGGCGATGGAAAGCGCCTGGGTCTGACCGCGCTGGAACAGGCCGGAGCCGTGAACGCGAGGCAAATAGCCGGGCACGATGTGCAGGGGGCGGATCTCGTCGGCACGGCGGCCGTCGGCGCGCTCGCCGGTCTCGATGACCATGGCGCGCATGGCCTTCTTCTCAAGGGCCTTCAAGGCGGCGGCGATGTCGGAGCCCCAAGCGGAAAACTCCTCCTCGTTGAAGGACTCCTCCTTGATGCGGGCCTTAAGCTCTTCGACCTTGCCCATGCGAGCCTGCTTGTCGGCATCGCTCAGAGCCTGGGACATCTCGTCGAAGAACGGGGAGATGCGCTCATCGATGGACGGGTCGGCGACGTGGATGGGCCACTCGACCGGGGTGATGTCGCAACGATCGAGGAAGCGCTGCTGAGCCTCGCAGAACTTCGCGATGGCCTGCTGGCCGAAATCCATGGCGCGCAGCATAAGATCCTCGGAAACCTCGTTGGCGCCGGCCTCGACCATGGAGATGTAATCGGCGGTACCGGCGATAGTGAGCTCGAGGTCGGAGGTTTCCTGCTCCTCGTAGGTGGGGTTCACGATGAACTCGTCGGTCTCGGGATTATGGGCGATGCGCACGCAAGCCGCAGGGCCGTCGAACGGGGCGCTGCCGATCATAAGGGCTGCCGAAGCGCCGCCGACGCAGATGCAGTCGGGAGCGTTCTTGCCGTCGCACACGAGCGTGGTGGCAACGATATGCACCTCGCGCTTGAAGCCGTCGACGAAGCCGGGGCGGATGGGGCGGTCGATCATGCGGGCGGTCAGCGTGCCCTTCTCGGACGGACGCGCCTCGCGCTTGAGGTAGCCGCCGGGGATGCGCCCGACGGAGTACATCTTCTCCATGAAGTCGACGGTCAGCGGGAAGAAGTCGTAGTTCTTCTCCTCTTTGGAGATGACGGCCGTGACGAGCACGGTGGTCTCGCCCTGCGTGACCAGGACAGCGCCGGTAGCCTGCTTGGCCAGCTCGCCCGTTTCGAAGCGGTAGGTCTTGCCGTACAGCTCGAAGGACTCGACGATCTTTTCCATGTGGTGTTCTTTCCTTCTCTATTCCTTGACCGCCGTAGTGCGGGCAAGCTTCTTCGGCCAGGGGTACTCACGTTTCCCGCTTGCCGCGAGCAGGCACGCCCTTGCGCACCCGACCGCTATGCAAAAGCCCGCGCAAGGCTGCGCGGGCTTTCGTTGACTAGATGTTGTCGCGGATGCCGAGCTTCTTGATGAGGGCACGGTAACGCTCGATGTCGCGCTCCTTGATGTACTTGAGCAGACCACGACGCTTACCGATGAGCATCATCAGGCCACGGCGGGAATGGTTGTCCTTCTTGTGGGTCTTCAGATGCTCGGTGAGGTTGCGGATACGCTCGGACAGGATGGCGACCTGAACGTCCGGGTTGCCGGTGTCATGCTCGTTGGCGCCGAACTCCGCGACCAGCTCTGCGGTGCGCTCTTTCGTGATGCTGAGTTTGCTAGGCATGCTAACTCCACCTTTCCTGCGGGCCTTGCCCGCCTTCCGTGCAGCTATCGCTGCGCTCTACTTGCTTTCCGCTGGGATCCATGTTGGATGGGGACCAAGCTAAAAGTGGCTGCCGATACGGCAACTTGTCTAGAATACGATGACCGGGCGCTTGCGCGCAAGTGCAACGGACCCACCTGCACAACTTGCGCACATATCACCTGCCTGCGCTTATTGCGCTTGACGGGCCTCGCGCAGTGCGCGGACAAGTTGGTCGGCACAGCTAGTGGAACGGCGACCGCAGGTGTTGCCCTCGAGCACGGCCGCGACATCGTCAATGTTCTTGCCGTTGACCAGCTTGCCGATGGCCTTGAGGTTGCCGTCGCAGCCGCCGACGAAATCCACGTGCTTGATGGTGTCGCCGTCGAGATCGACGTGGATCTCTCGCGAGCATACGCCCTTGGTTCGATAGGTGTACATATTCGTTTCCTCTCTCTTGGATGGTGAAAGTATGCCATAGCGGCAGACGGGCTAGCCCCTATGGGGGACAAGCACCTAAAACAATCCGCAGGTGAATAGGAAATTGAGCGACTTCAAGCGAATGGAGGCGTGCACCTGCGCCCAGGTTTGGCATAGGCGAAGCGCATCGAAGACGCACGACTGATCGACCTGGATCGAAGCGATATCCGAAAAGCGCATCCCCAGCAGCGCGCTTGCCCAGGAAAGCGTTTCCGGGGCAAGGCCGGCAACGTCGGAGACGCGGCATGCATCGCACACCACACCGCCCTCGCTGCACGAGAACGCTATGGTTCGATGGGCCGAGCTCCCCACTTCGCAGGCCAAAGGCTCGCCGCAAACGCAGCAGCGATCCAGCGAAGGGCGGATGCCCAGAAACGCGAACGCCTTGAGCAACCAGGCTGCGCAGATGGCGGGCCCATGCGCGGAATCTGCCGAGGCAAGCACATCGAGGGCCGTTTGCGTAAGCGGGAACAGCTTCGGAACCTCAAGACCGGGCTGCGTGATGCGATCGAGCAGCTCGACGATGGGAGCCGCGCAGGCGGAAAGCTCTATGCTTTCACGCAGCGCGGCATTGCCGGTGACCAAACGCGCTTCCTTGACGATATCGAGCGAACGCCCTTGGGCTAAGAGCACATCCGCCTGCGAATACAGCTCCAGCCGGGAGCTGAACTGGCTGGTAGGTTTTCGGGCTCCTTTCGCAACTGCCCGAATCTGCGAGCCATCCTGCGCAAGCAGGGACAGGATAAGATCCGACTCCCCCAACTTGGTCTTTCGCAGCACGAGCACGCGGGCGTTGTAGGTGCTTTGCGCCACGGGTTATTTGAACGATACCGACGCGACGTTGTTCGAGGAGTCGAAGGTTATGGTACCCGATACCTGTTTCGAATTCCCCGCGACCGATATGGTCTGCCCCAGAACCGATACCGACTTTGAAGCCTTGCCCGATGCGGTGAAGGCAACCGTGTCGTTACCCTGATAGGAGACGCTATCGACCGAGGACACGGTAAACGACGACCCATCTGAAGCAGTCAGCGTGGTCGAGGTAAGATACGAGCGCGCGGCAGCGGTCAGCTCGCTGGCGCGGGACTTCGCAAGCGAGACGACGACGACCGTGTCGGAGGGGACCTTCGAGCCTGCAGCGGGCTCGACGCCCATGATGGCCCCTTCGCTTGTGGTTTCGCTATACACATATACCGCCGTAGAAGACAGCCCAGCGTCCTTGATCGCCTGCACGGCCTGGTTATAGCTCATGCCTGAAACGTCGGGCACGGTATAAGCCTGCGCCACCTTGAGCGTGATGCTGGTGGAGGCCTTCGCCTTCTCCCCCTCCTCCGGGCTGACGGAAAGGACGGTGCCCTCCGGCTCGTCAGAACGCTCAAGCTGCACATCGACGTTTTCGAACCCGTTGTCCGAAAGGGCCTTCAATGCGCTGTCCTGGCTGGAACCGACCACCTTGGGAACCGTGCGAGAAGTGGACACGTGGATGACGACCTCGGCGCCCTCCTGCTGGCGTGCTCCAGCGCCCGGGTCCATGAGCAGGACAAGGCCCTCGGTGGAATCGGAGGGAACGGTTGTGGAGCGGACCGCGAAGCCCTTGTTCTGCAACATATATGTAGCATCGGCCTGCGTCATGCCTGTGACGTCGGGAACGATCTTCCCGCCCCATAGCTCCATCTGATACGTGACGCCTCCGGCTACGCCTGCAGCTAGGACCACCACCAGCGCCACGATGGCGGCGATCTTCGACCCGGGAAGCCGCTTGCTCTTCGATTCCGGCTTCTTTTCGTCTTTCGGCTTCATGTCAGGGGCAACGGGCGTTGACTCCTTTTCGGCGTGCTTAGGCTGCTCCTTCTCGGGCTGAGCAGCAGCAGGCTGAGTTCGCTTGGAGTTCTCCTGGTTGTGCTGCTGGGACTCGAAAGCCTTGGCCTTCTCGGCTTTCTTCTTCTTACGGTCGCGCTTCTTCTTGTTGGGATCGGGCGCGATGAAATCCTTTTGCTGCGACAGGTCGGCATCGGTGATGCGCGGCATCTGCATGGTGTCGCCCGAATGCCATGCGGCCTTAGGGGGCACATACCCGGGATACACGAGGAACTCGTCGAAGCCGGACAGGTCAGGCTCCCAACCCGACTTGATCGCCGGCGAAGCAGGCTTGGGGCCGAGCGTTTGGGTTTTCTCGGACTCGAAGGCAAGGTTGCGGATATCGGGAAGATCGAGCACGTGCGTGCGCTGATGCGCAACATCATCGGCGTCGCCGTGGCTTCCTTCAAACTGATTCGCCGCGTCCTCTTCGACTTCCTGAGAGCTTTCGGTTACGTCTTGCTGAGGCTGAGAGTCATCTTGCATTGCGATATCGGAGCTGTCGGCATCGTCGGCATCCCCGGCTGCTGCCTCTTCGTTGCTGCATGCCATGTCGCTTGCGTCATCAGCGTCCTCGTCTGACGCTAGCGCGTCGTCGAGCTGCACAACAGCCCCGGAATCGACGTCTTCGCCATCCTGACCGCCATCTACCGCTTCAGCGTTTTCGGCGTCAGCTTCGTGCATATCGGGAACGGCTTCGTCTTCGGTAGGTTCTTCATTGTCGATGATGCTCAACGCTTGGGCAGGTTCCGCGCCTTCGAGCAGATCGAAGGCGGCACGGGGCAGCTTGGCCCCGCACTCGTCGCAGAACTTCGCGCCATCGCGATTTTCCGTGTGGCAAGAAGGACAGATCATGCTTGAAACTCCCTTGCGCGTGCTTACATTATGGTTTCCTGCAAATTGTACCGAAAAACAGGATTGAGGTGCCGCTTGGCACCCCAATCGCAAAATATCTTAGAAACCTGAAAACAACCTGCTACAAGCCCTCGCCGTACCCGAATCGACGGATTTGCGTGGCGTCACGACGCCAGTTCTTCTTGACCTTCACCATAAGGTCAAGGTAAACGCGCGTGCCGAGCAGCTGTTCGAGATCCTCTCGGGCCTCCTGGCCGATGCGCTTGATAGCGCTTCCGCCCTTGCCGATGATGATGCCCTTCTGGGAATCACGCTCCACGTAAATGCGGGCCAAGATGCGGTTGAGGTCCTTCTTCTTTTCGTACTCCATATGCTCGATGGTGACGCCGATGGAGTGAGGGACCTCGTCACGGAACGTTCGGAGGATCTTCTCGCGAATGAACTCGGCGACGATGACCTCAATCGGCTGATCGGTTTCCATATCCGCCGGGAACCACGCCGGACCCTCGGGCAGGAAGCACTGCACCTCTTCGATGAAGGCGTCCACGTTGTAGCCGGATTCGGAGGAAAGCCCAACCATGGCATCCCAGTTCGCCAGCTTCTTAGCAGCCTCGGCCTGTTCGTGCATTTGCTCAGTGGTGACCAAGTCGCCCTTGGAAAGGACGCAGATCTTCTTCGCGTGCTTGCAATGCGGGCCATCAAGCTGGGCTGCCACCCACTCATCGCCACGGCCGACGGGCTTGCTGGCGTCGATGAGCATGGCGATGACGTCAACGTCTTCAAGCGCCTTGAGCGCAGAGGTGTTCAGCTCCTCGCCAAGCGCATCGTGGGGCTTGTGAAGGCCAGGAGTGTCCACGATGATCATCTGCATGTCGTCACGAGTATAGACCGCGCGGAAACGATGACGGGTGGTCTGGGCGGTGTTGGAAGTGATGGCGATCTTCTTGCCCATGATAGTGTTGAGCAGCGTTGACTTTCCCGCGTTGGGTCGGCCGATAAGCGTGACGAAGCCGGATTTGAAGCCCTCGCCCGAAGGGGGCGCGGCATGTCCGAAGTATGCGTCGAGGTCCATAAGACTCCTAGGTTCAAAAGGTTGATTACGATGCCAAAAAGGCCATAATCGGCGGAATGAAAACGATGCAGCCGACCACAAAGGAAGCGAGGGCACCCGCAAGCGCAGCACCCGCTGCGCAATCCTTCGCACGTCGAGCCAGTTCATGATACCCGGGACTGGCAAGGTCGACCACCGCCTCGATGGCCGTGTTGACCGTTTCAAGCGCGAACATCATGCCGATGCAGACGATGACGGCAAGCCATGAAGGCGTATCGATACGCAAGCCGAAGCCAAGCGCTATCGCAACCACGGCCATGCATGCGTCGATGCGTAGATTTCGTTCGCTGCGAACCGCTTCGAAAAGCCCGCGCCCGGCATTGGAGAAGGCGGATGTAAGCTTGTAGCGCTGCCCTTTTCCCTTCGTTTCAGCGGAGCGTACGAACGGCTTGTTGTCAGGGGATGTACCGCCCATGGCCGCTATCGCGCATTCCAGGCGGCCAAGATCTCATCTTCCAAGGCCTCCATGACCTTGGCGTCTTCCTCGACGATGTGATCGTAACCGCACAGATGCAGCAGGCCGTGAACGAACAGCAGGCTGACCTCCTGCTCGAACGTGGTGCCGAACTCATGGGTTTGACGTTCGGCCACATCGGGCGCGATGACGACGTCCCCAAGCTCGTAGACATCGCCGAAGCCCGCCGGGACCATATCGGAAAGCTCATCCTCGACGCCGTCGCATTCGAAGGACAGCACGTCGGTGGGGCCTTCCTTTCCACGATATTGCTCGTTGAGGCGGGCGATCTCCTCGTCGGTCACAAAGCTCAAGGACACCTCGGTGTTCTGAGGCTTTTCCTGATGATCGAGCACGAACTGAGCGAGTTCGACAAGCGGCATGTCCTTCAGGTCATCGCCGCGGTAATCATAATTGATTTGAACGTCCATTGCTGCCCTTCTTCTGCATGGCGTCGGCCTGTGCGCGGTCGTACGCCGAAACGATGGCCGCCACGAGCGAGTGGCGGACCACATCCTTACCCGAAAACCTGCAAAACGACACGCCTTCGATGTCGCCGAGGATATCTTCGATGCCCTTCAAACCCGATACGCCGCGTGGCAGGTCGAGCTGGGTGATATCGCCGGTGATGACCATCTTCGAACCGAACCCAAGGCGCGTGAGGAACATCTTCATCTGCTCGGGCGTGGTGTTCTGCGCTTCATCCAAGATGACGAAACTGTCGTTGAGCGTTCGCCCGCGCATGAAGGCAAGCGGCGCTATCTCGATGACGTTGCTTTCGATGAGCTGCTGCGCGCGCTCCATATCGGTCATATCGAACAATGCATCGTAGAGCGGACGGATGTAGGGATCGACCTTCTCGTTCAAGGAGCCGGGGAGAAAACCCAGGTTCTCCCCCGCCTCGACCACGGGACGGGTGAGGATGATGCGCCCGACTTCCTTGCGCTTGAGCGCGGCAACGGCCATGGCCATGGCGAGATAGGTTTTACCGGTACCTGCAGGCCCGATGCCGAAGGTGATGGTGTTTTTACGGATAGCGTCCACATAATGCTTCTGTCCTGCGGTTTTCGGCCTGATGGCACGCCCGCGATATGTGAGCAAGATGTCCTCGCGGAGCATGGAAGGGGTGAACTCGGCCGTACGCAGCAGATCAAGCGCATGCTGGATAAACCCCTGATCGGGGGTTCCACCGCCTTCCACGAATTTGAACAGCTCGGAGAAGAGCGCCATAAGGGATTGCACCTCGACGGGATCGCCTTCGAGCACAACCGAATCGCCACGTACCGTGATACGCGCATCGAACGCCTCTTCGATTATGCGGAGCAGGCAATCGCCGGCTCCCACCACGAGCGCCATGTTCACGGTTGGCGGCGCGGTGAGCGTGATATGCGTTGAATCTGTCATGCCAGCAAGTATAGCACGCCCGTTCGCGGTTGCATCGCGCACGCGAACGGGCGCACAGGTAGCGCACAAGCTAGAGCGTGACGGAAACCAACTGCCCGATGCGCGCCCCTTGGGGAGTCGGCACCTCGTAATAGCTTTCCGTCATCGCCTGGCCGGCCTCCTCAACCAATGCAAGCTCCGTTGTCCCGGCGCGATCCGACAGCTGCTGGGCGCGAAGGGCGTCGGCGACCTCGCGCAACTGCTTCGCACGCGCCGAACGGACTTCGGGCTCTATCTGGTCGGCGCGTTCGGCGGCCGGCGTACCTTGACGCTTAGAGTACGGGAACACGTGAATCTTCGTGAACCTGCACCTTTGAGCAAGCTCCACGGTATCGTTGAACTCCTGGTCGGTCTCGCCAGGGAATCCGCAGATGATATCGGTGGAAAGCGAGAGCATGGGCATTGCGGCGTAAAGCCTTTCGACAAGGCCTTCGAAGTACTCGGCGTCGTAGGGACGATGCATTTCGCGCAGCACCTTCGAGTTGCCCGACTGTAAAGGTAGGTGCAGATGACGACAGATGCGGCCCTCCGACCGCGCCATCAAGCCGATCAGAGCATCGGAGACATCACGAGGCTCGATACTGGAGATGCGGAACCTGCAAGGGGGCTGGCCGGCCTCATGGATATCGGCGGTTTCGGCAAGCAAGCGCTCAAGCAACGCATCAAGGCGATCCCAGCCGTTTTCTGCCTGCTCACGCCAAGAACCTAGGTTGATACCGGTGAGCACGATCTCCCGAACGCCTTCGCGCGCAAGGGCGACGCACTCGGAAACGACCGCCTGAGCAGGGCGGCTGGAAGCCCTCCCGCGGGCAACGTGCACGATGCAATACGTGCATGCGTTGTTGCATCCGTCCTGCACCTTCACGCCGACGCGCGTTCTAAAGCCCTCGCCCACCGCAAGCGGTACGACCCCGTGGCCGATGGGGCCGACCAGGCGGTCGAGCACGTCATCGACCTGCGCCTTTCCAGCGATATGCACGCGCGCGGGGTCCATGGACGTGAACGCATCGGCATCGATGGCCGCGGCGCAACCAGTGACCACCACATCCGAGCTGAGATTGGCGCGCAAAACCTGTCTTACAGCTTTTCGCGTTTTCTTCTCCGCCTCCCCGGTGACGGTGCACGTGTTGACGACCACCACATCGGCGGAATCGGGACCTGTTTCCACACCGCCGCGCGCAAGCAGGCCGGAGGCGAACGAATCGGATTCCACGCGATTTACCTTGCACCCGAGATTGACGATTGCGAAGTTCATGCTCGCTCACCTGCTCCCATGCCGCCCATTTCGTACAGCACCAAAGCGGGTGCCACGATGCCGGCGGTTTCCGTGCGCAGGATCGAGGACCCGAGCGATACCATGTTCGCGTTAGCATTGCATCCCAAGATTGCGTCCACCTCTTCTTGGGCAAGCCCGCCTTCGGGGCCCACCACGACCGCGATTCGCGCAAGATGACCCGCCGATGCACTGAGAACAGCCGGACGAAGGGCGTGACGCAACAGTGCGGTGCCGGGCGCTTCCTCCCAGCACACGACGACGGCGTCGAAGGCCCCAAGCACCTCTTTCAGCTGCGCAAGCTTCATAGGCTGATGCACGTGGGCAAGGTGGGTTTGCCCCGATTGCATGGCAGCGCTTTTCGCGATAGCTTGCCATCGCTCGGTTTTGGACGCGGCCTTCTTCGCATCGACCTTCATGATGCTTCTTGAGGCGGCGAAAGGAATGAACTCGGAAACGCCCAGCTCGGTAGCGTGGCGGATGACCGTTTCCATTTTGTCGCCCTTGGCAAGGCCCTGCACAAGGCAGACGTGTGCAGCAAGCGGTTGGGCATCAAGATGCCCCGAGATGGCGACGATGGGCGTGGCGCCATCGAAGGACCTGATCTCGCATTCGAAATAATCCTGCGCCGCATCCACCACGGCGATATGCTCTCCGGGGTCAAGGCGCAATACCTTGGCATGCTTCGCATCATCGCGCGAAAGCGCCAGCGGGAACTGTTCCTGGACCTCATCGGCCAAAACCTGTTCATCAAGGAAAAACTGAGGGAGCGACACGGGAATCCTTATCTGAGAGCAGAGGGCTTGTGGAACACTTACGGGCATATCCGGTTCGGTTGCCCAACACCGCTCAAAAGAGGCAGCGCGACCGATCAGCACCCGAAAGCGCCGCCGATTGAGCGGCCGAACGGTTGAACGGGACGCGCACCGGAACGAAAACGCTTTGCGCAACCGTTCGAACGCGATTGCGCAAAGCGTCGAGCACAAGCTTACCCGCTCGAATGCCGAACGGGTAAGCGATCTAGTTGAACTTGTCGCGCAGCTTTTGCAGCGGCGTACGAGCTTCTGCCACATCCTCGCCCATTTCGTGGGCGAGCTGTTCGAGCAGCTCTCGCTGCTTCTTCGTGACCTTCTTCGGAACCGCCACGGTGACATGGACGTACATATCGCCACGTGCCTCGCTGCGGAAGCGCGGCATGCCGAAGCCCTTCACGCGCACGATCTGATCGTTTTGCAGGCCTTCGGGGATGCGGACCTTGACCTTCTCGTCTTCGAAGATGCCGTCGACCTCGATTTCGGAGCCGAGCGTTGCCTGAACGATGGACACGTTGGCACGGCAATGCAGGTCGTCGCCATCGCGCTCGAAGAACTCATGCGGTTGGATGCGACACGTGACGATGAGGTCGCCGGATGCAGCCCCACGCAGACCTGCCTCGCCAAAACCTGTAAGGCGCAGCTGCTGGGAATCGCGAATGCCGACGGGTACCTCCACCGTGACGCGCTGGCGGTCGGGCACGCGGCCTTGCCCGTCGCATTCGGGGCACGGATTGTCGATGGTTTGACCGGTGCCGTTGCACTTGCTGCAGGTGGTTGCCGTCTGCATATCGCCCAAGAAGGTATGCTGCACGGTGACCACACGACCCTTGCCGCCGCATTCGGGGCAGGTGACCTGCTTACCGCCTTCGGCCATGCCCGTACCGTCGCAATCAGCGCACGGAGCCAAGCGATCGTAGACGATCTCCTTCTTGGCACCGGTTGCCACTTCCTCAAGCGTCAAGCGCAGGCCGACGCCCATATCGCGCCCATCGGTGCGCTGCTGACGGGCACCGCCAACGCCACCGCCGCCGAAGAAGCTGCTGAAGATATCGCCGAACCCACCGCCGAACAGGTCGTCGAAGTCGACATAGCCGCTACCGCCGCCAGCCGCGCCGGAAACGGTGCCGAACCGGTCGTACTGCGCGCGCTTGTTCGCATCGCTGAGTACGTCGTAGGCTTCGTTGAGCTCTTTGAACTGGTCCTCGGCATCGGGGGCCTTGTTCACATCAGGATGCAGCTCGCGCGCCTTGCGGCGAAACGCCTTCTTGATATCCGCCTCCGTGGCATCACGGGAGACGCCGAGAACTTCGTACAAGTCCTTCGCCATAGCGGCCATTTCCACCTTTCCATTGCCCGGCGGGCTATCCTGCCGGGTTCCTACAAATCACCGAGCGCGGTGCCCGCGATGCGGACCGCGCGTAATACCTTCGAATAGTCCATGCGCGTAGGGCCGATGACCGCCACCACGCCGGAGACGTCGTAGCTGCCGTCCGCCAGGACGGCGGCGTCCCACATGGCGGCGAAGTCCTGCTTGTACTGGCCCATGATGGAGGCGGCAATGCCCAGGACAAAGTAGGTGATGTACAGGGCCAGGGCCGTGGGGTAGTATTTTCTGGAGTCCACAGTCTGGTTCATGTCGGTCTTTCCTTTCT
>OGRN01003325.1_pt1 | contig 11524 bp, 9 predicted proteins | sample 1553401 | NCBI WGS metagenome assembly OGRN01 (sample SAMEA2580096, study PRJEB22360) | human gut metagenome | biome: human gut; feature: human-associated habitat; material: faeces | place: Denmark | collected 2008/2010 | reverse complement strand
CAGAGCCGCATCGACGCTCAGGTGGAGGGGGGCGCCTGGTATCCCAGCGCCATTGACGCCTGGCAGAACAACTCCCGTATCGTGTCCAACGGCAACTATATTATGATGGTGGTCCACGAGAGCTGCGACTCCATCGTCAGCGACTTCAATGCCCTGTTTTAAGGAATACTGATCGGGATAAGGCGGCAGGCCTGACGCCGGCCTGCCGCCTTTTTCCGCAAATTTGCATCCACAAGGAGGACGCCCTATGGTCTTTTCCACCCCGGTTTTTCTATTCTATTTTCTGGTCCTGACCCTGCTGGTCTACTATCTGGTTCCCCGGAAGCTGCGCAACGTGGTCATTCTGATCTCCTCGCTGATCTTCTACTACTGGGGGGAGCAGACCTATGTGGTCATTATGTTCCTGTCTACCGCCATTGATTTCACCCACGGCATGCTGGTGGAACATTTTAAGGGGAAAGGACAGATCACCTATGCCAAAATGGCAGTGGCATCCTCCATGTTCTTTAATTTGCTCCTGCTGCTGTTCTTCAAGTACTGGGATTTCCTGGCCTCCTCGCTCCAGGCCATCGGCCTGAACTTCATGCCGGTGCTGGGTATCCACCTGCCCATCGGCATCTCCTTCTACACCTTCCAGACCATGAGCTACACCATCGACGTGTACCGGGACGACGCCAAGGTGCAGCGCAGCCTCGTCAACTTCGGCACCTTCGTCACACTCTTCCCCCAGCTCATCGCCGGTCCCATCATCAAATACAAAGATCTGGGCGACCAGATCGACCACCGCACCCACTCCCCCGAGCAGTTTGCCTCCGGCGTGCAGATCTTCGTGGTGGGCCTGGCGAAAAAGGTCCTGCTGGCCAACAACATCGGCAAGCTGTGGGATACCATTCTGGCCCTCCCCGCCAGGGAGCTCACCACTGCTGGGGCATGGCTGGGCGTGGCCGCTTTCGCTTTCCAGCTCTACTTCGACTTCTCCGGCTACTCCGACATGGCGGTGGGCCTGGGGCGCATGCTGGGCTTTGAGTTCCTGCCCAACTTCGACCACCCCTATATCTCCCGAAGCATCACCGAGTTCTGGCGGCGGTGGCATATCTCCCTGTCCACCTGGTTCAAGGAGTACCTGTATATCCCCCTGGGGGGCAACCGGTGCTCCAAGGGCCGCTGGGTCTTCAATCTGTTCGTGGTATGGGCGGCCACCGGCATCTGGCATGGGGCCAGCTGGAACTATGTAATCTGGGGTCTGTACTTCTTCGTCCTCCTGCTGGTGGAAAAGCTGTGGCTGGGACGGCTGCTGTCTCAGCTCCCCAAGGTGGTCCAGCATGTGTACACGCTGTTCTTTGTGCTGGTGAGCTGGGCCATCTTTGCCCTGGAGGACTTCGGACAGCTGGGCGCCTACCTGAAGGTCATGTTCGGCATGGGCGGCGTGCCCCTGACCGATGGGACCTTTGGGTACTACCTCACCAGCTATCTGCCCATCCTGTGCGTGGCCGCCGTGGCCTCCACCAATCTGGGCCGGGTCCTGTACGGAAAGCTGAGCCCCAAAGCATCCCAGGCCGCCTGCGCGGTCCTGGTGATCCTGGGGCTGGTAGTCTGCACCGGTTATCTGGTGGACGGGACCTACAATCCCTTCCTGTATTTCCGATTCTGAGAAGGAGGATCGTCCATGAAACAGCGAACTTTCAACATTCTTCTCACGGTCCTCTTCTGCCTGTTTATCGGCGGAATGTTCCTGGGAAGCCTGATCCTGCCGGACCGTGATTTTTCTCAGCTGGAGAACCGCAAATTAGCACAGACGCCTGCGCTCTCTCTGGAGAATATCACTACCGGGAAATTTATGGAGGACGCCGAGGACTATGTAAACGACCAGATCCTGGGCCGGGACTTCTGGGTGGCCCTGAAGGCCTGGAGCGAGCGGGTCTCCGGCAAACAGGAGAACAATGGGGTCTACTTCGCCAAGGAGGACACCCTCATCAGCCGGGTGGATACCCCGGAACAGAGCACTCTGGACACAAATGCGGGATATGTCAATGCCTTAGTGGACAATGTGGATGTGCCGGTGTATTTCGGCATCATCCCCTCCGCCGCAGAGATCTGGTCCGACCGGCTCCCAGGGGGGGCCCCCACCGCCGACGAGAAAGCTATCATCGACCGTCTCTACAATGAGGTCCAGACCCATGTTATTGACCTCTATTCTGTTTTAAATGCCCATAAGGACGAGGAGCTCTACTACCGCACCGACCACCACTGGACCAGCCTGGGGGCTTACTACGGCTATACCGGACTGGCCACCGCCCTGGGCTACACCCCCGTACCCCTGAACGACTACACCGAGACCGTCCGCTCCACCGAGTTCTACGGCACCGTGTTCTCCTCCTCCGGCGTGCGGTGGGTGCGCCCGGACACCATCTCTACCTACGTGCCCGACGACGGCATCACCGTGGCGAGTCACACCTACGACAACAAGGGCAACCCGGTGGAGGAACCCCGGCAGCTCTACGACACCTCCTTCCTCTCCGTCAAGGACAAGTACTCCATGTTCCTGGGCGGCAACCAGCCTTTGGGCGTCGTAAAGAACGCCAACAATCCCGACGGCCCCAGGCTGCTGATAATCCGGGACTCCTACGCCGACTCCCTGGTGCCCTTCCTCACCCCCCACTTCTCTGAGATCCACCTGCTGGATCTGCGCTACTACAAGCTCTCCATCGCCGACTATATCGCCCAAAACGGCATCGACCAGGCTCTGGTGCTCTACAGCGTGCCCAACTTCGTCACCGACAGCAACCTGCTCTGGATTGCGAAATAAGCCGCAAAAAATCCCCCGCTCTCTAAGGAGCGGGGGATTTTTGATCAGCTCTGCGGATTTCAGTCGCGCTGGGAGTGGCGGTTCATGGAGTGGTTCAGCTTGCCGATCACCAGCAGGACTACTACCATACACACAATGGCAATGGCCAGATTGATAACCACATTCTGAATAAAGGATGCCAGAATGTAGTTTGCGAAGCACACGACGGCCACCGTCATGGCGTAGGGCAGTTGAGTCGCCACGTGGTTGAGGTGGTAGCATTGGGCGCCGGAGGACGCCATGATCGTGGTGTCGGAGATGGGAGAGCAGTGGTCGCCCATAACCGCGCCGCCCAAAGTGGCAGCGATGGAGATCATCAGCAGGTTGTTGTTCAGGTCACCCACGGTCAGATCCACAGCAGGAGTACCGCCGGAGAACACCGGGATGACGATGGGCAGCAGGATGGAGAAGGTGCCCCAGGAGGTACCGGTGGCGAAACCCAGGAACGCGGCGATGATGAACACTACGGCGGGCAGCAGGGCATACAGGCTGCCGCTGAGGTTCTTCACGATGCCGGCCACAAACTCGGGGGCACCAAGGCCCTTGGTCACGTCGCCGATGGTCCAGGCCAGGCACAGGATCAGGATGGCGGGCACCATCTGCTTGAAGCCGTTGGGCAGGCAGTCCATCAGCTCAGTGAAGCTCATGGCCCGGCGCACCATGAAGAAGATCATGGTAAAGATCAGGGCAACCAGGGAGCCGAGAGGCAGGGCGTCAAAGGCGGAGGTATTGGCGAAGGCGGTGATGAGGTCGGTGCCGCCGTTCTGGTAGCCCACATAGACCATGGAGCCCACGCAGCACCCCACCAGCACAAGCACCGGCAGTACCAGATCAATGACCTTGCCATTGGGATTGAACTTCATCTCTTCCACACCGGCAAAGGGGCGTTCGGGCGTGGTGTAGAGGTCGCCCTTGGCGGCGTTGTTCTCATGCTTGCGCATGGGACCGTAGTCGATATTCAGGCAGGTCATCACAACGATGAACACCAGGGTCAGAATGGCGTAATAGTTGTAGGGGATGGCTTTCAGGAAGATCTGGAAGCCCACCTCCTCGTTGCCGATGATACCGGTGACAGCCGCCGCCCAGGAGGAGACGGGCATCATAATGCACACAGGGGCCGCGGTGGCGTCGCACATATAGGACAGCTTGGCGCGGGAGATGTGGTGGCCGTCGGTGACGGGCCGCATCACATTACCGGTGGTCAGGTTATTGAAGTAGTCGTCCACGCCCAGCACGATGGCCAGGATGAAGGTGGACCACAGGGCGCCGGACTTGGTCTTGATATGGCTCACAGCCCAGTCGCCATAGGCCTTGGAGCCGCCGGCCCGGATCATCAGGGCTACCATGGTGCCCAGAATGACCAGGAACATCAGAATGCCCATGTTGCCGCCGGCATTGGATGTCAGGCGGGAGACAAAATCCTGGAACGCATCAATGGGGCTGCCGTTGGTATACAGGAAGCAGCCCACGATAATGCCCAGGAACAAAGACGAATACACTTCCTTGGTGATCAAAGCCAGGACGATGGCCGCCACCGGCGGGAGCAAGGATGCGACGGTGCCCCAGACAAAGCTGGTATGCTCCACGTCGCCCTCGGCAAATGCTGCTGTCATCAGGACACATACAAGTGCGAAAATGACCAGCAGGAATTGGCCGAACCGTTTCATACGTGGTGAATTCATAATGGCCCTCCTATGAAATTGTGAATCCTAAAAGCTCCCCAACCCAAGGACTCGAGGGCTATCATACAAGATTGTTAACAGTTTGACAATAGATTTTTGCAAATCTTAACACACTTTGTCAATATCCGACAGAATTATCGCTAAATTTTTGTAAATAAAGTCATGTGCTGCGCAAAACCCCCCCGCTCTTGGAGCGGGGGGGTTTTTATGTAAGAGTTAATCGCGCTGGGAGTGACGGTTCATGGAGTGGTTGACCTTGCCGATCACCAGCATGACAACCACCATAGAGACAATGGCGATGGGCAGGCAGATGAAGGGAACCTGGATAAACGCGGTGATGATATAGTTGACGAAGGCCACAACCGCGACGGTCACAGCGTAGGGCAGCTGAGTGGCCACGTGGTTCAGGTGGTAGCACTGAGCGCTGGAGGACGCCATGATCGTGGTGTCGGAGATGGGAGAGCAGTGGTCGCCCATAACCGCGCCGCCCAAAGTGGCAGCGATGGAGATCATCAGCAGGTTGTTGTTCAGGTCACCCACGGTCAGATCCACAGCAGGAGTACCGCCGGAGAACACCGGGATGACGATGGGCAGCAGGATGGAGAAGGTGCCCCAGGAGGTACCGGTGGCGAAACCCAGGAACGCGGCGATGATGAACACTACGGCGGGCAGCAGGGCATACAGGCTGCCGCTGAGGTTCTTCACGATGCCGGCCACAAACTCGGGGGCACCAAGGCCCTTGGTCACGTCGCCGATGGTCCAGGCCAGGCACAGGATCAGGATGGCGGGCACCATCTGCTTGAAGCCCTCGGGCAGGCAGTCCATCAGTTCGGTGAACTTCATGGAGCGGCGCACCATGAAATAAATCATGTTGATGATCAGGGCGATCAGAGAGCCCAGAGGCAGGGCGTCAAAGGCGGAGGTGTTGGCAAAGGCGGTGATGAGGTCATGGCCTCCGTTCTGGAAGCCCACATAGATCATCGAGGACACGCAGCCGATGATCAGGATAATAACAGGAATGACCAGGTCGATGACCTTGCCATCGGGATTAAACTTCATCTCAGCGGCATTCTCAAAGGGACGCTCAGGCGTGGTATAGAGGTCGCCCTTGGCGGCGTTGAGCTCGTGGGTGCGCATGGGGCCGTAGTCGATGTTGAGGCAGGTCATCACAATGATGAACACCAGGGTCAGGATGGCGTAGTAGTTGAAGGGGATGGCCCGCAGGAAGATCTGGAAGCCGACCTCCTCATTGCCGATTACGCCGGTAACGGCCGCCGCCCAGGAGGAGACGGGCATCATGATACACACAGGCGCCGCAGTGGCATCGCACATGTAGGACAGCTTGGCGCGGGAGATGTGGTGGCCGTCGGCCACGGGGCGCATCACGTTGCCGGTGGTCAGGTTGTTGAAGTAGTCATCCACACCCAGCACAATCGCCAGGATGAAGGTGGACCACAGGGCGCCGGATTTGGTCTTGATGTGGGACACAGCCCAGTCGCCGTAGGCCTTGGAGCCGCCGGCCCGGATCATCAGGGCCACCATGGTGCCCAGGATGACCAGGAACATCAGGATACCCATGTTGCCGCCGGCATTGGAGCACAGGTGGCTGACAAAGAACTGGAACGCGTCGATGGGATTGCCGTTGACCTGCAGGAAGCAGCCAACCAGGATACCCAGGAACAGCGACGAGTAGACTTCCTTGGTGATCAGCGCCAGGCCGATGGCCACGACGGGCGGCAGCAGGGACGCGATGGTACCGTGAACCGCGCTGACAACCTCAGCGTCACCTTCTGCGAATGCGGCTGTGGTAAGAACACATGCAAGGGCGAATACGACGAGCAAGAGTTTCCCAAAGCGTCTCATGCGTGGTGAGTTCATAATAACCCTCCCTTTTTTAATGCGAATCCTAAAAGCCTCCCCAACCCTAGGATTCGTACCTTATGATACACCATCATTTACAATTTGGCAATACTTTTTCGTCAAATTTAATATATACCATCACACTTTAGTAAGTCAAATTTCACATATTAAGCAAAAAGTTCTCAGCTTCCAGTGATTTCCTCACTCTGCGGAACGTTTTCTCATCCGGGCAGCGAACCGTGTGCAGGTGGATTCCGCCGGTCAATGCTGAGAGCGGACGGGCTCCGTGCTCCTCCACCCGCCGGACGAACTCAGCCACGTCGTACCGGGAGCGCACCCCCAGCAGTCCGGTGAGCTGGCCGTAAACCGGGTGCTCCACGATTACGTCCACCACCTCGCCCCCGGCGTCCACGATGGCGTTGAGCTCCCGCTCCATCTCCTCCGGAGCGTGAACACAGGCCACGGTGCGCTCCACGCCGCCTCCCCGTCCGCCCAGGAGATACCCCCGGGGCGTGGCCAGGATATCCGTCCCTCCGGCCCGGAGCAGGGCCACATCGCCCACGATGATCTGCCGGCTGACGGAGAAGCGCTCGGCCAAGGCGGCGGCGCTCACCGGCCCCACAGCCTCCTCCAGCGCCTGGGCCACGGCCTGCCTCCTGGCCTGCGCGGCTGACATTGACATGTGACAATTCCCCCTTTCTTCTCCCAGTATACCAGTTCCCGCTCCATCTGTAAATCATCTTGCTTTTTCCCCGGCGTCCGGTTAGAATAAGGTTGATCGTTTGCTGGAAAGGAGCTGTGGCAATGGATCGTGAGGAAGCCTTTGAATTTCTGGACCGGACGGCCCGCGGCATCGCGGAGATGTTCGGCTCCACCTGTGAGACCCTGGTCCACGACATGGGGGACCCCCGCCACCCCATCCTGTCCATCTACAACGGGCACGTCTCCGGCCGGACCGTGGGCTCCACCCTGGACATCCTGGGCACCGCCAAGGAGCTGGACGAGGACGCTCTGGTAACCGACTTCGTCAATCTCTACGCCACCACCCCATCGGGCCAGCAGATCAAGAGCAGCACCTTCCACCTCATCGGGGAGGGATACAACCTGGCCCTTGGCATCAACTTCGACTACAGCTCCCTGGTGTACGCCAACCGCATTCTGGTGGACCTCATGAGCGCGGAGGCCGACCTTCAGAGCGCCCTGTGGCACGGCGGGGACAGCCGTCTGGCCGATGTCTTTGACGAGTGTCTGGCCGCCGTTGGCAAGCCGGTCAGCGCCCTGAACAAGCGGGACCGGATGAAGATCATCGCCCTTCTGGACCAAAAGAACGCTTTCTCCTTCCGCAAGTCGGTGCCTTTTGTGGCCAAGCGGCTCCAGGTCTCCCGGTATACGGTCTATAAATACCTGGGTGAGCTGACCGGCGCCCATGCGGAGGAGAGCGAGGAGGAATAACGCCATGTACGAGGAAAAAATCAACGCCTATTTTGACGCCCCTGAGCGCCGGGCTGAGCTGGTGGAGGCCATCTCCCGGCTGGTACGCATTCGCAGCGTGCGGGAGGAGCCCTTGCCTGGCATGCCCTTTGGCCCCGGCCCCGCCGCCGCCCTGGCGGAGGGTCTGAAGCTGGCCGAAGAGCTGGGCTTTGCCACCCGCAACTACGATAACTACGTGGGCACCGCCGATCTCAACGACAAGGAGACCGCCCTTCACATTCTCTGCCACCTGGACGTGGTGGGCGAGGGCACCGGCTGGACAGTGACGGAGCCCTATGTGCCCAAGGAGGTGGACGGCATGCTCTACGGCCGGGGCACCGACGATGACAAGGGCCCCGTGGCCGCTGTCCTGCTGGCCATGAAGGCCGTGAAGGAGCTGGGCGTCCCCCTCCGGCGCAACGCCCGCCTGCTGATGGGCACCGACGAGGAGAGCGGTTCCAGCGACATCGCCTACTACTACGCCCGGGAGCCCTACGCCCCCTATGCCTTCTCCCCCGACGCGGAGTTCCCCCTCATCAACATCGAGAAGGGCAGCTATAAGCCGGTGTTCACCAAGTCCTGGCCCGCGGAGACCGCCACCCCCCGGGTGACCGAGTTCCGCGGCGGCTTCCGCATCAACGTGCTCCCGCCGGAGGCCGAGTGCTTGGTGGCCGGCCTGTCCGCCGGGGCCGCCCGCCCCTATTGCGACCGGGCCGCCGCCGAGACCGGCGTGCGCTACGAGCTGCGCGAGGAGTGGGACAGCCTGCACATCCTCTGCCGCGGCAAGGGCGCCCACGCCTCTCTGCCGGAGGAGGGCGTCAACGCCATCACCGGTCTGCTCCATCTGCTCTGCTCCCTTCCCCTGGCCAAGGTGGGCTCCACCGCCGCCCTCCACGCGCTCAACGCCCTCTTCCCCCACGGCGACTGCGCCGGCAAGGCCCTGGGCATCGCCCAGTCCGATGAGCTGTCCGGGGCTCTGACTCTGGCCTTTTCCCTGCTGACCGTCAACGGTACTGGCCTGGAGGGCCAGTTTGACAGCCGGGTACCCATCTGCGCCAGCGATGAGAACTGCCGCGCCGCCGCAGAGGCATCTTTTTCCAAGTTTGGCTTTTCCGTCTCCGGCGAGATGGACGCTCCCCACCACACCCCCGCTGACTCCCCGCTGGTCAAGGCCCTGCTCAAGTGCTACGAGCAGTACACCGACTACAAGGGGGAGTGCCTGGCCATTGGCGGAGGCACCTACGTCCACGATATTCCCGGCGGCGTGGCTTTCGGCTGCTGTATGCCCGGCTTTAACGGCAACATGCACGGCGCCGACGAGCACACCTGCATTGCCGACCAGCTCACCGCCGCCAAGATCTTTACCCAGGCCATCATCGACCTGTGCGGCTGAGTCCGCCTTCAGCCCCCTTGAGCAAAGCCCATGGGCTTTGCTGCGGCAATTCCGCCGCAGGCCGTTCCCCATCCGGTCCGCGCCCCGGCGCGTACTATATAAAATAAAGAGAACCGGAACCCAAAAAAGAGAAGAGAAAGCGAGGAACCCCTATGCGCAAAATCTGGAAACGTGTTACCGCAGCCGCTCTGTCCCTCACCTTCGTCCTATCCCTTTCCGCCTGCAGCGGCGGTCTCAGCGCCGACGATGCCACCACGTATGTTCAGGGTATTCTGGACGAGAACTACAAAGGCGTTTATGATCCCGACTTCCTGGAGCTGATCGACATTACCGAGAATGAGGCTGAGGAAACCTACCTGTCCAGCCTGGAGACCGAGGCTGACTTTTTCGCCTCCGCCTTCCTGATCGACGACCTGACCGACGAACTCAAGGCCGAGGTAGTTGACATGTATAAGCAGGTCTACGCCAAGGCCAAGTACACCGTGGATACCGCCACGGAGGTGGACGACGGCACCTTCGGCGTCAAAGTCACTGTGGAGCCTCTGGACGTATTTGACCGGGTTGCCGAGGCCCTGTGGGGCGACACCCCCGACGCCCGTGCCGAAGCTCTCTACAGCCAGGATGTGGACTCCATGACCGATGAGGAGTACGCCGCTTATGACGCGGAGTGGTGCCGCCTGGTCATCGACCTGACCTTGGAAAAGCTGCCCGAGGCGGAGTATCTGGAGGCCCAGAGCAAGGTGGTGCAGATCACCCTGGGCGACGACAACTACTGGTCCCTGGATGAGCAGGATTTCAGCGACCTGGACTGGCTGATCCTTGACTACAACTTCTGAGTACACATGCGCCGCAGATTGGTTTCAGTCTGCGGCGCCTTTGCGTTACATGGGGCATCTGTCATCGGAAAAATGGCCCGCGCCAGATGCCGCCCCGAACGGCAGGCCGTACACTTCCTCACATCTGTGTGAGTTTATCACAGACGGCAGCCCCGTCCATCCCCTATACTGGGCGCATCTCAGTAAGGGGGTTGCCTATGGATTTGCGAAAACACCACCGAAGAACGGCAAAGATCGGGGCGGATTGCGTGGCCTGCGGCTGCTGTGTCCGCGTCTGTCCCCTCTCCGCCATCCGAATCTGGAACGGTATCACAGCCCGGGTGGATGCAGACCGATGCGTCGGCTGCGGCAAGTGCGCGGCGGAGTGCCCGGCTACCATAATTACACTGGAGGAGAATCGCCCATGAAAAAGCGCTGGTATGACTTCCTCTGGATCGCCTCTCTCCTCTATCTGGTGTTGGGCTTCTTCAACATCCTCTTTGCCTGGTTGGGCCTCCTCTGCTTTTTCATCCCTCTGGTCATCGCCTTTGCGGGCGGGGATAAGGGCTACTGCAACCGCTTTTGTGGACGGGGACAGTTGTTCAGCCTGCTGGGTGGACGCTTCGGCCTCTCCCGGCGGGCCGATATTCCCCGGTGGATGAAAAGCAGGGCGTTCCGCTACGGGTTTTTGGGCTTTTTTCTGCTGATGTTCTTCCAGATGCTCTGGAGCACATATCTGGTCTTTGCCGGCGCGCAGGAGCTGCGCCAGGCCGTCACTCTGCTTTGGACGTTCCGGCTGCCTTGGCACTGGGCCTACTATGGAACCCTCTTTTCCCCCGGCGTGGCCCAATTCGCCTTTGGCTTTTACAGCGTCATGCTCACCTCTACGGTGCTGGGGCTGGTCACAATGGTGCTTTTCAAACCCCGCTCATGGTGTGTGTATTGCCCTATGGGCACCATGACCCAGCTTATCTGCCGGGGGAAGCACCGGGGAGAGGCCGCCCTCCACTCCCCGGCAGAAGGTAGTTGACATTTTCCCCTCCGTCCCGTATACTATAAAGTATAGAAGTCCTACTGAAGTTCATATGGTCGGATGATGGGGTGGGGAGAGCGCGGCACACCGCCGCCGCCGAAGGGGCAGCGCAGTGATCTCTCAGGCAGAAGGACCGGCCCCGGACGAGGCTCTGGAAAGCGGACCGCAGTCCGCGCCGACGGGGGCAAAACTCTCAGGCAACCGAACAGAGGCGCATGGCAGCATTGCCATGCGCTTTTTTTGACCCCAATTTTACAAGGAGGGCATGGAAATGGAACGCAAAACTCCGCTCTACGACCGCCACACGGCGGCGGGGGGCAAGCTGGTTCCCTTTGCCGGATGGCTGCTGCCGGTGCAGTACTCCGGCGTCATCGCCGAGCACAGGGCCGTGCGCACCGGCTGCGGCCTGTTCGACGTCAGCCACAT
>OGRN01003323.1_pt1 | contig 11536 bp, 10 predicted proteins | sample 1553401 | NCBI WGS metagenome assembly OGRN01 (sample SAMEA2580096, study PRJEB22360) | human gut metagenome | biome: human gut; feature: human-associated habitat; material: faeces | place: Denmark | collected 2008/2010 | reverse complement strand
TATATTTTTTTCACTGTCTACTTGACGGGGAGCACACCAAAGTGTACGTCCCCGTTCGTGTTTTCCCGTGTCCCTATTTGGCAACTGCCCTGTCCCCAAAGCCTACTTCTGCAGCCCGTGGATTTTCTTTCTGATCCTGTATCTTACCACGTGGGCGCCGATCATCACGGCTGCTGCCAGGATCGTGACCGCAACCGGCCACTTGTATCCTGCGCCCAGTAAGACGATGGACAGGCCGAGAAATATGGCACCGGCCGTCTCCATAAAGTCTACGACTTTTTGATCTTTTGCCTGTAATTTGCTGACTTCTCTGATTCGGTCTGTTTTCATGATATCTCCTCCTTTTGCTTCCCAGAAATCTTCTGCGTGTACGCCAGACAGCTCCAGTGACCCAAAGGACATGCCCGCCTTTTTAATCTGTCTGCAGATTTCCTCTGCCTTTTCCTTTTCTTCCTTTTCTTTTGAAAATTTCCGGATGTAGGTTTCCATCAGAGCCGACATCGTAATTTCTTCCTGCCGGAGTCTTTTGATGTCTGCGACGGACACGTCGATACTCCGCAGAAACTTGATCTTCTTTAGCAGCTCCACGTCTTCCGTCGAATAGCTGCGGTAATTATTCTCCCGGTCACGATCCGGAGTAATCAGCCCGGCTTCTTCATAATATCGGATATTTGTCTTTTTGATCCCGACCTGTTCTTCTACCTCTTTGATCGTCATGCCTTTCCTCCTCTTTCCACCTACATTTAACACCTTCCAGCCGCTGGAAGGTCAAGTAAAAGAAGTAATATTTATAAAAAATGAGCGCCGGAAAACCATTTTCATGATTTTACAGCACTCATTCGCTCTTCTTGAATCCTATGGTTTCGCTGTGAGATTAGATTCTTGCCACGCCGCTCTTTACAGCCGCCTCGGCCGTCGCCTTTGCTACTGCATCTTTTACACGGGAATCGAATGCAGCCGGAAGGATGTAGTCAGCATTCAGCTCATCATCACTTACCAGTCCTGCGATGGCATAAGCCGCAGCCACCTTCATCTCATCGTTGATATCAGACGCACGCACATCCAGAGCTCCACGGAAGATACCCGGGAAACACAGCACGTTATTCACCTGGTTCGGGAAATCAGAACGTCCGGTAGACACAACTGCTGCCCCTGCTGCCTTTGCCTCATCCGGGAAAATCTCCGGAGTCGGATTCGCACATGCGAAGATGATCGGCTGATCTGCCATAGAGCGGACCATATCCTGGGTCAGCGTACCCGGTGCCGAAACTCCGATAAATACGTCTGCACCCTTAATCACTTCTTCCAGGCTTCCCTTCTGATGCTCAAAGTTTGTAATCTTCGCCATCTCTTCTTTGATCGGATTTAATCCCTCACGACCTTCATAGATCGCACCTTTTCTATCTGTCATAATCACATTCTTCAGCCCCATGGACATCAGAAGCTTAATAATCGCAATGCCCGCAGCGCCGGCGCCGGAAGTTACGATTTTTACATCTTCGATCTTTTTCCCCACCAGTTTAAGGGCATTGATCAGTCCTGCCAGTGTGATCACTGCTGTTCCGTGCTGATCATCATGGAAAATCGGGATGTCACAGCATTCCTTCAGTCGTCTCTCAATCTCAAAACACCGGGGTGCCGCAATATCTTCCAGGTTGATTCCGCCAAAGCTTCCTGCAAACAGGCTGACTGCCTTCACGATCTCATCCACATCCTTTGATCTCACACAAAGCGGGATGGCATCCACGCCGCCAAACTCCTTAAACAGTACGCACTTTCCTTCCATGACAGGCATTCCTGCTTCCGGTCCGATGTCTCCCAGGCCCAGGACAGCGGTTCCGTCTGTGATAACTGCCACTGTATTCCAGCGTCTGGTCAGATCATAGCTTTTGCTGATATCTTTTTGGATTTCCAGACACGGCTGTGCAACTCCTGGTGTATAAGCAAGGCTCAGCGCCTCTTTGGAATCTACTTTCGCCCGGCTGGTCACCTCGATCTTACCCTTTAATTCATAATGCATTTTTAATGATTCTTTTGCGTAGTCCATGGTTCCCTCCTGATGTTTGAATTATAGTTACTGTACTGTATTATTCTATCACAAACCCTGAAATTTTTCAGCGGTTATCTGATAAAAATTACAGAATACATGATTGTATCCTGTTTTTTCTTATAGTATAATAATTTACTACATTGCCGATTTTTTGTAAAAGGAGGTGCATTCTGGTGAAGACCATTCAAATTTCAATTAGAAAAAGCCCGGGGCAGTGGTATCTGCTGATCGGACTTACAGCCCTTGAGTTATTGATGTCTTTTTCTTTCCTTGGCTATTTTCACATAGAACCGATCTCCATCACCGTTGCATTCATCCCGGTACTGCTGGCAGGGTGTCTGCTCTCCCCTGCAGACTCTACTTTTCTCGGGCTGGTATTTGGCCTGGCCAGCATGTGGAAAGCATCCGCACCTTATGTTGCGGAAGGTGACCAGATCTTTTCCCCTACCTTAAGCGGCGCGCCTTTTTACAGCCTGCTTTTAAGCGTCGGTTCCCGCATGTTGTTCGGTCTTGTGATCGGACTTCTCTATATGTTTGCAAAAAGAGCAAAAAAATATGTTCCGCTGTGGATTGCTCTTGTTTCTTTATGCGGCAGAGCTCTTCATTCATTTTTTGTATACAGCTTCATGGAGGTTCTGTTTCCTGAGATGGGATACGGTGTCAGCAATGTGTTCTCGGACATCGGCTCCTATAACAGCCGGATCACTTCTCTTTTTGCCATCCTTATTGTTCTGGCTGCTTTCCGCCTCCAGAAAGCTTCTTTTGTACAGCAGTTCAACCAAAGGCTTCAGTCCGCCCAGCAGCTGCACCTAAAAGACCGGCGCTACTTTTTCCTGCTTCTGGTACTGATCTGCCTTACTCTGATCTCTGCCGGCGCCATCGCCGTCTACTTTTTGCAGCGGATGCAGTATATGCTAAGTTCAGAGGGCCATATTCTTGATGCTGTCACACAGTACAACCTGTTTCATCTGCAGATACAGTTCTTACTGGGACTTCTTTCTCTGTTTTTCCTGGTGTCCCTGTTTCTGCTGCTGGTATATCATCATACCATTTATATCCGTTATGAGGCGCAGTCTGATCCCCTGACCGGGGTGCTCAACCGCAGCGGTTTTTTCCCACTGTGCGAAGAAACCTTAAAAAATATGGACTTTTCCAATGAAGTGTGCGGATACTTTATGGTTCTGGATGTGGATCATTTCAAAGCGATCAATGATTCCCTGGGACATCCTAAGGGCGATGAGGTTCTGTGCGACACTGCCAGATATCTGCAGGCTTCTTTTGCAGAAAAATCATTAGTCGGACGGCTTGGCGGGGATGAATTCGCCGTCCTGATCCACGAGCCTTTATCCGAGGAAAAGCTGGTGGCAAAGCTTGACCGCTTTCTTCAACAGGTACAGCAGATTCCCTGTGGAGATTTTAAGATTTCCTGCTGTATCGGCGTGGTTCCCCTGACCTTTCCTCAGTCTGTCCAGCATCTTTATCAGAAGGCAGATCAGTATCTTTACTATGCGAAAAGCAGGGGCCGGGGACAATATTTTATCGGAAGAGCCGCAAAATAAGCCATTATCCCTGGCATTTTCTCAGGATCCTGTCCCGGATGAGTTTCCCGTCTTCCAGGTACAGGATTCTGTCACACTGTCCGGCAAGCTCCTCATCATGAGTCACCATTAAAATCGTCATTCCATAGTTTTTATTTAACTTTCGAAATAGTTTCATTACCGCGTTCCGGCTGGCTTTGTCCAGATTTCCCGTAGGCTCATCTGCAAAGATTACTGACGGAGCAGGCGCCACTGCTCTTGCGATGGCAGCCCGCTGCTGCTGTCCTCCCGAAAGCTGACTGGGAAGCACCTCTTTTTTTCCGGCAAGTCCTGTTTCTTCAAGAAGTTTTTCCACCCATTTTTCAGACACTTTCCGGTCATCCAGCAGTAAAGGCAGTATAATATTTTCCTCGATATTCAGTGACGCAAGAAGATAGATCGACTGATAAACCATGCCGATATTTCTCCTGCGAAATATAGCCCTGCTGCTTCTTTTCATTTCATACAGATTTCTCCCCCTGATCCGAACCTTTCCATCATCCGGCTTGTCAATGCCGGCTAATACATGAAGCAGCGTTGACTTGCCACATCCGGACGGCCCCAGAACTGCCGCAAACTGTCCTTTAGGAATCTGGAGTGATATCTCCTGCAAGGCCCGGACCGGATGAGTTCCTGTTCTGTATGTTTTACTGATCTTATCCGCGCAAACAGCATATCTCTCTGTCATCTGCTATTCCTCCCTCCGGATTTCCGAAATCACATCCATCGTTTTCAACTCTCGTATAGTATAGACAAAAGGTATAAAGACCACAAATAAGGTCAGCACGATCTGCCACAGCACCAACTTTACAGGTATATCCCAGGCAGAGTTCATCTGTCTGGCTCCACCATCGTTATAGATTCCCGAGAGGAAAAACAAGCTCAGGGGAATTCCGACCACAATTCCAGCAACGCCATAGAAAAGATGCTCCAGAAAAATCATCTTCCAGATTCTCCCTCGGGTCATGCCGACCGTAAACAGCAGGGCAAATTCTCTTTTACGCCGTCGAATGCAGGCTGAATCCTTTTGTAGGATAACTAATATAGCCGCAATGTGGCTGGCGCTTACCAGTGCCGTTACCAGAAGGATTCGCATCCCTTTTCCCCCCTGGAAAAAGGATCGATGATACTCCTCCGCAAAACTATAGATCTGTAACTGGTCCATCCCCAGTTCTTCTGCCGTCTTCCGGATTTTTTCTTCTGTCTGCCCGTCTTCCTTCATTCTCTGAATCACATGATCTGGATACAAAATGTCATTAAGTGAAACTACTTTTCTTCCATCTCTCCTCAATGTAATTTCCATATAGACAGTTGAATGATATTTATCCCCGAGCAGCTCTTCAAAGGTCTCCATCGTAACATAGAGTATGATCGCTTCCATCTGACTGTAAAGCCCAACTCCTTTCTCCCCTTCCTCAGCCGTCAGAAGATACTCTGGCAACAGAACCTCTTCTGCTCCTTCCGGATTCGTACAGACTACCGGAATTTCATGAATTTCTTTTTGGACCATCACAGGGAACTCTGTCATCGTTCTAAGACCGCTCCGGTCATTACGAAATAAAATCGCGCTGTTCTTTGGCACTTTCCCTTTTATACCACTACGATTCAGACAACTTTGAAAGATTGCCTCATCCACACCGATAATCCGGACAATATTTCCCAGACTGTCGCCGTCTATAAGATCCTCTTGCCTGTATGTTCCTGAAATCTGATAGCCATCCAGCGCATTTTGGGCCTGAAACATTCCCAGATAAGCTTCTATCTCCGGCCTGTTCATTCCCTCCAGTGCAGTATATCCATCTGCCTGCCGAATCAGGGACACTTCCTCTACCTCTTCTAATTCTTCCACCTTTTCTGACAGATCTTCATACGCTTTTTGCTTTTCTCCTTCTCCCGTAACCCACATGGATATCGGCGGATAGGAAGGGATCTCTGCCGTTACAGCCGTCATTCCCTGGATATACATGGCTCCATTCAAAAATACACATAGCGATATAATCAGAAGAGTAGCGGAAACAACATAATTTTTATGATTGACAATCACATTTTTCGCTGCCAGCAGCGTTTCCACCCGGAAGAAATGTTTCTTTGCCTTCAGAAGCACTGCTGTCCGGTTCACTTCCTCTTTATCATCATAACCGGAGATCAGATCCAGGATCCGTTCATTTCTGGCTCTCGCATACAGGCCTGCTCCTGAAACAAACACCAGTACGACACAGCCAAAAATCACAGCCAGAATCCAGATAGGACTTAGATGCATCTCTACTTCCTGCGTCGGGAGAAACCATTGGTTCAACTGTCGGATACTAACTGCCAGAGTCCCCAGGCCAAACACCGTCCCCAACGGCACCGCCAACATTCCTGCCAATACATTTTCCCCATAAATATATATCCTTTTCTGCTGGTCAGAAACCCCTATGCCATCCAAAAGCCCCAGCGTTTTCAGCTTTTCTTCCAGTCCCGACAGAACTACATAATAAAGGAGCGCCGCCGCGAAAAACACAATCACGATATCAATCAGAATTATTGCCCATGCAGATCCGGCCGTAACTCCAGCCGCATTAATTCCATAATATCCCAGAAGTTTTTCATTGAAGGTAATGTCATAGGTAGAGATGACAGTATGATTGATCCGTGAAAATAATACCGGCCTCTCTTCTTCCGGCAGTGGATCCATATCAATCTCCCGTCCCACATCCACAGAACGCTGGAAGATTGACAAAGATATCCGCTTAAAAGCTACACCGTAACAGCTCCGCCCCTTATAAGTGTCACCTTCCTTACATTTTGTAAGCTTCCAGGTTCTCTCAACCTGTTCATTCTCCCCCAGCCTTTCTGCCTGTTCTGTATTCAGATTATGAAAAATGGCTTCATAAGGTCCGTTCCCTTCTTTTTCCTGCTGGATCATAGCGTACAGGCAGGAATTTGAAAATGTCGTCACCACCGTAATCAAAAAGACTGCCGCGGTCATCCCTGCCGCCAGGGTCACAAATCTCCCCGGTTTCTGCCGAATCTCTCTTCGGATCAGCTTCCATATTATTTTCATAGGCTTCACCTGTCGAAAACAGCGCCATCTTTTAGTTCCAGTATCCGGTCACAGATCTGGGCCAGCCCCAGATCATGTGTGGCCATCAGTATCGTCCGGTGCCACATCCTGGCACATTGCTTCAGATTGCCCGTCAATTCCAGGGACTGACGGGTATCCAGCCGGGCCGCAGGCTCATCTGCCAGAATCAGCTTTGCATCTGAAAAAAATGCTCTTCCAACGACCGCCCTCTGCCGCTCTCCACCGGAAAGTTCCGCCGGATACCGGTTTCTCTGACCGGTCAGCCGAAGCACTGACAGCACCTCTTCCAGCCGTTTCTCATCCAGAAGCCTCCCCGTATCCATGACTACCGGCAGGATTACATTCTCCTCCACGGTCAGTCCCGGAAGAAGCACTGATTCCTGAAGGATCATGGCAATATGACGTCTCCTGAAAAGAGTCAACTCCTTTTCACTCATTGTCTGTATCCTTCTTCCGGAAAGCATGATTTCTCCTTCGTCTGGCTGCTGTAACCCTGCCAGCAGGTGTAGAAGAGTCGTCTTCCCTGCCCCGGAAATTCCCATAAGCGCGGTAAATGTCCCTTCTCCCAGAGAAAAAGACACATTTCTTAAAATCTCTTCTCTTCCTGCACCGTTTGAAAATGCCTTCCGTATGCCTGTCACTTTGACCGCTTCCATTTTCGTTTCCTTTCTGATTTAAGAATACCTCTTGCTTCTTACCTGCTCCTTACAGACCTTCAGAAAAATCTTACAATTTTGTCAGAACATCGATTCTTTTTCTCGGCTTATCGGCAGAAAAACGCGAAAGATACTGCCCTTCCCTTCTTCCGATTCCACCGTGACATATCCGTTCTCCTGATCCAGAATCAATCTGGAAAGATAGAGTCCGATCCCCCATCCTTCTATATTTCCTGTTCCTCTTCCCCTGTAAAATTTTCGGAAGATCTGACTCTGTTCTTCCCTGGCGATCCCTGATCCTTCATCTTCAATCCGGACCGCTCCATAAGTCTCAAAATACTCAACAGAAAGCCGGATCACAGATCCTTTTGGACTGTACTTCACTCCATTTTCCAGAATATTAACAAACACCTCTTCTGTCCATCTGGAATCATAATAAAACTTTGTATCAGCAGCCTTCTCATCCAAAGATTCTTCCATCCAGAAGCTGATCTCCTTTTTCTCTGCTTTAGGCAGAACCGTTTCCACCGCTCGCTTTATGGCAGGAAAAATGAATGCCTTCTCCACCGTGAGAGATGCCACGCCTCTCTCCAGCTGTGCCATCTGAAACAAAACGGCCAGAAGCCAGTCCAGTTTATCGGTCTGCTCTTCCAGCCGCCTCTGCATATCCCTTTGCTGCTCCTTTTCCAAATGCGGTTTCTTTAAGAGTTCCTGATAAAGGCGGATATTAGCAAGGGGCGTCTTCAACTGATGAGAAAGATCTGAAATCAATTCTTGTACCATCTGCCTGTCTTTTCTTAGTGCTTCTGCTTCTATCTCATATTTTTTCTGGATCTTAAGGAACCCATCCCTTACCACATCCTCCGGCCCTTCCCTGTCCGTTTCGCTTTCGATGAGGCCGCCTTCCAGTATCGTCTTCTGAAGATTTTGAACCTTTTGATACAACAGAAAATATTTTCTCCGAAAGTATATGAGTCCGGCCGCTGCCATTGTTACGACAGCTATTCCGGCTATTATAATAACTGATTCCATTTTATTTCTCCCGCCACACATATCCCATTCCGTGAACAGTCCTGATTCTTTCCGGTTTTCCGGGATTATCCTCAATCTTGATTCGAAGCCTGCGGACCGCAACTGACAATGTGTTCTCGTCCACATATTTCCCGGCTCCATCCCAGACCCGTCCTAAAATCTGATCCTTGCTGAGGATCTGCCCTTTATGCTCCAAAAACATAACCAGAAGCCTCTGCTCTGTACTGCTTAAAAGAAGCTTTTCCCCCTTCTTCCAGACCTCTCCGCTCCCCAGATTTACCGAAATACCGCCAGAAGACAGAATCCTTTCCCTTTCCTGTCTTTTCAAAAGTTTCCGTACCCTTGCCTGGAGCACTGCCAGTGAAAAAGGCTTGCCCATAAAATCATCCACTCCGAGTTCCAGACTCGTTACTTCATCCATCTCTGAATTTCTCGCTGTCAGCATCAAAACCGGGAGATCTGAAACCTTGCGCAGACGCCGCAGCAGATCAAATCCATTTCCATCCGGCAGGCCACAGTCCAGGACTGCCAGATCGCAGCGTTCGTCTTCCAGTATTTTCCAGCCTTCTTTTACATTTCCTGCCTCCAGAACCTCATAGCCTTCCAGCCCAAACGCAACTCTAAGCCCCTCCCGAAGGGCTTTATCATCTTCAATAACCGCAATTCTGACTGACATTTTTCTCCCCCCCAAATTTTCCAATCGTCCATCCTGATTTCTTCTTCATTTATAGATTAGCATACTACCAAAGTTTATGCACAAAAAATTTAGTAAGAGATATTTGTTCACACCGGTTTTATAAGGTATAATAAATTACCATAAGTAACCGATAGTTGACTATGAGTAAAGGAAAAAATATGCCCATATTACTGGATCATCAATTGCAGGAACAGATCCCCCATGATATCTCGGCCTTTCCCATCACATTTTACTGTGATGAACTTGCCACTCTGCCAAACCGTGCGGGACCTATGCACTGGCATCCCTACTTTGAGATTGCCACAGCGCAAAGCGGTGTCCTGGACTACCAGGTAGGACAAACCCATACGATTCTGGAACCGGGGGACAGCATCTTCGTCAACCAGAACATGCTCCACGAAATCCGACAGTTATCCGGCACCGCACCAGATCACTTGCCGGTCATTGTCTTTTCCGGCACAGTGGTTGCCCCGAAGAACAGTATCATATATCAGAAATACATCCAGCCAATTCTTGCGTGCGACTCTCTCCCCTTCGTTGTATTCCGGCACGACAGCAGCCAGTGGGAAGAGGCTCGCAGGCGGATCCTGGCTACATATTTCGCCATGCAAAATCAGCCCGATTGTTATGAGCTGACGGTTCAGCGTAATATCTGCTATGTATTGGAGTCAATCTTCCGCAATTTCGATTCCCTGCCAAAATTCAAGGCGTCACGGGTACAATTGAACGCTCAGATACGACTTCAGAAAATGCTGTCGTATATTTATGAAAATTACGCCCAGACCGTTACTCTGGCTGACATCGCCGGCGCTGCCAATATCAGCCGAAGCGAAGCGGGACGGTGCTTCCATTCCTACCTGGGATGTTCTCCGGTGGAGGCGCTTATTCAGTATCGGCTTCAGACAGCACAGCATTTGCTGCAGGAAACTACGCTGACTCTGCAGGAGATCAGTCTTGCCTGCGGATTTCATTCTGCAAATTACTTCAGCCGCCAATTCCGCAGAAGGTATGGATATTCTCCAGGAGAAAAGCGCAGATTGGGTAAATAGTGCTTCTGTCTGACGCAATATTGCATTTATATTTGATGGATTTGATTATATAATACGCTGGAATATGCGTGTGAAAGGAGATCCATCATGGAATTGACAAAATATCGAAAAACACTGGCGGCCTGCTATCTGGGCTTTGTCACCCAGTCTATCTCCGCCAACTTTGCGCCTCTTCTGTTTTTGACTTTTCAAAACACCTACGGAATCTCATTAGAAAAAATCGCTCTGATCCCCGTTGTGTTTTATCTGACCCAGCTGCTGATCGACCTTGGAGCAACCAGTTTTGCAGACCGAATCGGTTACCGCGTCTGTGTGGTGATCTCCCAGGTGGTTTCGGTAGTGGGGCTTGTGCTTCTGGCGTTTCTCCCGGAAATTCTCCCCGTTCCCTTTCTGGGGATTCTCATTGCAGTGGTATTTTACGCCATCGGAAGCGGCCTTGTGGAAGTGCTGGTAAGCCCTATTGTGGAAGCCTGTCCTTTTGAAAACAAGGATGGCAGGATGAGTTTACTCCATTCTTTTTACTGTTGGGGTGCGGTAGGCGTGATTTTGGGATCCACACTCTTTTTTGCAGTGTTCGGCACTGAGAATTGGAGAATCCTTACACTGATCTGGGCACTGGTGCCGCTGGTAAATATCTTTCAGTTTCTCACCTGTCCCATGGAGCGTCTGGTGGAAGACGGTGAGAGTCTGCCCCTTCGCAGGCTGCTCCGCCTGCCGCTGCTGTGGATGATGATATTGTTGATGATTTGTTCCGGCGCATCAGAGGCAAGTATGGCACAGTGGGCATCTGCATTTACAGAGTCGGCTCTCGGCGTATCCAAAACTGTCGGTGATCTGGCCGGTCCCTGTCTGTTTGCCGTTTTCATGGGGATCTCCCGTATGTTGTACGGAAAAATGAGTAAAAAACTGAATCTGACAAAGACCATGCTGCTAAGTGGTCTGCTGTGCGTGGCATGCTATTTGCTTGCCTCACTTTCTCCTTCGCCGATTCTTGGTCTGGCAGGATGTGCCCTTTGTGGTTTTAGTGTCGGCATTATGTGGCCGGGCACGATCAGCCTTTCTTCTCAAAAATGTCCGAAAGGCGGCACCGCCATGTTTGCTTTTTTGGCATTAGCAGGAGACTTCGGCGGTATCGTAAGCCCGGCAATGGTAGGGAGTTTCTCAAAACTGGCCGGCGGCAATCTAAAAACAGGGCTGCTGACCGCTACCATCTTTCCACTCCTTCTGGTGGTTGGTCTGCTTGTTTTAAACCGAAAAATGAAATATGCCATCCGGAAGTAACCGGATGGCATCATGAAAATCTCTTCTGGTATTTCCTGTTTTCTTTTATACTACTTTTCGTGTGAGCAGAGCGTGATTATTCCGGGGTTCTTTGAGCCACCTGTCCGGATTTTGAGAGCCACCATTC
>OGRN01003317.1_pt1 | contig 11551 bp, 14 predicted proteins | sample 1553401 | NCBI WGS metagenome assembly OGRN01 (sample SAMEA2580096, study PRJEB22360) | human gut metagenome | biome: human gut; feature: human-associated habitat; material: faeces | place: Denmark | collected 2008/2010 | reverse complement strand
AGCCGCCGTTATCAGTGCGACTATTATCGCTTCCGTCACTCATCATCACCTGACTTTCTTTTGGCTGACTGCGTGCCGAAATAGAACGATATCACCACAGTAAACACCGTGATGAACTGATCTGCTGAAATCGTGCGGCGCAGTGCCAACACGCAGAACACCGCTGTCAAGAACAGTGTTACAATGGACTTTACGTCAATGAGCTTCGCTAACTTCTGTTTCATGGTATGCCTCCTTTGTTATCATCTCATATTCCTCAGCCGTGATCCACTTGCCGACGGCGGTGTGCACCATAGCAACCGACCACAAACTGCTGTCATAGTATCTCTTGACCTTTGCGTAGTTTTTACTCATCGCCGCTCACCTCCAACTCAACACCGTTCAACATAGCCAGAAAATCAACATTTGCCTTTATCCTGTCTATCTCGGTGACCTTTGGTTTGTTGAAATTATCTTCCGTCAGCCCCATGCTCTCAACCATAGATTTTTCTAACTTCGTCATGTTGTACCTCCTACTTCACTCAGCTTCACGATATACTCTTCTTCTGATGGCACTGGTATATGGTAATTATCGTTGCTGTTTTTGAAAATCACTGAACCGCCTGCTTCGACCTCGATATTTCGCAGGAAGTCATCTGGTATCAGGGTTGATATATCGGTGACGATTGGGGTATCTAACGCTTTGATTGCCGTTCCGTCAATAGTGTTGTTCTGTGTATAGGTCTTAGCCTCATAGTCTGTCACATTCCCCTCAATGCCGTAGCCAGACAGTGCCTTTATGGTTTCGGGGATTGGATACTCGTTGCGGTGGAAGGGGGCGTAGGCTGGCATGGTATCTGATTTGTATATACCATCCACAAGCATTATATCAAATGCGTCAGCTATTGATTGCATGGTTTCTTTGTTACCTGGATAACATGCCACCATAACTTGTGTTGCACCAACCATTGTACTAGAATCTGTTATAGCTCCTACAACACCCTTCGATGTTATCAGCCAGTTCGCCATCGTATTGTCATGAAAAATATAAACAATTCCAAACGATACACCTGTTGGACACGTTTTTTTGTCTTTCAGAGCTATTTTTAGAGTCTTGTTTGTATCAATCTCAAAACCATAATACGGCACTAATGATACACATTTTTCAATGTCAAACAAATTCTTTCCCTGCTCCACAATCTCTTCCGTGCCAGCACTAATAATCTCACCTGCATTATACGGATAATAATCGGCTGGGAACATTTTCTCAAATTCTTCCACTGTGCTGGGTTCGTTTCCTGCACCGAACATGGTGGTTAAATCGAAAATCTGAATTTTAATTTTAACGTCATTGAAAACTGTACCGACCGCAAAACCACTTATTCCAGTAGCCTTGCCTAGCGAAATTTCCGATTGTGTCTGATTATAAATCACGGCTGACGAACCACTGGTAATTGCAGGGGTTGATTGGCTTCGATTCAGAAAACTGAATTTCATACTTATGCTGTCAGGATTGTTCAGAATCAGCAGCTTGAAAGCATATTTTCCTACCTTGTTCTGCTCGGGCGTGACATCTCTAAAATTGATGTATGATGCTGTCGTAGTTCCATTAATGGTAATCATTCCGTCAGAATCAGCGGTCACGGTAGCACCATTGTTTGCTTCTTTTCTTGGCTGAAAAATTTGATTAAATACGATAGACCTACCACCAATATTTTTCACTGACATCAGCTTTGCCCCTGTAGGAACTGTTTTCTGATATGCCGTATCTGTGTCAGTTTCAAACTGGTGCGTGATACCCTGACCGATGGAATACAGTGCATTTACCCTACGTTGCAGTTCCTTGTCCGTCAGCTTTACGTTAGCTATTTCAGCTGTATTCTCGGCTATCTTCCCGACAGCCGTCACATAATCATCAGGCAAACTGTCAGCCACCGCCTGTGCTGTCTGCGCAGCGGTTTCAGCGGCTGTTCTATCCTCTGCGACCTTAGCGGCATGGTCTGCCACTGTAGCCTTGTCGGCTGTCACCTTCGTTGCCATATCCTGCACCGCCTGTCTGTCTGCCGCAGTGCTGTCAGCACAGGTCTTGGCGGTCTTTGCGTAGCCTGCCGTTATTGTCTTGTCAGCTTCGGTTTGCTGTGCTGCCGTTGATGCTTGTGCTGCGGATATCTTGGCGGCGTTCTGCGCTGTGACCGCCTGCTGACGTGCGGTTTCTGCACCCTGCCTTGCAGTGTCTGCCTGTGTAGCGGACGTTTCAGCAGATGCCTGTGCGGTCTCAGCACGTTTCGCCGCCTGCGTTGCCGTGTCTGCTGACAATCCTGCGGCTGTGGCAGATTTTTTTGCGTTCTCTGCCGCTGTAGTCGCCGTTTCTGCAGCGGTGACGGCTGTCTGCATATCTGCGTGTGCCTGTCTGCCTATAGCATCTATGCGGTCTAGTGCGTCAGCTGCCACACTTGGTAACGGGATAGCATTATCACCGATTGCCGCACCTATTCTCAGGCGGAATATGCGTGATTTTTTTACTAGGATATATTCCTGTCCTGACAGTTTTTTTTGCACATATTTGACAGCTGACTGTCTGCGCTGACCGCAGTATATCAGCCGTTGGCGTCCACTGTCCGCCTGTGATATCGACCTCATACTGAACGCCATCGCCGTAGTCTATCGTTAACACATAGCGGTCTGCGCCGTCTACTGTCAGCCCTTCAACCGACACGGGTCTAGCGTTCGTTTCGCCGACGTAGCCTAGCAGGGCTGTGCTTAGTGTTACGTCATAGTCTGAATTTAATGTTATCGTCATTTAATCACCCCTCTTTACTCTATTGCAATATAATCAACATAGTATGTTCCTGTTGGAACGGTTTCCAATGTTGGCCCGTTATTAGCGCCCATGCAGACGTTCAGATAGTACGACTTTCCCGACCCATTAACGTGAGTGCAGAACGTCTTGTATGGTGTTGGTGTGTCTATCTGCCGTAGTGTTGCTATTACCTGCTTTGGTGCAAAGGTCAGTCCAAGCGGTATCTGCATCAATGGATTCGCTTTCGTCATCTTGTACTCTACAGTGCCATAGTGTATCTTGCCGGCTCGGCTCAGTATCTCATCGATTTCCTCGCCTGCGTGTTGCATCGGATAATCGTTCTCAGTGATATCCTGTGTCAATGTCAAATTTTCATCAGCCATTATCTCGCCCCCTTAAAGTTGTTCTTCAACGCTCAGACCTACCGCCGAAATATCAGCACTCAGTCCGCCGTCAAAGGTAAATCCTAAATTCGTTATCGGTATATCATAGCTGTCTGCACCGTTGGTGTAGGTCACCACGTCACCGATATCAAAACGTGGATCGCCTAATCTGTGATACAATTCTGTTGTATACCATGAAAAGCCACCTATCCTGCGCCACAGAGATTGCAGCAAAGACTCTGTCATGTATGGGTTTTCAAATTCCAACACACGTCCTTGCGTGGTATCTGTCACACCAAGCGACAACGTTACATCTTCACCGACCTTGCAGATAATGCCCACGATAGCGTTCTGCCTTTCTGACAGCGTAGGCAGGTCTATTGTATTGTTATCCAATGTTTTCACAGACTTGCCATACCACTTTCGGACGTACTTTCCGTACCTGTCAACATAACCAAACTGCCCTTGCGCAGAAGCCAGATAAGACAGCATTTGCCGCATGGTCACGTCTTTTGGCACGGAGCTGACTTTGAAATAGAAATACTTTGAGTACAGCACCTTGCCGTTCTTATCTATCAACCTTCTGCCGTTCTTGTCACGCAGTAGCCGCACCTCTGTATAGTCATTGCCGTTCTGCAATCCTAATTGTCTGCAAATGTCGTCTTCAACGGCTTTATTCCAGTTTGGCATAGGTATGTGTGGTACATATGGCTTGTCTGAAAAGTATAGCCTGTCCGCCATTGTCAGCTGAACACTGCCGCCCGACTTTTTCGACTTAACGCAGGTGAAACGTCCCATTGGTATCTTTTCGTCTGCGAGTATGCCGCTAGTTTCGTAGTCTACGAGATACAGATATGTGTCATACTCTTTGCCGAGAAATTTCGTATCAACGTCATTGATGTTTATGTTCCAAGATTGTGAACACACTGCGCCTAGTTCTATATCGTCGGAAATAGATGTGCTTTGAGCTGTACTGCTTGCAGATACTATCTTGTCGCCTGTAAGTATGCTGTTTGTGTCTTCAAGCTCCATTCTCCACGTTCTGCAATAGCTCTCTATCTTTGATGATACAATGTCGCTTACTGTGTACATTTATGTCACCTCACCTGTACCGGAATAGGCATAAAGGTCAAGGGAAAGCACCTTGCAAAGCTGTCTTTTCTTATCCCAACCCCACTGCTCGTATGTTGTACCCTCTGCCCTAAAACGTGCCGTGACCATGTTGAACGTTTCATCAAGGTAGGTAACAGGAAAATCAGCGTCCTGCACATTCAGAACATACTCGTTTATAATTGCTACTTCCTGCGGTTTAAGATTTGCCCACTCTATGTGAAGCGTGGTCTGTAGCCCCTTTACGTCACCCACATATTTGCAGGTCGAGGAAAGCCCTGCGTTATCGGACATTATTTTTTTCTTATCTATTGTGAACGTTGTCGGCACAGCTATTTCAGTATCACCGAATTTCAGATATTCCATTGCATACCTCCTATACAAGCGGTGACTTGCCGTTAAGCTTTGTCAGCGAGTTTATATCTTCTACCACAGCCTTGCCAACAGCTCGCTTGTCTATCTCCACAGTTACATTGATAGGCTGTTTAGTGCTTTTGCCGTCAACAGAGGCATACTCTGCAAGGGCGTTGAGTATAGCCGACCGCATACCCATGTTTGACGTATCAGGCACAGTTTGTGTAGCTGTCTGCTCTCTCAGTGAAGATACATCTATCCTGCTGTCAACACTGCTGGCACTTTGTATTGCAGATCTGACCATGTTTTCAGAAGCCTGCACTGCAAGATACGTTTCATCAGCCACACCCAGTGCATAGCCCTCGCCCACATATCCGCCCAGCGTGCGGAAAACTCTTGAAGGCGAGTGTGAATCCTGTGCAAGTCTTGCGGCGGTTATGCCCCTTATGACCATTTCATTTACTGTGGCACTTACAAATGACATTCTGCTCTGTATGCCGTCTGCGTAGCCGTCTGCGGCGTACTGTCCTAGTACTTCATACGCCGTCCGCATACTGTAGTAGTTTTGTGACGGCAGGTCAACAAGGTCTGCAAGGAGCTTTGCGGAAGAGTCTTTCATCTTGCTCATACTTCTGTCAACGTAGTCATTCATTTCATCAAATATGCCCTTGCTCTTGGCAGAGTATTTCTTGAGTTCCTTATCTGACATATCAACAAACGCCTTTGCGTATCCTGCACCCTTTGGACCCATTTCTTCAAGATTATTGTAAAAGTCCTGTGAGATAATGCCGTCTGCGACCTTTTTCTTCAGCTTAGCAAGGTTGTTTTCCCAGTTGGTAAAGCCGTTTATGTTATCGTCAAGATTTGCGATAAGCTGTTCGGCGGTCACGTCTGACTTTCCGCAGAACTCGTCAAGAAGATCTATCTGTCCGAACACAAGATCGTGCTGGGTTTTGTATGCGTCTGCATACTTGCCGCAGATGTCATTTATCTGCGACAGCGTTTCTTCCGAGAGTTCTGCTATCGAGCCTGTTGTAAGAGCATAAGCGTCGGCAAATTCTTTCTGAGCGATGTTTGCTTCCTCTATGGACTGTCTTACAGAGGAAAGGTCATTGTTTGCTGTTGTAAGTGCACCGTGAGCGGTGTTGAGGGACAGTGCAAGTGCGTCAAAATCATCACCTGTCAAGCCGTCAGCCTTAGCCTGTTTGTACCTTTCCAAAGCCTCATCATACTCGCTCTGAGCCGCCGCTTGGTTTCTCAGAGCCTCCGCAAGCTTATCCTGCAAGTCCTTTGTATCCTGCATATCCGCATAAGCGTCAAGCATATCGCTTACTGCGGCTGTGTTGTTTTTCAAGCCGCCTGTCTGATCATCTATGGTCAGATTAAGGCCCTCTATATCGCCGTTGAGCTGATCTATAATGGATTGCATTTCGGCTTTTTCATCAGCACTTTTATTTTCAGTTTCATTCAGCTCTTTGAGCCTGTCATTGAGCACACGATAGGAGTCAGCCTGCTTTTTATTACTGTCTGTGCTGTCGGCAAGTTCTTCGTGAAGACTTTCAACGGCACTTTTGGTGGAAAGACATTTGTCCGAAAACTGTTTGACGCTCTCGGACAAATTCACTATACTGCTTTCTGTGACATCTATCTCATTGGCAAAATGATTTATGATCGCACTGCCTATAAGTGCAACTCCTGCAGCGATACCTGCCGCAAGATTTTGAGTTATAGCCATTTCGGCATTCATGGCCGTTGCCATAGCCTTGCCTTGTATCATTTGCAGAGTAAGCCCCTCAAAGGACTTTGTGACCGCAGACACCTTTGACACCGCAATGAATGTCACAATTGCCGCTGTTATGGATTTAAGGGCGTTGTGAACACCCTCTATAACACCCTCTATATTTTCTGCGTCAACGCCCATTTTCTCAAAAAGCTGACCAACTGCTGAATCAAATACCTTTGCCGTTTGAGATACAAAGCTCCTTGCAAGTCGCTTTACGTTATCGAAAAATGTTTCTGTCGAGCCTATCAGGTCATTGAAAGCTTTGTCAGCATCACCACCTGATGTAAGCACACCAAGAAAGTTCTTGGCGGCAGCTTTCATACTTGCAAAGGAGCCTGAAAAGGTGGTGCTTGCCTCTTTGGCTGTTGTGCCTGTGATATCAAGGTTTTGCTGAATTGTGTGGATAGCGTTGTAAACGTCGCTCAGGTTATCAATGTTGTATTCAACTCCGCTGAGCTTCTGAGCGTCCTGCAAAAGCCTTTCCATTTCAGACTTTGTGCCGCCATAGCCCAGCTTGAGGTTATCGAGCATTGTATAGTTCTGCTTTGCAAAACCTTGGTAAGCGTTTTGTATAGACTGCATATCCGAGCCGAATTTGTTGGCGTTGTCGGACATATCCACCATAGCAGTGTGGGCGACATTTGCAGCCTTTTGAGTGTCACCGCCAAGAGATGAAAGCAACGACGCAGAAAAGCTCGTGACGTTCTCCATATACTCGTTTGCACTTACTCCTGCGGTCTTGTAGGCATCCTGTGCGTTCTTCTTGACGATATCAGCGTGCTTTTTAAAGAGCGTTTCAACACCGCCAAGAGATTGTTCAAGTGCCGCACCCTCAGTGAATGCAGAGGTGACGACCTTGCTTATAGCCGCTCCCACACCTGCCGCCGCAACAGCTTTTTTGAGCTTTGAGGCAAAGGAGCTGCCTGTTTTGTCGCCTGCCTTGTCGCCCTCGTCGGGCAGGTCTTTGAACAGGTCTTTTATTCTGCCTGTTATGCCCTCTGAGATAGGTATTATCTGCACATATGCGTCCGCAAGCTTAGTTCCTTCCGCCATTACGTTTCACCTCCTATCAGTTCTTGCCTTGCTTTTTCAAATTCTTCGATACTTGTAAATCCTCGTATCTTGCTCTCACTGTCGCCTAAAAGCTTTGAAACAACAGTTTCGGGTATGTTCACACCTCTTGCACCGTCTTTCGTTTTAGCCCATTGCAGCCACGCAAGCTTGTCATATATCATTGCAGCAAGGAGCGTGTCAAGAGTGACCTTATCCCCCGAGAGCAGCATCTTGCATCGGCTGTCGGGACGCAGACCCATAAAAAACGCCGCCACTGAGGAAAGCGGCAGCGTTTTGTAGTCGTATATGTGATAGACCTCTGCGAGATCGCAGGCAAGCGACATCTCATCACGGCATATCATATGAGCAAGTCCGCAGACAGCCCTCAGGCGTTTTTTGTTTTGTCGCCCTCTGAGCCTTCGCCTTTCAGTATATCGGCGATCTCTGCAAGCATCTTGTTTCTTGACACTATTCCTGTGTCTATATCTCTGCAATGCTCTTTGAGGCTGTCGAGCTGTGCCTTGGAAAGGAGCTGTCTTGCCACCTTGATGACAGCGGCAGTGTCGCCCTCATCTATCGCCACAAGTGATTCAAGCAGCTCCCAGTTGTCAAGAGCCTTATCCTCTATCTCATAGTCAAAACCGCTTTTTGTGATACCTTTAAGCATATGATCTTCCTCCTGTTACTCAGATTTCAGGTGAATGTACTCATAGTGTGAGTTGCCCTTGCTGTCGTTGACGGCTGTCAGCGTGATGTTATAGCCCACTGCGTCAGTGTCTATATACTTGATCTCGCCCAGAGCCGTTACAGAGGCACAAGGGACTACAATACGCTTTAAAGCTCCGTCCTTGAGGATAAGCTCGAAAACATACACGCTCTCTTCGTCAGAGCCGCCGTTCACGGCAACTGTTATATCCTTGCCCTCAAGTGCAGTTGTGACGTTATCAGAGCCGTAGACAGTTTTGAGCACTTCCTCGTTGAGCGTTTCGATGAGCGTCAGCGTGAATGTGTCACTGCCTGCGTTGGTCATATTGAGCACTACATCTCCGCCCCAGGCTGCTACGTTGCTGTTTGAGCGGTCATTGCCGTTTGAAAGTCCGTCCTCTGAGCAATAGCCAAGGCACTTGAACTCCGCTGCAAGAGCCGATGTTGCGTCTGTCGGCAGCGTTGTGCCTTTAGGTGCACGATATACCGCACCGCCTATTTTAGGCTTGCCTGCGGTAACGTTGTTTGCATTATTGGTGTTTGCCATAGTTATCTCTCCTTTTAATGACGAGGGGGCGCGTTATGCGCCCCCGTTTCAATGTTTGTTCACTGCTGTTCGCCAAAGTGGCGCTCGCAGCGCTTCTCAAGCACCGTGATTCGGCGCTCTTGCTCATCAACCTTCGCTTCGAGTCGCGTAATCTGCGTCCCGTGCTGCTCCAGTTTGTTGTCAATAAGTTGAACCATGGCTCGCGTCTCATCGACGGATGAGCCGATGGTCGCCAGCTTGTCGCTAATCCTCTGCTGGCGCTCGGCCTCCTTGCGCAACATGTCGACGTTCGCCTTACTGTTGCGCTTGGAGTTTGCAATGGCTACGATGGCAGCGACGAGCAGCGAGGACATAGCTATAAGCTGGTCGAGATTGATAGGAATATTCATGTCGTCTCCACCACCGCTTTCTGCTATCTCAACCGAGTTGCCTGTGCTCGCTTAGCCAATCTTGAGAACCTGACCCGCGTAGATTACGTTCGGGTTGCTGATGCCGTTAATCTGTGCCAGCTTCTGGTACGTCGTGCCGTACTTCGAAGCAATACCAGACAACGTGTCACCGGACTTCACCGTGTACGTCTTGTACGAGGAGCCGTTCACAACGCTCTGGACAGAGTCGTAACGAGAGCCAAGCACCGTCTTGCGGGTATCCCCGTTGCCGTACTTACCATCCAAGACCTCAGAAGCGAGGGTCGACGTCGAAGCCGTCTGAATGTGGTTGATGAAATCCTGAACCTCGTTGTAACGAGAACCGAGAGCCGACTTACGAGCGTCACCGTTGCCGTACTTGCCCTGCATTACAGCCACAGCAAGCTCCAACGTAGTGCCGGAAGGAGCACTCGAAGACGTCGAAGACCCGGACGAGCTGGAAGAACTCGAAGAGCCGGAAGCACCCGCATACTTAGCCCACGCCGTAGCATCGCCGTAGAACACATCGCCGTCCAAGTTCCCACTGTAACCGGAGATGCGCACCGAAGAGCTGAACTGCCAAGCGCAGACGCCGCCACCGTTCACGGAATATGGCATGCTGTTGTTCATGCCGTAATTGATGTCGGTGATGCCGTTGGACGGATAGCCAGCAATCCACTTACCGCAGTTTGCATTGACAGTACCCTGATTGAAGCGCCAAGCGTTGCCGTACACCCAAGGCCACACACCGGTCAGCTCGTGGTAACGATTGACGAACGTGTTGACCCAGTCGATGCTCTGACCGTCCTCCCAGTCAAGAATCGGGATGCCCTTACCCTCGTAGCCGGTCGTGTTCTTACGGAAGAACTCAGCCTCAGCGGATGCGTCGTTGTTGCGTGCGAAGTGGTAGAACCCAAACGGGATGCCGTTGGCAATGCACTTCTGCACAAAGCCATCGCAGGACTTGTCAACGAAATTAAGCCCCTCAGTCGCCTTAACGACCACAGCGCCAAGCCCACCGTTCTTCACTACGGTAGGAATATTAAGCCCAGCCTGCCAATTCGAAATGTCAATAAACTTCATGCTCATATTTGTTCATCCTTTCCGCCGCCTTAGCGGCATTCATGCACGCGATTTCTCGTGTGCTCTTATAAGAAAGGCCGCGTCACGTTTGTGGCACGGTCTATAACAAAGCGACGCTGGCTCAGTGAGCCAACGCCGCCTCATTACCTTGTTTGTCTTATGTCTACGCGAGCGCAGGAGCGATGTGCCCGCGAATGATTACCGTAACGGTGTCTCCGCTCTTGACGGTAGCCCCGTCGTTCAGACCACAGACATTGAAACCGACCACGCGCTCCGCGACAGTAGGCGTGGGATACGCCATAGCCTGATTAACAACCTCAGCGAAGCTCGCAGCATGTGCGCCGTCCTTGTAGACGTCGATGCTGTCAATGGTCAATCCATTAAGACGCTTCGTGTTCTCATCGGTAACAATGGCTGGAACCATCGTGCAGAACTTGTGAAGGAATCCCCAGTACGTTCCGTCATCCCCGTTGTACGAGCTTCCGAAGGACACGGCGTTGCCGGTTCCTTGGTCGGCACTCGTCGTGAACTTGAGCGTCACGTCTCCGGTCTCTGCGGTAAGTTCTGCGTCCACATTGAAGGACGAAGACGTACCGCACGAAATCCACGCATAACCACTACCGGACTTCCCGAGCGGGAACGAGGACGACTGGAACAGGTAGTACAACGCAGACGACGGCGGAGTGAACTTCTCAGGCGTCCCACCGGTTGCGTCCTGACCGTCCATGATGTCGAACTCGTGTGCGCCATCCTTGTCAGTGATAACCACATGATGTCCGCCCTCAATGTTGGAAACAGAAACCGTCGGGGAGAAACCATCAGCACCATCAGCGCCCGGGTCTCCGGGGTCGCCCTTTGCGCCATCTGCACCGTCCTTGCCATCGGCTCCGGGTGCTCCGTCCTGACCATCTGCGCCGTTCTTGCCGTTCATGACATCGAACTCGTGGGCACCGCTTGCGTCAGTGATGACTACATGCGTACCTCCCTCGATTGCCGACGTCTCAACAGTCGGGCTTACGCCGTCCTTTCCGTCGGTTCCGTTCTCGCCGGGTGCTCCGTCTTCGCCGGGGTCGCCCTTTGCCCCATCAGCGCCATCTGAACCGCGTGAAGGCTTGCCCGTGTCTTCGCCGTTGATGAACCAGTTGCCGTTCTCTCCAATCTCAGGGGTTGCAGCTTCTCCGCCGTCCTTGCCATTAAGTACATCGAAGGTGTGCTCGCCCTCGGCGTCCGTGATAGTCACACGCGTACCGCCAGAAATCGAGTCGGTCTTGACGGTGGGGCTTACGCCATCCTTTCCGTCAGCACCCGGGGCACCGTCTTCACCGTTCTTTCCCGGCTCGCCGTCAG
>OGRN01003313.1_pt1 | contig 11564 bp, 9 predicted proteins | sample 1553401 | NCBI WGS metagenome assembly OGRN01 (sample SAMEA2580096, study PRJEB22360) | human gut metagenome | biome: human gut; feature: human-associated habitat; material: faeces | place: Denmark | collected 2008/2010 | reverse complement strand
CAAAGAGGCACATGCCGTGAACCAGCCGGTTCTGGTTGGCACCATCACCATTGAGACTTCTGAGCTGATCAGCAAAATGCTTCGCCGCGAGGGAATTCCGCATCAGGTCTTAAATGCGAAGTTCCATGAGCTCGAGGCAGAAATCGTAGCGCATGCCGGTGAGGCAGGAGCCGTTACCATCGCGACCAATATGGCCGGCCGTGGTACCGATATCAAGCTGGATGATGTGGCAAAAGCTGCCGGCGGCTTAAAGATCATCGGCACCGAGCGTCATGAGTCCCGCCGTATCGACAATCAGCTCCGCGGTCGTTCCGGCCGTCAGGGAGACCCGGGTGAGTCCCGTTTCTACATTTCCCTGGAAGACGATCTGATGAGACTCTTCGGTTCCGAAAAACTGATGGGCATTTTCAAATCCCTCGGCGTACCGGAAAATGAGCAGATCGAGCACAAGATGCTTTCTTCCGCCATCGAAAAAGCGCAGAAGAAGATCGAGGGCAACAACTACGGAATCCGTAAAAACCTGCTCGACTATGACCAGGTCAACAACGAGCAGCGTGAGATCATCTACAAAGAGAGACGCCGCGTTCTGGACGGCGAGAGCATGAGAGACACCATCTTCAAGATGATTGCCGACACCATCGACAATACTGTGGATCTCTGCATCGGCGAGAACACCGAGCAGTCCGAGTGGGATCTGAACGAGTTAAATGAGATGCTGCTCTCCATCATGCCAGTGAAGGCAGTGACAAAAGAGCGCGTAGAGAAGATTTCCAAAAACGAGCTGAAACAGCAGTTAAAAGAGGAAGCTGTTAAACTCTACGAGGAGAAAGAAGCAGAATTCCCTGAGGAGGAGCAGATTCGTGAGCTTGAGCGTGTCGTTCTTCTGAAGGTTATCGACCAGAAGTGGATGGATCATATCGATGATATGGATCAGCTCCGCGAGGGTATCGGCCTGCAGGCATACGGCCAGAGAGACCCGAAGGTTGAGTACAAGATGGCAGCTTACGACATGTTTAACGAAATGCTCGAGTCCATCCAGCAGGATACCGTCCGTCTCCTGTTCCATGTACGTGTTGAGCAGAAAGTAGAACGTGAGCAGGTAGCCAAAGTGACCGGAACCAACAAAGACGAGTCCGGCCCGAGAAAACCGGTACAGCGCGCAGAGCGTAAGATCTATCCAAACGATCCATGCCCGTGCGGAAGCGGCAAGAAGTACAAACAGTGCTGCGGAAGAAAACCGGTTTGATAAAAGCAGAATAGCAGTGAGACGGATGAGCACGATCCGTTTGACAAAGCACGCAGCTTCCCTACCAGAAGCTGCGTGTCATACAAAATATAAAACAGAAAGCAGGTGAAGCTTGTGGTAGTTGAATTAGACCAGTTCAAAATGGAACTTGGCACATACGATAAACCATTAGTGGAAGTGAGGGATTCACTTTGACCTCGCTAACAAAGAGCAGAGGATCGAAGAATTAGAGCGTAAAATGGAGGAACCCAATTTCTGGGACAACCCCGAAGAAGCGCAGGAGCAGATGAAACAGCTGAGCAGCATGAAAGAGGACAGAGATACGTATCAGAAACTGGTATCCGCCAAAGAAGATATGGAAACTCTGATCGAGATGGGACAGGAGGAGGATGACGATTCCGTTGTTCCGGAAATCGCGGAAATGATGGAAGAGTTCAAGGCATCCTTCGATGCCATCCGCATCAAAACCCTGCTGTCCGGCGAATTTGACAAGGACAATGCGATCATCAAACTGAACGCAGGTGCAGGCGGAACCGAGGCGTGCGACTGGTGCGGCATGCTGTACCGTATGTACACCAGATGGGCAGAACGCAAAGGCTTTACGATCGAGGAACTCGACTTTCTGGACGGTGATGAGGCCGGTGTGAAGTCCGTGACATTCCAGGTCAACGGCGAAAACGCTTACGGTTATCTGAAATCCGAAAAAGGCGTTCACCGTCTCGTTCGTATTTCTCCGTTCAACGCGGCAGGAAAACGCCAGACATCGTTCGTATCGTGCGATGTTATGCCGGATATCGACAAAGAGATCGATGTTGAGGTTCGTGATGAGGATATCCGTATCGATACGTACCGTTCCAGCGGTGCCGGCGGACAGCACATCAACAAGACGTCATCGGCGATCCGAATCACGCATATGCCGACCGGCATCGTGGTTACGTGCCAGAATGAGCGTTCCCAGTTCCAGAACAAGGACAAGGCAATGCAGATGCTGAAAGCAAAATTGTATATGCTGAAACTCCAGGAGCAGGCAGACAAGCTGAGCGACATCCGCGGCGAAGTAACCGAGATCGGTTGGGGCAACCAGATCCGTTCTTACGTTATGCAGCCATACACCATGGTCAAAGACCACCGTACCAACGCAGAGACCGGAAACGTCGATGCAGTCATGGACGGCGGAATTGATCTGTTTATCAACGCATATCTGAAGTGGATTGCCCTCGGAACCGGAGCGAAAGAGGAAGAAGCATAATTCGGCTGTGGGCAGAACACAGTGACAAGTAAAATAAGGAGCATTTTCACCAACAGAGGACGGAAATGCTCCTTTCTGTTTTAAAGCCAAAGGCAAACAGGAGGTAAAAGTATGGGTATTATCAGAGCAGCAGTCAATGCAGTACACGGCAGTCTCGCCGATCAGTGGCTGGAGACCGTGGAACCGTATGAGATGGGGGAACATACGGTATTTACAGAGGGAATTCTGGTAAGAAAAGGCCAGAATAAAAAGGGAAGTCAGACGATTTCAAACGGTTCTGTGATCCATGTCTATGACAATCAGTTCATGATGCTGGTGGACGGCGGAAAGATTATTGATTACACCGCAGAGCCGGGCTACTTTACCGTAGACCAGTCATCGTCTCCGTCGATGTTCAGCGGATCGCTTGACGCGGCAGTAAAAGATACGTTTGAGCGCCTGAAATTCGGCGGCCAGACCCCGCATGAGCAGAGAGTTTTCTATATTAATCTGCAGGAAATCAAGGGAATCAAATTTGGAACGAGAAATCCGGTCAACTATTTCGACCAGTTCTACAATGCCGAGCTGTTCCTTCGGGCACACGGTTCCTATTCCATCCGCATCGTCGATCCGCTCCGCTTCTACGCAGAGGCTGTGCCGAGAAACGCATCCCGCGTAGAGATCGAGGATATCAACGAGCAGTATATGAACGAATTTTTAGAGGGCCTGCAGTCCTCGATCAATCAGATGGCAGCCGACGGCATCCGCATTTCGTTCGCAGCATCCAAGAGCGCCGAGCTGTCCCGCTACATGGCAGATGCGATGGATGAGAGCTGGCGGGCAATGCGCGGCATGGAGATCCAGTCCGTGGCAATCGCAAGCCTTTCCTACGATGAAGCTTCCCAGAAACTGATCCAGATGCGCAACGAAGGTGCGATGATGTCTGATCCATCGATCCGTGAGGGCTATGTACAGGGAGCGATGGCACGCAGTATGGAGAAAGCAGCAGCCAACCCAAACGGAGCCATGAACGGCTTTATGGGTGTTCAGATGGGCATGAATGCCTTCGGTTCCTCGTTTGCATCGGCGTCCGCTTCGAATCAGCAGCAGATGCAGCAGCAGGCGGCAGCCAAGACACAGCAGGAAGCTGCAAAAGGAGTATGGAAATGCTCCTGCGGAACGGAAAACACCGGTAATTTCTGCTCAAACTGTGGCAGCGCTAAGCCGATGGTGTGGATCTGCGGCAAGTGCGGAACGGAGAACAGCGGGAAGTTTTGTTCGAACTGCGGCAGCCCGAAACCGGAAGCGGCAGGAAAATGGGTCTGCGCATGCGGGACCGAGAATACCGGCAAGTTCTGCTCGAACTGTGGAAAACCAAGACAGTAAAAGAAAACAGATAACCATCCAATACAACAGCGGCTCCGGGGAAGGAGGGATAGAATATGGAGGTTATTACATACAAATGCCCGAACTGCGGAGGCGATCTGACCTTCGATCCGGCAAGCGGAAAGTATAAATGCGAGTACTGCCTGTCCTCGTTTACACAGGAAGAAGCCGAAAAGGCGAACCCGAAAGCAGCGGAAGCGCTGAACGGGGAGGACGATGCTGCCGGTGCACAGGAAGCATCCGATGCACAGAAGGAAAGCAGTACGGAGGAAACAAAAGGGGAAACAGAGCAGGGCGAAGCAGTTGTTTACACCTGCCCGAACTGCGGCGCCGAGATTGTGACCGATGCGACGACGGCAGCGACATACTGTTTCTACTGCCATAACCCGGTGGTGCTTTCCGGCCGGCTCTCGGGAGAATATATGCCGGATTTCGTGCTGCCGTTTAAGATCAGCAAGGAGCAGGCAATCGAGAAATTTTTGTCATTTGCGCGGAAGAAACGCTTTATTCCGAAGGACTTTTTCGAGAAAAACCAGGTACAGAAGATGACGGGTGTCTATTTCCCGTACTGGATTTACGGCGGAGACTTTGAGACGGATTACATGGCACGCGGCCGGAAGGTGAGAGTCTGGCAGACCGGTGATGTGGAGTACAAAGAGACCAGCATCTACGATGTCCGCCGGGAGGGCGAGGTCCGCGTGGACGGTCTGTCGCGCAATGCACTGAACAAGGCCGACCGCGATCTGATCGAATGCGTGCAGCCCTATCGTCTGGAGGAGATGCAGCCGTTTTCTATGGGCTATCTTTCCGGATTTCAGGCGGAAAAACGTGATATCGAACAGGCGCAGATCGCACCAGAACTGAAAAAAGAACTGGAGACGATGGCGCGCGGCGCAATGCGGAACGAGGCGAACGAGTATCTCTCCCTCGAGCAGGAGAAAATGAAGCTTTCTGCAAAGCGGGAGGACTGGCGTTACGTACTGTTTCCGGTCTGGACACTGACGTATCCGGGAAAAGACGGAAAGGTTTATTACTACGCGATGAACGGCCAGACCGGCACGATCAACGGTGATTTTCCGTTTGAGCGGAAAAAAGCGCTGCTGACGTCGGTTGTGAGTGCACTTTTTGTACTGATCTTTATGCTGGTGGGAGGGTATTTCTCATGAGAAGAATGAAAAAAGCGAGACAATATCTGCTCGGCATTTTTGCAGCCCTTCTGCTGTGCGGGATTTTTTCTGTGAATACCGTAAAAGCGGACATCCAGTATGTCTATGACAACGCATCGCTTCTTTCGGATGAGGAGGAGCAGGATCTCGAGCGGTCCTGTGCGGAGTTTGAGAGTAATACGGACATTCATATGGTGATCCTGACCGAGTACAGCAGCGGCTCCGAGGACTGTCAGGCGATTGCGGATGATTTCTATGATAAAAAGTATCCGAAGGAGCCGAACGGCGTCTGCTTCCTCATCGACATGGGACAGCGCCAGATTGTGATTTCAACGTCGGGCATTATGCAGTATTATATGTCGGACGCGGAAATCGATGACATTCTGCAGGCAGCGCAGAGCTATGCAAAAGAGGGCGACTATGCGGGGACGTTTGCAAAAATGATTACGATAACGCAGGAGTGCTTCGACCGCGGTGTTTCCGAGGCGGACTACCTGATTACAGAAGACGGCTCGATCATTCATTACCGTAAAATCAACAGTACCGAGGCAATGATTGCTGTCCTTTTAGCTGCTGTGACAGGATTTTGTGTTTATTTTGGAATCTGGAAGAGTTACAGACGAAAGAAAAACCGCGGTGCAAAGGGCTATGCGGATCTGAAACGCGTAAAAATCAGAGACCGCAGGGATGCACTGATTGACCGCCATGTGTCGATGCACAAGATCCCGAGGGACGACGGAAACCACGGAGGAGGCGGTTCCGGCGGCGGAGGAGGCGGGGGCGGCGGAAGCCACGGTCACACATCCCCCCGCGGAACTGCTGCACGGCGGCGGAAGTATCGGATTCTAAAAAGTCCTTGCGCATTGTGCCGGAATATGGTACGATCTTTCCTGTGAAAACAAATGTATTTCCTGGAAAGAACATAGAAACAGAGGATTGCCATGAGAGAAGAGAAAACAAAGTATTATGTAATCAAAGAAAAGGCGGTTCCGGAGGTCCTTTTGAAGGTCATCGAGGCCAAACGGTTGATGGATATGCAGGAGCTTACCGTGCAGCAGGCAACGGAAAAAGCGGGAATCAGCAGAAGCTCTTTCTATAAATACAAAGATGATATTCTTCCTTTTCATGACAATGCAAAAGGAAAAACGATTACGTTTATTCTGCAGATGGACGATGAGCCGGGACTGCTTTCCGATGTGCTGAAGATTATCGCCGAGTTTCACGGAAACATTCTGACCATTCATCAGACGATTCCGTTAAACGGCGTGGCGTCACTGACAATCAGCGTGGATATCGCGGAAGACCGGGGAGACGCCTCGGAGATGATCAACGAGATTGAGTCCAGACAGGGAGTTCATTATTTTAAAATCTTAGGACAGGAGTCCTGAAAAAGAAAAAGCAAGAGAGGGACAAAAGAGATGATTCAGATTGCAGTATTAGGATATGGCACCGTTGGTTCCGGCGTGGTAGAAGTCATCAACACGAACCATGACAGCATCAACAAGAGAGCAGAGAACGAGATTAATATCAAATACGTTCTGGATTTAAGAGATTTCCCGGGAGATCCAGTGGAAAAAGTGCTGGTACATGATTACGAAGTGATCGCAAACGATCCGGAGGTTGATATTGTTGTCGAGGTCATGGGCGGCGTTGAGCCGGCTTACACCTTCACAAAACGTGCGCTGGAGGCTGGAAAGAGCGTCTGCACATCCAACAAAGAGCTGGTGGCAAGACACGGTACCGAGCTTCTTGCAATTGCAAAAGAGCACGGCGCAAACTATCTGTTTGAGGCAAGCTGCGGCGGCGGTATCCCGATCATCCGTCCGTTAAACTCCTCCCTGACTGCAGATGAGATCGATGAAGTAACTGGTATCTTAAATGGTACCACGAACTATATCTTAAGCAAAATGGCAAGCGACGGTTCCGATTTCGCGGATGTATTAAAAGAGGCACAGCGCCTCGGCTACGCAGAGCGCAACCCGGAAGCAGATGTAGAAGGCTACGATGCGTGCCGTAAAATTGCGATTCTTTCTTCTCTTGCTTATGGAAAAGAAGTCAATTACGAAGAGGTTTACACCGAGGGAATCACAAAGATCACCGCAGAGGATATCAAATATGCGACCTCGATGGGAACCGCAATCAAACTGCTCGCAACAAGCCGCAAGGTGGGTGATCAGTATTACGCCATGGTAAGCCCGGTGATGATTGACGCGAAAAACCCGCTGTACAGCGTAAACGGTGTCTTCAACGCCATCTTCATCCACGGAAATGTACTGGGTGATGCCATGTTCTACGGAAGCGGAGCAGGAAAACTCCCGACCGCAAGTGCCGTTGTTGCCGATGTTGTAGACTGCGCAAAGAACAAAGGCAGAAACATCATGATGAGCTGGAGCGAGGAGAAACTGAACCTGCTGCAGATCGATGATGTGAAGAGCCGCTTCTTCGTCCGCGTATCCGGCCACGCCGCAGAGCGCCAGAGTGAGATCGAGGAGCTGTTCGGAAAAGTAGAAATCGTAGCAGTTCCAAGTCTGTCAGAGGAGTTCGCATTCATCACAGGCGAAATCACAGAGCAGGAGTACAGAGAAAAAGCAGAGAAACTCGACGGAATCCAGAGCAGAATCCGCGCGAGAATTTAAGATCTCGAAATAGACATAACTAAAAAGACGTTTCACAGCCGTAAAGCAAGGGGTGTGAAACGTCTTTTTAATTATCTTAAGATTTATTTTTAAAGATCTGTGCCGGATCCAAAGGAATCCGTATCATATCCCACCGGTTCCGATGCCGGATACAGGATATCTTTCCGTTCCTGATAGAACGCAGCCATCGTGATCTGCATATACGGCATCACCCATAAGAAGCCGATGGCGCAGGAGCAGGATGCGAGGATCTCAAGTCCTAAAAAGCTGAGGAGCAGCAGAATGTAGCGGAAGAAATTCTTTTTCATCAGCACAAAGCTCTGACGGATCGCCTGGATCGGGCCGATGCCGGGAGCGTCGTTCATCACGAAGGTGGAAAGGGAAAACGGAACCAGCACCAGCGTGGAAACGAGAGAGCCGATCAGCTTATAAACGTAAACATTCATGAGCGAAGAAAGCTCGGCGTCAATGGAAAGTGCAGTTCCAAGCGTCAGTTCCGCACTCGGGGAGGAAAGATACTGGAAGCCTGGAATGCTGGAAATCAGGGCGATCACGGAGCTGATGCCGTTGATGATAAGGAACATCAGCACGTACTGGTCCGGGTGGTGATAGAAAGCGTAGAGCATATCACCGACGGAAATCGGTTCCCTGCGCAGCGTCGAGAGGCAGATTTTTAAGTAGCCTGCCTGGAAGAGGCTGAGGAGCAGGGAAAACAGGAACAGCGTCAGATTCAGGAAAATGATATCGTACAGCGTTGTGCCTGAAAAAATCAGCGTCGGGATGAGGGAACAGGAGAAGGTGAGAAACAGGTTGATCGCGGTTGCGCCCAGCGTGCCGCATCGGCCTGCCATGGCCTCACGGGCCTGCTTTTTCAGTTCTGAAAATTTCTGTTTTTGTCCGTTCATGAAAAATCCTTTCTGGTACCTAAATAGTATTTCCGTCGGTGGTTGTTCCGTTATCCGGTGTCATCTGGTATTCCTGCATGTACTGATTGTAATACCGCTCGAGCAGGTTGGTGCTGCCGCCGCTGACCATGTTGAAAAGCAGGAAAGAAGCATACATGCAGATACCGACAATTATGCCGATGGTACAGCCCGCCAGACCGGCTTTTGCCGTGCCGCTCATGCGTCCTGCGCCGCGGCTTAAAAGGGCGAAGATCACGCCGAGCGAGCCGAAAAACAGGGAACCCATGTTGAGCATGAACAAAAAGGAGCAGATCGCCATGACCATCGAAGCGGCCGCAAGGGCCTGCGAACCCGTCCTGCGCGGCGGCTGTACGGGAGGCTGCTGCTGGTAATGCTGATACGGTCCGGGACGCTGGCCCTCAGGCACGCCGTACGGATGGGAGGACTGATAGGAATCTCCGGACTCATTGGTGTTTGGATCGTAATTTTCTGGTGTCATAAAATGTCCTTTCTTCTGCAAAAAAGCGCGGTTTCACACGCAGTCTGTCAAAAAAGCTATAGTAAAGATTTTATCATGTAAGGTTGACAAAAACAAGACCTATTGATAAGGTAATAGAGTGGCTGTTCCGCCAAGGGTCCCGCTTTTTATGCGGGAAAAACAGAGAAGGAACAGCGTGTTTTGGAAGAGACAACAGGAGGAATTTACCTATGGATATGAATCAGGTATTGGCAGCCGAGCTGAACGTCAAACCGTGGCAGGTAGAAGCTGCAGTGAAACTGATTGACGAGGGAAACACGATCCCTTTTATTTCACGATATCGAAAAGAAGCAACAGGTTCCTTAAACGATGAGATACTGCGAAATCTGTACGACCGTCTGATGTACCTGCGCAGTTTAAATGACCGCAAGGCCGTTGTCCTGGCGAGCATCGAGGAGCAGGGCAAGCTGACCGCAGAACTGAAAAAATCCATCGAAGAGGCCGCAACTCTCGTGGTTGTAGAGGATTTATACCGCCCGTACCGCCCGAAACGCCGGACGCGTGCGACGATCGCAAAAGAAAAAGGACTGGAGCCGCTGGCGAATATCATTCTTCTGCAGATGACAAAAGAGCCGCTCGAAAAAGAGGCAGAGGCTTTTGCTTCAGAAGAAAAGGAAGTCAAAACGGCAAAAGACGCCATTGCTGGTGCCTGCGACATCATCGCCGAGAGCATTTCCGATGAGGCCGATTACCGTATGGAGATCCGCCGCAGAACCGAGGCGAAGGGCCTGATCGTCTCGACAGCAAAGGATGAGAAAGCAGAGTCCGTTTACGAGAATTACTATGAGTTTTCCGAGCCGGTATCGAAAATTGCCGGACACCGTGTGCTGGCTCTGAACCGCGGTGAGAAAGAAAAATTCCTGAACGTCAAAATTGAGGCGCCGACGGAAGAAATCCTGCGTTATCTCGAGAAAAAAATCATCACCAAAGAGAATCCGCAGACAAAGCCGGTTCTGCAGGCGACCATCGAGGATGCCTACAACCGTCTGATCGCTCCGGCCATCGAGCGTGAGGTCAGAAATCAGCTCACCGAAAAGGCAGAGGACGGTGCGATCAAGGTCTTTGGAAAGAACCTTGAGCAGCTTCTGATGCAGCCGCCGATTGCAGGCCAGGTTGTCCTTGGATGGGACCCGGCGTTCCGTACGGGATGCAAGCTGGCTGTTGTCGATGCGACTGGAAAAGTGCTCGATACCACCGTGGTTTATCCGACCGCGCCGACGAACGAAAAGAAGATTGCGGCAGCGAAAGCCACTGTAAAAGATCTGATCCACAAATACGGTGTCACCCTGATCTCTGTCGGAAACGGAACTGCAAGCCGTGAGTCTGAGCAGATCATCGTTGAGATTTTAAAAGAGATCCCGGAGAAGGTTGTGTATGTGATCACCAACGAGGCGGGAGCGTCCGTTTACTCCGCAAGCAAGCTGGCAACCGAGGAATTTCCAAACTTTGATGTCGGACAGCGAAGCGCCGCTTCCATCGCACGCCGTGTGCAGGATCCGCTGGCAGAGCTTGTCAAAATTGATCCGAAATCGATCGGCGTCGGCCAGTATCAGCACGATATGAACCAGAAGAAGCTCGGCGAGGCGCTCGGCGGTGTCGTTGAGGACTGCGTCAATAAAGTCGGTGTCGATCTGAACACGGCATCCGCGTCGCTGCTGGAATATATTTCCGGTGTCAGCAAGGTGATTGCAAAAAACATCGTAGCATACCGCGAGGAGAACGGCCGTTTCGAGAGCAGAAAAGAGCTCCTGAAAGTGGCAAAACTCGGACCGAAGGCGTTTGAGCAGTGCGCGGGCTTTATGCGCATCACCGGCGGCAAAAATCCGCTGGACGGCACAAGCGTTCATCCGGAGAGCTACGAGGCAGTCGAGAAGTTATTTGCAAAGTTAAATATGAAGACAGAGCAGATCAGCGAGGGACCGACGGCGTTCTTCATCAAAGATTACAAGAAGATGGCAGAGGAGATCGGTGTCGGCGAGATTACGCTGCGCGATATCATCAAAGAGCTGCAGAAGCCTGGCCGTGACCCGCGTGACGAGATGCCGCGCCCGATCCTGCGCACCGACGTGCTCGATATGAAGGATCTGAAGGTCGGCATGATCTTAAAGGGAACCGTGCGCAACGTCATTGACTTCGGTGCATTCGTCGATATCGGCGTGCATCAGGACGGACTCGTCCACATTTCCCAGATGACGAAACGCTTCATCAAGCATCCGCTGGAGGCTGTGAGCGTCGGCGATATCGTGGAAGTGAAGGTCATCAGCCTTGATCTGGCGAAGAAGCGGATCGGGCTGTCGATGCTGCTGGATAAATAAAGTGTGATACGTGGGCTGCCCGAAAGAAAACAGGGGCAGCCCGCGGTGTATCAAAGGGGGATTACCATGAATGAGGAAGAAGTGCTGGTAGGACGGATTCAGGATCTGGCAGAGCAGTGTTATCACAGGGATGTTCCGTCACAC
>OGRN01003300.1_pt1 | contig 11599 bp, 10 predicted proteins | sample 1553401 | NCBI WGS metagenome assembly OGRN01 (sample SAMEA2580096, study PRJEB22360) | human gut metagenome | biome: human gut; feature: human-associated habitat; material: faeces | place: Denmark | collected 2008/2010 | reverse complement strand
TGGACCTCGTCGACGTCCGCCGAGAAGCCGTCATAGGGCGGCGTAACGCCCGTGCCGTAGCGCTCAACGTCGGCCACCATCGCCGCAGAGCCGCGCGGCATGGGGTCCATCTCCGCCTCGAGCCACACGTTGGAGGAGTCCGTCTCAAACTGCAGCGAGACGCCGGCCGTGGCGGCCGCGAGCTGGCGATACAGGCCCGGATGCCACGCGCGGCAACTTCCCAGGGCCTTGAGCTGGCCTGCGGTGAAGCGCTGCGGCCTGGTCCAGCCGTTCTCGTCCGTGTCTGATCCCACGACGCCGTGGAGAAGCCCCTCGGCGGCGCAGCTGACCTTTGGGCCCATGGCCCCTCCTGCGTTTGGGTTGCGTTTGCTCAGCCTGCCTATTGTGCCACAGGCGGCAGGGCGCCCCGCGGCCCCCTCCCAGGCTCCACGCACTTCTCGCCGGCAGCTGGGCGGGCGGAGAAAAAGGGCTGTCCCTTTTTCTCATTCGGGCCAGAGCCGCTCCAGGACGCGGAGGACGCCCTGCTCGCGGCAGGGGGCGCAGACCAGGTCCGCCGCGGCCCTCACGGCCTCGTCGGCGTTTCCCATGGCGTAGCCCGCCCCGGCCAGACGCAGCATCTCCGCGTCGTTGCCGGCGTCGCCAAAGGCCACGACCTCCTCGGGAGAGATCCCCCAGTGCTCCATGAGGACGCGGACGCCAGTTGCCTTGGAGACCCCCCGCTGCACCACGTCAAAGTAGCCCCAGCCGTCCTCGCAGCCGCTGTCCACCACGTCCATGGCGCCGCCCAGCGCCTCGCGCATGACGGCGATGGAGCGCGCGAGCTCGCCCTCCGGCACGCGGGACCAGAACATGAGCACGTCCTGCCTGGCCCGCGGGTCCGCGAGGGACTCGACCCGTCTCATGCCATGCGAGTACACGGTCATCTCCGCCACGAAGTCGGGGTCGGCGCCGGGCTCCACCCACGCGCCGTCCGCGCAGACCGTGCAGAGGGGAATCTCCGGGTGGGCGGCGTGGGCCGCGAGAACGCGCTCCACGGCGCCGTCCGGGGCCACGCTCACGCGCAGGCGCCTGCCCTCGGCCTCCACGTAGGCCCCGTTCGAGGTCGCCAGCGCCACGCAGGGCGCGAGCGGCCCAAAGACGTCCTTGACCTGGAAGCTCTGGTTGCTCGTGGCCACGGCAAAGCGGCAGCCGTCCGCCCTCATGCGCGCAAGGACCGCCGAGAAGCGCTCGCGGCTGAAGTCCTCGCCGCCCAGGTCCAGGAAGGTGCCGTCCTCGTCGGTCACCACGAGCCTGACCGGGGCGCCGGTCACCGGGTTTTGGGCCATTGGGTTTCTCGCCGTCCTTTCGACATGCCGTGAATGCGTGGCTAGCTTATACTCTACCGCCGGAAACCCTCAGGTCGGAAAGGGCAACGGATGACCAAGTATTTACGATTCATGCGCCACGGGCAGACCGAGCTCAACGCGCGCAACTGCTGGCAGGGACACACCGACGCGCCCCTCACGGAGCTGGGGCGTCGCCAGTCGGCCGAGTCCGGGCTCCACCTGCGCGAGTCGGGCATCCAGCTCGACCACGTCTTCTGCTCTCCCCTGAGCCGGGCGAGGGAGACGCTCGAGATCGCGCTGCCCGGCATTGCCGAGCGAGGCTACGAGCTGGTGGACGGCCTCATGGAGATGAGCTTTGGCAGCCTTGACGGCACCGTCAACTCGGACAACGTGGTCGGCCCCTACCATGACTACTTCCTGCAGTTTGGTGGCGAGTCCGAGGAGCACGCCGAGAAGCGCATCTGCTCCACGCTGGAGGGGCTCATGCTGCGCGACGACGTCCAGAGCACTCTCGTGGTCTCCCACGGCACCATGGGCCGCCTCTTCAAGAACCACTGGAAGGCGCTCTCGCAGGTGGAGGACATCCCGCAGCTCTCAAACTGCTGCGTGGTCACCTACGCCTTCGACGAGCGCGAGCGCACCTTCAGCTGCGTGGACATCTACCAGCCCAGCTGCGCCACCATGCCGCAGAACGTCCTCAACCACGAGGCCGGCAAGTAGGGCCACGGCCCAGCAGCCCGTCCCCATGGCGAGAAACGCGAGGGGCCGCCCGCGCCATCCGGCGCAAGGCGGCCCCTCGTGCTCTTCCCTGACCTTCCTTCGCTACTCGCCAGGAAGGATAGGCTCGTAGAAACAGGCACCGTCGTCCAGGCGAAGGACGAGGACCTGGCCAAACCCGGCACCTCCGGCGGCACCGGCGTCAATGTCCCAACGGTCCGGCACGCCGCCCGTGGCCTCGGCGGCGCCGACCTTGACCATCTGGGCCAGGCCGTCGGCGTTGCGCGTGGGGCCGCAGGCTTCCCCGAGCATGCCCGTGAGGTAGGGCGTGGGCGTGTGCCCAGCAATGACGATGGGGCCCTCTCCCCGCTCGTTCACCAGGCCGGTGGGGCTGGTCCAGAAGTCGTCGCGAATCCACAGCAGGTCATCGGGCCTCTGGGCAGCCATGAGCCGCTCGATGGAGCCCTCGTCCCACGCTGCGGGAACCTCGACGCGCCAGGGGTCGATGCCGGCGTGCGTGAGGATGTAGTCGCGCTCCCCCACGCGCACCTGGGCCCAGCACGGGAGCTGCTCCACCCAGTCGACGACCATGGAGGCGTCCTCGTCGTCCAGCGCCTCCAGGGCGTCCGAGGTGGTGGAGCCGCCGTTCATGGCCCAGTCCATGGCGCACATGGACATCTCGACCTGATCGGCACCCCTCAGGGCGCGCAGCATGAGGTCCTCGTGATTGCCCTTGAGCACGCAGACGTTGGGAAGGGCGCGGGTGACCGCGATGACGCCCAGGGGGTCGGGCCCGCGGTCGATCATGTCGCCCAGGCAGAAGAAGTGGTCCTGCTCGGAGGGGCTGACGCGCTCAAGTGCACGCTCGAGCGTGGCCCTGTGGCCATGCACGTCAGAGTAGACGTAGGTTGGCGTCGTAATCCCCTCCTCCGGTCTGGCAGCCTCCCCACCTGCGACGCATTGGCAAGAGCCTACCACCTGACACGCCCCGGGGGCCGACGCGTCAGGCAAACGGCACCTCCTTGCTACCTGGGCGTAACGTGGCGCCCCGGCGTTACGCCCGAGCGGCCGCCTGCGCGCCTATCCCCTGCGGCCGCGGCGTCGATGGCGCTCGCGGCGGACGCGCCAGGCCGGGGCCGAGCCAATCTCCACCAGGCGGCCGGAACGCAGACCCTGGGCGCGCAGTTCCTCCGCGCGGCGAATCTCTCGCACCAGCTCCCGCATGGTAGCGTCGAAGCGGCCCTTCTTGAGGCGGCACTCCCAGATGGTGATGACCGTCCAGCCGCCGCTTACCAGCAGTGCGTTGTCACGCGCGTCGCGGGCACGGTTGCGCGCGAACTTTGCCTCCCAAAACTCCACGTTTGACTTGGGCATGGAGAGCCCGCAGTGCGGGCACCGGTGCCAGAAGCAGCCGTTGACGAAGATGGCCACGCGCCTTCCCGGAAAGCAGATGTCGGGCTTGCCGGGGGCCTTCTTCCAGTGCAGGCGGTACCCCGAGAGGCCGGCCTCGCGCAGCGCGGCGCGCACCTTGAGCTCGGGCTTGGTGTTCTTGCTCTTGTTGGCCTGCATCACGTGGCGCGTGGCCGCGGAGACGGGCTTGGGGGCAAGGGGCTCCCCCGTCAACGGGCGGCCTCCGTGGGCGCGTCCTTGCCCGCCGGCTCCGGGACCACCGGGTTGCCCTCGAAGTTGAGGTCGCCCGTGAGCTCGCGCACGGAGCCAAGCCCCGCGCCGGAGATCACGATCTCGTCGATGAGCGGCAGGATGCGGGCCTGAGCGCCCTCGAAGAGCTCCCAGAAGTCCGCGTGCGAGACCTCGCCCGTAAAGGGGTTCTCCCAGGCGGCGTGCCCGCGGTTGTCGAAGTCGCTGGTATCCTGACGGCGCACGCGGTGGCTCATGGCGCGGTAGAGCGAGTAGCGGCCGCGCGTGAAGAGGCGCTCGACGCCGCCCAGTGCCAGGCGCTTGCCGCCGCCCGCGGAGTAGAAGAGGCGCTGCAGCAGCCTGAACTCGTGGACCGAGACCGAGAAGGCCTGCGGGTCCACAGGCTGCCCAAACACCCACAGGGTCACATAGAAGTAGAGCTTGTCCACGCAGGAGAGCACCTCGGGCGAGGCGACAAGGACCTCACGGTACGGGCGCCACTCGGCCACGGTCTTGCCCGTGAGGCGGAAGAGGACCATCTCGTCCCAGTCGCGCTCGATCTCCGCGTGGACCTTCTGCGCGTCAGAGGCGTCAAGGCCCGGCACGCCGGCGCGGGTGAGGCCGTTTTGCCAGTAGTACACAAAGGGGTGCATGGTGGAGTCCAGTGCCCAGTGGCTCGTGAAGCCGGCCACGTAGGCGCGGGCGATGCCGCGCTCGCGCCCCTCGAGCTGGTCTGCCGCCTCGCGCATGGCAACCAGCAGCGGCGCGGGAGCGGCGTCGTGCATGGTGTTGCCGAGCTTTGACCACTTGGCCATCAGCGGGTGAGCCACCAGGTAGAAGAGCGGGTCAGGCCCCTGGTTTCCCAGGAGGTACGCGTCCCTCTCGTCCACGGAGCGGAAGTTCATGAGGTCGGCGACGTCGTCCGCGACGGCGCGGCCAAAGAGGTCATGAGTGACGATGGCTGGCATGGGTGGCCTTTCTCGCGTTTTCCTGCCCCCGATTATGTACCAACGGCGCAGCGCCGGCATGCGGCGAGAAGCGCGGGCAGAAGCCCCCACACGCCGACCACGGCGTTTTACGCAACCCTTACCGCAGCGCAGCGCGTCCCTGCCATGGCGTGCGGTAACGTTTGCTCATCAGTGGCTCTGCGGCACGCGGCACGATGTTGTTGTAATGTTGACACGTCAATTTTGCCGCGCGACCGAGCGCAGCGACAACAGGAGGAGGCCCCATGGCCAAGCAGAAGATGACCCGCGCCGAGAAGAGCTGGATCATGTACGACGTGGGCAACTCGGCCCTGGTGCTTCTCGCCACCAGCGTCATCCCCATCTACTTCAGCTCGCTGGCGCCCGACGGCGGCGTGGTGGTTGCCTGGAGCTACGCCGAGACCGTGGCCTCCCTCATCATCGCGCTGCTCATGCCCATCCTGGGCTCCATCGCCGACATGAAGGGCATGAAGAAGAAGTTCATCGTTGGCTGCGTCGGCACGGGCGTGGTGGCCACGGTGGCCCTGGGCATACCCACGAGCGCCATGGCCTTCCTCGTCATCTACGTCATCAGCTCGGTGGCGCTCAACTCGTCCATGGTGTTCTACGACGCGCTGCTGGTGGACGCCACCACAGACGACCGCATGGACGAGATCTCCAGCCAGGGCTACGCCTGGGGCTACATCGGCAGCTGCGTGCCGTTCATTGCGTGCCTGCTCGTGGTGCTCAACTACGACGCGCTGGGCATAGGCCTTCAGACCGCCATGCAGATCGCCTTCGTGATCACCGCCGCCTGGTGGCTGGCCTTCACCATCCCCATGCTGAGGGACGTGCAGCAGAAGCACTTCAAGCCGCGCGAGGAGCACGCCGTGAGCCGCGCCATCAAGGGCATCGGCGGCACCCTCAAGGAGATGTGGGCCAACAAGGCCATCAAGTTCTACATGATTGCCTACTTCTTCTACATCGACGGCGTCCACACCATCATCAAGCTCTCCACCAGCTACGGAACGGACCTCGGCATCAGCTCAACGCAGCTTGTGCTCGCCCTTCTGGTGACGCAGTTCGTGGCCTTCCCGTCCGCCATCATCTACGGCCGCCTGTCCAGCAAGTACGGCACCCGCAGGATGCTGCTCATCGCCATCGCCGCCTACTTTGGCATCACCCTGTTTGCCGCGCTCTTCCTGCGCACGGCCACGGAGTTCTGGATCCTGGCCATCCTGGTCGGCATGTTCCAGGGCGGCATCCAGGCGCTCTCCCGCTCCGAGTTTGGCAAGCTCTGCCCCAAGAAGCGCGCCAACGAGTACTTTGGCTTCTTCGACATCTTTGGCAAGTATGCCGCCATCCTGGGCACCTTCCTGGTGGGCACCTTCACCGCCCTCACCGGCAACTCCAGCCTGGGCGTCATGAGCATCGCCGTGCTGTTTGTCATCGGCTTCGTCATGATGCTCAAGGTCCCCGCCCGCGAGGAGGCGGCGGAGTAGGGCTCCAGAGGCCACGCACTTCTCGCCGTTTTCCGTCGTTTCCGGCCTCCTGCGCCAGCTACGTCAAGCAAAGCCCCTACGTGTATTAAGACATTGATACACACAGGGGCTTATTTCACAAATCGCCCGTGCACGCACGGCCAAAGTGCGCAAAGCGCCCTTGCGTGTATCAACGTTTTAATACACGCAAGGGCGCTTGCCATCCAGGGGCCATCCGTTTGGCGAGAAGGCCCTCTACTTGGAAAGCTCGTCGGCCAGGACGGCAATCTGGGCGCGGGAGGCGTCGTCAAGGGCGCCGCGGACGGTGACCACCTGCTCAGCCACGGCTATGTCCTTCATCTCCTCAAGCTGGGCGCGCATGACCTTGGCAGCGGTGGGCGCCCAGGTACCGGACTCCACGAGGGCCACCGTGCGGTTCTGGTAGGCGTGCTCGGCCAGCGTGTGGATGAAGGTGCTCATGCACGGGAAGACGCCGCCGTTGTAGGTCACGCTCGCCAGGACAAGGCGGTCGTAGCGGAAGGCGTCCTCCACGGCCTCGGCCATGTCGTCGCGGGCCAGGTCAAAGACGGAGACCTTCTGGCCGCGGGCCTCAAGGGCACCCGCCAGCTCAAGGGCGGCCTGCCTGGTGTTTCCGTAGACGGAGGCGTAGGCCACGGTGACGCCCTTGTCCTCCGGCTGGTAGCTGGACCAGGTGTTGTAGAGGTCCAGGTAGTAGCCGAGGTTCTGGTCAAGCACGGGGCCGTGGAGCGGGCAGATGCGCGCGATGTCCAGGCCCGCGGCCTTCTTGAGCACTGCCTGCACGTTGCGACCGAACTTGCCCACGATGCCAAAGTAATAGCGCCTGGCCTCGCACGCCCACCCCTCGGGGTCCTCAACGTCAAGCGCCCCGAACTTGCCAAACCCGTCAGCCGAGAAGAGCGTCTTGGTGGTGGACTCGTACGAGAAGAGCACCTCGGGCCAGTGGACGTTGGCGGCGCCCACGAAGGTGAGCTCGTGACCGCCCAGGTCAAGCCCGAAGCCCTCCTTGGCAATCACACGGCGGTCGGCGAAGTCGGTGCCAAAGTAGGCCTTCATCATCTTGAACGCCGGCGCGGAAGCCACCACCTGCGCGGCAGGATAGCGCTCCATGAAGGCGGCGATGCCCGCGGAGTGGTCGGGCTCCATGTGGTGAACCACCAGGTAGTCGGGCGTACGGCCGGCAAGCGCGGCGTCGAGGTTGCCCAGCCACTCCTCCACAAAGTGGCCGTCAACGCTGTCCATGACGGCAATCTTCTGGCCCAGGACCACGTAGGAGTTGTACGACATGCCGTTCTGGCGGACGTCGTACTGCCCCTCGAAGAGGTCGATGTCGTGGTCGTTCACGCCTACGTAGGCAATGCTCTCGGTAATCTGCATTCAAATGCCCCCAGACAGTCGGTTTGCACAGAGCGAGACCCATTCTAGAGCACGACCCCGACGCGCCGGTCGGGCACGTCGGGGTCGCGACATCCGTTATAAGAAAAAGAGACTGTCCCCTTTTCTCAGTGCTTGGCGAGAAGCGCCTCCAGGCGGTCCATTCCCTCGTCAACCTGCTCGTCGGTGATGCAGAGGGACGGCAGGAAGCGCAGGATGGAGTCGCCGATGTGGTTGAGGACGAGCCCCTCGGCCAGCCCCTCGTCGACCAGCGCCGTGGCCACGGGGACGTCCAGCTGGGCGCCACGCATGAGGCCGCGGCCGCGGACCTCGGTCACGTGTGGCATGGCCTCCAGGCGGTGGCGCAGGTGCTTGCCGGTGGCAATGACGTGCTCGCCCATGCCCTCCTCGACCAGCGCACAGAGCGTGGCGCGGCAGGCGGCCATGGCAAGGGCGCTGCCGCCGAAGGTGGAGCCGTGGTCGCCGGGGCGCATGAGGTCGGCCACCTCGGCGCGGGCGGCGACGGCGCCCATGGGGAAGCCGTCGGCGATGCCCTTGGCCATGCTCACGACGTCTGGCTCGATGCCGGCGCGCTGGAAGCTGAACGGGGCGCCGCAGCGGAAGAAGCCGGTCTGGACCTCGTCGATGACGAGCAGGATGCCCTTCTCGTGGCAGAGGTCGGAGACGGCGCGCAGGTAGTCGTAGGTGGCCGGCCAGACGCCGCCCTCGCCCTGGACGCACTCGAGCATGACGGCGCAGACGGGGCCGCAGCTGGGAGCGGGGTTCTCCACGGCCTCGCGCAGCGCGTCGATGTCGTTGAGGTCAACGGAGGCAAACCCCGCCGGCAGCGGCTGGAAGCTCTTGTGGAAGACGTCCTGGCCGGTGGCGGCAAGGGTGGCCAGCGTGCGGCCATGGAAGCTCTTGTGGGCGCTCACGATACCCGCGGCGCCGCCGAGCCTGACCTCGCCCCAGCGGCGGGCAACCTTGATGGCGCCCTCGTTGGCCTCGGCGCCGGAGTTGCCAAAAAAGGTGCGCCAGGTGGTGCCGGTGGAGCCCTCGACGTGGCCGGACTCGTCGGTCACCGTGGAGAGCAGGCCGGAGATGGCCTGCGCCGCCTCGTTGCGGTTCTCGATGTAGAAGTAGTTGCCCACCTGCCAGAGCTTCTCGGCCTGGTCGCGCACGGCGGCCACGACGACCGGGTGGCAGTGGCCCAGGCTGGCGCAGCCAATGCCGCCAAGGAAGTCCAGGTAGTCCTTGCCGGTAGAGTCGGTGAGCACGGCGCCCTTTGCAGAGACGAGCTCCACGGGCAGGCGGCCGTAGGTGTGCATGAGGTAGGTCTCGTCGGCAGAGACGACGTCGGCGGCAACGGTGGCAAAGTCGGGCATGGTGTCCTCTTTCTTGATGGAACGCGCGGTCGGGCGAGAAGTGCGCGGGGCCGTGAGCCCTGGCCCCGCGAGCGTCCTAGTCCTGGGTGAACATGGTGCCGCAGCCGGCGTCGGTGAAGATCTCCAGCAGCAGCGAGTGCGGGTAGGTGCCGTTCAGGATGACGACCTCGGAGACGCCGGCGTCAAGCGCCTCGGCGACGGAGCGGATCTTGGGAATCATGCCGCCGTCCAAGGTGCCGGACTCCAGGAGCTCGTGGGTCTCGGTGCGGGTGAGCTGGCCGGAGAAGGAGGGGTCCTCTGCCCGGCCCGAATACACCTCATTCAGCCGGGCGTTGTACTCGTTGAGGGAGGGCTGGACGGTGTTGACCAGGAAGGGGGCCAGGGGGTCGGTTTCGGGGAGGTCCATCAGCACCCGCTCAAAGGCCTCGAACAGCGCCTCGCTCTCGTTCAGCGCAGCGTAGAGCGTGCGGTTGAATTCGGCGATGGACAGGGACTCGTATCCCTCAGTTTTCAGCGCGGCAACCTGTTCATACTGCTCCTTCGTGTAATAGTGGCCGGTCTGCGGGTCGGGTTTGAGCTCCCCGGAGGAGTCCCAGACGCCCTCCTGGTAGGCCGTCACCACTCCATTGTCCCGGATGGTCAGGCCGGAGGCGGAGGCGATCGGCCTTTCCCGGGGGGCGTTGGTGGCGAGCACGGCGGTGAGGGCCACCACCAGCACCAGGGCCACGGCCAGCGCCGCGGCGGAGGTTTTGCGGGAGCGCATGATGGCGCCGATGCGCTCCTCCAGGGCGTTTTTGTTGAAAGCGGAGCACAGGGGGAGGAAGCGGGACCGCCTGGCCTCCAGCTCCAGCAGGGTGCGGGCATAGGGGGCACGGGCCTCCGCGCCGTAGAGGCGCACCACGGCCGCGTCGCAGGAGAGCTCCAGATCCCGGTTGGCCAGGACCAGCATCACCCACACCAGGGGATTGAACCAGTGCAGACAGGCGGCGGCCGCCAGCAGGAGCTTGGAGAGGGCGTCAAACCGGCGTATGTGGGCCATCTCGTGGGTGAGCACGAAGGCCAGCCGGGACACGTCGCTCCGGTCCAGCGTTTTGGGCAGGAGGATGACGGGGCGGAGCAGACCGTAAGTGAGGGGGCTGTCCACCCGGTCGGAGCAGCGCACCCGTACCTTCCGGCGGATGGGATGGCCGGCCAGCCAGGCGGTGACAAAGGGGTCCTCCACCGGCAGAGAGGCATTCCACTCCCTGCGGCCCCGCAGGTGGGGGAGCAGGAAGCACAGGGCACAGGCCAGAGCGCCCGCGGCCCAGAGCAGGGCCATCCAGGGGATGACCGCCTCCTGCGCTGCGGCCCCCGCCGCATCTGTGCCTCCGGCGGTGACGATGCCCGCCCGGCGGAAGCCCTCGCCCAGATGTCCGGCGGCGGAGTAGAGGCTAGTGGGGGAGGGAATGGAGAAGGGGAGAAGCAGGCGGGCCAGGGCCACGGCCCAGAGCAGAAGAAAGGCCTGCCGGGGCAGCCGGTTCATGGCCAGCGCCCGTACCACAACCACGGCGAGGATGAACACGCCGCCGGTGAGACTCAGTTCCAGCAGAGACAGCATGACAATCACTCCAATTCTTCAATGCGCCGCTTGAGGCGGGCCAGTTCCTCCGGGGAGAGCCTGCGGCTGCCCAGCAGATTGGCCACCAGCAGGTCGGCGGAGCCGCCGTACATCCGGTCGATCAGGGCGTCCGTCTCCTGTTCCCGCACCTCCTCCCGGCTGACCAGGGGGTGGCAGACAAAGCCGGGCTCACTGCGGGAGACCGCCTTTTTGTCAATGCACTTTTTGATCACGGTATAGGTGGTAGTTTTGCTCCAGCCCACCAGCTCCTTCAGGCGGTCGGCTAGCTCCTTGGCGCTGAGATCGCCGTGGTCCCAGAGGACCTCCATGACCTTGCGCTCCGAGTCAAATAGCTTAAGTTCCATCGGTAAGCTCCTTTCTATGCTGTTCTATTGCAATAGAATACAATTGGATTCTACCGCAATAGAATGGTGTTGTCAAGGGTCGGGAACAAAAAACAGACGAACCGCAGTTTGCGGTTCGTCTGTCGTTCAGGCGGGAACTAGTTTGACGCGCTTATCGGCCAGTCCCTCCAGGAAGGCTTGGTCATGCTCCACGAGAAGCATGGCGGGACGGCAGGCCCGCAGGAGCTCCTCAAGCTGCATCCGGGAGAAGACATCAATATAGTTCAGCGGCTCGTCCCACACATACAGGTGGGCGCTTTGGCACAGGCTGCGGGCAAGAAGCACCTTCTTTTTTTGCCCGGCGCTGTAATCGGACAGATCCTTTTCAAACTGTACCCGCGCGAAGTCCAGCTTGCGGAGAATGGTCTTGAACTGTGTCTCGTCCAGTTCATAGCGCCGCGCGAATTGGCTCAGGCTGCCCCGCAGGAAGGAGGCGTCCTGGGGCACGTAGGAGACGACCAGACCCGAGGCAAGGGAGAAAAGTCCCGTGTGGGGGATCTCCTCACCCAGCGCCAGCCGGAGCAGGCTGGACTTTCCAGAGCCGTTCCGCCCCACCAGAGCCACCCGTTCCCCCCGCTCCACGGTGAAGGAGACAGGACGGCACACGGGCCCCGCCCCGTAGTCGGGTGCCAACTCCCTGGCCTCCAGCAGACAGCGCTTGGGGTGCTCCAGGG
>OGRN01003299.1_pt1 | contig 11605 bp, 14 predicted proteins | sample 1553401 | NCBI WGS metagenome assembly OGRN01 (sample SAMEA2580096, study PRJEB22360) | human gut metagenome | biome: human gut; feature: human-associated habitat; material: faeces | place: Denmark | collected 2008/2010 | reverse complement strand
TAAAAATGCATTTGATTCTCAGACCAGCGGCACAATTAAGGCAGAAGACGTCGATTTTATTTCTGCTTGGCTCCGCGCAAAATATGCCAACTCTATTCGGGAGACCCGCAAAGGTGCGGAAGACCGGGATTTTGAACTTCTGGGTGAGAAATTCCACCAGGGCGGTGTCGCTGTACGCCCCGTCGGAGAGCATGGCCTCCCGAGGGGTGAAGCGGCCCAGCTCGTTATAGAGGTGCTCGTCCGCCTCCGGCCCGGTGAAGGAGGTGACGGAGCACTCGCCGGTGGAGATGTCGCAGAAGCACAGCCCCGTGCCCGCGCTGTCCCGGTACACGGCGCAGATGAAGTTGTTGCGCCCCTCCTCCAGCATGGAGGAGGTCATCACCGTGCCGGGGGTGATGATGCGGATGATGTCCCGGTCCACCAGCCCCTTGGCCAGGGCGGGGTCCTCCATCTGCTCGCAGATGGCCACCTTGTAGCCCTTGGCGATCAGCCGGGCGATGTAGGCGTCGGCGCTGTGGTAGGGCACGCCGCACATGGGGGTGCGCTGCGCCTCCGGCTTGCCCCGGTCCCGGCTGGTCAGGGTCAGCTCCAGCTCCTTGGATACCAGCTTGGCATCCTCGTTGAACATCTCGTAAAAATCCCCCAGCCGGAAAAACAAAATACAGTCCGGGTGCAGCTCCTTCATGCGCAGATATTGCTGCATCATGGGCGTGGTCTCTGGCGGCATAGCGTCTCTCCTGTTCTATCTCTCTGTGTAGTAGCGGTCCAGCTCCCAGCGCAGGGGGTTGTTGTCAATATAGGTCCAGATGCGCAGAAAGTCGTTTTCACTGCGGACAATATGGTCGTAGTAGCCCCGCTGCCAAAGGCGGCCGGCCTCCAGTCCCCGCCCGGCGGCCAGATGGACGGACCGGGATTTCACGCCGCCTACAAGCCGTCCCAGCTCTGCGGCGGCCCGCGGCCCGCTGTCTGTGGGGGAAACCCTTGCGTCCGCCTGCGTCCCGGCTCCTGTGGGGGCAACCCTCGCGTCCGCCTGCGTCCCGCGGCCTGTGGGGGCAATCCTTGCGTCCGCCCGCGTCCCGCTGTCTGTGGGGGCAACCCTTGCGTCCGCCTGCGTCCCGGCTCCTGTGGGGGCAATCCTTGCGGCTACTCGCGTTTGGCCGTCTGCGGGGGCAATCCTTGCGTCCGCCTGCGTCCCGGCCCCTGTAGGGGCGGCCCTTGTGGCCGCCCGTTCCAGCGTCAGGAGCAGATGGACATGGTTGGGCATGATAACCTGGTGCTCCACCCGTACCCCGGTAAGCGCGATGGCCTCCGCCACGCACTCCCCCAGCGGGGTGAGAACGAGGGGCGGGCGACCACAAGGGTCGCCCCTACGGATGGAGGAGAGGACGGGGCGGTGCGCTGAGGTGCAGAACGTCACAAAATAGGTGCCGCCCGCGCCGTAGTCCCACCCCCGCAGGCGGGGGTTCTTCCGCTCCGGCCTATCGGGCGTCACTGCGGCCCACCAGATAGTCGATCGTTACCCCAAAATAATCCGCCATGCGGATCAGCGTGCTGACGGAGGCCTCCCGTTCGCCATTCTCATAGCGCTGATAGGTGCGAGGAGTAATTTTAACGGCTTTGGCAGCCACCGTCTGTGAGACCTTTTTTTGGTTGCGCAGGGTCAAAAGACGCTCTGCAAAGGTTGCCATAAGAACCTCCTTGACAACGAACGAATGGTCGTTATATAATACCACTAAAGACGAACGAATGGTCGTTAAGGGGGTAATTTTATGCTCGACATTCTAGACGTTCTCTACAACTATATCCAGGAAAACCGGATTGCGTATTATCTGAACGGCGACCCGGAATACTGTCTGGCCGGGCGGCGGATGGACGAGGTGGAGGAGTGGCTGGAGGCCAACCTGCCGCCGGAGGCCAGGGCGCGGCTGGAGCGTCTGGCGGCGGCCCGCGCCGAGCGGGACTTCCGGTATGAGCGGGCGCTGTTCCGCTGCGGGCTGGGCCTGGGGCTGGAGCTGGCCGGGTCAGGCCGGCTCCCCGGATAGGGACCACTTGTTGGCTCCGGTGATCTTCACGTCCACAAACTGGCCGATCAGGCCCTCGTCCCCGGTCAGGCGCACCAGCCGGTTGCCGGGGGTGCGGGCGGTGAGGCCCTTGCCGTCCCGCCCGTCCACCAGGCAGCGGACGGTTCTTCCGATGTAGGCGGCGTGCTTTTCCTCGGAAATGGAGTCCTGGAGGGCCACCAGGCGGTTGAAGTTGGCCAGTTTCTTCTCCCTGGACATGGGGTCGTCCATCTTGGCGGCGGGGGTGCCCACCCGGGGGGAGTAGATGAAGGTGAACAGGGCGTCAAACCCCACCTCCTCCACCAGGGACACGGTGTCCATGGCCTCCGCCTCCGTCTCGCCGGGGAAGCCGATGATGACGTCGGAGGTCAATACCAGACCGGGCATGACGCTCTTGGCGTAGTTCACCAGGTCCAGGTACTGCTGGCGGGTGTACCGGCGGTTCATCTCGCGCAGCACCCGGTCGTTGCCGGACTGGAAGGGCAGGTGCAGCTGCTTGGCCACATGAGAGCTTGCGGCCATCACGTCAAACAGCCGGGGCGTGGCGTCCTTGGGGTGGCTGGACATGAAGCGGATGAGATATTCTCCCGGGATCCGGTCGATGTCCGCCAGCAGGTCGGGGAAGTGGTAGTTCAAATCCAGATCGTTGCCGTAGGAGTTCACGTTCTGGCCCAGCAGGGTGATGTCCTTGTACCCCGCCTCCACCAGCTGCCGGACCTCCTCCAGCACACACTGGGGGTCCCGGCTCCGCTCCCGGCCCCGGACATAGGGCACGATGCAGTAGGAGCAGAAGTTGTTGCACCCGTACATGATGGACACCCAGGCCTTCACCTTGTCCTGGCGCACCACCGGGATGCCCTCGGCAATGGAGCCGGCCTCGTCGGGAATCTGGAAGATGCGGCCCCGGCTGGTGAGCAGGGTGTGGATAAACTCGGGGAACTTCCACAGCACGTGGGGGCCGAACACCAGGTCCACGTGGCGGAAGGACTGCTTGATTTTGTCGGCCACATGCTGCTCCTGAGCCATGCAGCCGCACACGCAGATGATCTGGTCCGGGTGGCGGCGCTTCACGTGGACCAGGGCGCCCAGGTTGCCCAGCACCCGCTGCTCGGCGTGCTCCCGGATGGCGCAGGTGTTCAGCAATACCAGGTCCGCCCCCTCCTCCGTGGGGGAGAAGGCGTAGCCCATCCGGGCCAGGTACCCCCGCAGACGCTCGGAGTCCGCTTCATTCTGCTGACATCCATAGGTGTCTACATAGGCCAGTTTCTGGCCGGGGCGCTGGTCCAGCAGGGCACGAATCTGGTCACACAGGGCCAGCTGGCGGGCGATCTCCGCCGGGGCAATGGTCAGGGTCTGTCTCAAGATGGATTCCTCCGGGTAGTTGGATTTGGGGATAGGGGATACTTACTTATAAAAATACAGTGTGTAGTATAGCACAATTCGACGGATTTTTCAAGGAAAACAGCCCCTTCCCCCGGGAGAATCCAAACATCTTCCAGGGGGATGACAAAAACAGCGGGCAGGGGGTACGTCCTGCCCGCTGTTTTCGCGGTTGTCTCTATGGCCCCGGCCCGGGCCGGAGGCCCTTGGTTCAGGGCATCGGGATTTCGACGCCGCCCACCACAAAGGCGGCAATCTCCTCCACAGGGATGGTTTGCGCGAAGGTTCCGCCCCGGGTGCAGACCTCCTTGCCATCCTGGGGCGCCATACTGCCGCCGGTGCTGCCGGTGCCGTCGGAGAGGGAGAGCACCGTACCGTCGGTCCGCTTGAGCCCATGGGGCAGGTCAAACCTGGCCCACTGTTCCTCCTGGGCCTGGGTCATCTGACCGGTGCCGGAGGCCACAGGCTCCGCCTGCTGGTCCACGGTGTACCGCAGATAGTAGCCGATGGGGGAGACCACCAGGGCGTCGATGGTGGCGGTCATTCCGTTCCACTCCAGGGTCTGACCCACCGGCAGCCGCACCGACAGGTCCCCCGCCTTCAGCTGGAACTTCAGGTTCCAGGTCCCCTCCGCCAGGACCTGGGACGCGGTCTCCCGATCGCCCACGGTACGCAGGTCCTGGAGGGTGATCTTCACCGTGCCGCCGGCCTGGGCCTGTTCATGGTAAGACATGGTCTCCACATACTGGATGGCGGCATCGGTGGGGTCGGCGTCATAGAAATAGCTGCTGCCGTGGGCCCCGGTGGTGTTCCGGCCAATGGTGCTGTCCGCGCTGTCCCAGGTCAGGTTCAGCCTGCCCTCCCCTTGGGGAATCTCCTCCACGGAGAAGGCGGTCCCGTCCTCCCGGGCGATGGAATAGGTCATCAGATAGTTGTAGCCATCAAACAGGATGGCCTCCGCGGTGACGGTCACGCCGTTGTCCGTGTCGCTGGCGCCGATGGGATAGCCGATCTGGTCCATCACCTGGGTGTCCGCCGTGGGGCCGAAGACGCCGGCAAAGGCCTGGGCTACGGTTTTCAGCCCCCCTGTGGCCCCGGCCCCCACCGCCAGCACCAGGGCCGAGGCCACTGCCACCGCCGCGATCCGGGGCTTCCAATGGGTCCGGCGGGCCGGGCCGGGCTCCGCCTGCCGCGCCAGGCTTTGGCGCAGGTTTCTGGTCATCCGTGCCTTGGCAACCTGGGAAAAGCAGAGCTCGTCCATCGCCTGGCGGTAGTCCGCTTCTTCACGATATTTCATGTGCATAGTCGTCTCCTTTCAGCAGTGCCCGCAGCTTGCTCCGGCCGCGGCTCAGGTAGGTGTTCACCGACGCCTCACTCTGGCCCAGCAGCCCGCCGATCTCCCGGGCAGAATAGCCTTCATAATAATACAGATAGATCACCTGCCGGTATTTCACCGGCAGGGCCATGACCGCCTCCAGCACGTAGGACGCCGGTGCCTCCGGGGCGGGGGGCTCCGCCACCAGCTCCAGCCCCACGGTCCGCTGCCGGTGGGCGCTGCGCAGCAGGTCCTTGCACGCATTCACTGCGGTGCGGATGATCCACGCCTTCTCATGGTCCCGGCTCTCAAAGACCTGCCCGCTGGTCAGGCACTTGAGAAAGACGGTCTGGCAGATGTCCTCCGCGTCCTGAGCCGAGTGCAAATAGGTGTAAGAAAGCCGCAGGATCAGATCGGAATAGGTGTTTACCAACCGTTCGGCCTGCTCCTCGTCCACTTGTCTCACGGTCCTCATCTCCTTTCCAAACCAGCCCGTCGGCTGTGTCAGCAACGTCGCTTCACCTACAATACGAATGAAGGGCGGGAAACCTGACAGGTTAATTCAAAAAATTTTTTCGAAACATCCGCGGCCGCTCTCCGCCCGGCGGACTGGCAAAAAAGCGCCGCGGCAGAAGCTTTTTCTGCCGCGGCGGGAAGGAAGGATGATTCATTGTTTTCAGGGGATTTTCTGGTTCCGGCTTCTCGTGGTTCAGCCTTTTTCCCTCTTCCTACGAAATCGCCTCCCCGCCCACGGTATAGCCGTCCCAGTGGCCGGATGGGTTCTGGCGGGCGGTGCAGTGGGTGAACCAGTAGGCGCCGGTGCCGCTTCTCCATTTCTGGGCGGTGAAGGTGAGCGCCCCGGAAGGGTTCTCCTCCGCAAGGGAGAGGAAGAGGCCGTCGTCCCACTCCACTCGCTCTCGGTCGATGTATCCCTGGTCCGCCAGGGCCTCCCAGGTGCCGGTCAGAACAGGGCAGTCCCGCTGCCAGCTCAGGGCCACCCCCACCGCTCCCTGTTCGGCGGGGGACAGGCGGGTTTGAGAGAGGTCCAGGCCCAGCTGCGCCACCCCGTCGTTGAGGGCGGGGTCCGTCGCCCACAGGTCCTCCAGCACCTGAAGGTACAAGGCGCACAGGTCGTCAAAGCCCGACGCCTCCACCAGGATACCGGTTACCTCCCCCAGCCGGGCGGGGAAGGTCTCCTCCACAGTGCCGCCATACCCCACCTGAATCCGGTCCCCCGGACGGATGGCGCCTTGGTCCGGGTCCTGGTAGGCCACGGGGCACTGGCCCAGGGAGACCGCATAGACATCACTTTCCCCCGCCCCCTCCTCCAGGCTGGCCACCAGAAGCTGCGCCCCCTCCACCGCCGCCACCCGGCCGGTGAGGCAGGCCTCGGACGCCGGCAGGCGGGGGTTCTCCTTGTCCGGCGCTTCCCCGCAGGCGGCCAGCAGGCCCAAAAGCAGGAACAGGGTCAGCCCCAGCAAACAGGATCGTCTCATGGGAAATTCCTCCTTTCCACGCCGCGTTTCATATACAACAATGGGTAGGGATTTCCTTGTTCATCCCGCTCTGTTCTTTTATAAACTGTAAATCCCATATGTTCATAGAACCCTTTTGCAAGAGGGTTTTGTTCGTTCACCGCCAAATCATGGACGGAATATTGCTCGATTCCGTATTGAAGCAGCGCCTTTCCAGCCCCTTTCCCCCTTTCCTCGTCCGCAACGAAAAGCATTTCCAGGTGTTGTTCTGCAATTCCCATAAAGCCAATGGGACCTTGATTTTCATGGTTTAGAACGAGTAAATGCGGTACTTCGCTCAGGGCTTGCGGCACATACTTTTTTATGTTTTCTATTTCATTTTCTGATAGAAACAGGTGGGTCGCTCTCACGGAACTCTCCCATACTTCCAGTAATTGTTTGATCAGCAATGGCGTTCTGTCTGCTACCTCAATCACTTTCATCTTAACTCCGTCCTCCGTAAACAACAGTTTGTTTTTAATCGCATGATAGCATGATGCTTCCATCCTGTCATCTTTTTTCTGCTTTTGTGACAAAGCAAATTCCAACACGTTTTAAGGGAAACAAGCGGAAATGAAATACTGTATTGTAGGAAAGAAAACATGGGGTTTGTTCATAAGACGTCGCCGGTGGTCCCTTGGTTCCCCCACCCGGCCAGATTTCAGGGGCAGGCCCTGGGGAAAACAGGCCGGGGCGGGGGAGAGAACGTTGACTATTTCCCTGGCCACGTGCTATACTAAGATATTGTATCCCATGTTTGCCATTCCAAAAACCAAAGAGAAGGAGAACCCTTATGCGCGCAGTGGTAACCAGAGTATCCTCCGCCTCTGTCTCCATTGACGGGGCCACCGTGGGGGCCATCGGCACCGGCTTTCTGGTGCTGCTGGGCATCGGCCCCAACGACACCCAGGCCCAGGCGGAAAAGCTGGCCGATAAAATCTGCGGCCTGCGGGTCTTTGCCGACGAGGCAGGGAAGATGAATTTGAACCTGGCCGCCGTGGGCGGGGCCCTGCTGGTGGTCTCCCAGTTCACCCTGTACGCCGATATCAAGAGCCGCCGGCCCGGGTTCACCAAGGCCGCGCCCCCGGCGGTGGCCATTCCCCTGTATGAGACCTTTCTGGACCTGTGCCGGGCACGGGGCTTCCAGGTGGAGCACGGGGAGTTCGGCGCGGACATGGCGGGGCAGTCGGGGGACGACGGGCCCGTCACCATCTGGATGGACACCGAGACCCTGTGACGCCGGCCCCATGGGCCCGGCTCTGTTTTTATCAATTCTTCCCCCTTGGGGGACAACGAGGTGACTTATGCTGCAAATCAAACGTATGCCCGTGGGCCAGATCGGCACCAACTGCTACCTGCTGGAGGACACCGACGCCAAGCTCTGCGCCGTCATTGATCCCGGCGACCAGCCGGAGGACATTGACCGGGAGATCCGCAAGGCGGGCCTCACCCTCACCATGATTCTCATCACCCACGGCCACTTTGACCACGTGCTGGGGGTCCCCGGCCTGCTGGAGAAGTGGCCGGGCATCCCCGTCTACGTCCACGAGAAGGAGGTCAACTGGGCCGGGGCAGGGGACCAGTACATGCTCCTGGCCCCGGTGGAGGGCATCCACACCGTGAAGGAGGGGGACACCATCCCCTTCGGCGGCGCCACCATTCAGGTGCTCCACACCCCCGGCCACTCCCCCGGGTCGGTGACTTACCGGGTGGGGGACGTCCTCTTCTGCGGGGACACCCTCTTTGCCGGCTCCTGTGGGCGCACAGACTTTGTGGGGGGGAGCTATCCCCAGATTCTGAAGTCCCTGAAGCGGCTGGTCTCCCTGGAGGGCAACCTCCGGGTGTGCCCCGGCCATGAGGGGACCTCCAGCCTGGACGTGGAGCGGGCCCACAACCCCTTTGTCCGGGAAGCCCTGCGATGAACCTGTTCTTTGCCGGCCACCAGGAGAAATACGCGGTGGAGCAGACCCTGCTCACCCTCTTTCCCCAGGAGCGGCCGGTCTATCCAGATACGCCCCCGGGGGGAGACAACGAACTGGTGCTCTCCTTTTCCCGGGGAAGCCAGTGGTGCACCGCCCGGGCGGTGCTGCGCCGGGGGGGGAAGACCTACGTCCGCCAGTGCCGGGTGGCTGCCGCCGAACTGCCGGCGGAGGACCCAGTGGTATCCACCCGGCTCACCCGCCGGACCCTCCAGCGGGCCTTTTACCTGGCCGCGGTGGACTGCCTGGGGACAGAGCCTCCCTGGGGGATGCTCTCCGGGGTCCGCCCGGTGAAGCTCCCCACCCGGGCCATGGAGGCCGGGGCCTCCCCCCGCCAGGCGGAGGCCATGCTGCGGGACCAATACCGGGTCTCCCCCCTGCGCCGGCAGCTGGCCATGGACTGCGCCCAGGCCAGCCTGGCGGTGAAACGGGACCTGAAGCCCCAGGAGATCTCCCTGTATGTGGGCATTCCCTTTTGTCCCACCCGGTGCGCCTACTGCTCCTTCATCTCCGCCTCGGGGTCAGCCAACCGGCTGATCCCCGACTACCTGGATGCCCTGCTGGCGGAGATTGACGCCGCCGGCGCCGCGGCCCGGCGGGCGGGGAAGACCGTCCGGTCGGTCTATCTGGGCGGGGGGACCCCCACCACCCTGGAGGCCCCTCAGCTGGCCGAGCTGCTGGACCGGCTCCGCCGGGCTTTCCAGCTGGCGCCGGGCACGGAGTGCACCGTGGAGGCCGGCCGGCCGGACACCATCACCCGGGAAAAGCTCATCGCCATCCGGGAGGGCGGCGGCAACCGGATCTCCGTCAACCCCCAGACCATGTCCGACCCTGTCCTGGCAGCCATCGGCCGCAGCCACCGGGCCCAGGATATCCGCCGGGCCTATGCCCTGGCCCGGGAGACCGGTGTGGGGGCGGTCAACATGGACCTGATCGCCGGCCTGCCGGCGGACACCCCGGCGGGATTCCGCCGGACGGTGGAGGAGGTCCTGGCCATGGCCCCGGAAAACATCACCGTGCACACCCTGGCCCTAAAAAAGGGGGCCCGCCTGCGTCAGGAGGAGACCCCCCTGCCCTCTGGGACAGATGTGGCCGCCATGCTGGACTTCGCCTGGGCGGCCCTGCGCCAGGCCGGTTATCTGCCCTACTACTTGTACCGGCAGAAATTCATGTCGGGGTCCTTTGAAAACGTGGGCTGGTGCAAACCTGGCTTCGTCAATGTCTATAACATCTGTATGATGGAGGAACTCCACACCGTGCTCTCCCTGGGCGCGGGAGGCGTCACCAAGCTGGTGGAGGGCGGCGTGGTCCGCCGGCTGGCCAACCCCAAATATCCCCAGGAGTACCTGCGGAACATGGGCGCCATTCAGGCGGAAAAGGCCGCCTTTTCCTGGTAAGACCCCATCAAACCGGCAACTTTTTTTCCTGTTTTCCACGTTTTGTGACTTTGTTCCTTGACGTGCCTGGAAGGAGGCATTAAAATGTCCTATCAGCTGCAAGAGATCAACCGCCGCATCGACCAGGATGTGAAGGGGTTTTTGGAGGAATGCGACGCCCAGTACGCCCAGAAGGTCAGCCAGGCCGCCGACGCCATTTTGACCAACCTCCCCCACAGCCCCATCGTCCTGCTCTCCGGCCCCTCCGGGTCGGGCAAGACCACCACCGCCCTGAAGATTGAGGAGGAGCTGGAAAAGCGGGGGGTGCTCTCCCACACCATCTCCATGGACAACTACTTCAAAACCCTGGACCCCAAAACCGCCCCCCGGACGGCCGACGGGCTGGTGGACTTTGAGTCCCCCAAGTGCATGGATATGGACCTGCTCAATTCCCACTTTGCCAAGCTCTCCAAGGGGGAGACCATTGTGGTGCCCAAGTTTGAGTTTGCCCGCCAGATGCGCAATGATCACCTGGGGACTCCTCTCCGCCTGAAGAAAAATGAAATCGCCATTTTCGAGGGGATTCACGCCCTCAACGACGCGTGCGCCGGACGAAATCCCGCCGCCACCTGCCTGTATATCTCCGCCCGGTCCGACGTGCTGGAGGGGGAGGACCTGCGGTTCAAGGGTACCTGGATGCGCCTGACCCGCCGGGCGGTCCGGGACTATAACTTCCGGGGCACCGGGGTGGGGGAGACCATGGACATGTGGGCCAATGTCCGGCGGGGGGAGAAGCTGTACATCTCTCCCTTCAAGCACCGGGCCAACTACATCTTTGACTCCTCTCTGCCCTATGAGGTGTCAGTGATGAAACACTACGCCATGCCCCTGCTGGAGGCCGTGCCCCAGGAGAACGTCCGGCGGCGGGAGCTGCTGGACCTGATCCACGGCTTTGAACATTTCCTGCCCATTGACCCCGCCCTGGTGCCCCCGGCTTCTTTACTCCGGGAGTTCATCGGCGGCGGCATCTACGACTATACCTGAGCGCACCCCGGGCGGCCGACGCCCGTTTATATCAACATCCAAAGGAAAGGAAGTCTTTCTATCATGTCTGAAGAATGTACCCATGACTGCAGCACCTGCGGCTCCAGCTGTGAGCACGTGGACGCCAAAGACCTCATTGCACCGCTGAATAAGGACTCTTCCATCAAGCACGTCTACGCCATCATGTCCGGCAAGGGCGGCGTGGGCAAGAGCTCCACCACCGCCTCCCTGGCCACCGCCATGGCCAAGCGGGGTTATAAAGTGGGCATCATGGACGCCGACATCACCGGCCCCTCCATCCCCACCGCCTTCGGCCTGGACACCCGCGCCGTGGGGGACGGGGAGAGCATCTTCCCCGAACTCACCCCCGGGGGCATCAAGATCATCTCCCTGAACCTGCTGCTGGAGAACAAGGGAGACCCGGTGGTCTGGCGGGGCAGCCTGCTGGGCGGCGTGGTCAAACAGTTCTGGACCGACGTGCGCTGGGGCGAGCTGGATTATCTGTTCATTGACATGCCCCCCGGAACGGGCGATGTGCCCCTGACCGTCTTCCAGTCCATCCCCGTGGACGGGATCGTGGTGGTCACCTCTCCCCAGGACCTGGTCTCCCTCATCGTCACCAAGGCGGTCCGCATGGCCGAGATGATGAACAAGCCCATCCTGGGCGTGGTGGAGAATTACAGTTATTTCCAGTGCCCCAACTGCGGGGAGAAGCACTATATCTTCGGCAAGAGCAACTTAGAGCAGGTGGCCGCCGAGCTGCAGGTCAAGGTGCTGGCCCAGATCCCCATGGACCCCGCCATGGCCGCCGCCATGGACCAGGGCGCCATGGAGACCATGGAGCACAACTACCTGGAGCCTGTGGCTGACGCCATTCTGGCCCACGAGCAAGGATAAGCAGACAACCGCGCCGGCGGGGGGAGAAAACTCGCCCCGC
>OGRN01003298.1_pt1 | contig 11605 bp, 5 predicted proteins | sample 1553401 | NCBI WGS metagenome assembly OGRN01 (sample SAMEA2580096, study PRJEB22360) | human gut metagenome | biome: human gut; feature: human-associated habitat; material: faeces | place: Denmark | collected 2008/2010 | reverse complement strand
AATTTTTTATTATCCGACTAAAGATACTATACTATAATCAGGATGCTCTATCAAGCAGGTAGCAGACGCAATTCATCTCCCACCTTAGAGGTCGGAGTCTTCTTGCTGCAGAAGATAAAAAATTCTCTGGCAAAATCCTATTTCCCAGCAATATCCTTCACAACTTCCCCTGCGATAATAAGCCCTGCCACAGATGGTACAAAAGCTACGCTTCCCGGAATATCGCGTCGTTCCGTACATTTATGCTCCGCTCCCGGAGGGCAGATACAATTTGTTCTGCAGCTTATGGACATATCTTCGATTGGACGTGTTGGCTTTTCTTCGGAGTAAACGACTTTCAGTTTTTTTACACCTCGCTTTTTCAGTTCGCGACGCATTACTTTTGCAAGTGGACACATTTTGGTTTTGTAAATGTCGGCTACTTGGAAGGCTGCCGGATCAAGTTTGTTGCCAGCTCCCATGCTGCTGATTACCTGAGTTCCGTGCTTTTGCGCCTGCATAATAATCTCGATTTTTGCGGTAATAGTATCGACTGCATCGACAACATAATCATATTCATCAAATGGAAAATCATCTGCATTTTCTGGAAGGAAAAAGCATTGGTGGACATTGACCTGTGCATCAGGATTAATGTCTAAAATACGCTCCTTCATTACTTCTACTTTGTATTTGCCAACTGTTTTTCTTGTGGCAATAATCTGACGATTTAAGTTTGTAAGACACACTTTGTCATCATCAATAAGGTCAAATGTACCGACTCCGCTTCGCGCTAATGCCTCGCAGACATAACCACCAACTCCGCCGACTCCAAAAACTGCCACACGGGAATTTTTTAATTTATCCATTGCTTCTTCCCCCAGTAAAAGCTGGGTTCTTGAAAATTGATTTAACATATATTTCTTCCTTTTCTGTGTTATTTTTAAAGATTTGCAAAATCAAGAAACAGCATATGCATCTTCTCTTCGCTGTCTACAAATTCATACTCATGTTTTGTACCCGTATAAATAAGCTTCCCATCTTCATAGGCAAGTAACTGATTCATTGGGACGTTCTTCCATTTATCACGGTCGAGAGGACGAGTTGCCATAACGATTGCTGTGTCTTTACGGCAACGGTACAGGCTGTCTTTATAATTAGTATGAACGTACATAATCTCTCCGTCAAAAATAAGCAGATTCAGCTTATTCTCTGGCGCGATTTCCAGGATAATACGATTAAGAAGCGCAAAACGTTCTTCTTTTGTCAGTGCCGCTCCCTTTTCATCCTGCGCTGCATTTACCTGATCAATAATATAGCACAAAATGCGTTCGCTGTCCGTATCTCCGTCTTCTGCCGCTACAAATGGCTCAAGTACTTCACTTTCAAATATTGTTCCATTATGCGCTAACGTCCAGGTGCGGTCATAATTATCACGCATAACAAACGGATGTGTATTTTCATAGTCCATTGTTCCCCTGGTCGCAAGACGGATATGTGCAATCATCTTGTCTGTCTCTATTTTAGCACGAAGTCTCTGCTTTAAATAATTGCTTGTCACAGCAGACTGTGGCTGCTTTTCTAAAGAAACAGCATTGCCGTAAAAAAATGCCATACCCCAACCGTGGGGATGTTCTGTTCCATCCGAAAAAAATTCTCTTAATAACTCATTTAACGGTATCTTTTTTGCAGAATCTACTCCAAACAATTCACACATTGATTTTCTTCTCTCCTCATATATTGTATTATGACCATTTTGAGCTATTTTGATTTTCTTTCGCAAGTATCTGATTATAAAATTTCTGAGATTCCAGTCATATCTAAATATCTCTAAACAGTCATATTTTGTTTTTGTCTCGCTAATACAAGTCCTTTTTCTACATAGTTTTCCTGATATTGTTTTCGAACCTGCCATGCATATCTCTTCTCTGGATCAACAAATTTCTCATATTCAAAATCTAAGATTTGTTGAACATCGTCCATTTTCAGGCCTTGATAAAACTCTTTCATCCATCCGATAACTTTTAATGCCTCATGTACGATAGACCGCGCTCTTTTTTCCGTACGGGCAATTTTTACTGTCTTTAAATCGTAATGGGCCGCATTTTTAAAATTCTGTACAGCATTTACCTGATCCTTTTTGGAAACATACCAGGATGGCATTGTTGCGAGCCACACCATTAAAAGCTGTGCAAACTTCACATCTCTCGCATCAATTCCAGCTCCTGTGAGAGGATTTAAATCAAACATACGAAGTTCGATATGATTGATTCCATTCTTCCTCAAAGATATAAGATTATTTTCTCCTGCAGGTTTTAAACGAATAGGATAATAGAGTTCTGACGGTGCTTTTAGTAAGCCATTTTTAACATACTTTTCAATAGAATTCACGTAAGAATCAATATCGCTGTAATCAAATGTCGGTGGAAATTCATTCCAGTAACCAAGTTCACTGCATCTTACAGAACTTAATCCTGTAAAAACACTTTTCCCATAGACACCTTTTTCCATAAAAGAACTGTCTACAATCGGACTGGCCGCCGTAACTGCCACTAAAATCCAGCCATATACAGCCATTTTCTGTGCCAGCTCCAAATACAATTTATTCTTATATTTCATAAAATCCGGCTCAGACTGCAGAGCAAAATCTGCTCTTAACAAATCTTCTGAAAAAGAAAAATTTACATGACTTCCCGAAAATGTCATCTTATAACGTCCGTATTTATCGGAAAGATATTCACGGTAGGCTGTTTTATGTGCATCTTTCCCATCAAACTGTGCAATTGGCACATCTTTCTCCCCGCCAATATATGGAGGATTAGAAAATGGCCACAGCAATTCTGGCTCTGGAAGTGCCTTTAACTTTTCCTGAATTCTTCTGGTATGTCCTTTTAATTCTTCAATTGCCGCCTCGATGCTTTCATTTACTCCTGTATTAATTTCGGTCTGGTTTTCACTGAAGTCTCTGACGATATGTGCATCTCCCGGAAAAGGATGTGCAGTCTGTGAAAGCATACCATCTCCTACAACACGCAGACTTTCCATCTCAATTCCAAATGCACCATCTAATAAATGTTCTCTTATATACTCATTTTCAATATGCAGCATTACATTCCTCCATACTCTTCGATGTAATCCTCCAGTGTTTTTCCGTTCTCCATTCCTTCTGCCATCTGTCTGCCTGGACTTAAAAGTTTCTCCGCCCTTCCATATAAAGGCCTGAGGAAATGTTCTTCTCAACTCAGATGCATTATATCCATTATGATAGATAGAAGTATCTTTCTCTAAAAATTCTGAAAGCCCTCCGATATTTTCCATAAGGCCAGCATGCAATGCTCCCGATGCCATAATTTCACCTACCGGCTGCTCACATACACTTCGAAACTCTACTGTCCCACGGAAAGTCAGATCTTCAAATTTAAATGACCGTAAATATTGCAAATCGGAAATCTTCGGATGGAATGTGATTTCACGATATCTATTTTCATCGAAGTATTCCCCTTTTATCCGATCAGAGGAAAAATATTTACTAAGAACCACTGGTGAAAAATTAATATATTTCCCTTCTCTTTCTACACAGTATAAGCTCATACTCTTTATGTACCGAACAATTTCATCTGTTGTATCAAATACAACATTATACATATCAACATTATGGCGATTCAAGCCATGAAGACTGTTTCTCCAAAAGTTATCCCTGCTACATAAAATCTCCGCATTCTCTCCCCATAAGGAGTTCGCTAAAATCAATGCCTTAAACGGTTCTAACTTTGTAAATGTATTCAGCATTGGAACTACCTGCTCTTCTTCTACATCAAGCTGAATCTGACTTGCACACGAAAACAGTCCAAAATTCGGATAAGAATGAAATGGAATACTGTTGCCATACTTTTTATAAAAAGACAGGTGATGAAATAACATACGATACCGCTCACTTACTACCGGTACATTCTGATTCACTGCATAACGGGGATTAATACCCATGCCAGTCAGCATATGCCCCTCTTTACGCAGTTCCTTCTGTATATAAGTATAATACTGACAAAATCTTTTGTACAGCACATTCATATCTTCTTCTTTCCCAAAAGAAAATTCTAACGTATTATAACTGCAATCATAAGACAGACCATCTCCTGCCTTGTCATCAACCGCCAGATAAATATGTTCATTATCATCTCTGCTCACATTCAAAAAAGAAAATGTATCAATAAATCGATCTGTTGCCTGATAAATCACTTCAAAATTGACAGGTTCATTCTTCTCATTCACAATCGGCAGCTCAAACTCCAAACCAGCTAGATGGGTTCTCTTTCTTCTTGTTTGCACAATATAGCGATTATAAATTGCCTCCTATAATACAGAACGTTCCATCGACTGCCTCCTTTCTATAGCATGTGTTTAAAAGTACGTTAACCTCTAAAATTTACATATTTTCTTTTATACCACAGATTTCATACTTTTTCCATAGAAATTATATAATTATTTAATTCATCTTCTCCAGCCATAGCACAGAAGCCATTGCCTCCAATAAGGCATATTTGTGGTCTCGGAGCAAGTGTTGGATGCGAGCGCATGGAGCGAACATTCAACGCGCCGCGACTAAAATCACAAATATGCCTTATTGGAGGCAATGGCTTCGTCTGTAGTTCTCTTAATGAATTAAATAGTAACCCCTTGACATTTTGTTCTATTTTGTTTATAGTTAGGGTACTTATACGACTGACGGAAGTAAGTGGAATGAACCACATGAAGTATAAGACTCTTATAGCCGACCGTCTGGGCAATTCTTGTCTGGATGCTGGCTTTTTTATTTCTGATAAGATAATATTCTATCCAATATCCCTGATAAGAAGTAACTTTAAATCGTTATTAAGTCATGTGCTAAAGAAGATGTTTTTCCAAACATGCTCTAAAGAGCGAAAAATAAAATTATAGTTGTATGCTTGTCATTATTGTACTTATATCAGTACATTTGTACGATTTGATAATATTTTATCAACGCTCTAAAACCCTTTATTTTAAAGGCTCTACAAGCATTTTTGTGTATATGTTCAAAAAAAAGAACACATAATATCAAAAAATTGTTTGACGATTGCCAAAAATCATGTTAATAATGTTGTTAGATGATTAAAACTTAAATAAGTTAAAACTAATCATAGTAAATCATCTGAACAATTTTGTTGATTTTTTAGCAAACATATTTCAAAACCTTGACTTAAGGATTTTTTTAACAAACAGGGAGGTCAATTAAGATGTTACAAAAAGAACAATGGCAGGGATTTAATGGACGAATCTGGAGAGAAGAAATTAATTTAAGAGAGTTCATCCAGGATAACTACACTCCATATGATGGAGATGCTTCTTTCCTCGAAGGTCCTACCGAAGCTACTGACACACTGTGGGGCGAACTGCAGAAGCTGCAGAAAGCAGAGCGTGAAAAGGGTGGTGTTCTTGATATGGATACTGATATCGTATCAAGCCTTACTTCCCATAAACCGGGTTACATTTCTGAGTCTTTAAAAGAGAAAGAACAGATCGTAGGTCTTCAGACAGATAAACCTTTAAAACGTGCATTTATGCCATTTGGTGGTATCCGTACTGCTGAAGAAGCTTGTACAACTTATGGTTACACACCAAATCCAGAATTCCACAAGATTTTTACAGATTATCATAAGACACATAACCAGGCAGTATTTGATTCTTATACTCCTGAAATGAAGAAAGCTCGTCACAATAAGATCATTACTGGTCTTCCAGATACTTACGGACGTGGACGTATCGTTGGTGACTACCGTCGTGTAGCTCTTTACGGTATTGACCTGTTAGTTGCTGACAAGCAAAAAGATTTCGCAAACTGCGGTGACGGAACAATGACAGATGACGTTATCCGTTTAAGAGAAGAAATCTCCATGCAGATTAAAGCATTAAAAGATATGAAAGTTATGGCTGAAAGCTATGGCTATGATATTTCCGAACCTGCTTCTAACGCAAAGGAAGCTGTTCAATGGACGTATTTCGGATACCTTGCAGCAATCAAGACACAGAACGGTGCTGCTATGAGTATCGGACGTATCGCTACTTTCCTTGACATTTATATCAAACGTGATATGGATAAGGGAATCCTTACAGAGAAAGAAGCGCAGGAATTAATCGACCATATGACTATGAAGTTCCGTATGGTTAAGTTCGGACGTATCCCAGCTTACAACCAGCTCTTCTCCGGTGACCCTGTATGGGCAACACTTGAAGTTGGCGGACTTGGACAGGACGGTCGTTCCATGGTTACAAAAACTGACTACCGTTTCCTCCACACATTAGAAAATATGGGACCATCCCCAGAGCCAAACCTCACAGTACTTTACTCTGAGCGTCTTCCAAAAGCATTTAGAGATTACGCAGCTCATATTTCTATTACAACAAGTTCAATCCAGTATGAAAATGATGATGTAATGCGTCCAGTATGGGGCGATGATTACTCCATCTGCTGCTGTGTTTCTGCTACACAGACTGGTAAGGAAATGCAGTTCTTCGGTGCTCGCGCTAACCTTGCAAAATGTCTCCTTTACGCTATCAATGGTGGTGTGGATGAAAAGACCGGACAGCAGGTTGGACCGGAATATAAACCGATTACTTCCGAATATCTTGACTATGATGAAGTAATGCACAAATATGATATCATGATGGACTGGTTAGCAGGTTTATATGTAAATACATTAAATCTCATCCAGTACATGCATGACAAATATTACTATGAATATGCTTTGATGGCCTTAATCGATACAAATGTACGTCGTACATTCGCTACAGGTATCGCAGGATTCTCACACGTAGTAGACTCCTTAAGTGCTATCAAATATGCAAAGGTTAAGACAGTTCGTAACGAAGAAGGACTCGTTGTAGATTATGAAACAACTGGCGACTTCCCTAAATACGGAAATGATGACGACCGCGCCGATGATATCGCTGTATGGTTACTTCAGACATTCATGAAGAAACTGGAGAAGTTCCATACTTATCGTGATTCTGAACCTACAACTTCTATCCTTACTATCACATCTAACGTAGTATATGGTAAGGCAACAGGTTCCCTTCCAGATGGAAGAAAAGCCGGTGAACCACTTTCCCCAGGAGCAAACCCAAGTTATGGTGCAGAGCAGAACGGTCTCTTAGCTTCCTTAAACTCTGTAGCTAAACTTCCTTATGAATGGGCATTAGATGGTATTTCCAATACGCAGACAATCAACCCTGATGCACTCGGTCATTCCGAAGAAGAACGTATTGGTAACTTAGTAAATGTTATGGACGGCTACTTCGCACAGGGTGCTCACCACCTAAACGTAAATGTATTTGGTGTTGAGAAACTGATTGATGCTATGGAACATCCGGAAAAAGAAGAATACGCAAACTTTACGATCCGTGTTTCAGGTTATGCAGTTAAATTCATCTCTCTGACAAAAGAACAGCAGTTAGATGTAATTGCCAGAACATGCCATGACAGAATGTAATAAAAATGCGATGGCTCTTGTTCATTCTACGGAGAGTTTTGGTTCGGTGGATGGGCCGGGAGTTCGTTTTATTGTTTTTTTACAGGGTTGTCCTTTGCGATGTCAGTTCTGTCACAATCCAGATACATGGAAGATGACAGAGGAAAATGGTGCGGTGTGGAGAAGTGCGGATGAGCTGTTAAATCAGGCACTCCGTTATCGTACTTACTGGAAAAATAGCGGCGGTATTACCGTAAGTGGTGGTGAGCCTCTTTTACAGATTGATTTTATGCTAGAGTTTTTTAAAAAGGCAAAAGAAAAAGGAATCCACACTGTTATTGATACTGCTGGAGGACCTTTTACAAGAGAGGAACCTTTCTTTTCTAAATTTCAGGAATTGATGAAATATACAGACCTGTTATTAGTGGATATCAAACACATTGATAACAAATACCACAAAGTTTTAACTGGTCGTAGCAATGAGAATATTCTTGATATGATTCGCTATCTTTCCGATATCAAAAAACCGATTTGGATTCGCCATGTCCTTGTCCCGGAACGAAGCGATAAAGATGAATATTTGACTAGATTAGCTGATTTCATTCACTCTCTTGATAATGTGGAAAAGGTGGAAATCCTGCCTTATCATACGATGGGTATTTATAAATGGAAAGAACTTGGATTAGAATATCCTTTAGAAGGAATTGACCCTCCAACGAAAGAACGAGTGGAGAACGCCAAGAAAATTCTTGCTATTTGATTTGCCGACAAACAGAATCCTAAAACCCCCCATATTTGTGACTTTGAAGATAGATTGCGTTGAATACTTATTCATATTCAATCTATCCTTGAAGTCACAATATGGGGTGCTCTTTAGATATAAACTTCAGTTAAAATTCGCTCAAATTAAATTCTAATTTTTCAAATGATCTATGGAATTTACTTTATTCTTATTTTCTTTACTTTGCTCCATGGACCAAAATATTTCTTATTGCCTATTGTTTTATAAGCACGTGCCTTTACATAGTAAATTTTCCTAGAATTTAATTTTGTTATTGTATATGTTACCTGTCTTGTTCCTTTCTTTGTTAATACCTTCTTGCCCTTGCTAAATCTTGAGTTCTTAGCTGCAACAATCTGATATCCTGTAGCTTTTACATCTTTCTTTATATTCACTTTTACTTTTCTCTTAGCTGTAGAAACCTTTTTGATGGTCTGCTTTTTCGGAACTGCATAAATAGTAACTATTCTACTGGTCTGTTTATAATCTGCTGTTGCACCGGCTGTTATTTTAATCTTTACTTTTCCTGGCTTCTTTACAACAAGTTTTTTACCCTGCTTTTCAACAGAAACAATATTCGTATTATTTGAAGTAAATGTTAAACTTCCAACTGCTTTTACTTCGTTCTTAAGATTAAACTTTGTTCCATAAGGAATCGTATAGGATGCTTTTTTCACAGTAATTGTCTGTTTTTTTATATCCTTATTATAAACTACAGATACCTTAGATATCTTATCATTTGTTCCTAAAATTTTAATTGTATCTTTTTCTTTCGTATATCCTTTAATTTCCGGTAATGTATAAGTCATACTCTTTCCTGAAATAACTTTTACTACCCTGTATTCAAGTACATTATTTTCCTTATCACATAATGCAATAACCACTCTGGAATATTTCTCGTTAGATGACACTGCATCTTTATAGAAGCGAAGAGAATCTAATGGGTATCCTTTATCATCAAAAAGCGTTTGATTATCCCAAGAATCTCCTCCCCAAACAGGATTCCCATTATAATACAATTTACTCTTTGGATAGTATCCTCCTGCATTTTCTGTCGCCCATCCTGTTCCAAATTCATTGGCCATTTCTTTGTTATATTTCCAATTCACCCAACCAGCTTTGACAGGTATCCATGCCCCTTCCCAATAAAAAGCACCCAATCCATTATCATTTGATAAAATTGCATCATATAAATCTGACAACATATCTGCCTGTCCCTGAGGACCAACTTTATAAACTGCATCTTTAGTATTATTAACCATATTTACAGTACCATCTGCATCTTTCTGAGAGTTAAGCCATGATGTCTCCAATACTGCAAATAATTTACCTCTGGATGCAACATAATTTCCAGCTTTCCGAACATTCCCAAGCATATTTTTTCCAGCCCAAAAGGCATAGCTAGAAGATCCTAAAACATCATAATCCACTTTATCTCTTTCCCATGCATTCATAGCATCTTTATATATACTTAAATTAAGAGTATCTAAATGTATCGCAACCAAAGCATCTGGCACACATTCTCTTACTGCCCTGGCACCTGCATTTAAATAACTGTCAATAAGCACAGACTTTTCTTCTTCCTGCCAGACATTGGCTTTAGTTCTATGCATAATCCCCATCATTCCCTGAGATATTTCATTTCCAACTTGTACCATACCAATGTCAGCACCAGCATCTTTAAATTGTTCTAAGGTTTCTTTAGTAAATTCATATACATTAGAACACATTTTTTCCTGATTATTTCTATCTTTTTCCCATGCTTTTGGAAGCAACTGTACTGCTGGATCTGCCCAAAAATCAGAATAATGGAATCCCAATAAAACTTTAATATTATATTTGGCTGCCTCTTTCGCTATTTCTAACCCAGCCTTAACATCATTGGATCCACCACCATAAGTCTCTCCTTTTTCATTATACGGATCATTCCATATACGAATACGAATGTAATTTACACCATTATCACTTAAAACTTTTAGTAATGAGGCTTCTTTTCCTTCATTATCATAATATTTTACCCCAGCCTTTTTTAAAGCAGTATACGATGAAATGTCTATGCCTCGAATAGTAGAATCTGACATATTCTTCACTTTTTTAATGGTTACTTTCTGCTGTTTTAAACCAGTATCATCTCCGTATTTATAAGGATCTCTGCTTGTATCTGTCTCATTACCCTGTGCATATGCAAAAATAGCCATGGAAACCTGTGCATCTCCCTCATCATCAAAGAAAGACTTCCAACTTCCAACATATGCAGCTTCATTATAAATCAAACCACCAGCATTCTTCTCATCAATTGTGGCTTCTAACAAGTTATAAATGCTGTCAGCCTGTGTATATACATTGGCTGTATTCGCCTCATTTACACGTTCATATTCTACGTTAGAAACTATCAGTTGTTTATCCGGTGCACAACTTTCTACTTCGTTTTTTAAACTTTTAATATAACTGTTTGTATTATTATCTGGATAAACATTTACCCCAATATAATCATAATCTACAGACGCATAGCCCAGTTTCTGAACAATATATTTTACAGAAGCAGCATCAGGTTGAGCAGCTATGCTGACAGCATTCTTTACACCTTCTTTTTTCAGCAATGCTGAAATATCGCCCATTGCTTTCCAGCCTTCCCAGCCTTCTCCGTCAGTAATTCCAAGGAAATTCCAATTCACCTCATTACCAATCGTTACAATATCAGGAAGGACATTCGCCTGCTTTAACTTTGCAATTGTCTCTCTTGTATAAGTTTTTGCACTTTCTACTCGAGTTACCGATTGCTCTTCTTTCTCTGCTTTCTCCCAGTCTGCCGGAAGATTCTGTGTACCCGCATAAGTTATTTCGTCTGAATAAAGTAAGACAAGATTTGTCTTAAGATTTGTATTAGATGCTTTTACAGCTTTTAATGTTTTTATTGCATTTTCCAAAGAAAGATATGCATTTTCCCCTGTTGGATTTACAGCAACCTTTAAAGATATGGTATTGATACCCTGACTTTTTACATAGTCGAAAATATTGTCTACGGACTGACTCATATAATTTTTATATGATTTCCCCCACTCCAGACACTGCTGATAATAAGTAAAATCCGCTCCTAAAATAGTATTCGCTCCAATTCCAGAAATCTTTTTGTACTTCTTAAAAGCATCCTTGCTTATTTCTGGAATTTCAATCTTATCTGCTGACGAACTTACTTCTTGCGCCTTAACCGGATGTGTATCCAAACTAAATCCAGTTGTTGCAAATAACATGGATGCCATTGCTATTGCTACACATCTTTTGATAGCCCCGCTAAATTTTTCAAGATTCTTCATTTTCATTAGTAGATTATGATTGTTTTTCATAAGTTTCCCCTTTCTTATAA
>OGRN01003296.1_pt1 | contig 11607 bp, 10 predicted proteins | sample 1553401 | NCBI WGS metagenome assembly OGRN01 (sample SAMEA2580096, study PRJEB22360) | human gut metagenome | biome: human gut; feature: human-associated habitat; material: faeces | place: Denmark | collected 2008/2010 | reverse complement strand
CCATGCTACGCTGGATGCTAAGGAGGAACTGCTCTCTCAGTTGAGCAACACCGCAAACCTGCCCGAAGCCGCTCTGTGGGACGGCTCCGGCGACTGGGACGACAAGGCCCAGGCGGTCGGTGTTCTGTCCACCGCCGACGAGGACATCCGCTCTCTGCGGGAGCTTATCACCTACGGGCTCAAGGGCATGGCCGCCTACAATCACCACGTCAACGCCTACGGCAAGTCCGCCCCCGGCGTGGACGCCTTTCTCCAGGCGGCCCTGGCCAAGACCCTGGACGACTCCCTCACCGCGGAGGAGCTGACCGCCCTCGCCCTGGAGACCGGCAAGTACGGTGTGGACGTGATGGCCGCCCTGGACGAGGCCAACACCAGCGCCTACGGCCACCCGGAGGTGACCCGGGTGAACCTGGGCGTGCGGGATAACCCCGCCATTCTGGTCTCCGGCCACGACCTCCACGACCTGGAGCAGCTTCTGGAGCAGACTGTGGGGACCGGCGTGGACGTTTACACCCATGGCGAGATGCTACCCGCCCACTACTACCCCGCCTTTCAGAAGTATCCCAACTTTGTGGGCAACTACGGCAACGCCTGGTGGCAGCAGAAGGAGGAGTTCGAGGCCTTCCGCGGCCCCATCCTGCTGACCACCAACTGTCTGGTGCCCCCGAAGGACAGCTACAAGAACCGGCTCTATACCACCGGGGCAGTGGGCTTTCCCGGCTGCCCCCACATCGGGGCCGACCGCCAGGGACACAAGGATTTTTCCGCCCTGATCGCCCACGCCAGGCGCTGCCCCTCCCCCATTGAGCTGGAACAGGGCACCCTGGTGGGCGGCTTTGCCCACAACCAGGTGCTGGCTCTGGCCGACCAGGTGGTGGAAGCCGTCAAGAGCGGTGCCATCCGCAAGTTCGTGGTCATGGCTGGCTGCGACGACCGCCGCGCCCTGCCCTTCCACAAGGCAGTGCTGAGCGGTGAGCTGCCCTACACCATCGGCGGCGGCATCGGCCAGAGCCGTCTGTGCATGCTGCTGCTGGGCAGCGCCCACATCGGCGAAGTACAGGCAAGCGTCTGGGACGAAGCCACCCGCGCGGCCTGCGCAAAGGCCGGGATTCCCCTGCTGTAAGCAAAACACGAGAAAAGGCTCTCTGCCAAAACCGGCAGAGAGCCTTTTTTGCATCTCAGCTTCTGAAAAGCAAGCCCACATTTTTCTTTTTGCGGCAGTTCCCGCCCAGCCGCCAGACAAGCCAGGCATAGAGCAGGTTCATGGCCAGGATGGCCGCGCACCACAGCACCGTCTGCCGGGTGGTCTGCTGATAGACCAGCAGGAACGGGTAAGGCCCAGTGATGAGCCGCTGGTAATTGGCCCAGAGGGCCACAGAGCCATAGAGCATCGTGGGAACCAGCGCCAGCGGAACGCACCGCGCAGGCAGCTTTGGCTCCCGTTCCAGCAGGACAAAGGAGACAAAGGCACACAGCGGATTGAGCAGGTGGTGGTAGAGCATGGAGCTCTCGGTCAGCAGAAACACCACGCCGCCCTGGTCGGCACAGTAGGGCCCCAGCACGAACACCACGGTCAGGAAGGTCATGGTCAGGCAGCAGGTGGCAATGTACTTGAGCGTCTTGACCCAGCGGGGCAGCTGCCGCCCCGTGAACAGGCAGATCACCTGACACACCGCCACCAGCAGGCAGACAAAGAACGCAAAGACATTGGAGTTCTCGGTGTAAAAGGTGAAGGTCTGGCTGCCCACCGCTTCCCAGGTCATCCGGATGGCCACCGGCTCCCACCGCACGATGCAGAGGTTCAGGAAAATGGAACAGAGAATGGCGATCTTCTTGATCATTTTGCGGTATTGATGAAGCTGCGGTTGTCCCACAGGTACTTGATGCCGGAGATGGCGGTGGCAATGGCCACCAGCCAGCACAGCCAGTAGGAGAGGAACACGCAGTCAGCGCCTATCATAATAGAATTGCCCCAGGTCAATGCGGTGCCGAAGTAGTAGAAGATGATGGTCAGCATCTGCAGCACGGTCTTGACCTTGCCCCACATGTTGGCGGCGATCACCTTGCCGTCCTTGGCACCGGCGGCCACCATTCGCAGACCGGACACGGCAAACTCACGGGCCAGGATGATGCAGAGCACCACCGGGCTGCACACGCCGTCCCGCAGCATGTAAATGAAGGCCACGGTGGTCAGCAGCTTGTCGGCCAGCGGGTCGGCAAACTTGCCAAAGTCGGTGACCATGTTCCACTTGCGGGCCAGATGGCCGTCCAGAAAATCGGTAAAGCTGGCCGCGGCAAAGATGATGCCTGCCACCAGATACCAGGTGGGGTTGAAATCTTCCGTGCCGATCTGGGTCAGGGAAACGAAGACCATGAACACCGGCACCAGAATGATGCGGGTCAGGGTGAGCTTATTGGGCAGATTCATATAGATTCCTCCAATTTGTTATTTTGCAACCGTTCCGTACAGATCGTAAAGGTCGCTGTCCTCCACCAGCACATCATAGAACTGGCCGGGGTACAGCGGTTCCTCGCTGGAAACGCAGACGCAGCCGTCCACTTCCGGCGCATCGCCGGTGGTGCGGCAGAGGTACAGACCGTTTTCCTCGTCGATGCCGTCACACAGAACGTGCACGGTCTGGCCCACCTTTTCGGCCTGTTTCTGGGCCATGATGCCGGTCTGGATCTGCATCACCAGCTCAGCGCGCCGGTCCTTGGTCTCCTGATCGATCTGGCCGTCCATCTTTGCGGCCACGGTGTTCTCCTCAGCAGAATAGGCAAAGCAGCCCAGACGGTCAAATCTGACCTCCTTGACGAAGTTGCACAGGTCCTCAAACTGCTCCTCGGTCTCGCCGGGGAAGCCTGCGATCAGGGTGGTGCGCAGGGTGATGCCGGGGATCTCCCGGCGCAGCTTGCCGATGACCTCCAGCAGCTCTGCGCGGTTGGAGCGGCGGTTCATGTTTTTGAGGATGGTATCGTTGCAGTGCTGGATGGGCAGGTCGAGGTAGGGCGGACGCCCAGCAAGCGCCTGAAGCACTTTCGGCAAACTTGAGTGCATGCGTTTGCCTTTACCAGCAGCGAGAACAACTACGTTCATGATGAATCCCAGACAGTATGAATGGAGCGAATTCTAACGAACGAAGGGCTCTGCCGAAGCAGAGCCCTTCCAATCACTCGTAAAAGAAAACCTTGAATGATCAAATCGAAGCTGAAGCCGTCACAACTGCAGGAAGACGACCGCGACCAACCTCCGCATCAACCGGACGACTCATGAGATTGCGATGGCGCTCAGCTAAAAACTTTTTATTGTCGGCGGTTGGAAGCAAAGACCCCACAACCATACCGAAGCCAGCAGCAATAAAGCCACCCAAGACGTTCGGAAACACTTCACCTAAAGCTGACCAGGTAAGCACCACCCAGACTACGCTACCAAGGAAAATCGAAATGTAGCAGCCCTGACGCGTAGCCTTTTTCCAATAAAGTCCACAAACGAGTGGCCAGAAGGCTCCTACAACCGGAAACTGATAAGCCATTGCCACCATGTCATAAATGGCTGCTCCCTCAAGCGCGATTGAATAGGATAGAACGCAAACAGCGAAAACAGCAACGGAGAGGCGCATGGCTCGAAGCATATTGCGATCGTCGATTTTCATAAAGTGACGAAGCACATTCTCAACAAAGATTGTGGATGGAGCCAGCATCGTCGCAGAAGCCGTCGACATAACAGCCGAGAGTACAGCACCGAAAAATACTACACGCAGCCACATCGGCATGTAATCGCGCACGAGCGTTGGAAGAAGCTGCTGAGGATCCTCAGACAACATCTTTTCAGCGGCATCCGGCATTACAAGAATGGCGGCAACAACGATGAACATCGGCACGAAAGCAAAAAGAATGTAGAACGATCCCCCAAGGATGGGACCAGCAACTGCCGTCGGCAAATTCTTTGCAGACATGACGCGCTGAAAAACGTCTTGCTGAGGAATTGAACCGATCATCATCGTCATAGCAGCTGAAATCCAAAAGAGCCAGCCAGTGGTCGTGGGTTCAGGGAATGCGTGAAAGAGATCTCGTCCGCGGGCATAGTCGACAACCTTATCCATGCCGCCTGCAAGGTCGGTCGCAAACCATAAGATGGCAACAAGACCTACAACGATGACTATCATCTGCACAAAGTCCGTCATCGCTACCGACCACATACCGCCGACCATCGTATAAGCCAATACCACAGCCGCCCCGATCACCATACCGGTGGTCATCGAGACTGCGCCTTCAGTGATCAGATTAATGACAAGACCAAGCGCCGTTACTTGAGCGCCTACCCAGCCAAGGTAACTGATAACAATCGCGACTGAACAAAGCAGCTCCACAGAGCGTCCGTAACGATCACGATAGTAGTCACCAAGCGTAAGGATGTTCTGCTTATAGAGTTTGTGAGCAAAAAACGTACCCACCAGGATCAGTGCCATGCCTGACCCAAAAGGCTCTTCGATCACCCCGGCAATTCCGCTTTCAATGAAGCGTCCAGGAAGCCCAAGAATCGTTTCTGAGCCGAACCATGTCGCAAAAGTTGCCGTAATGACCATAGGCAGCGGAAGGCTGCGGCCGGCGAGAGCAAAGTCACTCGTGTTCTTGACACGAGTCGCTGCCATAACACCGATAGCAATCGTAGCAACGATATAGAGCAGGACAAAACCAGTCAGCGTCATCTCTTCCTAATCCTTATAAAAACGACGTTGAACGGAAAACCGTAAGATTTATTTCTCGCGCATTTTAGGTTTCACACCCCAAATACGCGCCTCTCATGCCCCCTAATGTATTCCCTGAAGTCAGGAATCGGGCAAGACTTTATCGAGATCAAAAAAAATGCACCGCATTCAATAAAAAATGCAGTGCATTCAACTAGTTAACGACAAGTTCTGAAAAGCGTTTATAGCCCTGTATGCTATTTTATGCCGACCATCGGATTGCTTATTGTCGACAATAATTCAACTTTATGCCTGTGCACTAGATTCGTTTTGGCGAATGGCACATAGAAGCCAACCACCAGTCCCCGTCACAGGTTTTTCAAGCACCCAGATTTCATCAAAGGTTTCAGGTTCTCCACTTACGACAAGCGAACCAAAGAAGCGAACACTTGCATAGTAGGTACCGTCCTGCTGAGCGATGCCAAGGAGTTCATTTTCCAAACTTTTCACTTCAGTGTGGTAAACCTCACCCTTGCGCTCACGCAACTGATGCGTCACGGCAGTAAAAATTTCATTTGACGTGAAGTCAGAAATCTCTATCACATTACCTGTATCCCAGGCCTGTTGAAGCTTTAGGTAGTTGTCGCGGGCCGTCTTCAAGAATCCTTCACGATCAAAATCTACAGGCGTCACATCGACAAGTCCGGAGCTCTCGGCAGTGCTGGAAGATTCCGAAGCAGCGCCTCCCATTAATTGATCCATGAGACTGCCGCTACGAACACCCCCCTGCGACTGTTGCCAGTTTTGCTGGGGAGCAGAATTCGACTCGCGCTGCATAGTCTGCTCCATATCAGTCTGACGCTGTTGGTCAAACGGATTGGATCCAGCTGGACCACCTGCAGTTTGAGGACGACGGCGCATCAGGAACATGCGCACAACAAAAAAGACCACAACTGCAAGCAGTAAACCAGTAATCAGACTGGAAATCCCTGCACCATTAATACCGAGAAGACTCAAGAGTGCAGTAATGCCAAGCGCTGCAGCGATACCACCAAGCACACTGCGCATCATGGATGGTTTTTGTGCTGGTGTTGGTGCCGGAGCCGCCTTGGGCTGAGCTTGATTAGCTCTAGGCTGTGCTGAAGGCGCCGCCGGAGCAGCTGTCGGAGCACGCTGCGAGAAGGTGGGAGCGGCCTTGCCAAAACTTGCTCCACCGCCGAAGCGTTTAGCTGCATCAGCATCGAACGACGTGGTAGCAAGGGCTACACAGACGACGAGGGCTGCGATGAGATTCTTCATTAACTTTTCCTTTGAGAGGTCGATGCGACGGGTCTCTCGCCGCAGGGGATCAATCGGGGAATCCGATCGCTAAGAGCGCATTTTTATGGCTTGATACCGATGTGGAGCGCGCAAACTCCGAAAGTCAGATTGTGCCACTTCACACGAGAAAACCCGACTGATCGCATTAGATTTGCAAAGGTTGGCTGATCAGGGTGCATGCGAATAGATTCAGCTAAATATCTATAAGAATCAGCATCTCCTGCAATTTTTCCTCCCAACCAGGGCATGAAGTGAAACGAGTAAAAATCGTAAAAAGGCTTTAAGAGAGGAGCACACTTGGAAAATTCAAGCACCAAAAGCTTTCCACCCGGTTTGAGTACGCGGAGCATCTCAGCCAAAGCACGATCCTTGTGAGTCATATTACGGATGCCAAAAGACACCGTCACACGATCGAACGCATTGTCTTCAAAAGGAAGATGTTCAGCGTCTGCCTGTATCACCTGACAATTGAGGCCTAATTGTTCCAAACGTTGACGGCCATAGCTGAGCATTTCATAGTTGATATCGGTAGCGGTAATATTTTCTGCATTTGTCCGATGTGCAAAAGCAATTGCCAGATCACAGGTCCCGCTTGCGATATCCAGTAGCTTCATGCCCCGAGTGACTTCCGCCTCTCGAATGCAACGGTGCTTCCAACCACGATGCATACCAAAGCTGAGTATGTCATTCATTAGATCGTACTTCGGGGCCACACTATCAAAAACCTCACGAACCTTCTCTTCTTTTTTGGCTTCTTCAACTTTAGTGAACCCAAAATCAATTTGTTTTTCCGCTTCACTCACGTTTTTTTTCGATTTATCCGTCATTTTATCTTCAAATGATTGAGGGATTAGGCATGTCCGCAGCCACCGTGCGGAGGTCTATTTTTTGTCACAAAAGGAGCATTTCTAGGATCATGAGGATCGCGTGAAGCCCCCACTTTTTCTAGTTCTTCAAGGTATTTCTGCCAAAGCACATCACGCTCATGATCAAGCTTCTCAAAATAGTCCCAGCTGTAGACGCCTGAATCGTGACCATCGTCATAGAGAAGCCTGAGAGCATACTGTCCCACGGGCTCTATTCCTTTCAATCCCACTTCCGCCTTTCCTACTTGCAGAACAGCTTCGTCAGGAGAGTGCCCCTGAACTTCAGCAGACGGAGAAAACACACGCAGAAACTCAAAGGGAAAAACTGCACGAGCATTATTTTGATAAATAAGTTCGAGCGTGCGAGTCTTCTGATGCACAAGCACTTGAACGGGGACTTTCATAGCTTGAATCCTGAACAAGCAAACAGCCGCCCGCCGAAAGGGCGAAGCGGCTTGATAAAAATGGTCCCCGCGACAGGAATCGAACCTGTACCGCAGCCTTCGGAGGGCTGCATGATATCCATTTCACCACGCGGAGGAGGTCGGAATTATATCAAGTTTCCGAAGGATCTACCTCCAAACACACGGATGCCGAAGACGATCGCGGCACTGTCTTTAACGCTTGATTCCAGACTGTGAGAAAACGATGAAGGATTGGCCGCACGGAGCTTTCCACAAGAAGCTGCGCTCGCTCACGGTTCATAACCTTTACCAGTGCCATGGGAACTGGGTCATAAATAAATACTTCTGGAGGTGCTAATTGCGAAGCAATTGCTGCTGCCTGCTCCAAAAAACTAATAGCTTCGGAGAGATGTTCTGCTTCTACTGTTAGAAGGGCTTGGTACACAAAGGGAACGCATCCACTTTCGCGGCGCTCTTCCAATGTCTGGTCTGCGAACATTGGATAATCCTGTGCCGCCAGTGCGGCAAACAGCGGCTCCTCAGGGAATCTTGTCTGGATAAGCACCTCACCGCGGTCACCGGCTCGCCCTGCACGCCCTGCGACTTGCATGAGTGTGAAAAAAAGACGTTCTTTCGCACGAACCGAAGGACTTAATATCTGAGCATCTGGATTAAGCACGACAACAAGACCAACTCTTTGGAAGTCGTGCCCTTTCGCGACCATCTGCGTTCCCACCAAAATGTCCACTTCTCCACGGTGTACTTTTTGAAAGGCTTCTTCTGCAGCATGTTTTTTCGCCGCACTATCACGATCAATACGTAGCACTGTGCGTTCCGGGAAAAGCAGTCCCAACTCTTCCTCTATGCGTTCTGTTCCTGTCCCACGAGGCAAAATGTCAACATTGCCGCATGAAGGACAAGCTTCCGGCACAGAATGACGCGCTCCGCAATGATGGCAAATCAGTGCCTTTTCGCGCTTGTGATAAACCATAAAAACAGAGCAATGCGGACAAGCACTCACCCACCCGCATGCAGGACAGCTCAACACGGGAGCGTAACCACGACGATTGAGAAAAACCAATACTTGACGACCGGAAGTTAGGCACGCCTCTATTGCTGTTGCTGCCGCATCAGACACCATTCGTGTCGACCCTTTTATCGGCGGAGATATGAGCTTCACTTCCGGAAGCTCTGCTCGATTTACTGCTCGATGAGTCAATGACAGCAATTTATAGCCGCCAGTCTTCATGCGGCACCAACTTTCTAGCGAGGGAGTAGCCGATCCCAATACGACTGGGCATTCAAGTTTCGATGCCCTCCAAACAGCAAGATCTCGAGCGCTGTAGCGCAGCCCATCACTAGCCTTATAGGAAAGATCGTGTTCTTCATCAACAAGAATAAGCGCCAACTTTCGGAACTCGGCGAAAATCGCCATACGAGTACCAACCAAAATTCTTGAACGCCCTTCCTTAACCCCCAACCATGCACTGGCACGTTGATTATCTGTATATTCACTATTTAAGGCTGCAACTGCTTCATGGGGGAAACGACGTTTAACTCGGCCTACTAACTGGGGAGTCAGATTAATTTCGGGAACGAGAAGCAGTACTTGAGATTCGGGATCCCTCTCAAGAATGGACTTAATGAGATGGAGATAAACCTCAGTTTTTCCAGATCCCGTAACGCCGAAAAGCAGCCAGGCTTGAAAACCAGACATACTAAGCACCGCGCTAACAGCAGCACGTTGCTCTGCATTGAGTGTTGGTACCTCTATCGCAGATTCCTGACTCGTATCCAGTATAGGCATTGCATCCCGAATTTTTGCGATACGTTTCTCCTGCTGAGGTGTTGGCATCCGACGCAATGCTGTTGGTATTGCCGGCAACGCAGCTTCACCCCAGCCGCGTAAGTAATAAATTGCCGCGAACTTGGTAAGCGCTAGCCACTCAGCATTCAAGGGAGCCGTAGCATGAAGCACTGCAGAAATACATTTCAAGCGCTTATCCTCACAATCGGCAGCATTGGCCAACGTCGCCACAACCCCGACAACACGACGACTCCCTAAAGGTACGACGACCAGATCACCGACAGCGACCAGCAGATCATCAGGTATGCGATAGTCAAGCGGTGGCAGACCTGGAACATCTACTAAAACTTTTGCAAAGAGTCCTATCTTTATTGCCACCAGAAGATGCCTCCAACGGGTATGAGCGTCTAATTCAGCCGCCTTGGTCACCAATAAAAGTGCATTCTACGAGAGTTTTATAGCCTTACCCTCCAGTCCTAAACTTGTGGATAACTTTGTGGATTTTATTTAAGAACTGTGCTTTTCAGATTTCTGGATTATTAGCATACATACACCAAAAGACACGCACTACTCACATCTTCGCTACTCGTTCAGGAATAAGCAAGCCATCAAAAAGACCCGCTAATTTGTAGCGGGTCTTTTATCGGCATTACTATTCGGCGTCGCGCCTGTGAATAACTATTCTGTTAGATATGTTGGTGGCGACTATATTCATGAACCTCATCAACGAGAATCTGAACATTTTCTATTGGCGTGAACTGATTGATACCGTGCCCCAGATTAAATACATGTCCCCCCATGCCAACCGGACCGAAAGCATCAATCACTCGACGCACCTCACTACGAATGGTTTTTTCATCGCCAAACAGCGCTAGAGGATCCATATTCCCTTGCAGGGCCACACGATCTTCTGTAACGCGGCGAGCTCGTGCAAGGTTTGTCGTCCAGTCGAGACCAACAGCATCGCACCCACAAGCTGCAATTTCCTCAATCCATTCACCACCCCCCTTAGTGAAGACAATAACAGGCACTTTGGCACCATCAGCTTCACGTGTAAGACGGGAGACTACTTTCTTTGTTGCTACCAGAGAAAACCTTTGGAAATCCCCATCCGCTAGCATTCCGCCCCAGGTATCGAAAATTTGGACAGCCTGCGCACCAGCAGCAATCTGAGCATTGAGGTAATCAGCAACTGCATCGGCGTTGATGTCGAGGATTCTCTCGAAAAGATCTGGACGCCGGAACATCATTGTTTTTGCTGTGCGGAAATCTCTACTACCACGTCCTTCCACCATGTAGCAAGCAAGCGTAAATGGAGATCCTGAGAAACCAATCAACGGCACGCGATTGTCAAGTGCTCGACGAATGCTACGAACAGCTGCTGTAACGTAACCCAATTTGTCTTCAATATCAGGAACAGCCAGCGCTTTAACTGCTGCCTCATCCTGAACCGGATGCGCAAAGACGGGGCCTTCTCCCTGAACAAAGGAAAGACCTAACCCCATTGCGTCGGGCACAGTCAGAATATCGGAAAAAAGAATGGCAGCATCAATACCGTAACGATCTATCGGCTGCAAAGTCACCTCTGTGGCGTAATCCGGATTCTTCGCCAATCCCATGAAACTCCCTGCCTTGCTTCGAGTTGCGCAATACTCAGGCAGATAGCGACCAGCCTGACGCATGAGCCAGACAGGCGTGAAATCCGTATGTTCGCGCATTAATGCGCGCAGGAAAGTGTCGTTATGAAGAGTCATTTTGCTTATAGGAAAGTGAGATTCGTGGGGACTAGAACTATATAAAGAAAAAACCGCGCATCAATGCGCGGCTTTTCTCGTTTCAGCGGTCGGGACCATTGAATGGATAATCAGCGAACGACCAACACCGGACGATCTGCCTGACTAAGCACTTTCTGAGTTTCGCTGCCTAACAGCAAAGCTCCAAAAGTCCCTAGACCGCGGCTCGCCATCACGATATAGGTGGCATTGACTCGGGCTGCGCAAGCAAGCACCCCCTGAGACACCGTCTCGGCGTGCTCGACCACAACTTCGCAAGGCACCTGCTTTTCAGCAGCCTTGTGCGAGATCGCCTCAAGACGTTCCTTGACGATGGGTTCTTCTTCAGTAAAGCCGCCGGCAGGTGCTGCTGAAAGCACGACGGTCATACCAACCACGGAACCTCCAACCTGTTCAGCCAGCTCAATAGCTGTATCGACGGCTTTATCGCTGAGATTAGACCCGTCCGTAGTTACGAGGATCTTAACGGCGCTCATTGTGTTCTCCTTGAATTCCTTTAATGCCGCGGCTCAAAAGCGCGGGCAAGCGTTTCTGAGAATCCTACCGCAGACTAACAAAAAATGAGCGGAGGTTCGTACAGAACATCTCCGCTCATTGCTGTGTCGGCGCTGTGAACGATCAGAGCTTGCTACGCAGTTTGCGAATAACAGCAAGCTCGGCAGCCAAGGCAGCGATCTCCGCTTCAATACGAGCGATTTCAATGCTGCCGGTAGCAGACGCACGGGCGGC
>OGRN01003291.1_pt1 | contig 11612 bp, 9 predicted proteins | sample 1553401 | NCBI WGS metagenome assembly OGRN01 (sample SAMEA2580096, study PRJEB22360) | human gut metagenome | biome: human gut; feature: human-associated habitat; material: faeces | place: Denmark | collected 2008/2010 | reverse complement strand
CCATATACGAGGGATCCTTCGTCATGATCTGCCCACAGAAAAGGCAGCCCAGCACAAGAAGACCCAGAAAAAGCTCTGCTGCCACCGGCCGGTCCTGATACCATTTTTTCTTTTTTTCTGCTTCTGTTTTTTCTACAGGCCTCTCTCCTGCAAATTGAAATAATTGTGTTTTTTCTGTCACAGCATCATTACCTCCGATGTTTCTGCGGCTTCTTTCTCCCGCATCCGCGGATCAATTCTCTCGTTGATGATCTGTGCCGCCATATTGCACAGAATCACAACGATTCCGGACATCAGGCAAAGCAGCATCAGAAGATTGTAATCTTTGTACCGTGCGCTCTCATACGCCAGCGTTCCGATACCGGGATACGAGAAAACCGTTTCTACAATATAGGTTCCCCCCAGCACATGCGGAACAGAAATGGCCATGATGCCAAGATACGACGGAATCGTATTCCGCAGGCAATGCCGGAACAGAACCGTCTTTCGTTTCAGCCCCTTGGCTCTTGCCAGAAGCACATACTCTTCCCGCACTTCATCCAGAATTTTATTGCGGATCATGTATGCGTAATACCACAAATGACTCAGCACTACGACCATCATCGGCAGGATCAGATGACAGACACGGTCGGAAAAATCTGCCTGTTTTCCAACAGAGTAGGCACCGGAACTCGGCAGCCATTTGAGCTGCATGGAAAAAACAAGAATCAGAAGCAGCGACAGCCAGAATTCCGGAATACATCCCGTGATGGTTCCCACCTTACAGATGATGCGGTCCAGCCAAGTATCTTCCTTCCATGCACAGAAAATTCCAAGAAGCAGCGCGAGGGTGAAAATCAGCAGAAATCCAATGCCGCCAAGCACCAGCGTATTTCCAATTCTTCCCTCGATCACGCGCGTTACATCCATTTTATATTTGTACGAAATTCCGAAATCCCCCTGCAGCGCATTGCCTGCCCAGCGGATATACTGTACGGAAATGGGATCCTTCAGTCCCAATTTTTCTTCGGCCCACGCTCTTTCTTCGGGCGTCATTTTTTCCACGCGGTCTCCGTAATATGATACCAGCGGATCTCCCGGCGCAAGCCTTGAAATATAAAATACGAGCACAGACAGCAGTAGAACACTTGCCAGAAATGCCGCTGCTTTTTTTCCATAGTAAAGCACTCTGTTCCGGCTTTTCATCCTGCATCGCCTCCCTCCATCAGCACAAAATGATCTTTTTCCACTTCCCTCAGTGTTCCCGTCCGGGGAAATTCTGTATTGGAAAAATCCGGTACAGCTCTCGCTCTTTCCCTTCGCGGATCCGGAATCGGAATGGCCGCGATCAGTGCTTTCGTATATGGATGCAGCGGATTTTCAAACACGGCCCGCGCCGGGCCGGTCTCCACCAGTTTTCCATGGTACATCACACCTACTCTGTCACACAGAAATTCGACCATATCCAGATCATGCGCAATAAACAGGAACGAAAAACCGTGCTCCTTCTGCAGATGACGGAACAGATTCACAATCTGTGCCTGTATCGACGCGTCCAGCGATGCAATCGGTTCATCCGCCACCAGAAGCTCCGGCTCCATCGTCAGTGCCCGTGCAATCGCAACGCGCTGCCGCTGTCCGCCGGACAATTCTCCCGGATATTTTTTCAGATATTCCGGATCCAGCCCCACGTATTTCATCTGGAATCTGGCTTCCTCCTCATAGCTTCCCCGCAGCGGCCGGATTTTCTGCACGCGCATCGGCTCCTCAATAATGTCGCGGACCTTCATCTTCTGATTCAGACTGGAACCGGAATCCTGAAAAATCATCTGGCGTGTCGTCTGCAGCATTTTTTTATTTTTCCGGAACTGGCCTCTGTCGCAGGTATCAATCCCTTTATAATAAATCTGGCCGGCATATGGCTGATAAATATTCATCACACAGCGTGCAGCGGTAGATTTTCCGGAACCGGATTCTCCTACCAGTCCAAAAATTTCTCCTCTTCGAATCTGAAACGATACATCATCGACTGCCTTGACTGCTGTTTTCCGGGACAGTGGAAAAATATGGGTCAGATGACGCACATCCAGCAAAATCTCATGTTCCATCTGTGTTTCCTCCTATCGGCGGCACAACCTTCGGTGCTCTCTCATCCAGCAGCCATGTTGCCGCATAATGGCTGTCTGTAACCCGGAACATCGGCGGCTCCTCCTCAAAATCAATTTCCAGCGCATAAGCATTGCGGCTGGCAAAGGCATCGCCCTTTGGCGGATGGAGAAGAGACGGCGGCATTCCCGGGATAGACGGCAGGCTTTCTTTTCCCCTCGAAAACGCCGGTATGGAACGCAGCAGTCCCCACGTATACGGATGACGGGGATCATAGAAAATCTCATCCACGGTTCCAATCTCTACTATTTTTCCCGCATACATGACCGCTACCCGGTCTGCGATCCGCGCTACAACGCCAAGGTCATGTGTGACAAAGACCGTCGCCGTTCCCAGTTTTTTCTGAATTTCCCGAAGCAGGTCCAGAATCTGTGCCTGAATCGTCACATCCAGTGCTGTCGTCGGCTCATCAGCAAACAGAATTTCCGGATTGCCCGCCAGCGCAATCGCCAGTACGATCCGCTGCCGCATTCCGCCGGAAAAGTGATACGGATATGCCTTTTTCCGCTCTTCTGCCTGCTCGATTCCCACCAGCTGCATCAGTTCTGTCACTCTCTGTTCCACTTCTTCTTTTCCCATGTCTTTCTGATGCGCCCGCACTGCCTCTGCAATCTGCGCTCCGACTGTCATCGTCGGATTTAAGGAAGTCATCGGATTCTGGAAAACCATCGAGAACAGTTTTCCCCGCAGTTCCCGCATTCTTCGCTCCCCGTATCCTGCAATTTCTTCTCCATTGACCAGAATTTTTCCGTTTTTGATCTTTGCATTCTCCGGCAGCAGCTTCATAATGCTTTTGCAGAGCACACTTTTTCCGCAGCCTGACTCGCCTACAACAGCGAGCACCTCACCTGCATTCAGGGAAAAGCTGACATCGCGGACCGCCTGTACTTCCCCCTCATCCGTAAAAAAGCTGACGGAAAGATGTTCCACTTTTAATCGTTCCTTCATTCCGTTTTTCTCCTGTACAGACAAAAAGGGGGTAAACATACCCCCTTCGTCTGCTTTTTTATTTATTCTGTCATTGTCCAGTCCTGAATATTCCAGAAAATACCAACGCCGTGGTGGCCCAGCACCGTGTCTTTGGAAATGCCCTGAATACCGGAATCTGCCACATAATTTGCATCAATATAACAGATGAATGCATAGGCCGGATCTTCTGCCAGTTCTTCCTGGAATTTTCCGTAATATTCTTTCCGCACTTCCGGATCGTCACTCTGACGGGCAAGAGACAGATACTCATCTACTTTTTCATTGGAATAGCTCGAATAATTCGCCCCTTTGTCCGTGCCGAAAACCTTATATGTATGATCGTCCGCATCGAACGGGCTTCCCCAGCCGATCAGGCAGGCCATCTGTCCGCCCCAGTCCATCTGTGCCGGAATTTCTACGGTACAGTTGATTCCGGTTTCCCGGAGCTGCTGTGCTGCTGCCTGGGCAATATCAATGCGGTCCTGCTCACCGGACATCACGCTGATGACAAAACCGACTTCTTCGCCGTCCCGCTCATAGAAACCATCGCTGTTTCTGGTGCATCCGGCCGCTTCCAGAATTTCCTGTGCTTTTTCCGGATTGTAATCATAATGTTCTACGTTTTCGTTATTGTAAATGTTCCGCTGCAGCGGACTGTATGCCGCCATTCCCTCGCCAAGAAGCACAGAATCGATAATGGCCTGGCGGTCAATCGAATAACAGACGGCCGGAATGATGTCCCTGTTTTTCGTCCAGTAATCATTCGCAAAGTTAAATAAGATTCCGCGGTAATCTGCCGTTGTCATGTCGTAGCAGGTGAAACCGTCTTTTTCTTTGAAATTCTGCGCATTTTTCGGGTCAAGCAGCGCCAGATCCAGTTCGCCGGATTCCAGCTGCATCGCCTGTGCATTATCATCTGGTACAATTTTGAAAATGACCTTGTCAATCTTTGGTGCCCCAAGGTAATAATCTTCATTTTTTACCAGAACAATCGACTGGCCCTCGTCCCAGCTCTCCAGTTTATACGGGCCGGTTCCAACCGGTGCACGGAAGAAATCCGATTCCTGCATGTTTTCACCTTCCAGCAGGTGCTTCGGCAGGATGGCCATCGTCATGTATTCCAGGAAAGCCACGTTCGGCTCGGAAAGGCGGAAGGAAACGGTGCTGTCATCTATAACTGTAATCTCTTCTACATCCTCATAATTTGGTGCATTTTCAGATCCGTTTTCCGGATCCATGATCGCTTCGATGGTGAATTTCACATCATCCGCCGTAAATTTTTCTCCATCATGCCATTGGATGCCGTCCCGGATATGAAAGGTGTAGGTGCAGGTTTCTGCATCGTACTCCCATTTTTCTGCCAGACCCGGAACAATGTTGTCATCCGCATCGTGTGCGGTCAGTCCGTTGAACAGCAGCAGATTAATTTCACCGTGCTCATCCATCGCCGGATTAATCCTGGTATAATCAGCAGAACCGTAAACCAAGGTCGTCTCTTCCTCCCCTGTCTGGCCGGAAGAAGCTTCCGTCTCTGTTTTCGACAAATCTGTACTGTTGCTGTTTTTCCCGCTGTCCTGACCGCATGCCGCAAGGGATGCTGCAAGAGACACCATCAGCATCAAAGATAATATTTTCTTTTTCATCCTTTTCCTCCCATTTTCAGACCGTTTTTACCCGGACTGACCGCTTTTTTTCTTTGTACTCCCATGATCTGCGCGCCTGATCCATGTACTGTTCGTTCATTATATTTGATATTTCAGGCTCTCACAAGCCGGGTGGGGGGATATTTTTTTCTTTTCTCGTAAAGTTAATCGTCTCATGCAGAGGGAACTGCTCCGCATGCCAACATAAAACATGACCTTGATCAGGGGACTCTTCCTCTGCATCAAGGTCATGTTTCTTTTCCTATGATTTTAAAATTTTACAGCATATTGATAACAAATCCAGCCAGCATCGTGGACAGAACCGTAATAACCGTAATTCCTCCCACGACATACGGCACGTTTAAGGTATCTTCGATAAACGCTTTCTCCTCCGGTGTCTCTCCGACCGCATCGCCGACCTCGCGGCAGATGACCACGTTGCTCGGGAATCCGAGGAACTGCTCGACACCGATGCCGACAGCCAGATCCTTGTCGCCGACAAGTTTCCAGGTCGGGAGAACCCATCCAACCAGCGCAACACCGATCAGCGCTGCGGCAAACAGAACGATGGTCTGGAATGCCATGGTACCGAGATCACTTAAGGAAACCTTCGCCAGGGACGGGATGATGGAGCCAAAGACAGCAACCATCATAAGGCCGTAGGAATTCGATTTCTGCAGCGGTTTTGTCGGAACGAGTCCGGAAGCGGCACAGACAACACCGAGAAGCAGCGCCCAGATGCTGTAGTTGATCGGAGTCAGATCGCCAAGGATGTGGGCAACCCAGGAACCGGCTGCAACGAGCGCCATCATGACGTTGGCGGAATACCATTCTTTGTGTTTATCTGCAAAGGAAACTTTTGCGGAAGCACCGTTTCCGGTCTCCTGCTTTTTAAACTGCGCCGGATTCTCGCGGTATGCTTTCAGCAGTTTTTTTCCGTAACGGATACCCATGGCAGATGCGATCGGCGCACCGACGAATTTCTGTACGGAATAGATGACTGCACAGAGTGCTGCCGCCGTTGCCAGTCCTTTTTCTGCTGCGGCGCTTGCCATCAGCGAAGTTGCCATTGCCGCACCGTTGATAACCGGCATGCCGACGAGCACAGTGTCAAATCCGATGATCGGGGATACCAGAAGCATCACAAGGCAGGACGCCAGCATACAGAGTGCCGCCATTAATACGGTTCTCCACTCCTCGATCAGCTGCTTCACGTTCAGGGTAGTACCCATGTTGAACAGTACCATCGCAATTGCCAGTTTTGATAACGCCGTAAGGCCTCCCTGATCGATGATGTCCGCCGGGATCAGTTTCGTCAGAAAGCCTACCAGGAACAGGAGCATGACGACCATCATTCCGGACAGCTTTCCTTTTGTAATTTTACCGACAATGTCGCCGAGTGCAAACACGATCAGAACAATCATGAAGCTGGAGAACATTGCGTTGTTTGTTAAAATCTCAGCCATTTCTTTTTCTCCCTTGCTCTTTTTTAATTTGAAATTATACATAATTTTCTTTTATTTTGCAAGTTTTATCCAGTTTTTATTTTATATTTTGCATATTTATGCAATCCTTCCAATTATCCGCGCCACAAGCTCTCCGGCATGATAGAAGTCATCGAGATGCAGATATTCTTCGGTCGAATGATTCTTGAAATATCCTGTTGCGATACCGACACAGGTGATTCCCTTCTGATTGAAAATATTGCCGTCCATACCGCCGCCTCCGCCGTTGATCTGCGGTTCGATTCCCATCTCTTTCAGGGATTCCGTGACGATCTGAATCATCTCGGAATCCTCCGGGATGAAGAACGGCAGGAAGGTGTTTTCTCTTTTAAATTCCACACGCGCACCGCGCTTTTCTGCGATTTCACGGCAGTGCGACTGGAAATACGCTTCATAGCGGTCGAGTTTTTCTCCCGACCGGCTCCGCATCTCTCCGCGCAGGATTGCGTGGTCGCAGACAACGTTCATTGCCTCGCATGTTTTGGACCAGAGGTGAGAAAAGTTCGACGTTGTATTTTCATCCAGTCTTCCCGTCTCCATCGTTGCGAGCATTTCCGCCATAATTTTTGCCGCATCAATGCCTTTCTCCGGCTCATTTCCCGCATGGGCTGCCTTGCCGAAAACCTGTGCTTCCAGAAGGGCACGGCCCGGCGCACCATTTACAATTCGGCCGATGCGTCCCGGGGAGTCGAGCACATATATCGTTTTTGATGTCAGCAGGCTTACATCGAATGCTTTCGCACCGTACAGACCGGCCTCCTCGCCGACCGTAAAGAGGATCTCCAGTTTCGGAAGCGCCTTCCCGGATTCAATCGCCTGACGCACGCCCTCTAAAATGGCTGAGAAAGGCATGCCCCCCCCCCTCAAAAAGGCCTGCCACACCGGACAGATCATCCGCCGCCAGAATCGTGTCGCCCGAAGAACGAAGGATTCCATCCTCCTCCACCGGTTTGATTCCAATGCCGCCCGGCACACGGTCCATATGGGAACAGAAACAGACAACACCGTCCCGCTCTCCTTCCCGAACCGCCAGAATATTGCCGCACACGCCGCCAAACGTAGCCCCGGCCTCATCCCGCGTAATCGCAAATCCCATCTGCTCCAGTTTTTTCACCAGATGCTCTGCAATCTCCGTCTCCTGACTGCTCGACACATCAATCCGCATCAATTCGGTCAGTTCATCTAACATACGTTGATTTTTCATTTCTTTTCCACTCTCCATTCTTGAAAAAAATTTTCAAAAACAATTCTTCTACATCTTACCATTTGCCTTTCGTCCTTAATAGGTGTAAAATTATGCTATAATTCATTTTTATGTCTTTAATTCTCGGAAAGGAATTTTATATATGAAAATCGGCGTAACAGGTTCTGACCATATCTGCGACAGGATTCAGAAAACGCTGGAGAAGCGCATGCCGGACCTTGAAGTGGTCTACCGGCGTTCCAACGATTACCGGTACGGTCTGGAAGCGGCTGCCCAGTTTCAGAAAGGGAAAGTATCCGGCATTATTTTTACTGGGCCGACCAACTATCACTATGCTTTAAAGCGGCTGGAGCCAAACGTTCCCTGGACCTTTCTTCCGCACAATCAGGCTTCCATCTTAAAAGCGCTGGCGGAATCTGCTGTCCGTTATTCCTGCGTGCCGGATGTCATCAGTATCGATATGTATGAGGAACAGCTTGTGCAGGAAACGCTGGAAGAGATCGGCATTTCCAATGGCCGCGTCCTTGTGGCACACGGCTCTTCTCCCGATCAGGGCGATTTTCAGGATGCCCTCACGGATTTTCACCGTTACAACTATTTTCACAACGGGGCAAAAATCTGCTTTACCAACATGGAAAAAACGTATGAGGCACTGTCGGCAGAAGGCATTCCCTGCATCCGCATCTCGGTTTCCGAGGATGTAATTCTGGAACAGGTTTATCATCTTCAGTTTCTGGAAAATACGGCGCAGAAGAACCGCGGGCAGAGTGCTTCCGTGCAGATCTATTTTGATTATTCCTTTGATCAGGAAACGGATCTTTCGCTCCGGGAATGGGAGAAGATTCATTATCAGAATGAGATGCGCGAGCTGATCTACTCTGCCGCCCACCGCATGGGGGCTGCTGCGTTCTCCGAGGGCGCTTCTATTTTTTATATCATGTCATCCCGTCCGGTTCTGATGCGGGAATTTATTCAGAACGGGGAATATCAGAAGATTCTGTTTCACGGACAGCAGACGCCGCACAACCGGCTGTGGATCGGCATCGGCTACGGTGATACTCCCATGGAGGCGAAATCCCGCGCGGCGATGGCGCTCAACCACTCGATCGCGGACCGCTCCGGCGCGAACTATATTGCGGAGGATGAGCATCAGTTTACCGAAATTAAGATCAATGACCCGACCGATCACACGGCGTATCTTCTGCACCGGCTTCACATCAGCAGCAGTACGTATGAAAAACTGAAAGAGATTCTGCGGTCACATGATCAGGTAATCACTTCCGCACAGCTCGCTGCAGATATGGGGATCACGGAGCGGAGCGCCAACCGGCTGATTCTGCGGCTGGAACAGGAAAACTGTGTGACCACGATCGGCAAAATCAGCGGCGGCAGGGGACGGCCGGCCCGGATTATGAAAATCACTTTATAAAACATAAGAAATGGAGAATGTTTATGGATAAAAGAACGGAACAGGCATTTGCCTATCTCGAGAAAAACGAACACAGTATGATGGAGCTGCTGAAAAATCTTGTCTCCATTGAAACGCCTTCTGCTGACCGCGAGGCGAATGAGCGGATTGCGGCGCATCTTGATACATACTGTGATGCGCTTGGTATGGAGCGGGAGATTCATCATTTTGAGAAGGCCGGTCCGACGTTTGCGGCATGGACTCGGCCGCAGGAGAAGAAGCCGATTCTTCTGCTCGGACATATGGATACGGTGCATGCGGTCGGAAAATTTGGGCCGGAACCGTTTCTTGTGAAGGATGACCGCGTGTACGGCCCTGGCGTTTATGATATGAAGGGCGGCGATGTCATTGCGCTGTTTGCGCTCCGCGCGCTGAATGCTGTCGGATATGAAGACCGCCAGATCAAGCTGGTTCTCACTGGTGACGAGGAAGTTGCCCACGCGTTTTCCCACGGCGAGGCCGGAAAGCTTGTCGAACAATATGCCAGCGGCTGTGAGGCGGCGTTTAATCTGGAATCGAGTTATACCAACGGTGAAGTGACTACGAGAAGAAGCGGCGGCGCGATCATCCGCGTGAAAGTAAAAGGAAAAGCTGCTCATGCCGGAAAGGAACCGCAGAAAGGCGCGAGTGCGGTTCTGCAGGCGGCACGCATGATTACAGAGATTGAAAGCCGCTCCGTTTTCGGCTATCTTTCCTTCAATTGTGGCCGCATTTCGGGCGGAACCGGTGCTAACGTTATCCCGGATTCCTGTGAGTTTTCCATCGGCATCCGCTATGCGGCAAATGCTCAGTATGAGGAAGCCATCGCTTTCTTAAAAAATCTCTGCGAACACGTCACCGTTCCGGGCACAAGCTGCACGATGGAACAGAACGGCTACTACCCAGCCATGGAAATGGTCGACGGCGCTGACCGCCTCCTCTCCCTCTACCAGGAAAGCTGTAAACTCCTCGGCGAACCAATCCCGCAGGGCATCCAGCAGAGCGGCTGCTCCGACACTTCCTTCGTCACCCGCATCGGAATCCCCGCCCTCTGCAGCCTCGGCATCCAGGGCTCAGGCGCACATTCACTTGATGAGTATGCAATTCCGTCGTCGCTGCTGACACAGTGTAAAAAGCTGGTAGCTACGATTTTGGCAATGTAAACTGCTCTGCGGTTCTTGACAAATAATGTACTATATTTAACATAAAAAAAGAAACGGGGTTTTTGTCCGGTAAGCTCATCAGGAGCCGAGGGAGTTGCTCGTTTCTTTTTTTGTTATCCTATTTTCTTTACCCTATCACATCCGTAACCGCTTTCACCGCTTTCGCCACAAAGCTGATCGTCTTTTCATTGAACACTTCCCCGTCTTTTGCGATCGAAACGTGTGCGAGTCCGATCTCATCTTTCTCGCTCGCTTCGGTACTGCCCATGAGGGTTGTCCATTTGATATGGACATCGTCGGCGGTGATGGCGTGGTCGCATGTTACGATGTACTGTGCTTCATCGAACAGCGGCGAATTGGATTCCGCATAGACGATGATGTCGTTGTTTTTTTCCTGATAGACGCGCACGGTATAATTTACCAGGTCTTTTTCATCCGTAATATAGTCCTTGTTCGGCGATACGGTTTCTTCGCAGATCAGGCTTGCATCTTTTGGAATTGTATTGTTCTCTTTCTTTTTTGTCATTCCGATCATCAGCATACAGTTGCAGAGTGCTGCGATCAGAACTGCAAGCAGCAGGATTTTTATTCTATGTTTCATTGTTTTCTCTTCCTTTTCCCATGTCATAGTTTGTCACTGATGTTTCATTTCCATTATACATGATTCCCCCAAAATAAGAAACGCAAAAATGCATCCGCCCCCGTAAAACCTTTTTGAAAAAATTTCTCAATGAAAAAGTTTTCTATTTTGTTCCAAATATGTTATGCTATACTGTCTGTTAGGCAATTCTAACTCGATGTACTCTCGTAATAAAGGAGGAACTGCATGCCTTTAAATTTAACCGATTTCAATCAGTTTTACGTCATCAATAAAATCTGCGGCCAGGAAAAGCAGCGTCATTATCTGGAGTCGCTTGGGTTTGTTCCCGGGGCCAGGATTTCGATTCTGTCGGAGCTTCACGGTTATTATCTCGTCATGGTGAAGGGCAGTAAAATCGGGCTGGATAAGAGTCTGGCCAAGAAAATTATTGTGTATGCCAGCTGAACCGATGGCAGGGTTCACTTTTTGCATACGCATTTAGAAAGTATGGAGTATTATGGAAAAGAACAAAAAAATCATCAAACTGTGCTATCTGCAGATCGCATTCTATGTCGTCTTTCTGACATCGCTGCTTCTGCATTTCAAGCGTGGGCTGGATCATCGCGCCTTTGCGCTTCTGATTATCCTTACGCTGCTCGGCTGCGCCTCTGCACTGACGCTTACCGATTATCTGAAAAGCCTGATCCGCCGCTCCGGCTTTGATGTCGCCGGCGTGCACGATAAAAAGTCGCTGGAAGAAAAGCTCCTCCAGCTTCAGAACGCGGACGATACACTCGATGTCGGCGTGATGATGTTTGATATGAACAATTTAAAGATGATCAACGACACGTACGGCCATGCGACCGGCGACGCGGCTTTGAAATCCATCGGCTACGCCCTGCGCGGCTACGAGCGGCGCTACGATGGCATGGTGGGACGTTACGGCGGCGACGAGT
>OGRN01003288.1_pt1 | contig 11616 bp, 11 predicted proteins | sample 1553401 | NCBI WGS metagenome assembly OGRN01 (sample SAMEA2580096, study PRJEB22360) | human gut metagenome | biome: human gut; feature: human-associated habitat; material: faeces | place: Denmark | collected 2008/2010 | reverse complement strand
AATTTTCCCATCCTGATCCAGTATCACCACATCGGTGCTTGTTGAGCCGCTGTCAATTCCTGCTACATAGTAGACTCCTGATTCCATCCTTCTTCTTGCCTCCTCGCTTATGCCTTTTGTAGGGTCCATATCATCTGAGCCCTCTATTGTCTCTGCAAATGCCTGTATTCTTGTCAGAAGCTGCCCGGCACTCTGGCTGGTAAAATCTGTCTCAATCTTAAGAAGCGGAACATGGATGTTCTGCTTGATACTGGCATATTCAAATCCGTAATAGTGATATGGCCTGGCATATTGCTGCCAATAATCTGGGAAAAGTTTCATGAAAAATGTACTGATTCTTGGTGCTGGCGGTCAGATAGCCCGCCATGTGATTAATCAACTGGCAGATAAACAAACCATTAAACAAACTTTATTTGCCCGTCAGCCAGCAAAAATTCACAAACCCTATCCCACTAATAGCAAGATTATTATGGGGGATGTACTGAATCATGCAGCACTGAAGCAGGCCATGCAGGGACAGGATGTTGTGTATGCCAACCTTACGGGGGAAGATTTAGATATTCAGGCAAATTCAGTGATCGCTGCGATGAAAGCCTGTGATGTTAAACGTCTGATCTTTGTTCTTTCCCTCGGTATTTATGATGAAGTTCCAGGAAAATTTGGCGAATGGAATAATGCAGTTATTGGTGAACCCCTAAAACCATTCCGCAGGGCTGCGGATGCAATTGAGGCTTCTGGACTGGAATATACAATTCTTCGCCCTGCCTGGCTGACTGATGAAGATATTATTGATTATGAGCTTACCTCACGCAATGAACCATTCAAAGGTACGATCGTATCACGTAAGAGTGTCGCAGCATTAATCACAGATATCATCGATAAACCTGAGAAACACATTGGTGAGAATATAGGCATCAATCAACCCGGGACTGATGGTGATAAACCCTTCTTCATGTAAATCAATTATATAGCTACCATCGTACTGTACTATGTGCAGTACGATTTATTAAACTTATTAAGGTGAACTGATCAATCAGATGCGATTAACATGTGTAGAACCAGTAAGAATAAAATACGCCATGTATATAACATTACGACAATTCTAATATCTGCACATCAATGAAAATACAAACAACTTCCGGCAAAAAAGTGATACAAGATCGATGACATAGCGTTGAAGAAAAGGATTTGATAATCCGCAAAATTTGCACAACACTGCCTGTAATACTTCCTGAACCAGAGATGATCATGACCGTAACTCGCCCACGCGCCGAACGCGGCGCATTTCCGCCCGGAACAGAACATTACGGACGTTCATTATTGGGCGCGCCGTTAATCTGGTTTCCGGCCCCTGCAGCCAGTCACGAAAGTGGTTTGATTCTGGCTGGCACTCACGGTGATGAAAACTCTTCGATCGTCACGCTCTCCTGTGCTCTGCGGACTTTGACACCTTCTTTGCGCCGCCATCATGTGGTGCTGTGTGTGAATCCTGACGGCTGCCAGTTAGGGTTACGGGCCAATGCTAATGGTGTGGATTTAAACCGAAACTTTCCGGCAGCAAACTGGAAGGAAGGTGAAACAGTTTATCGCTGGAACAGCGCCGCTGAAGAACGTGATGTCGTTTTACTGACAGGTGACAAACCTGGCTCCGAACCTGAAACCCAGGCGCTGTGCCAACTTATACACCGCATTCAACCTGCCTGGGTGGTCTCATTCCACGATCCGCTGGCCTGTATTGAAGATCCCAGACACAGCGAATTAGGTGAATGGCTGGCCCAGGCGTTTGAATTGCCTATGGTAACCAGCGTCGGTTATGAAACGCCTGGCTCTTTCGGCAGTTGGTGTGCAGATCTCAACTTGCATTGCATCACCGCAGAGTTTCCACCCATCTCCTCCGACGAAGCCAGCGAAAAATATCTCTTTGCGATGGCAAACTTGCTGCGCTGGCATCCTAAAGATGCAATTCGCCCGTCGTGAACTGAAGCGCCGGTTCCACATCTACCGCCAGCCAGGTCGGTCCGTCAAGATCGGCGAAACTGACCTGCGGCACCAGCGGGAAAGCGGCGCTAATGGCACGAGAGGTACACAACATGCAGCCCAGCATCAGACGAAAACCTTGTGCACGCGCTTCAGTCGCCAGCGCCAGCGCTTCCGTCAGACCACCGGTTTTATCAAGCTTAATGTTAACCATCTCATAGCGCCCTTTCAGCGCCTTCAGATTGCTACGAGTATGACAACTTTCATCAGCACAAATCGGTAACGGATGAATAAAATTCTCCAGCGCCGCATCGTCCTGCGCAGGAAGCGGTTGTTCAAGCATCGCAACGCCTAAATCCGCCAATAGCTGGCAACGCGCCGCCAACCCTTCTGCACGCCAGGATTCATTTGCATCAACGATCAGCGTCGCATCGGGTACAGCTGTGCGAATTGCCACTATCCGCTCACTGATAAGATGGTTATCCAGCTTCACTTTCAGTAATTTCGCGCCTGCCTGCCAGAGTGTTGATGCACTATTGGCCATCTGATCAGGCGTACCGATGACTATCGTCTGTGCCGTGGTGACTGTCTCGGGAAGCGTTATGCCGATCAAATCAGCCAGCGATTGCTGCTGTTTTCGCGCCGCCAGATCCCACAATGCACAATCCAGCGCATTACGTGCTGCGCCGGCAGGGAGGATTTTTTGCAACTCCTCCCGTGTCAGCCCTTTCTCTAATTGCGGCACGACGCTCATAATTTGCGCCATTACCGAGGCATCACTTTCCCCATAACGCGGATACGGCGTGCATTCGCCGGTGCCTTTAATACCCTCTTCTTCCAGTTCAACCACCACCACGCGCGCTTCACTGCGACTTCCCCGAGCAATCACAAACGGGGTATGTAAGGGCCAGGCCTCCTCAAATACCTTAACGGTTCTCATCTTTACTCCTTGTTGTCGCGGTGGTCTGCGGATTAAGCGCAAATAGCGTTTGCTGTGTTATTGACAGTTAGCATAAACTAGGTGTGACGTTAACTATATGTAAACAGGAAAGATAATCATGTCACAAACCGTTCATTTCCAGGGCAACCCGGTTACAGTCGCCAATTCCATCCCGCAGGCGGGTAGCAAAGCGCAGACTTTTACTCTCGTGGCAAAAGATCTGTCTGACGTCACCCTCGGTCAGTTTGCGGGTAAACGCAAAGTGCTGAACATTTTCCCGAGTATTGATACCGGTGTTTGCGCCGCATCAGTACGTAAGTTTAACCAACTGGCAACCGAGATCGACAACACCGTTGTGCTGTGTATCTCTGCCGATCTGCCGTTCGCCCAGTCTCGTTTCTGCGGCGCAGAAGGTCTGAACAACGTTATCACCCTCTCCACTTTCCGTAACGCTGAATTCCTGCAAGCCTACGGTGTGGCAATTGCTGATGGCCCACTGAAAGGTCTGGCAGCGCGTGCCGTTGTGGTTATTGATGCAAATGACAATGTGATTTTCAGCCAGCTGGTGGATGAAATCACCACCGAGCCGGATTACGAAGCAGCTCTGGCTGTACTGAAAGCATAAGTTAATATGCCTGATGGTGTTGCACCATCAGGCATATTCACGCTTACTCTTCGTTCTTCTTCTGACTCAGACCATATTCCCGCAACTTATTGGCAATCGCGGTATGTGAAACGCCGAGACGTTTTGCCAGTTTGCGCGTGCTGGGATAATTGCGATAAAGCTGGGTTAATACCGAGCGTTCAAAACGGCTGGTGATTTCGTCCAGCGAACCTTCCATCGCATCTTCGCCCACGGCTACCGTTGCGGCGTCATAATCCGGCAACAAAATATCCTGTGGACGCAGCTCATAACCGTCCAGTTGTGTCAGTGCGCGATAGATAGCGTTCTTTAACTGCCGCACATTTCCCGGCCACGCATAACGCGTAAGTACAGTATTCAGATCAGCGGCCAGTTTCGGACGCGGCACGCCCTGCTCGTCGGCAAAGCGGGCGACGAACAGCTCGGTTAACGGCATGATGTCCTGCGGACAGTCACGTAGCGGCGGCAGATTGAGCGTCAACACGTTCAGACGATAATAGAGATCTTCACGGAACACGCCTTTTTGCACCAGTTCGACCAGATTCTTCTGCGTAGCACAAATCACCCGCACATCGACATGCACCTCATGGTCTTCGCCAACCCGACGGAAGGTGCCATCATTAAGGAAACGCAGTAATTTCGCCTGCATCCGTGGTGACATTTCCCCTATTTCATCCAACAGCACCGAACCACCGTTCGCCTGCTCAAAGAACCCTTTCTTCCCTTCCGGAGCATGACCAAACAGTTCACTCTCGACCGCATCTTCCGGTATAGACGCACAGTTCAGTGCCAGGTAAGGTTTGCTCGCTCTGGGGCTTGCCTGATGACAGGCATACGCAAAGAGATCTTTTCCGGTGCCGGTATCTCCCGTAATCAGCAGTGGCGCGCTTAGCATCGCCAGTTTCTGCGCCTGTTCGACAACATGCTTCATTTTCGGGCTGACAGCGACAATTTGACTGAAGGCGCTGACATCCTGGGCGGCGACATTTTGCAACTGACGGCCCATACGAATCGTTGATCGCAGCATCACCACCGCACCGGTCAGGACGTGTTGATCATTTTCATCCTGAAGATAAACAGGCGTAATCTCCATCAGGAAATTCTGCCCATTAATAACGACATGCTCGTTATGCGAATCTTGCGGTTCGCTTTCCAGCCAGCGTAAAAAATTAAAGCCGTTAATCAATTGCGCGGCGGTATGGTTGCGCAGGCGATCCAATTTTTGCCCAAAAAGCTGACAGCTCGCCGGGTTCGCCATATCCACTTTGCTTTTCATATCGACAGAGAGCACAGGTTCAGGCAACGCCTCCAGTAACGCGCTCAACGCCAGATGCTCACGTTCGGAAGGCATCCACGGGACAGTACGCACATCGGTAACACCTGCAATACGGCGTATTTCGGCCATCAGACTGCTGAAACTCTCAAACTCCAGTTCAGCAAAATTGAGGTAGATTCGCCCAATGGGGTCAATCTCAATACCGCGTAAATCAATGCCTCTTAGCACGAGTAGATCGAGTAATTCGCGGGTCAGACCGAGTCGGTCTTCACAAAAGACTTCCAGACGCATGGGAACCTTCACCTGAAAAAAGAACAATTAATATGATGATATGACACTATTTGGATAGCAGGAAGGTTTCTGTCAACAATCATTGACACAAAGACGGAAAAACGGGCACTTCGGCGTAAAGATATCCGGTCAGCACCCGATATTGCATTATTTTTCGCTGGGCGTTTTGCCTTTTTGCAGCGTCTCTTTCACCTGACCGATAAGCTGACGACGGAAATCCCCGAGGCGAGGTTTGTCATCGTCAATCCACGGCAGCGGGCGGCAAAGCTCCATAGCTTTAATCCCCAGTCGTGCCGTCAGAAGTCCAGCACCAATCCCCTGAGCTGCCCGGGTAGACAAACGCGCAGCGAGATCTTGCGACATCCAGTCCATCCCCACTTCGCGCACCAGTTCGCTGGCTCCGGCGAAAGCGATATTCAGCAATACCAGCTTAAACAGGCGCAAACGGCTGTAATATCCCAGTTCAATGCCATACAGCGTGGCGATGCGATTAATCAAACGCAGATTGCGCCAGGCGATAAACGCCATATCCACCAGCGCCAGTGGGCTAACGGCAATCATTAACGTTGATTCCGCCGCTGAGCGGCTGATTTCGCGCCGCGCCTGAGCATCTAAAACTGGCTGGACCAGGTGAGCATACAAACTGACCACTTCACGATCGTTCTGCGTTTCATGGATTGAGGCATACCAGCGCTGCAGCGCCGGATGTGACTGATCGATGCCCGCCTGCTGCGCCAGTTTTTCGCAGAATGCACGGCCTTTACCCGTGCCGTGACTGTGCAACAAATCGCGCGCTTCGTCGCGTTCATGGGCGCGCTGTCGCAAGCGCCATAAGCGCCGCCACTCTGTTACCACAGAACCTACGCCAGCGCCGATAATCAATGCCCCAGCGGCACATCCACCCAGCGCCACCCAGTCCTGGGTTTGCCAGGCGTTCATTGTCCACTGCACGCCCTGCCCGACAACGCTTGCGCCAAACAGAGCCAGCCCGCCCATCACCATTTTGCGCCACAGGCTGCGTTTCGGACGTAACGCTGCATCCATTACCGCTTCAACTTGCCCCTCTTCTTCCTGCGCTTCATCGAGCGTGGCTGGGGCAAAATTTTGCGCCTGATTTTCGTCAAAGGTCTGCTGCGCCCTGAATTTTGGATTCTGATCGACCTCCAGTGGACCGTCGAAATCAATACGTGGTTTTAACGGTTCGGTCATCGCAATTTATCTCCTATTAAAAATTCCAGCGCAGCATCAAGACGAATATGCGGTAGCGGTTTGTCGACATCCATCACCTGCGGACGAAACGCCTCAAACTGGAAGCCTTGCTTATCCCAGAACGCCTGACCTGGCAAACGTGCGGGAACTTCGCCAGGATAAACAGTGAGCGGTGCGCCATCGCTGAGTCGATTACCGCGCAGCGCCGGGATTTTCTCACCGTTAACATCAATAATTCCGCTGGTGGTCGCCTGAACTGACGCCAGCCCCAGGCAGTCCATACTGATCCCTTCGAACGCCGCATTTTGCCAGGCATCCTGAATCAGTTGTTGCAGCAATGAAACCATATTAGCGTGCTGATCGATGGTCACATGGTCCGCTTTAGTGGCAGCAAACAATAGCTTATCGATAACCGGCGAAAACAAACGCCGGAACGCTGCCCGTAGTGGAAACTTTGCATCAGCTGCGTCAGCGCCAGACGCATATCATTAAATGCCTGTGGTCCACTGTTGAGCGGTTGCAGGCAGTCCACCAGCACAATCTGGCGGTCAAAACGCAGGAAGTGATTTTTATAGAATCCTTTCACCACCTTCTCGCAGTAATAATTAAAACGCTCGCGCAACATTCCGGCATTGGTGTGCTTATCGGCCTGCGCCAGTTTGGACTCGCCCCAGGCATCGACATCTGGCCATGGGAAGAATTGCAGCGCGGGCGCTCCTGCCATATCGCCAGGCAAAACAAAGCGTCCTGGCTGAATAAAGTGCAGCCCCTGCTGTTTGCAGTGATGGAGATAATCGGTCCACGCGGCGGCAATGTCTGCCAGCCGGTTTTCGTCGGCAGGCGCTAGCGGGTCCAGCCCTTCGCACATCATTCGCCATTTCGCCGACCATTCGCCGCGCTGACCATTGAGTAAGCCCGTCATCTGGCGCGACCAGCTTAAATAGTCCTGCGCCAGCATCGGCAGGTCGAGCAACCATTCGCCGGGGTAATCCACAATCTCCAGATACAGCGTGGAGGTGTCCTTAAAGTGGCGCAGCAGCGAATCGTTCGATTTAAAACGTAACGCCAGGCGAATTTCACTGACGCCGCGCGTAGGCGTCGGCCAGGCGGGAGGATCGCCATATAACTGCGCCAACCCTTCATCATAGGTGAAGCGCGGAATGCCAAAGTCACGCTGAGGAATGCGTTTTACGCCCAGCAGGCGTTCTTCACGCACCGCACTTAATAGCGGCAAACGTGCTCCGGCATGAATACTGAGCAACTGATTAACCATCGCGGTGATAAACGCTGTTTTGCCGCTGCGGCTAAGTCCGGTTACAGCGAGGCGCAGATGTCTGTCGACACCCCGATTCACCAGCGCATTGAGTTCATTTTTAAGTCGCTTCATTGCTGTCCTGTGCTGCTCTGAAGACCAGAAAAAAAATCGTTCGTAAGGATATGAATGTGGGGGCCAGGCCATTGATTATCAACTACCCGTGTTGTCATCGACGGGCGAACTCCATAAGATGTGCAGCATTCACGTTCGGACGGAGTTCCTGACCTATGTCCCCTACTATTTATGATATTGCCAGGGTTGCAGGCGTATCAAAATCCACCGTATCACGCGTGCTGAATAAGCAAACCAATATCTCCCCGGAAGCGCGCGAAAAAGTGTTACGGGCCATTGAAGAATTACAGTATCAACCAAACAAGCTGGCCCGCGCGCTGACCTCTTCGGGTTTTGATGCCATTATGGTGATTTCTACCCGTTCGACCAAAACTACGGCGGGTAATCCGTTTTTCTCTGAAGTTTTGCATGCCATCACCGCCAAAGCGGAAGAAGAAGGTTTCGACGTGATATTACAAACGTCGCACAATCCAGCAGAAGATCTGCAAAAATGCGAAAGCAAAATTAAGCAGAAAATGATTAAAGGCATTATTATGCTAAGTTCGCCTGCCGATGAATCCTTCTTTGCACAACTCGACAAATACGAGATCCCGGTGGTGGTGATCGGTAAAGTTGAAGGTCAATACAGCCATGTTTATTCCGTCGATACCGATAATTATGGCGACAGTATTGCGCTAACCGATGCGTTAATTGAAAGCGGGCATAAGAATATTGCATGCCTGCATGCGCCGCTTGATGTTCATGTTTCAGTGGATCGGGTAAATGGTTATAAGCAAAGCCTGGCTACGCATAATATTGCAGTGCGTGATGAATGGATTGTTGACGGCGGTTATACCCATGAGACAGCATTAAAAGCAGCACGGGAATTATTAAGCCAGTCACCGTTGCCTGAGGCAGTGTTTGCTACTGACAGCCTGAAATTAATGAGTATTTATCGTGCGGCGGCAGAGAAAAACATTGCTATTCCGCAGCAGTTAGCGGTGGTGGGTTATAGTAATGAAACGCTGTCGTTTATATTAACGCCTGCACCAGGCGGCATCGATGTTCCGACGCAGGAGTTAGGTCAACAAAGCTGCGAGTTATTATTCCAGCTAATTGCCGGAAAACCGTCACCACAAAATATTACCGTTGCTACGCATATGTCGTTGAAATAAATATATGCCGGATTTGGCGCTCGCCCCGCATCCGGCAATTTAGCACATTATCAGAACGAGTAATTCACCCCAACACCCGCATAATGGAATTTATCGCTGTCGCCTTCGTCGTGATCCTGCCACTCAAACGCGTATTCCAGCGAAACGGAAAGACCATTCTGGAAATCATAACCGTAAAATAAACCCACACGGTTAAAATCATGGCCTTCACGTTCAATATCATCCTGCCAGTCCCAGTTACTCCAGCGATCCAGCCCAATGCGCGTATACGGCGTCACCGAGTGGTTGCCGAGCGTCAGCGGCAAATAGGCGCGAATTTCTTGCGTGGAAAACTCACCGTTATTGCGGCTATCATCCATATTGAAACCGCGCTCGAGATAATAGTTCACTCGCAAGGCAACCGTTTCGTTGAAGGTATATTGCAGACCCGTTTCCGTTTCGACACGGGTATCAGCATAACCGGTCGTATTCAGATCGTTGGCAAATTTATACATCGACAGCCAACCGTTGAAACGTAAATCGTCAGTCAGTTTCACATCCCAGTCTGGCGCAATTTTCCAGCGCTGCATATTCGCCGTGTCTTTACCCGGTTCATCAACGTAGTGATAACCATAATTACGGAAACCACCAGTCAGACCGAAACTGAAATCATCGCTTTCGAGGAACTGATAATGTACCTCCAGCTCCGGGCGATCAAACCACGTTCCACGTTTACCCGCGCTATAATCTACCGGCCCTTCCTGATAATAGGCCAGAGAAATTCTCCACGGCCCGTTGGCGGCATTAAAATAGACAGAAGGCTCCGCCAGCCCATCCATATCTTCGCCATAACCCTCGACGTTTTCTATTTCGTACATCGCGCCGATATTAAAGTGCCAGTCGTTCTTTTCCTCGGCCTGTGCGCAGGCCATTCCCGCACACATCACCAGTGCGGTACAGGGTAATAATTTTTTCATTATTGTTCCTTGTATTATCCTGGGGGAATGCCTTCCCCCTGTATTTAGCGAATTGCTATTTCCGTTTCTGCATCAAAGAAATGACATTTAGTCATATCAAAATGAATAGTGATATTTTCTCCTGCATGATAATCATTTAACGCACCAGCACGGACCACCAGTTCGTGCCCCCCAACCGTGGTGTAGAGCATAAATTCAGCACCGGTTAATTCTGCCACGCTAATTTTGGCGGAAATGTTATTTTCCTCTTGCGCTTGCGGCTGAATATCTTCCGGGCGTATTCCCATCACAATGGGCTTATGCAAACTTTCCTGTGTTTTCAGAACCGCTAATTTCTCCTCGGAAATGGTTAATTTAAGCGTTTCCGTAACGAATTTATCGCCATCAATCGTGCCGCGAATAAAATTCATCGCCGGTGATCCTATAAATCCGGCAACAAACATATTCGCCGGTTGGTTATAAACCGTTTTCGGCGCACCTACTTGCTGAACAATCCCATCCTTCATAATCACAATCCGCGTCGCCATGGTCATCGCTTCGGTCTGATCGTGGGTCACGTAGATCATGGTGGTGTTCAGTTTCTGATGCAGCTTGCTGATCTCTGCGCGCATTTGCACGCGCAGCTTGGCATCCAGGTTAGAGAGCGGTTCATCCATTAAAAACACGCCCGCTTCGCGCACAATCGCCCGCCCGAGCGCCACTCGCTGACGTTGCCCGCCGGAAAGCGCCCCCGGCTTGCGTTTCAGGTACTCACGCAGGCCGAGAATTTGCGCCGCCCAGTTCACCCGCTCATCAATCACCTCGTTGGCGATTTTTTGCATCTTCAGGCCAAACGCCATGTTGTCGTAGACCGTCATATGCGGATACAGCGCGTAGTTCTGGAACACCATCGCGATATTGCGCTCTTTAGCCGGAACGTCATTCATTCGTTTGCCGTCGATCAACAGATCGCCGCCGCTGATCTCCTCAAGCCCGGCAATCATGCGCAGCGTAGTCGATTTACCGCAGCCTGACGGGCCGCAGAGCACCATGAACGCCCCCTGCTCCACCCGCAGCGACACATCGTCGAGCGCCGCGCGGCGCTGCTGGGGGTAGCGGAAGGTATAGTGCTCCATACGCAGCAGTTCACTCATGCCGTCTCTCGCTCCTCTCGTTTCGTCATGTTCGTCCAGCGCCGGTCGGCCGCCAGATCCAGCAGCACCGGTGTCAGGCACAGCAGCAGATACACCGCCTGAAAGCTGACGGTGATCGGCCGCACGGGCGCGCCGAGCAGCATCGGGTAATACTGCCAATAAAGTCCGCCCGCGATCCAGCCCGCGATGACATACCCCCCGCTGATACACAGCCAGAGCGTGAGCATGCGGTCGCGCTCGTCAAAGCGAAAGATCGAAAAGCTCGTCCGCCCGCGCAGGCCGTAGCCGCGGCTTTTCATGCTGTCCGCCGTCTCGATCGCCGTCTCCAGACTCCATGTAATCAGGATGGAGAACGTGCGCAGGGCGATGCGCAGGCGCGTGAGAACGCTGCCGCTTGAGACGTCGCGCCCGAGTGTGCGCTGCGCCTCGCTGATCGTGTGGAGCTGGGCGCGGAACTGCGGCACGAACCGCAGCGTCATCGACAGCACCAGCGACAGCGCCGGCGCCACGCGCCCGAACAGGTAGATGAACTTGTCGGAGGTCATGACCTCGCTGAAGCTCGAAAACCACAAAATGACGCTTGCGAGCAGCCCCGCCGCCGCGAGCCCGTAGAGGATGCTCTCGAGCGTGAGCGGGTTGCCGCTCGGCAG
>OGRN01003285.1_pt1 | contig 11620 bp, 9 predicted proteins | sample 1553401 | NCBI WGS metagenome assembly OGRN01 (sample SAMEA2580096, study PRJEB22360) | human gut metagenome | biome: human gut; feature: human-associated habitat; material: faeces | place: Denmark | collected 2008/2010 | reverse complement strand
TGCAAGAGTTGCAAGGCAAGAGGATAGCGGAAGTCAGCATAGAAATCTTGGAAGAAGTCCAAGTAGTATTGGATAGTTTTACTTTCATCTAAATAAGTTGTATCAGGTAGATATGCCACTTGAGCTTTGGTGATAGGTGATGGCTGAAATCCATTAATAGTTACTAAACCAGAAGTTGGTTGAAGGAGGCCATTCAAAATCTTGATGAGAGTTGTTTTACCACTACCGTTTGGTCCTAAGAGACCAATGATTTTACCAGAAGGGATGGACATGGTCACATCTCTAAGGGCTGGAATACCATTATAGGTCTTGGTGAGATTTGTTAGAGTTACAATATCAGTCATCGGTCTATAAGTCCTTTCCTGTTTGTTCGATGTAGTCAGTAATGATGGCTTTGATTTCAGGTGAGCTAAAACCAATGGCTGCCATCTCAGTGACAAAGTTTTTCATGAGACTTTGGGCAATCTCATGTCGTTTTTGATCAATAAGTTTTTCATCTTCAGTAACAAAGCGACCAGAGGTACGGGCAGAATAGACCAGCCCCTCTTTTTCAAGTTCTTGGAAGGCTCTTTGTACGGTGTTGGGATTGACCCCGGCTTCCTGAGCAAATTCCCTTACAGGTAGGAGTTGTTGTCCCATACTCAATTCCTTGGAAGCTATCTTCAGTTTGACGCGATAGGCGATTTGGAGATAAATTGGCGATTTTTCATCAAATGTCCAAGCCATAAGAGACTCCTTTCTAAAAGTATAATAGTATTATTCTTGTACTACCGTAATGATACAACTAAAATGATGAATTTGCAAGTAAAATACCATATTTTCTCTAATTTCTTTGGCTTTTCCCAAACTTATATTCCTATTTTTGGTACAATAGGGGCAAGTATATTCGACCTGAAGGGAGATTATTTTGAAAATTTTAGCAACAGATATGGATGGTACCTTTCTAGACCATCTTGGTGCCTATGACAAAGCACGTTTGGATAACCTTTTGGATGCTTGTGAAGCTAAAGATTACGTTTTTACCGTAGCTTCTGGCCGAGCTCTCTTGGCCTTGGAGGAGCTTTTTGATGGTTTTGTGGACCGCATAGCTATTATTGCGGAGAATGGGGCCTTGGTTCAGTACAAGGGTGAAGTCCTGTTTGAGTCCAAGCTAGAACCTAAAGATTATTTGGAAATTGCAGATACGACTTTAGCCTTGCCAACTTGCGAGGGGATTCTCTTGTCAGGCCGTCGAGGTGCCTATGCACCAAACGATGCAGACCCAGCCTATCTTAAGGCCATGGAACGTTACTATGAAAATGTTATGGCAACGGACCTTGAAGCGGTCACAGATGATATTTTCAAGGTGACTGCTAAGTTCCAAGGAGATACCATTATGGAACGTGGTGACTACCTCAACACGATTTTTGAGGATATGACAGCTGTGACAACTGGCTTTGATTCCATGGATATCATCCTTAAAGGTGTGGACAAGGGCTTTGGTCTCTACCATCTTTGTCAAGAGTTGGGGAGACAGGCTTCAGATGTTGTAGCCTTTGGTGATAATCTCAATGATATGGAGATGCTGACCTTCGCGGGTCGTGCGGTTGCTACGGAAAATGCGCGTGATGAGATTAAGGCAGTGGCAGATGAGGTGATTGGTCACCATAAAGATGGTGCAGTCTTTGACTACATGGAAGGATTGGTGGGCTCAGATGTCTGAGATTAAATTACTAGCCTTGGACCTAGATGGGACCCTCTTTACTAAGGATAAGCAAGTAACAGCTGAAAATAGAGCTGCTTTGAAGGCGGCAGAAGCTAAGGGAGTTCATGTGGTCATTACGACTGGTCGTCCTCTGCCAGCTATTACTCATATCTTGGAAGATTTGGGCTTGTTGGATGATAAGCACTATAGTGTGACCTTCAATGGTGGCTTGGTTCAGCGTAATAATGGGGATATCCTCATAAAGAAAGAGATGAGTCGAGAAGATTTAAAGCAGATTTATGCTGTCTTTGAACCTCTAGGGCTTCCTATGGATGTTATCAGTGATGGCATTGTCTATGGTGTGTCAAGTAAAGGCAATCATTCTCTCTATCGTCAGGCTAATCCTACCTTGACCTTCGTTGATGTGGAGAGTATTGATGACATTCCTGAAAATATCGTCTATAATAAGGTAGTTACGGTCTGTGAGGAAGCGTTTTTGGATGCTCAAATTCAAAAAATACCTGACCATTTATACCAAGCGTTTGAGGTCTTTAAGTCTCGTGAAATTATCCTTGAGGTTATGCCCAAAGGGGTTCATAAAGCTGTAGGCTTGAAACTTTTGTCTGATTATCTTGCCCTTGATAAAAGTCAGGTTATGGCTATGGGAGATGAGGAAAATGACTTGACCATGTTGGAGTGGGCTGGTCTAGGTGTGGCTATGGCAAATGCTGTTCCTAAGGTTAAGGCTGTTGCCAAGGCAGTAACGACAAAAACTAATGAGGAATCTGGAGTGGCTGAGGCCATCCACAAATATATTCTAGAGAAATAAGGAGAACCAAATGGGTCTATTTGATCGATTATTTGGACAAGAGGAAAACCAGTCACAGGAGACTGTAGCAAATCAGGAAATTTCAGAAACTGAGTCTCTTGATAATCAAGACTTGTCAACAAGTGAAGGGATAAGCGAGAGTCAAACAGAACAGCTCAGTGAGTCAGAGACTCAAGTAGAAGAGATTTCGTCTACAGAATCTGCTGAAGAAAGCGAATCTACAGTGACAGAAGAAAGTGAAGTAGCGTCTGATGAGGACCTATCTGTTGATGATCAGGCCTCAAGCGAAGCAGAGGGCGTATCAGAGTCAGAAGAAAGCCAAGTCGCTGTGGATAACCACTTCGCGGATGTCATGGCTGATTACTATGCTAAAAAGGCTCAGGTAGCTGCTGCTGCAGAAAAAGGTGAAACTGTCACTTTTGAAGCCGTTCAAACCCGTAAAGTTGAGGAAAAACCTGAAGAAGTTCAGGCTTCAAAAACTGAAACAGAACAAGAGAAATATAACCGTACCCTCAAGAAGACGCGTACTGGTTTTGCTGCTCGCTTGAATGAATTCTTTGCGAATTTCCGTCGTGTTGATGAGGAGTTCTTCGAAGAATTGGAAGAAATGCTGATTCTTTCCGATGTTGGGGTTAATGTTGCAACGCAATTAACGGAAGATTTGCGCTATGAAGCCCGCCTTGAAAATGTCAAAAAGACTGAGGATTTGCAACGCTTGATTATCGAAAAACTTGTGGATATCTACGAGAAGGATGATGTCTACAAGGAGCAGATTAATTTCCAAGATGGTTTGACAGTCATGCTTTTCGTTGGTGTCAACGGGGTTGGTAAGACAACGTCTATCGGTAAGTTGGCGCATAAATACAAACAAGAAGGCAAAAAAGTTATGTTGGTAGCTGCTGATACCTTCCGTGCGGGAGCTGTCGCTCAGTTGGTTGAGTGGGGGCGTCGTGTTGATGTGCCAGTAGTGACTGGTGCTGAGAAGGCTGACCCAGCTTCAGTGGTCTTTGACGGTATGGAAAAGGCCCTTGCTGAGGGAGTCGACGTCCTTATGATTGATACTGCGGGTCGTTTGCAAAATAAAGACAATCTTATGGCAGAGCTTGAAAAGATTGGTCGTATTATCAAACGTGTGGTTCCAGAAGCACCTCATGAAACCCTCTTGGCCTTGGATGCCTCAACAGGTCAAAATGCGCTTAGTCAGGCCAAGGAATTTTCAAAAATCACACCTCTTACAGGCCTTGTCTTGACTAAGTTGGATGGTAGTGCCAAGGGTGGTGTGGTTCTGGCCATTCGTCAAGAGTTGGATATTCCAGTTAAATTAATTGGTTTTGGTGAGAAAATTGATGATATTGGTGAGTTCCATTCAGAAGAATTCATGCAAGGTCTCCTGACTGGTTTGGTTTAAAAGAGTATTTAAAAAGAGTGAGTACTGGGAAAAGGAATTCACTCTTTTTAATGGTGTCCTCACCTTGAAAAAAGTCACTTTTATTGGTAAAATAGTAAGGAAAAACGCATGCTCTGAAAAGTGAGCTGTAACTTAATCACTGAACAACCCCTAAGCCGTAAAAAGAGATGATTGCTTTCTCTTTTTTAAGGTGAGTCATAAGAAGATTTTTAATCTTAGTTTAAGGAGAAGACATGTCTGAACGTGGACTTTTGATTGTTTTTTCAGGGCCTTCTGGTGTCGGAAAAGGAACTGTTCGTCAGGAGATTTTTTCAACACCTGACCACAAATTTGAATACTCAGTATCAATGACCACACGTGCTCAACGTCCTGGTGAAGTTGATGGGAAGGATTATTTCTTCCGTTCGCGTGAGGAATTTGAAGAGCTTATTCGTAATGGTCAAATGTTGGAATATGCTGAGTATGTGGGTAACTACTACGGAACACCTTTGACTTATGTTAATGAAACCTTGGATAAAGGTATTGATGTTTTCCTTGAAATCGAGGTTCAAGGTGCCCTTCAGGTTAAGAAAAAGGTCCCAGATGCTGTCTTCATCTTTTTGACACCACCGGATTTAAACGAGCTTCAAGAACGTTTGGTTGGTCGTGGGACAGATTCTGAGGAAGTTATTGCTCAACGTATCGAGCGTGCGCGTGAAGAAATTGCTCTTATGAGCGAATACGATTATGCCATTGTTAATGACGAAGTGCCTCTAGCTGCTGAGCGTGTTAAACGTGTTATTGAAGCAGAACACTTCCGCGTTGACCGTGTGATTGGCCGCTATCGTAATATGATTTCAGAAAAGAAATTATCAGATAAATAAATTAGAAATAGGTATAGAATTATGATGTTGAAACCCTCTATTGACAAACTTTTGGATAAAGTGCCTTCAAAATATTCATTGGTTATTTTGCAAGCCAAACGTGCCCATGAATTGGCTGCTGGTGCTGAACCAACTCAAGAGTTTACGTCAGTAAAACCAACCCTTCAAGCCCTTGAAGAAATTGAAACTGGTAATGTGACTATTCACCCAGATCCAGAATCTAAACGTGAATTAGCACGTTTGAAAGTGATCCAAGCACGTCTTGCTGCTGAGGAAGAAGAACGTAAAATCAAAGAACAAATCGCTAAAGAAAAAGAAGAAGGCGATAAAATCTAAAATCAAAGTCATGCTTTGGTTTATGAGGAGAGGGGAGCTGAGGCATAGTGTCTCAGCTTCCTTCTTTATGATGATAATCAAGAGCTCAGCTTTTCTTGAGCTTGAAAGATACTGGTCTTAAGGAAGTGACAGGAGGAAATTTATGGTTTTAGTAGCACAAATTATTGTAGACGTTCCTCTGATGCAGACGGACAGACCTTATAGTTACCTTATCCCTGAAGCTATGCAAGGTCAAATTGCCATTGGTATGCGAGTGCATGTACCTTTCGGTAAAGGAAATCGTCTATTGCAAGGCTTTGTTATTGGCTTCGAGGAGCAGGAGGATTTAAGAGACTTTCCTGAATTAAAACCTATCGCTGAGCTTTTAGATTATGAGCCAGTCCTTAATCAGGATCAACTGGATTTGGCTGATCAGATGCGACATACGGTCTTTTCTTATAAGATTTCCATCTTGAAGTCAATGCTACCTGGTCTCCTTAATTCGCAGTACGATAAGGTTATCATGGCGACTGATAAACTGGATGAAGAGGATAAACAGACTTTTCTTCAGGGGCAGGATCATGTTCTTTTCTCGCAGTTGTCAGAGGAGCAGCGTCAAGCCATTCCTCGTCTGGTCCAGTCTGGGCGTGTAACGGTTGATTACCTTGCTAAGGATAAGCAGAACATTAAGACTGAGAAGCACTATAGTGTTCAAAAGGGCATTCTTGAGACTTTGGCTATTTCGCAACGGGCTAAGAGGCGTTTGGAGATGCAAGACTTCTTGCTCGAGAAGAGCGAGCCAGGGAAGGTGGCAGACCTCCACAAGCTTTTTTCACGAGATGTGGTTAAGTTTTTCATTGAAGCTGGTGCCTTGGTCATCACTGAAGTTGAGGTCAATCGTGCCGACAGCTACTTTGAAAAGGTAGAAAAGACGGATTTTCTTGAGCTTAATGCTCAACAGGCACATGCTGTTGAAGAAATGACGTGCCAAATCGGACAAGGTGGCAAACCTTTCTTATTGGAAGGGGTAACGGGATCAGGTAAGACAGAGGTCTATCTGCATCTTATCGAGAGGACCTTGGCTATGGGGAAAACGGCTATTGTCTTGGTACCAGAGATTTCCCTGACGCCCCAAATGACCAATCGTTTCATTTCACGGTTTGGTGACTTGGTGGCCATCATGCATTCAGGCTTGTCAGACGGTGAGAAATTTGACGAGTGGCGTAAGGTTAGATCTGGCCAGGCCAAGGTTGTGGTAGGAGCACGTTCGGCGATCTTCGCTCCCTTGGACAATATCGGAGCTATCATTATCGATGAGGAACATGAGGCTACTTATAAACAAGAATCCAATCCTCGCTACCATGCTAGAGATGTGGCCTTGCTTAGGGCTAAGAGTCATGGAGCTGTGCTTGTCCTTGGGTCAGCAACACCCTCTATTGAGACACGGGCGAGAGCTCAGAAAGGGGTTTACCATTTTCTTGAGTTGACTCAGAGGGCTAATCCTAATGCCAAAATTCCTCAGGTGGAAGTGGTGGACTTTAAGGATTTTGTGGGCCGTCAAGAGGCTAGTGATTTTACGCCACCTCTCTTAGAGAAAATCCGAGAACGCTTGGCACGTAAGGAACAAGTCGTGCTAATGTTGAACCGTCGTGGCTATTCCTCTTTTGTCATGTGTCGTGACTGTGGCTATGTGGATGATTGTCCCAACTGTGATATTTCATTGACCTTGCACATGGATACTAAGACCATGAATTGCCACTATTGTGATTTTCAAAAAGCAATACCACATGTCTGCCCTAACTGTCAGAGCCGTCAGATTCGCTATTATGGGACTGGGACACAGAAGGCTTATGACCAATTGACGGAACTTTTGCCAGAAGCCAAAGTGATTCGTATGGATGTTGATACGACACGTAAGAAAGGGGCTCACGAGAAACTCTTGGAGGCCTTTGGAAGTGGTAAGGCTGACATTTTGCTTGGAACTCAGATGATTGCCAAGGGCTTGGATTTTCCAAATGTTACCTTGGTAGGGGTCTTGAATGCAGATACGTCGCTAAATTTACCAGATTTTCGTTCAGCTGAGCGTACCTTCCAACTCTTGACTCAGGTGGCTGGTCGTGCTGGTCGTGCTGACAAGGAAGGGGAAGTTATTATTCAAACCTATAATCCTAGTCATTATGCCATTCGGTTTGCACAGCAACAGGATTATGAAGGTTTCTACGCCTATGAAATGGGGATTCGACGTCAGTTGGCCTATCCCCCTTATTTCTATACGGTAGGAATTACGCTTTCTCACAAGGATGAAGAGTTTGTGGTTCGCAAGAGCTATGAGGTTATGGCTTATTTAAGAGAGCACCTGTCAGACAAGGTGACCTTCCTAGGGCCTACGCCTAAGCCGATTGCCCGAACACATAATCTTTATCATTATCAGATTATTATCAAATACCGTTTTGAGGATAACTTGGAAGAAACGCTTAATAGGGTCCTTGACATGACTCAGGAGCCTGAGAACAAGGACCTGCGTTTGATTATTGATCACGAACCTCAGAATTTTACCTAATCTAGAAAAGGAAGAATATGACAAAATTAGTATTTATGGGAACGCCTGCCTTTTCAGCGACAGTGCTGGAAGGACTTTTGACCGATGAGCGTTATGATATTGTCGCTGTGGTGACGCAACCAGACCGTGCTGTCGGCCGTAAAAAAGAAATCCGCATGACACCGGTCAAGGAAGTAGCCTTGGCGCATGACTTGTCAATTTATCAACCTGAAAAGTTGTCAGGTTCTGAGGAAATGGCACAGCTTATGGCACTTGGTGCTGATGGAATTGTTACTGCGGCTTATGGACAATTTTTGCCAAGCAAGTTACTTGATAGCATGGATTTTGCAGTGAATGTCCACGCTTCACTCCTGCCAAAATACCGTGGTGGAGCACCTATCCACTATGCCATTATTAATGGTGATGCAGAAGCAGGTGTGACCATTATGGAAATGGTCAAGGAAATGGATGCTGGTGACATGGTTAGCCAAAAGGCCTTGCCAATTCTTGACGAGGATAATGTTGGTACTATGTTTGAAAAATTGGCAGTCTTGGGTCGTGACCTCTTGCTTGAAACCTTGCCTGCCTATATCGCTGGAAAAATCAAACCTGTTCCTCAAGATGCCAGTCAAGTAACGTTTTCGCCAAATATTAGCCCAGAAGAGGAGCGCCTTGATTGGAATAAGCCGGCTCGTGACATCTTCAATCAAATCCGTGGTATGTACCCATGGCCTGTGGCCCATACCTTGCTTGATGGCAAACGTTTCAAAATTTATGAAGCGGATTTGGCAGAAGGTCAAGGACAGGCTGGTCATATTATTGAAAAAACCAAGAAGAGTTTGGTAGTTGCGACTGGTCAAGGAGCCATTTCGCTTAAGACAGTTCAACCTGCAGGAAAACCTCGTATGGCTATTGCTGATTTCCTTAATGGGGTTGGACGCAATCTTGAAGTAGGTGATGCATTTGGCCAATGATTGGAAAAAAACAGCTCGTGGACAGGCACTTGAAGTCTTAGAAGAAGTCTTTCAGGAAGGGGCTTACTCAAATATTGCTCTCAATGCACATCTGAGCAAGTCACAGCTGACAGATAAGGACAAGGCCTTGGTGACGGAAATTGTCTATGGGACCGTGGCTCGTAAGATTACTTTGGAGTGGATTCTAGCCCATGTTATTGAGGACCGTGATAAGCTTGAACCTTGGGTTTATGACTTATTACTTTTGAGCCTTTATCAGTTGGTCTATTTAGATAAGATTCCAGCCCATGCGGTAGTTAATGATGCCGTTTCTATTGCTAAAAATCGTGGCAATAAAAAGGGTGCTGAGAAGCTGGTAAATGCGGTTCTTCGTAAACTATCTAGCCAGCCTTTGCCAGATCCAAGCCAGATTAAACGTGTCAATAAACGCTATTCTGTTCAGTATTCTCTACCTGTATGGTTGGTTAAAAAACTTATCGACCAGTATGGGGAAGACCGTGCCCTTGCTATTTTCCAAAGCCTCTTTGTGAGAAATAAGGCTAGTGTGCGTGTAACGGATGCGTCACGTTTGGAAGAGATAGAGGAGGCCACTGGGGCTGAGCGTTCAGTCCTATCACCAGTCGGGCTTGTTAAGTCTTCAGGTTACTTTGCTGGGACAGATTATTTTAAAGAGGGATTATTGACCATTCAGGATGAGACCAGTCAACTGGTTGCACCAACTTTAGGGATTCTAGGTGAGGAAGAAATCCTGGATGCCTGTGCGGCACCTGGTGGTAAGACGGTACATATGGCCTCTTATTTGACGAGTGGACATGTGACGGCGCTTGACCTCTATGATCATAAGCTTGCCCTTATCGAAGAAAATGCCCAACGTCTTGGCCTAGCTGATAAGGTTAAGACACAGAAACTGGATGCTAGTCAGGTACATCAAGTCTTTCCGGCTGATAGTTTTGACAAGATTTTAGTGGATGCTCCTTGTTCAGGGATTGGGCTCATTCGTCGGAAACCCGACATCAAATATAACAAGGATCTCCAAGACTTTGAGTCCCTTAAGGCTGTGCAGTTGGATATCCTATCCAGCGTTTGTCAAACCCTACGAAAAGGTGGTATAATAACATATAGTACTTGCACCATCATAGCAGAAGAAAATCAAGAGGTGATTCAAGCCTTTCTTGAGAGCCATCCTGATTTTGAGCAAGTTGCCTTAGACCATCCATGTAAAGACATCGTGGTCAATGGCTGTTTGGCAATTACCCCCGAACAGTATCTAACTGATGGTTTTTTCATCGCACAGTTGCGTAAAAAAGCTTAGGGTTACAGAGGAGGAAATGCTGACGCAAGTCAGAAAGAAAACTATGGAAATATCATTATTAACGGACATTGGCCAAAAACGGTCAAACAACCAAGATTTTGTTAATAAATTTGTCAACCAAGCTGGTGTTACCCTTGTCGTTGTTGCAGATGGAATGGGTGGACACCGTGCTGGAAATATTGCCAGTGAGATGTCAGTGACTGACCTTGGTCGTGACTGGATTAACACTGATTTTCGTGAGTTGAGTCAAATTCGTGATTGGATGATTGCTGCCATTGATGCAGAAAATCGTAAAATCTATGAACTTGGCCAAAACGAAGAATATAAGGGAATGGGAACAACTATCGAGGTTCTTGCCTTTGTTGATAATGCTGTGATTTTCGCCCATGTTGGGGATTCACGTATTGCCCTTATCCGTAATGGTGAGTATAAGCAATTGACGAATGACCACTCTTTGGTCAATGCTCTTATCAAGGCTGGTCAGTTGACCGAAGAAGAAGCAGCGGTTCACCCACAACGTAATATCATTACGCAATCTATTGGGCAAGCTGCTCCGATTGAGGCTGACCTTGGTGTCCAACAATTGGAACCAGGAGACTATATTTTGGCCAATTCAGATGGATTGACTAATATGATTTCAATTGAACAGATTGTTCATATTGTCAACAGCCCTGGTTTCGTCGAAGAAAAAACGAGTCGTTTGGTAGCTGCAGCCAATGAGGCTGGTGGTCATGATAATATTACCGTTGCTCTCATCAAAATAGAAAGTGAGGAAGGATAATGATCCAAGTTGGCAAATTGTTTGCTGGACGTTATCGAATCCTTAAAGCTATCGGACGTGGTGGTATGGCGGATGTTTATCTGGCTAATGACCTGATCTTGGATAATGAGAAAGTGGCCATTAAGGTGCTTCGTACTAATTATCAAACCGATCAGGTAGCTGTGGCACGTTTCCAGCGTGAAGCACGTGCCATGGCAGAACTCAGTCATCCCAATATCGTTGCAATCCGAGACATTGGCGAAGAAGACGGCCAGCAGTTCTTGGTGATGGAGTACGTGGATGGTTCGGACTTGAAGAAATATATTCAAGACCATGCACCACTTTCTAACCAAGATGTTGTGCGTATTATGGGAGAGATTCTTTCTGCCATGACTCTTGCCCATCAAAAGGGTATTATCCACCGTGACCTTAAGCCACAAAACGTTCTTTTAACTAAGGACGGTAGGGCCAAAGTTACAGACTTCGGGATTGCGGTTGCCTTTGCAGAGACTAGTTTGACTCAAACCAATTCTATGTTGGGTTCTGTCCACTACCTCTCACCAGAGCAGGCGCGTGGATCTAAAGCAACTATCCAAAGTGATATCTATGCTATGGGTATCATGCTCTTTGAAATGTTGACAGGGCGTATTCCATATGATGGTGATAGTGCAGTTACCATCGCTCTTCAGCATTTCCAAAAACCATTACCATCAATCTTGGCTGAGAATCATAATGTTCCTCAGGCATTGGAAAATGTGGTTATTCGAGCGACAGCTAAAAAGCTTGAAAATCGTTATAACAGTACTTTGGAAATGAGCCGAGATTTAGTAACTAGCTTATATCCTAGCCATAGCCGTGATGCGAAGGTAGTCTTTGATGACATGACGGATACTAAGACTTTGCCTAAGGTTACTCCAGTTCCGTCAGTAAGCTCTG